>Ga0123333_10000918_pt1 | contig 31398 bp, 29 predicted proteins | sample BioC12SIPDNA_3_FD_89957 | JGI IMG/M metagenome (GOLD analysis project Ga0123333, IMG submission 89957) | Anaerobic biogas reactor microbial communites from Washington, USA - Biogas_R2_B C12 SIP DNA | ecosystem: Engineered > Bioreactor > Anaerobic > Unclassified | place: Washington, USA... | reverse complement strand
GGCTTGTCCAGCAGTGAAGGAGGTAATCCTCGCAAATTCACTGCTGGACAAGCCAGCAGTGGCACCCAAACTCCCCATAATCGACTTTTTCAACGGGCTGCTAGGGCGCAGCAACCGAATAATCGTCGGGTTGCCGCGATTCACTCTAACAAGTAGCGGTTGGCGATGCTGATGCCGCTAATGATCGCGCCGACGATGCCTACCAGTCCTTGATCGTTGCCGCAGATGAAGAGGTTTTTCAGGTGCGAGGTTCCATCGCGCCGTTTTTCGGCCGAGCCGTAGACGGCGCCGCCGGAGTGGCCGGTGAAACGGCTGATCGTCAGCGGCGTGAACATATCGCCCCCGATCACCGAGCCCCGAAAATCGGGAACGAAGCGGGCCGCCGACTCGATCAAGCGGTCGCTCCATTGTTCCTTCGCGCGGCGATAGGCGTCGGCGTCCAGCGCGGCCCAACGATCGTAATTGGCCAGCGCCGTGATTCGCAGCATCCCCTCCTCCATCGGTTCAGGATAGGCGAAGTTGTTCGGCGAACAGATCGTGCCGCTCCGCAGATCGACCAGGTCGTCGGGCTGTTCGTAGCGGAACTTGTCGGAATCGTTGAAGAAGATGATCGTTTGTTCGTGGCCCAGGGCGCGGGGCTGCGCGTCGAGGATCGAAATCGACTCGACCACGGAAATCCGGTTCGGAGCGGGCGTTTCTTCCGCCTTGGCATTGTCGCAAAGCCGCATCGTTTCGTCGTAACCGGCCGAGGAGAGCACGTTTTTCGCCTCAAGCTCCGCGCCGTCTTCCAACACGACCTTTTGCACTCTATCGGCATAGACGACGATTCGAGAGACGCCGGCCTTCAGCCGTAGTTCGCCGCCCTGTTCCTTGAATCGCCGGGCGAGCATCGTCAGGATGCGTTGTATTCCGGCCAGAGGCCGAGCCAGACCTTCGAGAAAGATCGATCGAAACAGAATGCTGAACTGATCGAAGTCGATGTCGTGCTCGCGCGATCCGCCGTAAAACAACACCGGGCAGAATATCATCTCGACCAACAGCGGATCGTCGATAATATCGGAAACGACTTGCCGGGCGGAGCGGCCGGCGCCCGACTGGCCGAACTGATCGTAGTCGTGCAACGAAGCGACCAACCGGCGGAAGTTGTCCACTTGCCGGGGAAAGCGGCAGCGGACCTCGGTTTCGAGCAGTTCGAAATCGTTCGAGAACCGCAGGTTCGCCGAGGGAAACATGATGACCGAGCCGATCTGCGGGGCCAGCGCCCATTCGTCCCATGCCAGCCGTAATTGGCGCAGCAACTTAACCAGCGGGCCGGAGCGCGAGCCTTTGGCGGCGTAGTTCGTCACGGCGTGCAGGCCCACGTCGAAGGTCCGCCCGCGCTGCTTGTAGAACGAGTTCAGACCGCCGATCGCTCCGTGTCGTTCGAGGATGCAGACTTTTTTTCCGAAATGAGCGATGCGCACGCCGGCGGCCAAGCCCGACATGCCCGCCCCTATGATGATCGTGTCGTACATCGAGCGATCTCGTTGTGAATAAACCTTAACGGACCTTCGTCATTGTACACCAAAGCATTATGAACAATAATGCATCATGTAAAAATCAATGCGAGATGAAAAATCAATGCGATATGAAAAATAGCCGGAGGCAAACTGCCTCCGGTAGCGACGGCGCCGATCGCCCGGAGGCTGTTAGCCTCCGGCTATTTGTTTAACGTTACCGTGGGCGTCTGTTGCTGGGGGGCGGATATTGCTGTTGGAACAAACCATCCAGCGCGCCGCGGGGATTAACGCCGGGGGCCGGGGAGCCGGGGATGCCGCCCGGAAGATTGCCGGCCGGAGCGGCGGCGGCGGTGATTTTTTCGCGGTCCGGCTGGTCGTCCAATTCGTTGCAAACGATCAGATTTCCGTCCATGTCGAACAGCAGAATCTCGCCGACGGCAGTCAATTCGGCGCCGCGGGGCGGAGTGAGATTTTCGCCGCCGCGAAAATCAATCGCGATGGCGTTGGTGTAGTAGTTTACCATCCACTCGGTTCCCGGTTGGGCGGGCGTTAGCGGGCGCGGATCGGCCGGGCCGCCGGGCATCATCTCCGGATTGGGGAAGTCTTCCATGCCCGCCGGTCCGCGACGCGTGTCGCGCGGAGTTCGCCGGGCGCCGGGCCGCGCCGGCTGGGTCCGGCCGGGCGGCATGCCCTCAAGACCGGGCGGCATGCCCTCAAGACCGGGCGGCATCATGCCTGGCGGCGGCATGCCTTCCATGCCGCCCATGCCTTCCATGCCGGCGGGAAGCGCCTGCCCGCCTTCAACCCGGCGGAATAGTTTATCGGCAAAATCAAGGACTTGCCCTCGTTCGACGTTGAATTCCTCGTGCGCCGTGAAGCCGCGCGGCTGCAACCATTTGGAAATCAACACGCGGCCCGAGCGGGATGGCGAGACGGAAACGGCCAGCACGCGCGTGTCGCGCGGCACGGAAACCACCGGCGAGGAATCAGACCATTTGGTTTTCAGCAATACTGATGTCGCCAGGTCGGGTTTTTCCAAATAGAGCGGCTTGATTCCGTAATTCGGATTTTGCAGCGCCAATTGCACGCGATAAGCGTAATGCTTGCCCGGCTCTACGTTGAAGTCGATAAAGCGGAGCAGAAGATTCGCCGGCGGCTTGTTTTGTTCGTCGAGAAGATCGGGATTGCTCGGATCCGATCTCGGATCGTTCGGGTCGGTTGGATTGAAGGGGTCTTCGAAGCCGGGCTGCGTTCCCGGCCTGCCGAAGCCTTCTCCTCCCGGCATACCCGGCATACCCGGTCGTCCGCGCATGCCGCCGGGTTGGCCGAATCTGCCGCCTTCCATTCCCATGCCTCGCCCCATTCCCGGCATCGTTCCCATTCCCGCCTCCAAGCTGGGCAACGGAATTTCGGGTTCGTGGGCGACTTCTTTTTCCCACTGCTTGCCGACCAAGGGGGGCAGCGGGAACACCAACCGCTCGTGGAGAAATTTCTGCTCGACGACCTCGCTGCTCGATTGCGCCCACTTGCTCATGGCTTCGGTCATCGCCTTGTTCGACTGGATGGTTTCCGCCTTGCTCCAGTCGATGTCCGCCGGGGCGGTCGGGCTGTTTAGTTCCACGCGCTGCACCCAATATCCAAGGTAAACGGGCACATCGTTCTGGGTGGGCAATACGCAATTCCGATAGCACTCGAAATAGGCCTCTTCCTGTTTCGAGATTGGCACCAGCGCGGTCACGACCACCCACCGGTCGCCGCGCACCTCGTTCGTCGTTGCGGCCATGCCGATCGGCGCCGGATTTCCCGGCCCGACGGCGGCCGCATCCGGCTCAACGGCGACCATTTTCATAACCGGGCCGTAGTCGGCCTTCGCGCGAAGCTGCGCGGCGGCCAGCAGCGGCGGCTCGATCCGCCTTTGCTTCGGCTGGTACAATGGCGGGGACCAGACGATGGGAGTCTTATACTCGGCTTCCTGGACCGGCGTGCGGAAACTCACCGCCCTGGCGGCGTAGTCTGTGATGTTCAGTTCATTCAATCCCTCCGCTTCGGCGACCGTCGTGGCCTCGATCGCGCGGTCGGCCTGATCGGCGGCCTGGTTCAACTGGGCTGGAGTTTTGTCGATGCTATTCGCGTTGCCGAATGCCGAATAGACGATAAAAAGCGCGATCAGAGCGACAATGCCCAAACCGATCTTCTCGATATGTTCGAGAATCAGTTCCTTGAGGCTACCGGCGTCTAGTTTTACTTTGACTTTCATGGATCATTCCTGCAAAGTCGCGTCCTGTGGGGCGGGGGGCGCGCCTTCGGCCGGTCCGGTCGAAGCCGCTCCCTTCCCCAATTTATCCCTATCGGGTGGATTGTAGATATTGATTATGGCGTGAATTTCGATGGGCACGTCGTGGGTGCCGGTTTCCGAATCTTGCCCTTCCGTGCCGCGCATGGGGCTTGGGCGGTATCCTCCCATTCCGCCCATTCCGGTCATGCCGCCCATTCCGCCCGGGCCTTCCATGCCGCCCATCGATCTACCGCCGCCGGGTATGCCGCCGAACTCGCCGCCGCGAGTCGAGGGCGAACCGGTAGACGAACCGGTATTTGCCGGAGCGGCACCCTTCAGCAACCGAACGCGGCGAACTTCGATCGGCATGTTCGAGTTGGCGCACCAGACCAACAGCCGGGGAATATGCCGCTGATCCATGACCAACCTCATGCTAATCGGCATCATCTTGAATTCGGAGTAAGGATGATTTGCGTGGGGATACTGCGGTTGATAGGGCAGCGGCTTGCCCTTGTCGTCGATATACCTCAAATCCATGATTTGTCGGTTGAGTTGTTCCTCGGGCGTACCTCCGGTCTCGGTGCGTCCCGGTCCGCCGAGGTTTTCCCCCCCCATGTCTCCGCCTTGCATGCCGGGGCCGCCAGTGCGCTCGGTCGTCTGCAACCCGAGTGCGTTTTCGGCGCTTTGCCAAGCGGCCACGGCGTCGCTGCCGATATCGATTGCCTCGATCCGCTTGACGATGGCGTTATTCTGATTGGTGGCGCCTTCGTTGGTGTTTTTAATCACGCGGAGCAGTGCTTCGTAGACCCAAAGGTCTTCCTGTGCGTGGACGACGGCCAGTGTGGTGGGCGCCTGTTGCCAGAAGAACTTGCTTTCCAATTTTGCGTAGTCGGCGTCGAGCCATTCGACGACGCCGACCCATTCGGCTTCGGCGCCGCCGATGCGGCCGACCCCGCCCAACTCGCCGCCTTTGGCCAAGCCTGCGGCGGCCGGCACGCCCGCCGCTTCGTCCCCCTCCGGTTCGATCGGATGCAAGGCGTCGATCATCTTCTTCAGCTTCGGCAGCCGCTCTTTGATGAAGTTTTGATAGCGTTCGCGGTATCTTCGAGCAAGCTCTTCCTGAGGCCGAAGAGTCTCGAACTGCCGCTGGAAATCCTCGCCAAGCTCTTCGGTCGGGAAGGGATTCTTCTCTTTTTGCTCTTTATAGAGAACCTCCCAGGCTTCGAAGACGTTTTGCTTTAACTCGGCGTCGCGTTTTTTTATTTCGTCGATGGTTCGCTGATTCGGATGTCCCGACTGAATGCCTTGCACGCCGGAGAAAGCGTTTTTGATCTTCGACTCTTGAGTGTTGAATTGTTCGGCCATGCCGCTGGTGGACATCCACCAGCAGACGAGAACGGTCAGCACCAAGGCGCCGCAAAGCACCCAGAAATGGTACTTTTTAATGGCTTCGATCGTGGGTCTAAGCTTGTCCATATCGATTTCTCGAATAATGCGCTGATTTATAGGGTGCGTGAAACGCACCAAGTTGCATGGGTATACGTTGCGGTTTAGTTTTTTTAGCGGCTATGGTGCGTTTCACGCACACTACAACTGTTGTGGGTTTTCTCCCGCGTTTGGTTTATTCTGTGCTTCTTTTCGCTCGCTTGGCGTTTTCGGCTGCCAGCAGAACTGGACGTTGAAATCGAAGCAGTTCAACAAACGGGTCTTGCCTCCGGTCGCTCCGCCTCCGGCGAGCGGCGTCGGCCGCGTTCCGCCCGGCATGCCCATGCCGCCTTCCATTCCGCCCGGTCCCATTCCGCCGGGTAGGGCCGTGTCCGCTTCGGCGTTCGGATCGACAACCTCCCGTTGATACACCCGTTCGGGATTAACGAGGACGGGGTGCGAAATACCCAAATCTTTCATCGCTACCGGTTTCAAAGCGCCGCCGACGCCTTCGGGCAGATCGATCGTCGCCGACCGCAACTCTTCGATCAAGGTGTTGCGAACGAACTGGGCGCCTTGGTTGTTGCGGTCTTCGTTGTGCCAATGGTGGCCGCTGAGCCGGACAATCCATCCGGGTCCGCTTGGACCGGAGGGGGCGGCGGCGTTCGGATCGCCTGCGTTCGGATCGCCCGGTTGAACTACATCCGGTTGAACCACACCCGGTTGAACCGCGCCGTCTTGAGGCACGGCGGCAGCGGCGGCGGGCTTCGCCTCTTCGGCGTTCGGATCGGCCGATTCCCAATTCTTCGCTTGCGCGTACCAAACCGAGACGTCCTCGATGTATTGGCAGTCGATGTTGGTTACATGCAACTCGTTTCGCAGAGGGATGTCGAGCGGTTTTTCGTCGGCCTTCAACGGCGGCTCGAAGGGCAAGCACCGGTTGATCGCGCGGAGCAATTCGAGCCACCGCAAGCGCCCCTCGACGTTCGTGACCAGGTTTTGACCGATCTTGTCGGTTTCCAGGAAGGCGGTTTTTGCGGTTTGTTCCTCGCTTTTCAAGCTGCTGGATTTGTCGACGATTTGTTGGCTTCTGCTCGCGGCCGCTTTCCACAGTTCGGGATCGACCGACCGCAGCGGGAGCGAATAGGCGGCGAAGCTGACTCCGCAGGAAAGGGCCAGCAAGGCGGCGGCCGCCACCGCCCAAGGCTTCTTGCGACGAATCAGCCGGTCGTTAACGATCTCCCTGGGAAGCAAGTTGGTGCGGATGCCGCTCTTATCCAGCCCTTGCAAGGCAAGCCCATAACAGACGCCGAAGCTGAGCAGGTTTTCCTGAAAGGCCGGCGCGGTGACGACCTGCGGGCCGACCAGCCGTTGATACGACTCGACCTTATCGATTTCAAAACCGAGGTTTTGAGCGAGGTAGCGTCGCAGGCCGGGCAATTTCATCGCATTCCCCAGCGCCACCACGCGACCGATCTTCGCCGATCGTTCGAGGTTCGAAAAATAGCTGATCGAACGCTGCAACTCGGTCAGCAGATCGCCGAACACCGGCCGCATCGCCTGAAAGACCGCTTTCGGATCGGCAGCCGCCGTGGCGTTCCGCTTCAGATGCTCGGCCTTGGCGAAGGTCAGCTTCAATTCGCGGGTAAGCGCCTTTGTGAAATGGCTGCCGCCGATCGGAATGCTCCGCTGCCAGACGCGGAAACCGTTGGTTATCACCAAGTCGGTCGCGTCGGTACCCATCGAGATAATCACCGCCGATTCAGGCGGATTCTCGGGATCGTATTCGTCGGCCGGCGGCAGTTCGTCCATCTGGTCGAACAACATGAAGTTGTACAAGACCAGCGGCGTGAGTTGCACGAAATCGACTTCAATGTCCTGCTTGATGAAGGGATCGAGCGCGCGGAAGACGGCGTCGCGCTTCATGGCGAACAGACCGACCTCGGTTTCCAACGCGAAACCTTCCTCGACGCTGCCGCCGCCCATCCGTTGATAATCCCAGACCACGTCGTTCAGATCGAACGGTATCTGCTGTTTCGCTTCGTATCGGACGATGTCGGGAATTTTTTTCGATTCGACCGGCGGCAGTTTAATGAATCGGGCCAAACCGCTTTGGCCGGGGACAGAAATCGCCACCCGATCGCCAAGAACCGTGTTGCGCGAAAGGAACTGCTTCAGCGCTTCCGAGATCAGTTCGACCGGATCGGAACCGGGTTGGCTGAGTATCTTCGGATACTCGATGTAGTCGAACGCCTCGGCGACGAATTTTCGGGGATCATCGTGGGTACGACACCGCAGCGCTTTTAACGAACACTGACCGATGTCGATACCCCAAACGGCGCCGCTTGCCATAATACGAACCCTCTTCTTCTGCCTGCCAAAAGGCGGGAAACAAGGCAATCTATTCTGTTCCTGACAGCCCCAGGCCCGAAGCTGACCTGTCAAGATGGGATCAAATCAGGCTGCCTACCCCTCTATACTCATAATTTAATGTCGCGTAGGGGTAAATGTCAACCGATTGCCATGCGCCTTCCGGCAGGTTATTGTGGCAAGGGATGGCCGTAAGTGGTTGGCATTTTGCGGTTAACGTTGCACGAAAACCCGTCTTACGGGTGGAACAACCCCATGAAATATAAGCGTTTAATCGCCCTGTTTCCCTGCGAAAACCTCGAGGATTTCGACCTCGACCGCAGCGAGGGGGACGCCGAGCAGTTGCTCGCGGCATGGACTATTCTATGGCATCCCCTTTTGTTGGCCGATCAGGACGATATTCCCAATTGGCTCCCGCCATCCACTCCGCCCCACGATCCCGCAGATTGTCTGATCGTCGTGCCCGACTGCTGCGCGTCGTTGCTGCCCGAGGGATGGACGCTCGATGCCGAGCGGGCGGGGGCCTGCGTCCTGCGCGGCATGACAGACCGCCGGCGGATGCTCGAAATCGCCCTGCAACATCCGACTGCCGACGGCAACCTGAACGACCAAGCCGCGCCCGGCGGGGGCGACGAGCTGGCGGCCGATTTCCTCGCGCTCGGCTATTGCCACCTTCAAGTCGAATTGCTCAATCGGAAGTCGCGCTATATGAGCAACCTCGACGAGTCGTCGTTGCGAATCGCCGCGCTCGCCGCGGCGCGGGCGGCGATCGATGGCAACGCAACCGAAGCACGCGATCATCTACAGGCCGCTTTCGATCGACTGCACGAATCGCGCGAGTATTTCCATCCCCTGGAAATCCGGCTGCTCGATCTGACCTTGCTCGCTCCGACAACTATCGGCGACTCGTTTCGCAAAGAGTTGCCGCCTGGAAAGGACGCCGTTGCCGGTTTGCCAGGTAGTGATTGCGTCAACTCGCTAGAAAACACTGCTGGTCAAGCCGGCAGCGGCACACCGTCGGACAGAACGACATTACAGTCGAACAGAACGACATCACCATCGGACAGAACGACATCACCATCGGACAGGACGACATTACCGTCGGACAAGTTGGCAACCTGCCCTGCGAATTTGTTGGCGGCCGGCGAGGTGTTGGACTGCATGGCCCGAGACGAACCGGAATCGCTCGCAGCCTTGAAGAAGGCGTTGGAAGACGGCTCGGCCGAACTGATTGGCGGCGAATATTGCGAAGCGCCGCTGCCGTTGCTCGGGCCGGAGGCGATCGATCTGCTACTTGCTCGAGGACTTGCCGCATACGAGCGGCATTTGCAGCTTCGCCCGACGGTATTCGGCCGCCGCCGGTTCGGCTTGACGCCGGCATTGCCGGGAATATTGCGGCGGCGCGGTTTCGCGGCCGCTTTCCACTGCACGCTCGACGACGGCCAATTTCCCGTCGGTTCGCAAGCCCGGGTGCAATGGGAAGGTTTCGATTCGACCCACATCGACGCGCTTTGCCGCGTTCCGATGGACGCGGGCCGAGCAAGCTCGTTTCTACAGTTGGCCGACAAACTGGCCGACGCGATGAACATCGATCAGACGCCGACGCTGGTTTTCGCCCATTGGCCGGGCGGGGCAAGCCGCTGGTACGACGACCTGCGCCGCTGTTCGGCCTATAGTTCGGTGCTGGGAAGTTTTTCTTCGTTCTCGGCTTACTTCGATCAGACCGGATTCGCGGGCTACCAGGGGCGCAACAATCCGGACGGCTACCGTTCGCCCTATCTCGTTCAGGACGCCGCCGCCGAGCGCCCCGATCCGATCTCTCGCTGGGTGCGGTATTTTTCGCGGCGGGCGAAACTCGACGCCCGCGACGCTCTGCGAACCATGACACTCTGCATAGCGGGCGGACAAGCGCGCCGCCGCAACGACAAATCCAAATCGAACGGCCCACAAAGCGACGAGCAAATCGACCGGCTGATCGAAGACGCCCGGGGCGGACTGGCGGCGGAAGATGCGCTCGACAAGCGAATCGATCGCATGCTCGACGAGCCTCTTGCCGTTTTCGTGCGTTCGATCGGCGATTCGACTTCGGCCGAGCGCGGCCGTCTGGCCGTGAATCCGTGCTGTTTTCCACAGCGGTCGGGTGCCGTCGAGGTGCCGTCGCTCGGTTTTTCGTGGAGTTCCTCGCGAGACGACGCGGCGGCGGCGCAACCGCCGAAACGACTCGGTCTATTTCGCCGCAAGCCCCCCCCGCCGCTGGCCGATACGAACGTGCTGCGAAACGAGTTCTTCGAGATTCAGTTCGATCCCGCCACCGGTGCGATCCGCTCGATTTCCGACTATCGCCACCGCGACCCGCGACTGGCGCAACGGATTGCTTTGCGGTTGCCGGGCAAGCGCGGGGCGAACGACGAGGCACACTACTCTCTCATGGCCGCCGACCGGCTCGAAGTCGTCTCGGCCGGACCGGCCTTGGGCGAAATCGTCGCCGCCGGGCGGCTCGTCGATGGCGACGGCTGCCGCCTGGCCGACTTCAAACAGACAACCCGCGTCCGCCGCGGAAGCCGGGTGATCGAACTGCTCATCGAGCTTGACGTGGATCGCTTGCCCGAGCGGAACCCCTGGGATTCCTACTACGCCGTCCGCTTCGCCTGGAAAGACGAGACTCTGAACTGTTATCGCAGTGCGAACATGGCGAACGTGCCGACCGAGCGGGCGCGGCTCGAATCGCCGCTTTTCGTCGATCTTCGCCGGGAGCGGATGCGGACGACGCTGCTCTGCGGCGGTTTGCCATACCATCGCCGTTTCGGCACGCGGAAGCTCGACACGCTGTTGATCGTCCGCGGCGAGACTGCCCGTTCGTTCCGGCTGGGGATCGGCATCGACCTGCCGCATCCGATGCCGGCGGCGTTGGGCTTCATATCTCCGCCGCTCGAATTGCTCGACCGACCGCGGCCGGCCGCGCCGACCGGTTGGCTGTTTCATCTCGATTGCCGCAACGTCGCGGCGACCCACTGGGAGCCGCTGTCGGCCGATGATGCGGCGGATGCGGCGCATAATGCGGCGGGAAAACCGATCGCCGCCAGAGCGATGCCGCGCGGATTCCGCGTCCGCCTGCTGGAAACCGACGGCTGCGGCGTCCGAGCAGGGCTGCGCTGTCCGCACGCGGTCGCGTCGGCACAATTCTCGGCAATCGACGGTTCGGCGCCGGAACAGCTTGCCGTGGCGGACGACCGCGTGGAAATCCCCCTCGGCCCGCACCAATGGGCAGAAGTCGAGGTGCGATTCTCCTAGAAGAGTTGCAGCCGGCGCACGGCCGGCTTGGAAGGGCGATTGCTTCGGCCGCCCTTTCGAGACGCATCGTGTATCAATGCTTGTTGCGTCCCCTGATTTTGATTCCCTTTCATCGGGTTGAGTATTAAACTCGGTTGGCAAGCCCCGGAGCATGGTTTCGACTTAAGTCGCATACCACCAACATCGCATATCGTCTTCCACGTTGTCGCCGAAGATCAGCAGAAAATACACGTTCCCGATCAGGTGCCATGCTCCGCCGTGCAGGAAGAAGCTGGTGACGAAGGTCGCCCCGCCGTGCCGCCACATCTCGGCCGGCACAAACCCGTATTCAGCGATTGTCATTGGCAGGTTTCGCACCGTTAGGACAAAAACCCCCACCAGAACCGCCGCCAGACCGTAGGTCAACCAAGGGATTCTGGACAGACTCGGAGCGTTTACTTCGACCGGCATTCCGAGCATTGCCGGTATGAACTGCCAATATTCACTCGGATACGGAACAAAATCCCCAACTCCGTCTGCACCCGGGTCAAACGAACCGCACATCTAGGGCATAGCATGATCGTAGCTCGGACTGTAAAGGCAAATGCCTTTTGCGTCAATTATTGAGTCCCGTTTCGACTTTTCGCGGCGACGCCGTTCATTCGCCGCAAACCTGACGCTTCAGGCGGTCGAACTCGTCGTGGTTGCGGAAGTGAACGACCAGCCGTCCGCGTCCCCGAGCGTTATGCGAGATCGAGACCTTCATGCCCAGCGCGGCGCGGAACTCTTGTTCGAGAGCGGCCAACTGTTCGTTTTTTGCCCGGGAAGGACGCGATGCTTTTGCCGGGGCGGGGATGTCGAGCGGATCGCGGTCGGCCGCGTCGATGGTTTCCTGGACCATCCCCTCGGTCTGGCGTACATTAAGCCCCTCTCGCTGAATGCGGTTGCAAAACTCGATCTGTTCGCGGGCGTCGCCCAATGGGAGCAAGGCTCGGGCGTGGCCTTGCGTGATCCGCTTTGTGCGAATCGCGTCTTGCACGGCCTCGGGCAATTCGAGCAGACGAATCAGGTTGGCGATCGTCGAGCGGTCGAGCTTCAAGCGGCCGGCCAACTCCTCCTGGGTGCAGCCGTATTGTTCGAGATATTTTTGGAACGACGCGGCTTTTTCCAACGCGTTAAGGTCTTTCCGCTGAAGGTTTTCGACGATTGCCAACTCGGCCATCTGCCGGTCGTCGGCCTCGATAACGCTGACGGGCACGTCGGCCCAGCCGGCCTCGATCGCCGCGCGAAGACGGCGCTCGCCGGCAACCAACTGATAGCGATCGCGGACCTGCCGGACGACGACCGGCTGCAACAGCCCGTGGGCGGAAATGCTCTCGGCCAGGGCGCGGGTTTCGGCGTCGTCGAACTCCTGCCGCGGCTGGGAAGGATTGCTGTCGATCTGGCGGACGCTGACTCGCCCGATTGCCGGCTGAGCGGTCTGGTGCTGAGCGACGACTTCCGCCGCCGCCGGCTGTGGCGCGCCGGACGGCAGATGATGCGGATTAGCCACTTGCCGGCCCGGGGTTTTGTGCGATTCGTCGAGCCAGAATAGCGGCTCGGCCGACGGCTTTTCCGCCTCCGGCTTCGATTCGGGTTGCTGATCGGTCGGCGGCGACTGATCGACGGGATTCTTTGGCCGATCCTCGGCCGGCTTGTTATCGTGCGCGTTTCGATAGGGAAATTGTCCCAGCAGCGCTTCCAAACCGCGTCCCAGTCGTCGCTGTTTATTCACGATCGAGTACCTCCATGCAAAAGCGCGCGGGACAATGCCCCCCCGTATTGGTTGCGCCGGCTGCGCCGTCCCTATTCTTCTTCGATCTTTTCCGTGCGTCGCGCCAGAGCGAAAAACTCGCATCGGCGGATTTTAGACGCCCGTTAGGCGCTGCCGCGCCGTGACGGATTCTATCAAGGATGCGTCCGTCGAGGGAATGGCAATTTTTTAGGGATGAAGGATGAGGGGTGAGTGAGTGATCGATCGATCCGCTACGTTTCACGTGGAACCGCCAAACGCCGCACACTTCCCGTTTCGCGTGAAACACGCAGATTGCCGAATGGAAAATTTCCGTTTATCGGTTCGGCGGCGGTTTCGGCTCCAGCTCGGCTTTGCGTTGAAATGCCGACTGGGCATCGTCGATTCGGCCAAGCCGAACATAGGCGACGCCGAGATTGTTCCACCAGTCGGGCATGTTTGGATTGATGGCGACCGCCCGTTCGTACAATGTGGCGGCCTTTTCGTTGTCTTCTTCTTCCAGCGCCAAGTATCCTTGATATGCGAGATGCCGCCCCGCGTCGGAGGTCAGATTGATATACGGCCGGGCGGCCGTTCCGCCGACGGCGCAGAGCAGAAAGACGGCTGCCAACAGCGCGGCGTTCCGCGCTCGGCGCGCTCGGCCGCGTTCGGCAAGCGTCCAACCCAGCAATGCCCCGAGGACGAAGCCCATGCCGTGGGCAATGTTGGCGATTTGCCAAACGCCGGCAACGGTCGTCAGGATGCAAAAGAAAAACCACACAATGAACAAGTGCACCGTCGAACGATCGATGGCTTCGGAAAAACGCCGTTCGGATCGGCCGAGTATCCAGAGGAGGCCGAACAGCCCGTAGACCACGCCCGAGAGGCCGATGCCGCCGATTAGCAAGGCATATTCAGCCGCGGACGACCCCACGCCTAAAAGGACAAAGATTCCGATCATGGCGGGGTGGCCGAACTCGCTTTCGACTTTCGTGCCGAACGCCCACAGCCAATATAGATTGAAGATCAAATGGAAAATGTTCGCGTGGAACAAGGTCGTCGTTAGGCAATGCCACAGCTCTTTCCACCAGACGTCGTAGCCGAGCATGAATTGCGAGACGTCGGCTCCGCTGTACAATTGCCAGGTGGCCGCGACCGACAGGGCCGCGATGCCGGCGGTGATCGGATAGTAGATTGCAGCGCTGAGCGGAGGAGGGCGTTGCATGGGGCGATTGTCCCTTCGGCGGTTTCACATGAAACCGACGGTTATGGAAAAACCGCTTGCGGTATCAGGCGAAACCGCAAGCGGCTAAAATATATATCTCTCAAAGCTCATAGCTCATAGCTCAAAGCTCATAGCTCATAGCTCAAAGCTCAAAGCTCATCCGACCGGATTGACTACCAATCCGCTGAGCAGCTTCGGATAGAAGTAAGTGCTCTTGGCCGGCATGCGTTCGCCCTGCAAGCTGATCGAGCGGACGTTTTCGACCGTGGCCGGCATGACCAACGCCGCCATCGGGAACTCGCCGGTCTTCGCGCCGTCGACGACTTCGTCGACCAGGTGGACGTACCTGGGCTTCGGCATGGTTTCGCAACCGAGCAGGTCTTGCATAATCAACCGATGCAGGAGGCTGACGCCCAGCCCGCGCCATTCGTCGCCGTGCTCCTTGGCCGCCTCGGCCATGCGGGCATGTCCGGCGTCGGCGACGGCGGCGATCGTCCATTTGCCGTCCTTCCGCGTGAACAGGCCGATTTGACCCTGCTGGTCCGCCGTTTCGATTTCTTCCCAAACGTCCTTCGCGGCCTCGGGGCCTTCGGCGACCACGCGGGTCTGGAAGCAATCGCCGAGCTTGGCCGCCAATTCCTCGGCGGTCAGGTCCAATTGCGCGGCGGGAAGCTCGACCGGTTTGCCGTCGGCCGCCGGCCCCTTTGTGCGGAAGAGCCGATGCGTGGGCATAACGATCATGCCCGGATCGTCCATCGCCACGCACATCATCAGCGTGTAGTTGGCCGGATGGACCGGCGTCAACTCGCCGGAGTCGCCGACTTGGTCGCGGTAGTTACAGGCGGTTTCGTAACGGTGATGGCCGTCGGCGATGAACATCGGCTTCGGTCCCATGACGGCCGTCAGCTTCGAGTGGACCTCGACATCGGTGACCGGCCAGAGGCGATGGACCACGCCCAGGTGATCGGTGGCCACGATGGGCGTCTTGCCGGCGATGGCTTCTTCGAGCAGGTTCTGGGCCTCGCATTCCGGGTCGGGATAGAGACCGAACTGCGGGCTGAATTGCGTCTTTGTCACCACGGTGAGCATCAGCCGGTCGGCCTTGGCGGCCGGCAGCGTCTCCTCGTGCGGAAACACCTGGCCCTCGCCGAAACGGCTGAGCCGCTGCCGGGCAAGGAAGCCGCGGCGGACGTACTTGTGGGACAGGTTGCCAACCTGTCCTACGGTGAACTCTTGGTGATATACATAAATAGCCGGATCGGCCTCGACCGTCATCACGCCCTCGGCCAGCCAGTCCTTGTAGAACTTCGCCGCGCGGGTATAGCGGTTGTTCCGCTCGTCGTCATCGCCAGGCTCGATGCGGTTCAGGTCGATGCGGACGAAATTGTTCGGATGCAGCTTGTAGAAATGGTCTTGCAGTTTGGCGTCGATAACGTCATACGGCGGCGTGACCACGTCGCTCAGCGAGCCGACGCGGCCAAGATTGTAGCGGACTCCACGGAAGGCTTGAATCTCTGGCATGGTTGGAAACAGTGGTTAGTGGTTAGTGGTTAGTGGTTAGAAAGCCGCTCGCGGCTTCGCAACTATTCTGATTCGCTAGTTACTTCGCAATCGATTGATTGTTCATTCCTGATACATTCTCGCGAGTCTGTCCGTTTTTCCAGCGAGCCGAGCAAGTAGCAGGAGCCGCAAAATATAAACAATAACAACGTGCAAATATAATGGGATGCTGGATCGGGTGGAGTAATTATCGCCGCTACCAGATACGATACGCCGAATATGGCGCACAATTTGGCAACTCGATTCATGTTCATGTTTCTCGTTACCCATCGGTTATTATCTGGCGGAATACCCCGCGCCCGAAAAGGACATCTATGGTAGCGTGTATTTATTCCATATACAGTATGAATGTAACCGCTCGATAGCACTCTGCCTAGGCCTTTGCGAAGCTCAAAGCCCTAGGGGGGAAAGCGAGGCACGGATGCCATCCAGTATCTCGCGAGTCCCATGTTTTTCGCACCAGGAATATATGTAACTCCAGTCGAGACTTCCCCACTGAACGGCGATGACGTTGCGAACGTCCTCGACATCCTTGGTACGTCGGCCGGCTTGCGACCAGCGGAGCTTAGTTACTATCACGTCCTCGGCTGTTGGAATCGCCACGTCGCGGTCTAAAAATCGCTCGTGCCGCCGCCGGGAGAACCGTTCCAGGTCGTGTTCATCATCGCTTAACAAAAACAATTCGACGGTAAACGGATTATTGCTCACGCCCAGTAAATACCGTTTTGTCGCGGTAACGGTCTCGAAGGCCGTTTGCCGATCCAATTGAAACTCCGGCCCGAGACGTTTGGCCAGCGCTAAAATTGAAGCGGCCTCGGCTTGGACGACGAAATCGGCGTCTTGCGTTGATCGGGGAATTGCGTAGCAATTGCACGAAAGCGAGCCGACCAACATGTAAGGAATGCGAGACGCCTCGAGCGCGTCGATTACCGCGGCGACGATCTCTTGCGGAGTCATGGCCCATTCTCCAGCCGCCGGGCCAAGGCCAGCCGTTCGCGGAGTATCTCCAATACGCGGCGGTCGTCGGCGCCGGGGAATTGGTTGCGTATGGCGTCGGCCATGATCCCGCTGGTGAGCTGGAAGAGAGCCAACCCCGCCTCGAGCTTCTCCGATGCCGGCGTCGCGTGCGCTTTTCGCACGCGCTCCCGGTAGATTTCGTCGATCAGTTCATCGCTCGGTTTCATTGATGCCCCACCGTCGCTATGCCTCCTCGATTTGGACATTCCGCATTGTTGGCCGGGTATCCGCATATAGCGAATATCACCGACATAAAAGGTGCGAATTTGTCCAATGCATTATGAATGTAACCGCTCTAAAGCACTCTGCCTAGACCTCGGGAGAACTACGGAGTCCGGAGACTGGTCCATTCTTCGGTCGATACGGGCATTTTTCGGACAAGATTATGACTGAAAATATGCCCCTCCCCTTGCGACCAGACTTTGTGGTTCTCCTGGAGCATGATTGCGGATATTGGCTGATTGGCGTATACTTGAAGCATGATGTCGATCCGTGCCCATTTCGATGGCAAGGTATTTGTGCCCGATGAAACAGTGGACGTGCCGGTCGGGGCGCCGCTGGCGTTGCAGATTGAACCGGTTCCCTCGTCCGCCGTGATAAACACCGACGATCTGTTGTCGCCGGTGATTGTGGGCCTCGACCCGGCGCTCTCGCAAGCCATCGCTTCTGCCCCGGAATTGGCTGCCGAGAACATGTAACCATGCCGCTTGACGTTCCCGACGGACAGCTCTGTTTTCTTGACGCCAATATCCTGTATTACTGCTTCGTGGAAACGCCCCCATTCAGCGGATTCTGCCGGGAGTTGTTGACGCGCGTGCAGGGCGGGGATGTGGTCGCACTGACCGACGTTCGCGCGCTGGGCGATTGTGTTCACAAAGTGATCCTGGCAGAGGTAAGCCACCGCTTCGGTCGAACGCGCGATCAACTTGTCCGGCGACCTTTTCATGGTGGGGTTATCCCCCGCGCTTTGTAGTCGCTAAGGGTTGTTTTACTGTTCTACGGCTCCAGCCAGTCCTCGAGCCGCAGGCCGGGAATGTTCTGAAAGTCCTTGGTATTGTGCGTGACCAGTGTTAAATCAAACGACAAAGCGACGGCCGCTATCAGCAGATCCAACGCGGCAACGCCGATCCCCTGCCGGCGAAGTTCCGCCCGAAGCCTTCCGCATTCCATGGCGCAATCGTTGTCAAACTCGATCGTGCCAACTTCATGGAGCAGCATCTTGTCCACGGCGGTCAAAACAGCGGCGGGGTCGGATCGTTGGTAGGCCCATTCGTACAACTCGGCCAAAGCGATAGTCGTGGTGAAGAGCCGCCCGGAGTGTTGCACGAAACGGTGTTGTTGTCCTGAAGGGTGTCGCAAATGGGCCGAGAGAATGTTGGTGTCGAGCAGATAACTCATTCCGGGGCCTCCCGAAACGCCGACCGTCGGCGATCCTCGTTAATCTCGATGAGAATCCGGTCGTCCTCGGGCGTCCACGCATTCGCCAGCATCCCCGCGGTGGTTTCCTTGCTTCCCGGCTCCCAGGCCGGTGGAGGCCCAGGCAATTGCTTGGTCCGCAAAATGACCTCGACCACGCGGTTTTCCTCGATGCCCGGGTCGCGATCCAATTCGACTGTTCGGCCTCGGACGGTTCCGTGCAATACGACGTTCATGTTTCCCTCCGCCACTGGCTCATTCGATTCTTGCCCCTACTATTCTACCATTGCCGTCGGCGGCGGCCGACAGGAGGGAGACGATTCCCCGTCCCCCCCCCGCGACCGCAGTCGCGGGGCGTTGCTCCAATCACCAATCACTAATCCCAAATCCCTTCTATCAATACCGATAATATTCCGGTTTGAACGGTCCGGCGGCCGGGACGCCGAGATACTCGGCCTGTTTCTGCGTCAGCTTCGTCATCTTCACGCCGAGCTGTTCCAGATGGAGCCGGGCAACTTCCTCGTCCAGGTGCTTCGGCAGCGTGTAGACGCCGATCGGATAATTGTCCGGTTCCGACCATAGCGCAATCTGTGCGAGCACTTGGTTGGTGAACGAATTCGACATGACGAATGATGGATGGCCGGTCGCGCAGCCGAGGTTGACCAGCCGCCCCTCGGCCAGGAGGATGATCGACCGTCCGCCGGGCATTGTGTAACGATCGACCAGCGGCTTGATGTTCACATGCTTTACGCCTTCGATGGCTTGCAGCCCGGCCACGTCTATCTCGTGGTCGAAGTGCCCGATGTTGCAAACGATGGCGTCCTCTTTCATCTGCTGCATGTGCTTGGCGGTAATCACGTCGCAGCAGCCGGTGGCGGTGATGAAGATGTTGCCGCGCGAAGCGGCGTCTTCCATTGTCGTGACCTCGAAGCCCTCCATTGCCGCCTGCAACGCGCAGATCGGATCGACTTCGGTAATCAGCACCCGGGCGCCGTAGTGTCGCATCGACTGTGCGCAGCCCTTGCCCACGTCGCCGTAGCCGCAGATGACGACGATCTTGCCGGCGATCATGACATCGGTCGCCCGCTTGATGCCGTCGGCCAGCGATTCGCGGCAGCCGTAGAGGTTGTCGAACTTGCTCTTGGTGACCGAGTCGTTGACGTTCATGGCGGCGACGCCCAACTCGCCGCGCTCGTGCATCTGATAGAGGCGGTGGACGCCGGTGGTCGTCTCTTCCGAGAGTCCGCGGATGCCTGCCAAAAGGTGCTTATTGCGTTCCTCGTGGACCATCGCGGTCAGGTCGCCGCCGTCGTCGATAATCATCTCCAGTTGCTTTCCGTCGGGAAAGACAAGCGTCTGCTCGATGCACCAGTCGTAGTCGGCGTCGGTTTCCCCCTTCCAGGCGTAGACGGGCACGCCGGTGGCGGCAATCGCCGCCGCGGCGTGGTCCTGGGTCGAAAACTTGTTGCAACTACTCCATTGGACCTCGGCACCCAACTCGCGGAGGGTTTCGATCAGAACCGCCGTCTGGATGGTCATGTGCAGGCAGCCGGCGATATGGGCACCGGCGAGCGGCTTGCTGGGGCCATATTTTCGCCGCAAGGCCATCAAGCCGGGCATTTCCCGCTCGGCCAGTTGAATCTCTTTTCGCCCCCACTCGGACAGGGATAAATCAGCCACTTTGAATGGTAGTTTTGTTTCAACTTGAGACACTTGTTTCTCGCTCCGATCGCTTTCGAGGTCCGTGGTGACGTGGTGAATCGAGAACCATCTATTTTATTACTATTTGGCCGTGCTTGGCAACCCCTGCTCAAGCTCCAGCGTCGGGCAAGTCGATGTCGAACATGGGGAATCGTGCCCGTGCGAGATCATTCGGGGGGGAGGCATGTCGAACAATCACAACTGGTCCAATCCGCGGCAAATCGTCCGGCCGCGATCGACCGGCAGGGTTCCCGTCCTGCTGTGTGTTTTGCTGGCGGGTCTTTGTTCACTGGCCGTCTATCGATGGGGTTACGAACATTGGTGGCCGATCCGGGCCAAGCCGACCTTCACGGCAACGGCCTACGTGGTAGACCCCGAAAAAGACGCGGACGATCTTTACCCCGAAGCATCCACGGCCAACAGAGCGGCTAGCGTGCCGCTGGTCAGTACATGCGCCGATCCGCAGCGCGCTCGCGAAGCCGTCGAGGCGTTGGCCCATCAGCACATTGCCGAGCGCGAAAAGGAATGGCAAAGCGGCATCGAGCAACGGCTCGCCGCCACGCGCCGTTCGACCGATGAAATGCGGCAAATACATCAACTCGCGGTTGCCGAGTGCGAGGCGTTTGAACGGCAATTGCATGAAACTGCCGCCGAGAAACCAGCCGCCGCGGCGGATACTCCTCATCGGAAAACTACAATCAATCCGCAATGGCTGGAACTTGATCGGCAGTCGGCGGAGCTGATCGCGCGACGCGACCAGTTGCTCGATACCCGCACGCACTTGCATCCGCTGGTCGCCGAGACATCCGAGCGGATTGCGGAGGTTGAGCGCCGAAAGGCCGCAATTCCCCGCGAGCTGCCGGATTTTAATGAATCCGCCGCGCACGATGATCCGGCAAGCGCCGCCGAGGAACCGATTGCGCTGGAAAACCGTTGGAAGCTGGACGAACTGGCCGCGGCCGTTGCGGAAGCCGAGGAAAAACTCCGCGAGGCGGAACTGGCCCAGCAACAAATCGAGCAGCGGATGGCCAACGAGCCTCAATACTCGATCGAGTATGACGCCGTGGTGAAAAACCTGCCCGGGATGGATTACGGATGGCGGCGTTTGTTGTGGACCTCGCTCGCGGTCGGTCTGATGATGGCCGTCGGCGCCGGCGTATTCTCTTATGGGGCGGGCATGGAGCCGCCGGTGGTCACCGCCTTGGAAGTGCGAAAACTGACCGGAAAAAGCGTCGTCGGCACTATCCCGGTCGATGATGTGATTGCCGACCGAACTACAATCAATCGGCAAACGAGCGTCCAGCGAAAAACAATCATAATCGGAGTGATGTTGATCCTGATTTGCCCCGTCGTGGCGGCCTGGGGTGTCATGGGTATATAGGGCGCGGGGGCGGGGGCCGAGGGAGCGAGGAGCGGGGAATCGGGCGTTGGGGGGGCGAACTCTTCACTTGTCCCCAAGCTCCGCTTGGGAACAGACTGTCCGAATGCTCCACGCTTCCCTTGTTCCCAAGCTCCGCTTGGGAACAGACTGTCTGAATTTTCCGAGGCGTAAAAAATGTAGGGTGCGTGAAACGCACCACAATGATGGCGCATGGTGCGTTTCACGCACCCTACTTATTGCGGATATAGAGCAGTGCATGATGCGTTTCACGCATCCGACATGCTATTGCCAGCCCTGTGCCGGCAATACCCGACCAACAATTTTATTGATTTATCCGATAAAAGCCGAATTGTAGATATGAGACCATACATAATCGGGATACGCGTATGCGGAGAGGCTCGGCAGGCGTGGCGAACTACGAAAGGCAAGCAATGTATAACGGCAACTTTGGCCCCGATTGGCGACCCTTCGCCTCGGTGCCGCTGGTGGATCATTATTTCCCAGCCAGCGCCATCGACTCCGCTCGCAAAAATCTGTCAAGGTGCATCGAGCGGGGCGAAGGGCCTGGCATGGTCGTCGGACCCTCGGGAACCGGAAAAACCATGCTCTGCTTGACCTTGGCCGAGCAGTTCCGAAACGATTTCCAGGTAGCAATGCTCGCCAGCGGCCGGCTCGGCACTCGCCGAGCGTTGTTACAGGCCATTCTTTACGAATTGGGCCGTCCCTATCGCGACATGGACGAAGGCGAACTGCGCCTGGCCCTGATCGACTATCTCCACGGCGGCAACGGCAATCCCAAAGGTATGTTGTTGATGGTCGACGAAGCGCATACGTTGCCCATCCGGCTATTGGAGGAAATCCGCCTGATGAGCAACATGGCTTGCGAGGGCCGGCCGTTGATGCGGCTCGTTTTGGCCGGCGGCCCCGCTTTGGAAGAGCGATTCGCCAATCCGAAACTCGATTCGTTCAGTCAACGGCTCAGTGCCCGATGCTATCTCGAAGCGTTCAATCGGACCGAGACCTGTAATTACATCCAATCGCGGATTACCGCCGAGGGCGGGCCGGGCGGGGAGCTATTCCCGGACGATGCCTGCAACAGCGTGTACCACGCCAGCGGCGGCGTGCCGCGGCTGATCAACCAGGTCTGCGATCACGTGCTGCTGTTGGCCTTTGTCGACGGACGGCGGTCGATTTCGCCTCTCGACGTCGAGGAAGCCTGGTCCGACTTGCAGCAATTGCCCGTCCCTTGCCCAACGGAGACATCGAGCAAGCCGGCCGAAAGCGGCGTGATCGAATTCGGTTCGCTCGACGACGCGGCCGAACAAAACGCGCCGGTCGCCTTCCGCGTGGCCGGTCTTGACGATGACGAGTGCGCGGACGACTCCGAACCGGCGGGGCAAATCCACCGTATCAAACGCCTGCTGGCCGAGGCCGAAGACGATTTCCAGCCCGCCGGCTCGATCGGCCCCGAAGTCGAATTGAACTTCGAGGAACAGATACACCCCTTCCAGGAAAAGTACGAGGAAGAAGAAATCGTCGCCGACCGCTACGCCGCGGCCAGGGCGAAGCAGCCGCTCACCTTCGGCACGTCGGCCTACGCCGTGGGCTACGAACCGCCGGCCGCGCGCCGGCCGTCGTCAAACTTTTGCATCGCCGAGGCCGCCGAGCGGTTCGAGGGCGAATGCGAGGGGGGCGAATGCGAGGATTGCACCGCGATCGAAGCAGTGGAGGACGCTCCGACATCCGCGCCGCCGCCGGCAAGCGTCGAGCAGCGCCGGCATGAATACCGCCAACTATTTTCGCGGTTGCGAAGGAGTTGATTTGATGTTCACCAATCGGCGGGGCGCTCTGGAACAAATCGACGCGCCGGCCCGCAAGCCCGTGATCCTGCCGATGCGGCCGAGCGCGAATTACGCGTCGGAGTTGCTCGTCCACGAACCGCCGGACGGCTTGCGGCATTTTGCCATACCCGAGCTTTGCTCGACGCCCGCCGAGCTATTCGAGCGCCCCGCTCCGACCGCCGTCTGGCCGACCTGCGAGCGGCCGGAAACGGTTCGAGCGTGCGCCCAGACGGCCGAAGCAATCTATCGCCGGGTGGATTCGAACAGATCGGCCATTCTGGCTCTGACCAGTCCCGACGACGGCGATGGGAAGACCGATCTGATGCTGGGGTTGGCGCCCGAGTTGGCGAAACTGGCGGGCGATACCCTGGCCGTCGACGCCGATTATGCCAAGCCTGACCTCTCTTTGCGTTTGATTCTTCCCATTTGCGGCGCCTCGACCGGGATATATTCGTTGATCTACCCGACGAATCGCACGGATTTGAACGTATTGCCGCATTGGAGCGGCGGCAGCGCGTCGAATTGGAGCCGAGAGTGGTTCGAGGACTTGCGGGATCGCTGGAACTTGGTGCTCTTCGACGCGCCCTCGTTGGAACGCGCGGAACCTTCGCCGCTAATGCGTTATTGCGACGGCGTGTATCTGGTCGTGCGATTGGGTTATACGCCGCGCCGCGCCGCGGCCGAATCGGCCCGCGCCATCCATGCCCGCGGAAGTCGTATGTTGGGGAGCATCGTAATCGGGTAGGTCGGCGCGGCGGAGGAGTTGAACGCCGTAACGCTTCCGCCACATTGCGTTTGAACGGTATTGCGTTTAAACCATGCAAGTCATCGAAATCAACCGCGTCGAAGAACTGGGCGAATACGCTCGAGCATGGGACTCATTGCTCGAGCAGACGCCCGGGGCGTCGTTTTTCCAGTCTCGACAGTGGTTGGCGGCCTATTGGAAGCATTACGGCGCAACGCAGCGACTGCGTGCGCTGATCGTCGTCGAGAACGACCGTCCAACGGGCATATTGCCGCTGACGGTGCTGACCGAAAAGACAAAGGTCGGCCGGCTGCGATTCCTGACCTATCCGTTGCACAATTGGGGATCGTTTTACGGCCCCACAGGGCAATATCCGCCGGCCGTGCTCCGCGCTGGCCTGGAATACGTCCGCCAAACCCCGCGCGATTGGGACGTGCTCGAACTCCGATGGCACGGCGGCGTTTCCGGCGAAACGTACGATGCGGGCGCGGCAATGACCGCCGCCGGTTTTCCGCCCTATCGGACCGTGTGGGATCGGACCTCGATCGTGGATATTGTCGGAACCTGGGACGACTATTGTTCCACGCGAAAGAGCGCTTGGCTGCGGCGATTCCACGCCGCCGAGCGAAAATTACGCGAACTTGGCAAGCTCGAATATATCCGCTGGCGGCCGGCCGGGGCGCGACTCGGCGACGGACTGCCCCGCTGGGATCTTTACGACGCCTGCGAACGGCTCGCCGCCAAAACCTGGCAGGCCGAAGCGAAGAACGGAACCACGCTTTCCGACGACCCCGTGCGCGGATTTCTGCGCGAAGTCCACGAGGCGGCGGCCGCCGGCGGCGCGGTCGACGTGAACCTGCTGACGGTCGGCGGCGAACCGGCGGCATTCATCTACGGCTACCATTGGCGCGGCTGCGGCTACGGACTGCGGCGCGGCTACGATCCGCGCGTGGCCCGCGAGGGGGCGGGAAACGTCTTGCTGGAATACACGCTCCGCGACTCTTTCGCCCGGGGCGATAGCGTTTACGACATGGGCATCGGCTCGCTGGAGAGCAAACGGCATTTCCAGTCGCGGCTCGCGCCGATCTTCCGCTACAGCCACATTCCGCCCGGCGCCGTGCGCGCGCAGCCGCTGCGATTGAAGCGCTGGTGGCAGTCGCAGCGAACGCCGTCGTTCACCGCGGTCGGCCGCGTTCAGGACTTCGCGGCCGACTCGCGATGAACCGATAGGGCCGTTTTAGCGGCCTCGCAGCGAACGGCGCAATCGTCGGGACGATTGCCCGCATATTCAAGATGCTGTTGCGATCGGGGGATTATCGCGGCAGCATCGGCGCGCACATCGTCGCCGGAGCGCCGCAACTTGTTCCGCAAGGGTCGGCGCATGGGTCGCAACACGGATCGACCATCATCACCGGCTCCGTCACGATCACGTTCCGTTCGGGGTGGAAGCGCGAGTTCCAGGCATATCGCCAGCACTCGGCCACCCGACATCCACTCAGCCCGCCGAGCATCAAGGCCAATAGAGTGAACAGCAGCAGTCTTTTCATGTTAAGCCTCTCCTTCAGATCAGCGCGTCGGCGCGTATGTTTCCGGCCCGGGCATGACGGCGCCGGTCGCGCCGCAGCTTGGGTCGCAGGGGTTTGACGGCGGGCAAACGGTGGGGCAAGCCGGCGTTACCGTCTGATACGCCGGTCCCCGCCACAGGCAGTTCCAGAACCGGCATCCCGAAACGCCGAGCAACAGCGTCCCTACAGCCGTTAAAATCAGCAACTTCTTCATTACATTATCTCCCGTCGAAATGGTCACGTTCCTTCGCGATACTCTTTGCCAGGAAACTCTACACCAGGATTGATGATGTGCAAATGCAACGGTCGAGTTTTTCGCGAAACATCGCATTTTACTTTTCCATTCGCGCGTGTTGTTTATAAGCTACACTTTCCACAATCGGGGCAAGCGGCGCGCTCCTTGACGATTGATCCGTTCCGGTTGAGAATGACGGCGGTCTTGGATGGGCGTTCGCCCCCCCTACTGCGAGAGCCGATATGCGCGACACAACGATAAACGAGGTCTCACGTGCCGGCCGGAACGACGCATTCGGTCGCTCCGCGCTGGTTGCCCTTGCCGTTTTTCTTTCCATGTTTTCGGCCGCCGCCGCCGAGCCGGAAGACGTTTGGCTGTTGAGCACGCGCGGCGCCCCGCGCTGCGGAGTGCTGGAAAACGCGGCCGACAACATCGCACACCGCAAATTGCTGGACGGTTGCCGCTGTGGCGCGGCCGATCCGGCCGACTTCCAGACCGACGACCAGACGCCGATCGTGGTTTACATTCACGGCAACAACACCGAAGCCGACGAGGCCGTTTTCAAGGGGATGTACGCCTACCAAACGATTCGCTCGGCGGTCGGTTGCCGCAGTTTTCGCTTCGTCATCTGGTCTTGGCCTGCCGGTAGAGTATGCCGCCGCCATCGCGACGACGTCAACTTGAAGGCCGGCTACTGCGACGTCGACGGCTATTATCTGGCCGTTTGGCTCGATCGACTGCCGCCGGCGGCGAAAGTAAGCCTGATCGGCCACAGTTTCGGCCCGCGGATTATTAGCAACGCGTTGGAACTTCTGGCCGGGGGCGAGGTCGCGGGGCGGCGCTTGCCCGAGGACATCGCCGGCAACTGGCGCGAAGGGAAGCGGAATTCGTTCAGGGCGGTGTTTTTGGCCGCCGCGATCGACGCCGATTGGCTGGCGCCCCAAAGCCGATACGGCAACGCACTATCGTTGGTCGAGGAGGTTCTGATCTCGCAAAACTGCTGCGACCGCGCGCTGCGGTTCTATCCCCGCGTGCATGGCTGCGATTGGTCCGAAGCAATGGGATACCTCGGCCCGACCGGGATCGGCAACCCCTCTAAGGTCCGCGTGGTTGACGTGAGTTGCACGGTCGGAAAACCGCACAATTGGCGAGGCTATTGCTCGGCGGCGAATATCTTCTCGCAATGGTCCAGATTCGTTTTTCTCGACGACGAGTGAGTCTCGGAACGAGTCTTGATGTTAAGTTGATGCAAATTAGTATCTGTTGCGGAAGGTATTCGGCGAACGTGGGGCAGGTTTCTAACCTGCCAATATCGAGGCAGATTGGAAATCTGCCCCGCGGTGCGAAGCCGTCCGGCTGACTTTCCGCAACAGATACAAATTAACTCTATTTATTGGAAAACGCCCCGCGACTGCGGTCGCGGGGGTGAAAATCGCCGAAATGGCACCACCCCCGCGACTGCGGTCGCGGGGCGTTTCACTAACGCTGGCGGTCAAAGGGGCGTTTCACTAACGCTGGCAGTCATATTTGCACTACTGACATTGCATATCAGTATTTACGTTCACTGGAGACGGTCCCCGGCCCGTGGGTATTGAGACCCCGGTGAATACACCCGGGGAAATTGCTGTTGCGCATCCCGGGAAAGCGTTGCTGTTGCACGGCGAGTAAAACGGGTATACTGGCAAGACTTTCGCAAGCCCCCAAACGACTCGATTCCAAAATGGACGAACCCGCGGCCTATTTGAACGGACGATGGATAGCCGCCGACGACGCGGCGGTCTTGGTGGACGATGCCGGTTTCGTGCTGGGTGTTTCGGTGGCCGAGCAGTTGCGGACCTTCCGCGGAAAACTGTTTCGGCTTGAAGATCATCTCGACCGGCTCGCCCGCTCGTTGAAAATCGTCGGCTTCGATCCCGGCCTTGGCCTGGATGAAATCGGGGCAATCGCCGAGGAGTTGGCCGCGCGGAACCATCGTCTGCTCGATCCGGCCGACGATCTGCGGTTGGCCATCGTGGTCACGCCGGGGATTCATCCGGCATACGGCGCGCAACGGCGGCAGGTCTCGGACGACGCGGCCCCGCTCTCGGCGTCACCGGCCGGTCCGACGCTCTGCATGCACACGCACCCACTGTCTTTTCAGCTCTGGGCCAAGGAATACCGCTCTGGGCAATCGCTGGCGACCACTTCCGTCCAGCAGGTGCCGGCGAGTTGCTGGCCCTCCGAGTTGAAATGCCGCAGCCGGATGCACTATTATCTGGCCGACCGCCAGGCGGCTGCCGCCGATCCGCGGGCCAGGGCGCTGTTGCTCGACGCCGAGGGATTCGTCACCGAAGCCTCGACAGCCAATCTGCTCGTCCATCGCATCGGCGAAGGGTTGATTTCTCCGCCGGCGGAAAAGATTCTGCCCGGCATCAGCATGTCGGCGGTGATGGAGTTCGCCGTCGAGTTGGGCATTACATGCCTCCGTCGCAACCTCACGGTCGAAGAAGTGGCCGCGGCCGACGAGGCGATGCTCACCAGCACCTCGACGTGCATTCTGCCGGTAGCGCGGTTAAACGGCCGGCCGATCGGCGAAGGCCGTCCCGGCCCGATATATCGGGAACTGTTGGCCGCCTGGAGTCGCGCGGTGGGCGTGGACATCGCCGCCCAGGCCGAGCGGTTCGCCGCCGTCGCAAACATTCCGGCCCGGGCGATTGGCCCCGCGCGGCGTCTGAGGTAAAATGCCCGCTTGGCTGGAATCCTTCGATCCACGGGAATTTGCGATGTTCATCTCCATTGACGGCGGCGACGGAACGGGAAAATCGACGCAGGCGGAACTGCTCGCCGGCTGGCTGCGCGAGCGGGGGTTGGACGTCGCCGCCTGCCGCGACCCGGGCAGCACGCCGCTCGGCGAGGCGATCAGGGCCGTGCTGCTCGACCGGCACGACCTGAACATCCATCGCCGCAGCGAAATGCTCCTCTACATGGCCGCCCGAACACAGTTGGTCGAGGAAATCGTCCGACCGGCGTTGGCGGCTGGCAAAACCGTGCTCAGCGACCGATTTCTGCTGGCAAACGTGGTCTATCAAGGCTATGGGGGCGGGCTGGACGTGCCCACGCTCTGGGAAGTGGGCCGGGTCGCCACCGGCGGACTGATGCCCGACCTGACCGTTGTGCTCGACGTCCCGCCCGACGCGGCCGCCGCCCGAATCGATCGACCCTTGGACCGCATGGAGCAACAGGGGGCCGCATTTCATGCCCGCGTACGCGAAGGCTTTCTCGCCGAAGCCGCCCGCGATCCCGATCGGATCGTCGTCATAGACGCCTCCGGTTCGATTGAAAACATTCAAGCGGAAATCCGAAAATATGTGAGCGAACGATTGGTGGATTAACAAGGTTTTAGCGCCGCTCGGGCGACGCCGATCGTTCGGACAGCGTGCCCCCCCATGCTGAGCATGGGAACAAGAAGGTGTGATAAATATGTGGCAAGGCATTGAGGGACACGACCGGATCGTCGAACAGTTTCGCCGTGCATTGGAGCGAGGGCGGCTGGCGAGCAGTTTTTTATTCGCCGGTCCCTCGGGCGTGGGAAAACGCGCCTTCGCCGTGAAGCTGGCCCAGGCAATGTTCTGTCTGAACGGCCGCGAGGCAGACTTGTCGCCCTGCGGCCAGTGTGCGTCGTGCGTTCAAGTGATGGCCGGCACGCATCCAGACCTCCACATGGTGGGCAAACCCGAGGGAAAATCGTTCATTCCGATCGAATTGCTGATCGGCGACCAAGAGCATCGCCGCCGCGAGGGGCTTTGCCACGACATCAGCTTGAAGCCTTCGCTGGGCGGCCGAAAAATCGCCGTCATCGACGACGCCGATTATCTCAACGCCGAGGGGGCGAACGCCCTGCTGAAAACCCTCGAAGAACCACCGCCCCGATCGGTGCTGATTCTCATCGGCACCACTCCGGCCAAGCAACTGCCGACGATCCGCTCGCGCTGCCAGTTGATCCGCTTCCAACCGCTGCCGACCGAAACGGTGGCCGAGTTGCTGGCGTCGAAGTCGCTCGTCGACGATCCGCGTCGCGCCGGCTCCTTGGCCCGATACAGCGAAGGGAGCGTCGAGCAGGCGGTGGAACTTTCCGTGCCCGAACTGTGGGACTTTCGCAACGCGCTTTGCGAACGGCTCGCCAACTCGCCGATCGACAGTCTGCAATTGGGGCGAACGGTCGCGGAGTTCGTCGATCAGGCGGGCAAGGAGGCGCCGCCCCGCCGGGCGCGGCTCCGGCAAATTCTGGCCTTTGCCGCCGACTTCCATCGCCGCTGGTTGCGACGCCGCTGCGGCGCCGATCCGGCGGACGACGACGAAATGGAACGATACGTCGGCCGGGCAATGCAACACGGCCTCGCGCCCGATGCAATCGCCGCCCGCCTCGAGCGCTGCTTGGACGCCGCCGCTCAGATCGACCGCAACGCCAACCAAGCGACCCTCATCGAATGTTGGGCCGACGATCTGGCGGCCTCCGGAAATTAGTCCGGTTATTCATTCGCCCTGCAAGGTCAAAACGATGCTTCTTCGACCGGCGCGGCGGCGGTGTTCGCAGAGGCAGATGCCCTGCCACGTGCCTAGCGAAAGCCGACCGTCGCTGATCGGGATCGACAGCGAACTGCCAAACAACGACGCTTTCACGTGGCTGGGCATGTCGTCCGGCCCCTCCTCGGCGTGCCGATACGGAAAATCGACCGGCGCCAGCTTGTCGAAAACCCGGTCCAGGTCTTCCAGCACGTCGGGGTCGGCGTTCTCGTTAATCGTCAACGACGCCGAAGTGTGTTTGATGAACAGATGCAGCAGACCGACGCGGAGGCGGGCGATTTCCGGCAGCGACTCGATTACTCGCTCGGTTATCGGGTGCAGACCCGCGGAAAGCTGGGGAAGTTGTATTTCTCGCTGAATCCAAGTCACGTTCGACCTCGGTGCCGTTGAATATGATATTTGTAAACGATCACAGGGGACTGTCCCGATTTTCGCCGTTTACCGCGAAAATGGGACTGCCCCATGTTCGCCGAATACCTTACGCAACAGATACGAATTAGTTCCTGTTGCGGAAAGCTCCAAATCAGTAGGGTGCGTGCTTGCACGCACCAGATTTCGCGGCAAAACCATGCTGGTGCGTGCAAGCACGCACCCTACGAGGGTTTTCCGCAACAAGAACGAATTATATCCGTTTGGACCATAAATCAGAAGCACGTTGAGCGGCGAGTCGCACCCCGCAACAAGGCGGTTTGGTGGCAGCCTAGACTCGCAAACCTTGAAAAACACCGTTTTCCCGCCATTATTCCTTGATATTTTCAGCTAAATAGCGGTTTTTTTACCCAATCTCTTGACTCTAACCAACTATCGGTAATAATGAATTGTTTTACACACCTGCGGGGGTGTTGTTAAAGGTGGCGGGTGGATGGCCGTCGTCTTCAATGCCCTGTCGAATGGTTAGTTAAAGTTTACGACTATCGTCAGCGGCCAAAGCCGGCCGCATTATTGTGTTCGTTTGGTTTTTGTGTGGATGGAGTTAAACGGTAATGAGGAACGTGTTTGAAGCGATTTTGGAGTGCGGTCACGACGAAGATTTTACGCCCGTGGAAACAAGCGATTTCGGCTCGACCGAGGCGCCCGCCGGTTCCCGGGCAAAAATTGATATCCTGGCCGAGCGGGTGCTTTTGGGACAGCCTTTGTGGCATCCAAACGATCGGTCGGACTACAGCGGTCTGACCGGGGCCGTGCGACCTCGCGCTTAAGGTCTGCCGCTCTCTTTGATTGTTCGTGTATCATAACGGCCGACGAATCAATAAGTGGCGCGGGGCAGGTACAACCTGCCTCAAACTGGAAAAACACGGCAGGTTGAAAACCTGCCCCCACGAAAAATCCGATAGTAATTGTGTTGCCGGGCCTTATAAGGCTCCGGGGCGGCGTTTATCCTACTGCCAAGCAATCTGCGCCGTCGCCGTTGGCTCGGGGTTTTACGCCCACCCCGCGACAGTTTTCCTATCCCCCCCGTTTTCTCGGTACCGTTTCGCAATTTATCTAGGCTGTCTACCGTCGCGCATGCCGATAAGAATAAATATTGAGGGTCAGATT
>Ga0123333_10000914_pt1 | contig 31439 bp, 26 predicted proteins | sample BioC12SIPDNA_3_FD_89957 | JGI IMG/M metagenome (GOLD analysis project Ga0123333, IMG submission 89957) | Anaerobic biogas reactor microbial communites from Washington, USA - Biogas_R2_B C12 SIP DNA | ecosystem: Engineered > Bioreactor > Anaerobic > Unclassified | place: Washington, USA... | reverse complement strand
GCCGAGCCGCTGATGTCGGGCATCTACAACGCCGAGGCCGATAAACAGAGTCTGCTGGCGACCTTCCCGCGCTTCCGGGCGATCGAGGAAAAGCACGGCAGCCTCATCCGCGGAATGCTGGCCTCGCGCCGCAGCCGGGCCGCCGGCAGCTCCCCCTCGGCGAATGGCAGCGGGCCGGCAGCGCCGCCGTCCGTCTTCATCAGCTTTGACGACGGCATGGAAGTGCTGGTGGCGGCGCTGCTGGGCAGGCTGGAAGGCGACCTGCGGCTGGAGACAGGCGTCGAGCGGCTGGAGCGAGGCGCGGAGGGCCGCTACCGGCTGGCGCTGAGCGACGGCAGCGAGATGCTGGCTGACGCCGTCATTCTGGCGGTGCCGGCCTTCGTCGCCGCCCGCCTCCTGCGCCCGCTGGCTTCCGTTGCCGCCGCCGGCCTTGAGCAGATCCGCTACGTCAGCACCGGCACGATCAGCCTGGCCTACCGGGCGGACGAGATGGGCGGCACGCTCCCCGGACACGGGCTGGTGGTGCCGGCAAGCGAGGCGCGGACTTTTAACGCCGTGACCATCTCCAGCAGCAAGTTCGACCGGCGGGCGCCGGCCGGGACTGTGCTGCTGCGCGTCTTCTTCGGCGGCTCGCGCACGCCGCACATGATGGACGTGCCCGACGGCGAGCTGGCGGCGCTGGTTCGCGCCGAGCTGCAGCAGACGCTGGGCATTACCGGCGAGCCGCTATTCCGCCGTATCTACCGCTGGCCCCAGGCGAACCCGCAGTATGACGTCGGCCACCTGGAGCGAATCGCGGCTATTGAGGAGGCGCTGCCCGATGGTCTTTACGTGAGCGGCAGCCCCTACCGGGGCATCGGCATTCCCGACTGCGTGCATCAGGCTGAGCAGACGGTGAACGCCGTGCTGGAGGCGCTCGACCGGCGCGCCGAGCGGTTGCAGAACGACGGTGGCGGGCTATAATCCGCTGCCGTGTGAAGGGATTTACATAGTTTTAGTTAGAATTAGGTAGTATTTGCGGATGGAGACGACTGAGCGCGACACTTGGTTGCCCCTGAGCAAAGCGGCGAAACGGCTGAACGTACACCCATCCACGTTGCGTCGCTGGGGCGATAACGGCGCCCTGCCGATGCTGCTCACGCCGGGCGGCCACCGCCGCTTTGCCGTCTCCGACCTGGAGCGCTTTGCCCAGGAACACCTCGTCAGGCAGGAAGCGCCCATTGTGGAGATGTGGGCCGGCGAGGCGCTGACCCAGGCCCGGCAGGAGCTTGTCGTCCACCGCGACGAGCAGTGGCTGGCGGCCTACGACGAGCGTACCCGGCAGCGCCATCGCGAGCTGGGCATGCAGCTCCTGGGGCTCACGATGCGCTTTCTTGCCGGCGAAGAAGAGCCGGAGCGCTGTCTGGAAGTGGCGCGGCAGATTGGCCGCGAGTACGGGGAAATCGCCCAGACGATGGGCCAGCCGTTGAGCGCGGCGCTGCGCGCCTCCATCTTCTTCCGCGACACGCTGGTCGAGACAGCCGTCCACCTGCCCGAGAGCGCTCACGTGCGTCCGGCGGCGAGCCGCCAGCTCATGCACCGGATCAACGCCCTGCTCAATACCGTCCATCTGGCGATTGCCGAGGTTTACGATGCCGACAACGCAACTGGCGTGTCTCGGTCTTAGCCATCATACGGCCCCGGTAGCGCTGCGCGAGCGGCTGAGCTGCGCGCTGACTTCAGGCCCGGCCGGCGTGATGGACGACCGCTTCCCCGGCCTGGAGGAGCTGGTCGTGCTGAGCACCTGCAACCGCATTGAGATTTACGCCGCGGTAGCCGAGGGGTTGGACGCCGAAACGCTGCTCGTGGATTTTCTGCTGACCAATCATCCGGTCGATATTTCTGCGTTCCGCCCCTACCTTTACTTCATCGCGGGTGACGAGGTAATTCGCCACCTGATGGCTGTCGCGGCCGGTCTCGACTCCCGCGTCCTGGGCGAGCCGCAAATTCTCGGGCAGGTAACAGAGGCCTATATGCAGGCAGTGGAAGCCCGCGCGGCCGGCCCGCTGCTCGACCTGCTCTTTCGCAGCGCCATCCGCGCCGGCAAGCGCGCCCGTCGGGAGACGGCCATCAGCAGCAACCCGGCGAGCATCAGCTCTGTAGCCATTGCCCTGGCCCAGGAGATTGCCGGCGACCTGCGCCGGAGGCGCATTCTGGTTGTCGGGGCAGGGACGATGGCCGAGCTGGCGCTGGATGCCCTGCGCAAACGTGGCCTGACCCGCGTAGCCATCGCCAACCGCTCCCGCCGGCATGCAGAGCTGCTCATAGCCGGGCTAGACGGGCCGGTTATTGGGCTGGACGAGCTGCCGGTGGCCCTGTCACAGGCCGACGTCGTCATTAGCGCGGCGACCGCCCCTGCGCCACTGATTACGGCGCCGATGGTCGAAGCGGCGCGGTCAGGCGATGGCCGGCTGGTTCTGGTGGACATTGCCGTGCCCCGCAACGTCGAGCCCGCGGTGCGCGACCTGCCAGGCGTGCATCTGTTTAACGTGGACGATCTGCGCGAAGGGTTGGACACCGCTCTGGAAGCTCGCCGGCATGCAGTGCCCCAGGTGGAAGCGATCATCGAGGAAGAGCTGGAACTCCTCGACCTGGAGCTGCGGCGGCTGACCGTTCGCCCGCTCATTGCCGATCTGCGGAAGCGGGCCGAGGCCATCCGCCGGCAGGAGCTGAACCGCGCCCTGCGCTTTTTGGGCGACGACCTTGATCCGGAGACAGTCAAGCATGTGGAATATCTGTCGCGCTCGCTGGTGAACAAGCTGCTGCACGAGCCGACACTCCGGCTGCGTGAAAAGGCGACGAATGGTGAGGCCGCCCTTTATGAGACGACCGTTCGCGATCTCTTCGCGCTCGATTCCACAGAAGGGTAGAGACAACTGATGATCCCCAATCACATGCGCACGCTCAAGGTGGGTACACGCACCTCACGGCTGGCGCGCTGGCAGACCGATTACGTGATCCGGCTGCTGGAAGCGGCGTGGCCCGGCCTGACCTGCGAGGTCGAGCCGTTTGTCACCCAGGGCGACCGCACGTTGCAGCAGTCGCTGCCCGAAATTGGCGGCAAAGGGCTATTTACGGCTGAGCTAGAACGGGCGTTGCTGGAAGGCCAGATTGATATCGCCGTGCACAGCCTGAAGGATCTTCCGGTTGAGGACGCGCCGGGATTGACAATCGGAGCTATCCCAGCACGCGGCGACGCGCACGATGTCCTGGTGGCCCGCCACCGGCACACGCTGGAGACGCTGCCGTCCGGCGCCGTCGTGGGCACGAGCAGCCCCCGCCGGCAGGCCCAACTCCTGGCACTGCGCCCCGACCTGCAGGTGCGGCCCATTCGCGGCAACGTGGGCACGCGCGTGCGCAAGGTACTGAACGGCCTCGACGGTTACGACGCAGCGATTCTGGCGGCTGCCGGCCTGATCCGTCTGGATATGGAGGATGTGATCAGCGACTGGCTGCCTCTGGACGCGATGCTGCCGGCGCCGGGCCAGGCAGCCCTGGCGGTGCAGTGCCGCGCGGACGACGCAGCTACGCTGGCGCTCCTGTCGGCGATTGAAGATGAAGCCGCGCGGCGCACGACCCTGGCCGAACGCGCCTTTCTCGACGAGCTGGGTGGCGGCTGCTCGGCCCCGATTGCCGCCTACGCCAGCCAGTTGAACGCCGAGGGCCGGATTCTCCTCCGCGGCCTGGTAGCCAGCCCGGATGGGCTGGACGTGTTCCGCGTCAGCGGGACCGGCACAGAGCCGACGCTGCTTGCCCGCTGGCTCGCGGAGAAAGCGCGCAGCCAGGGCGCAATCCGCGTTCTGTCACAGCTACCGGCCGAGCCTGAACTGCCGGATCGCCCGCTGGAAGGACAGCGCATCGTCGTCACCCGGCCGCGGCCCCAGGCGCCCGGCCTCGTCCAGCGTCTGAAAGAGCTGGGGGCGCAGCCGATCCTCTACCCGACCATCTCCATCGAGCCGATGGAAGACACGGGACCGCTGGACGAAGCGATTGGCCGCCTGGCCAATGGCGAATACGACCGCGTTATTTTCACCAGCGTCAACGGCGTGGCCATCTTCTGGGAACGGCTAGAAGCGCTGGGCCATGACGTCTTCATCTTCAACGACGTGCCGGTGGCGGCTATCGGGCCGGCGACGGGCGAAGCGCTGCGCGAGCACGGCGTGGAACCGGATTTCATCCCCGACGAGTACGTGGCCGAAGCCGTCGCCGCCGGGCTGGGCGACGTATGGGGCAAGCGCATCCTGCTGCCCCGCGCGGCGATTGCCCGCCCTACGCTGCGCGAGCATCTCGGCGCTCGCGGCGCGCTGGTAGACGAGGTGCCCACCTACCGCACACTGGCGGCGCAGCCCAACGCCGTGCCGCTGTCGGTTCTGGAAAGCGCTGACGTCTTTACCTTCACCAGCAGCAGCACGGTGCGCAGCTTCGTCAAACTGGTCGGCGGCCCCGCAGTGGCCCGGCGGCTGACCAGCGACGCCCTGGTGGCCTGCATCGGGCCGGTCACGGCGGAAACGGCGCGCGAGCTGGGTATGCATCCCGTGATCGTTGCCGAGGAATATACGATGGAGGGCCTGACCAATGCGCTGGTGGCCCACCTGACGCAGTAGCGCAAGTAGGCCCGCGCCCAGGAGAAGCAGATGACAATAGCCACCCAACAACAGGTCATACACGAGGAAGAAACGACGGCAATGGCCCGCTTCCCGCTGGCGCGCCCGCGCCGATTGCGCGCCACGCCCGCGCTGCGCCGGATGGTGCGCGAAACCTCTCTGGACGCGGGCGATTTCATCTACCCGCTCTTTGTCACCCACGGCCAGGACGTAGCCCGGCCCATTGCCTCGATGCCCGGCGTCAGCCAGCTCTCTGTGGACCGGCTGCCGGCCGTGGTCGAAGCAGTAGCAAAGCTGACGGTGCCTGCCGTCATGCTCTTTGGCATCCCTGAGTCCAAAGACCCGGTCGGGCTGGAGAATTTCGACCCTGACGGCGTGATCCCGCGCGCGATCCGGGCGATCAAAGAGGCCGTGCCGGAGCTGGTCGTCATCACCGATGTTTGCCTGTGCGAGTACACGGACCACGGCCATTGTGGGCTGCTGAACACGGCCAACGGCGACGCCCGGCCCCACGCCTACCTGCCCGAAGGCTACGTGCTCAACGACGAGACGCTGCCGGTGCTGGCGCGCGTCGCCCTGGCCCACGCCGAAGCGGGCGCCGATATCGTCGCGCCCAGCGGCATGATCGACGGCATGGTCGGCGCGATCCGCACGGCGCTGGACGGAGCCGATTTCGCCCACGTGCCGGTTATGTCCTACGCCGTGAAGTACGCTTCCAGCTTCTACGGGCCATTCCGCGACGCGGCGGAGGGCGCGCCCAAGTTCGGGGACCGCAAGAGCCACCAGATGGACCCGGCGAACGCGCGTGAGGCGCTGCGCGAGGCGGCGCTGGACGTGGCCGAAGGAGCCGATTTCCTGATGGTCAAGCCCGCCCTGCCCTATCTGGACGTGATTCGCCTGCTGCGCGACAAGTTCCCGCAGTTGCCGCTCGCCGCCTATAACGTGAGCGGCGAGTATGCTATGATCAGGGCTGCCGCAGCGAACGGCTGGCTGGACGAGCGCGGCGCCGTTCTGGAGGCGCTGACCGGTATCAGACGGGCCGGGGCCGACCTGATCATCACCTACCACGCGCTGGATGCCGCCCGCTGGCTGCAGGAAGGGTAGGGGCGGGTTTCAAACCCGCCCGTACGAATTGCGTGAATGGAGGAAAGGAATGGCGCTTGATATCCGCCAACGCGAAGACGACGACATCATCGACCTGACGGAAAAAGGGCGCAGCGCCAGCGGCGAGGTCATCACCAGCGACCGTCGGCTGTTCATGCAGTTTATGGCCTTTGGCAATTGCCGGGATACAGAGCGCCTCGTCCAGGCGTTGAAGGATGCGCGACTTACTGCTGTCCTATACGAAGACATAAACGACCCTCGCGGTGTCGGCCTGCTTACCCTGAGCGAAGAGCCAGACTATTTCCTCGGGCCGGTGCGCCGGTTTCTCAACCAGGAGCCATTTGCCGGCCTGACGCCGAAGCCGGAACACACGATGCTGGGGCGCACCTACGCCATCGGCTACGAGCAGGAGCTGCAGCGCACGCTGATCGACCGCCCCCGCGAGCGCGTGCTCGACCCCGCCCTGCCCTGGGCGATCTGGTACCCGCTGCGGCGCGCCGGCAGCTTCGAGCAGCTTTCGGCGCAGGAGCAGCGCACCATCCTGATGGAGCACGGCGGCATCGGCCGGGCCTTCGGCGAAGCGGGCTATGGTTACGACATTCGCCTCGCCTGCTACGGCCTGGACAAGAACGACAACGACTTTGTCGTCGCTTTGCTGGGGCCGCAGCTTTACCCGCTCAGCCTGATCGTCCAGCGCATGCGCAAGACCAAGCAGACCTCGCTGCACCTGGAGCGGCTGGGGCCGTTTTTTGTGGGCAGGGTCGTATGGCAGGCGAGTGTGTAGTTGTCAGTGGGTGGTTGACAGCAGGTAGTTGGAAGCTGGAAGTTAGAGGTTGGAAGCTCATGAACTTCCAACCTCTGGCCTCCAACTTCTGACCACTGGCTACTGACCACTTTCCACACAAGGAACCATCATGACCCCTCGCGAACCCACATCCCCCTTCTTGCGTGCCTGCCGTCGGCTGCCGGTAGACCGCACGCCGATCTGGCTGATGCGCCAGGCCGGGCGCTACATGGCCGAGTACCGCGAGATTCGCGCCCGCCACAGCATGCTCGAGGTGATCACCACCCCGGCGCTGGCCGCCGAGGTGACGCTGCAGCCCATCGAAGCCTTCGACCTGGACGCGGCGATCATCTTTGCCGACATTCTGCCGCCACTGATCACGATGGGTCTAACGCTGGATTTCGTCAAGGGCGAAGGGCCGGTCATCGAAAACGCGATCACCAGCACGCGCGATATTGACCTGCTGGCGACGCCCCCGGCCGAGGCGACGATTCTGGCGAACACGCTCGAAGCGATCCGCCTCGTCGTAGCCGAGCTGGCGCCGCGCAACATCCCGCTGATCGGTTTTGCCGGCGCGCCCTTCACGCTGGCCAGTTACGCCGTCGAGGGAGGCGGCTCCAAGAGCTTCGCGCGCACCAAGGCGCTGATGTACGGCGAGCCGGCGGCCTGGCGGCGGTTGATGGACAAACTCGTTGCCGTGCAGGCCGACTACCTGCTGGCCCAGGCGCGCGCGGGCGCCTCAGCGCTGCAGCTCTTCGATAGCTGGGCCGGCTTGGCGTTGGGCAAAGAAGATTACGAGCAGTACGTGCAGCCCTACAACGCCCGCCTCTTCCAGAAGCTGGAGAGCGCCGGGGTGCCGGTCATCAACTTCAGCACCGGCACGACGGCATACCTGCCGTCGGTGGCGGCGGCGGGCGGCGACATCGTCGGTGTGGACTGGCGGATGCCGCTCGACTGGGCCTGGGAGCAGATCGGCCACGATCGGGCCATCCAGGGCAACCTCGATCCGGTGGCCCTGCTGGCGCCGTGGCGCGAGCTGGAGTTCCGGGCCAATCGCATTCTGGAGCAGGCCGGCGGCCGGCCGGGGCATATCTTCAACCTGGGCCACGGCATCCTACCCAACACGCCAGTCGAGAACGTGCGGCGGCTGGTCGATTTTGTCCACGAGCGGTCCGAACAGATGGCCCGCGCGGCGGTGACGGGATAGGGGAGGAAAACGGAAATGAGCAACGTACAGCTCCCCATCGGCGTGCTGATCATGGCCTACGGCGGGCCCAACTCCCTGGAAGAGATTCCGGGCTACCTGGCGGACATCCGCAGCGGCCGGCCGACGACGCCGGAAGTGCTGGCCGAAATAACCCACAACTACGAGCGCATCGGCGGGCGGTCGCCGCTGCTGGAAATCACGCGGGCACAGGTAGACGCGATCGGCGCGCTGCTGCCGGACGGCTTCCGCACCTATCTGGGCATGCGCCATTGGGCGCCGTGGATCGAGGAGACAGTCGGGCAGATGGTAGAGGATGGCATCACCCACGCCATCAGCCTCGTGCTCGCGCCCCATTTTAGCAAGCTGAGCGTGGCGAAATACCAGCAGAAGATTGCCGATGGACTGGCGATGTTTCGCGGCGACATCCAGTTCGAGCACATCAGCAGCTACCACGACGCGCCCGACTACATCGCCGCGCTCGTCAACCGGGTCTGCGATGGGCTGGCCCGCTGGCCTGAGGACGAGCGCGACCGGGTCCACGTTGTCTTCAGCGCCCACAGCCTGCCTAAGCGTATCATGAAGATGGGCGACCCGTACGATAGCCAGCTTCGAGAGACGGCGCGGCTTGTGGCGGAAGGCGCCGGCCTCCCGCCAGAGCACTGGTCGTGGAGCTACCAGTCGGCCGGCCGCAGCCCGGAGCCGTGGCTGGGCCCGCAGCTCGAGGAGCATTTGCCGGCGCTGGCGCGGCAGGGGATTCGCGACGTGATCAGCCTGCCGGTCGGCTTCGTCAGCGACCACGTGGAGATCCTTTACGATATCGACATCATGGCCCGGGAAGTGGCGCAGGCCCACGGCATGCGCCTGGAACGCCCCCCGGCGCTGAACACAGACCCGCTTTTCATCGGCCAGCTCGCCCGCCTGATCCGCGAGCGCGCGGAAGCGGCGGGCTGGGTGGTGGTGCAGTAGGAAAAACCATGCCAGACATTGCCCGTTCCATCGAACTGTACGAACAGGCACAGCGGCTGATGCCGGGTGGGGTCAGCTCGCCGGTGCGGGCTTTTCGCGCCGTCGGCGGGCAGCCGCTGTTCATCGAGCGCGCCGAAGGGCCCTACCTCTACGACGTGGACGGCAACCGCTACATCGACTACGTACTCTCGTGGGGGCCGCTGATCCTCGGCCACGCTCACCCGCGTGTGGTAGCGGCGCTCTCCGAAGCGGCGGCGCGAGGGACCAGCTTCGGCGCGCCCAGCCCGCTGGAGGTCGAGCTGGCGGCGCTGGTGCAGGAGATGATGCCGGGGCTGGAGCTGATCCGTTTCGTCAACAGCGGCACGGAGGCGACGATGAGCGCGCTGCGCGTGGCCCGGGCCTTCACGCGGCGCGAGCGTATCGTCAAGTTCGAGGGCAACTACCACGGACACGCCGACATGCTGCTGGTGCAGGCCGGCAGCGGCGTGGCGACGCTGGGCCTGCCGGACAGCCCCGGCGTGCCCGGCGGAGCGACGGCCGGCACGCTGGTCGCGCCGTACAACGATGCGGAGGCGGTGCGCCGCCTCTTTGCCGCCTATCCCGGCGAGATTGCCGCGGTCATCGTCGAGCCGGTCGCGGGCAACATGGGCCTGGTGCCGCCGCAGGACGGCTTTTTGGAGGCGCTGCGGGCGATCACGGCCGAAGAAGGCGCGCTGCTCATCTTCGACGAGGTAATGACCGGCTTTCGCGTCCATCCTGGCGGCGCTCAGGCGCTGTACGGCATCCGGCCCGACCTGACGACGCTGGGCAAAGTGATTGGCGGCGGGCTGCCCGTGGGCGCCTATGGGGGGCGGCGCGAGGTGATGGAGCTGGTCGCGCCGGCCGGCCCGGTCTACCAGGCCGGAACGCTTTCCGGCAATCCGCTGGCGATGACCGCCGGCATCGAGACGCTGCGCGCCCTGCGCGAGCCGGGGGTGTGGGAGAAGCTGGAGCAGACAGGCGCCCGGCTCGTCGCCGGACTGCGCGAAGGCGCAAGCTATGCCGGTCTTCCGGTCGTCGTCAGCCGTGTCGGCACAATGTTTGGGCTCTTTTTCAGCGAGCAGCCGGTTACGAACTGGGAGACGGCGAAACTGGCGGATACAGAGCGTTTCGCCCGCTACTTCCGGGGCATGCTGGATGGAGGCGTGTACCTGGCGCCTTCCCAGTATGAGGCCGGTTTCCTCTCCACGGCGCACGACGAGGCTGTCGTCGAAGCGACGGTGGAGGCAGCCTGGCGCGTCTTCCGCAGCCTCGCAGCCTAGCCGGGCAGACGCCCGGTTAATCTCCTGGCGGCGAGATGGGCGGAGCGTCGCCGGCGGGCGCGCGAATGGAGGCCGGTAGGCGCAGGATAAAGACCGCCCCACCCTCTTCGCGGTTCTCCGCGCAGACGTCACCGCCATGAGTGGTAATGGTACTGCGCACCAGCGAGAGGCCGACGCCGTGACCCGGCGCGCCGGTCGCGAGCTTACCCCGATAGTGGCGCTCGAAGAGGTGTGGCAGGTCGGCAGGGTCGATGCCCGGCCCTTCATCTTCCACCCGCACGACGATCTCGCCCTCGGAATCCTGCCCATAATCGACGCGAACGGTCACGGCGGTGCCGGGCGTCGTGAACTTGATAGCGTTGTCCAGCACGTTGAGCAGCGCGTGGTAAAGGCGCCGCCTGTCGCCGACTATCCACGTCGGCTGCCCCGTTTCTTCCACCCGGACGGCAAGCTGCTTGGCGGCTGCCGCCCCTTCGACATCGGCGATCAGCTCCCTGACTAGCGCGTTTAGGTCCAGGGGGGCCATCTCCCGGCCGAGCGTGGTGGAATCATCAACCGTGCGCATGAGCTGGCCGATCATGTCCAGAATACGGGTTGCCGCGATGTTGATTTGTTCCAGGAAGTGGTGGGAGCGCTCTTCGAGCGTCGCCGTGCGCTCCAGGATGTGCGCGAAGCCGATAATTGAGGTCAGCGGGCTCTTGAGGTCGTGGGTGATGGTATGCATCAGCTCCGAGCGCACTGCTTCCAACTCTTTCACGTAGGTGATGTCCTGCATGACGACAATCGTACCCACGCCGGGTACGTGCTCGCTGGAGCAGAGGTAAGTCTCGTCGCCAATGTCGAGTTCAATGGTGCGGCCCAGCGCCCGGCTGATGCCGTCGAAGAGCGGCGACATGTGCGATTCGACGATGGCCTTCGCCCGCTCGTTCGCCACGAGCACCTGCCCTCGCTCGTCCAGAATGAGCAGCGGTTGGTCGAGCACGTAGGCGGTCGCCTGGATAGCGGCGCGCTGCCGCTTTGATTCGGCGAAAAGGCGTGCATTGGCTACTGCCGTCGCGACGGGGTTGGAAAAGGCCCGCAACAGGGTAACGTCGTCGTCGTTGAAGCCGCCGTCTTCTTTGTTGATCAGCGCGAGAACGCCAACCACACCATCGCGCGTCGCCAGCGGCGTCGCCGCCAGATTGTGGGCCGAGCCATCGGTCAGATTGCCCGTCGTTTCCTTCCCGGCTGCTCCGTGGCGCTGAATGTCGTTGTCCACCAGCACCTGGTTGCTGGACACAACCTGGTGGAGCAGCGGCTCCAGACCCGACGCGTCCGTCACTACGCCATCCTCCATGTCGCCACCCCTGGGATAGCGGGTCAGGCGCTTACCCTCTTCTTCCCACAGGTAGAGGGCGACCGCGCCAACCTGCCACTGCTGGCGTATCTCGGAAACGAGGACGCGGTAGACCACATGCAGATCGAGGGAGGAGGAAACGGTCGAGGCCAGCTCGTTGAGCGCCGCCAGCTCTCGGACGCGCTGCTCCAGGGCAGCGTCGGTGGTCTGGTACTGGCGGGCGTTCTGGATGGCGATGGCGGCGAAATCGGCGATGGCGCGCAGAAGGCGCTCGTCGCGTTCGTTGAACTGGCGGCCCGGCTTGCGGTGCGAGGCGCCGAGCACGCCAAAGGTGACGCCGCCGAGCGTGATGGGCACGTAGGCCAGCGCCTCGACGAGATAGCCGGTCTTGACTTTGATTTCTTCTTCCCCCGGCTGGCGGCTGACACGCAGGGGCCGGTTCGTGCGCAGCACTTCGGCCATCGGCGAGGCGACATCCACCGGCAGGCGCATCCGGCGGATCCGCTCGTCTTCCATCCCCCGCTCGGCCTGCAGCATCAGCTCGCCGCTGCGCTCGTCCACGAGCCAGATGCCCGTCTCGCCGGCAGCCGTCAGGGCGCGCGCGGTCGAGGCCACCTGATTGAGCACCTCGTTGAGATCGAGCTGCGAGGTGATGGCCTTGGCAATTTCTACCAGCGCGTCGGCAAGGTCAACGCGCCGCTCGCGGGGCTGGTCTCCCGTCGCGGGGCGGGAATCAATGTAGACGACAAAGCGCAGCCGCCCCAGCGCCAGCGTGTCTCCGTCGGCGAGCGAGTACGGCGTATTAACGCCGATAGTCCGGCCATTGTGTTGTGTGCCGTTGGTGCTGCCCAGGTCGGTGATGTACAGGTTGGTGTTCGTCGGCCTTATTGCCGCATGGCGCCGGCTGACGCCCCGCTCGCTGCCCCCGTAGGGGTTCAGATCGAAGACGTCGGGGGCTTCGTCGCCGGGCACAATACGCCCCAGAACAAACTCCCCGTTGATAGCCAGGCCGATCTGTTCCGCCGGATTCGAGGTGAGGACCAGGCGAACGCGCCAGACCGGCAGCTCCTGCGCTTCTGCCTCCGCAGCGCTCAGAGGGAACGACTGGTAGGTCAGTGTGCTTAGCGGCGCGCTGGCCTTCACCCGGCGCCGCGCAAGCTCATCGGTAAGGGAGCGAGTATGGACCCGTTTCGACTGCGTTAGCTCGTTTGAAAGATCGTTCATTGTTCTGGCTGCCTTGCTGCCTGTCTCCAGACCAGGAGCAGTGCCACTTCCCGCAGCGCCGCGGGAAGTGGACGGTCTATTCAACGCTCACGGCGCTTCTGCGATGCCGGCGACCGCCAGCAGTAAAAGCAGCGCCTGTCCAATGCCCTGTGGGATAGGCGCCGTCTCCATGAACTCGTCGGGCCGGTGGGTGTTGGCCGCCCGCGTAATGCCGATGCAGACGGCCGGATAACCCCGGCTCAACGGAATGTTGGCGTCCGTACTGCCCGCCGTTAGCTCGAAGCCCGGTTGGCCGACGGCCCGCAGGGCCGCGATAGCTTTCCGTACCAACGGCGCCTTCTGGCTCAATCGGCCCGCCGGGCGATTGCCGATGGACTCGACGGTGACTTCGACATCCGGGCCGGCGAAGCTGTGCAACAGCGTTTCGACCTTCGCGACCAGATCGAGCAGCTCGCGCTCGCCGGCCGAACGCAGATCCAGCAGCATCGTGGCCCTCCGGGCAATCGTATTGACCGTCGTACCACCTTCGACGACGCCGACGTTGTAGGTCGTTTTCGGCTGTTCGGGAAGCTCCAGTTCGCCCAGCGCGGCGATCATGCGCCCCATGATGTGGATGGCGCTTGGGTTGCCGAAGGCGCCCCAGGAGTGGCCGCCCGGCGTCTTCACAGTCACACGAAAGCGGCGGACGCCGATTCCCTCGTGGCAAATGTAGCCGAAAAGACCCCCTTCGAGTACCAGGTAGGCCGCCGCAGCGCCAAAACGCTCGGTGACGGCGCGCATGCCGTGCAGATCGCCCAACCCTTCTTCGCGGACGTTGGCGACGAACCAGATGTCGCGTTGCGGCCGGAGCTCTTCGGCGCCAAAGGTCTCGGCAAGGGTGAGCAGCGCGGCCACGCCGAGTGAGTTATCGGCGATGCCCGGCCCGGCGACGCGCCCATCCGACTGGTTGATGGTCAGGTCTTGCTCGGTGGCAAAGACGGTGTCGATGTGGGCTGAGACGACGACCGGCGCGCCCGGAAGGCTGCCCGGCACGCGACCAAACACGTTATCCATCTCGTCGCGCTCCACGTCCTGCAGCCCAAGCGCGCCGAAACGCTCCTCGATATAAGCGGCGCGGTCGCTCTCCGCGAAGGTCGGGGCAGCGATCTGCTGTACGGCGATGGTCTGCTCGACAATCGCCTCCAGCCGGTCGTGGTAGCGGGCCAGCGCCGCGCGGGCAGCAGGCAGGCGCACCAGAGTAGCAACGTCTTCAATCATGCGGTCTTCCGTAACAGACATGGGCTCGCGTGCGCTCCGGCGCTCAATGACGGTACACGTTGATCAGGAGCAGGCCGGCAATGCTGATAATCAACCCCAGGTGAAGCAGAAGGTTGCTTGCGGCGATCCAGCTATCGGGACCGGGCCAGAATTGCAGCAGGAGGTTGGCGGCGATCAACAGGAGGCCGGCGAGCGGGACGGTACCGGGCTGCCGGACCAGGAAGCGGTTTATTCGCTCGACTAGCTGGTTGATCTGCTCGTCCATTCTTTGCCCCGAACTACTCCTCTTCCTCGCGCCCGACAACATAGTCTGCGAAGTAAGGACGCAGGCGATCTGGCAAGCGACCCGCCATGTAGACGCCCTCGCTCCGGTGCTCCTCGTCCTCTACCTGACCGCGCTCGTAAAAAAGCGACACCAGATCGCCACGGCGATACGGGAGGAACACACGCACCGACGCCAGGTAACGCTCCATCACCGCCTCTATTGCCAGCAGAAGCGTTTCTAAATTATAACCGGTGCTTGCCGAAACCGGTATAGACATTGGTCCCCCATCGAGCATTTCCACGGGATCTACGCCGGGCGGGAGCAGGTCCACCTTATTCAGCGCCTCTACGATGGGCAGGTGATCCACTTCCAGCAGCGCCAGCGTATCCTCGACCGACTCCATTTGCTCGCGGGCATTGGGATGGGTCGCATCGACGACGTGCAGGACGATGTCGGCGTCGGCGATCTCCTCCAGCGTGGCGCGAAAAGCGGCGACGATCTGGGTCGGCAGCTTCTGGATGAAGCCGACCGTATCGGTGAAAAGCGCCTCGCGCCCGGAGGGCATCTTGACGCGGCGGGTGGTCGGGTCGAGGGTGGCGAAGAGCTTGTCCTCGATGAGCACGTCGCTGCCGCTGAGCCGGTTGAGCAGTGTCGATTTTCCGGCGTTGGTGTAGCCGACGATGGCGATAACGGGCAGCGCCGTCTGCTGGCGTTTGGCGCGGTGCTGCTCGCGGCGAGCGCGGACCTTCTCCAGCTCTCCCTTGAGCAGCGCAATCCGCCGGCCAATCTCCCGGCGGTCCATTTCGATCTGCGTCTCGCCGGGACCCCGGAGACCGACGCCGCCCATGCTGCCGCCGGCGCGCCCGCCGGCCTGCCGGGCGAGGTGTGTCCACATCCGTGTCAGCCGGGGCAGGCGGTATTCAAGCTGCGCCAGCTCAACCTGTAGCTGCCCTTCGGCGGTCTGCGCGTGCTGGGCGAAGATGTCCAGGATGAGCGCGGTGCGGTCAACGACTTTCGTGTCCTCGCCGAATTTCTCCTCCAGCTCGCGCAGGTGGCGCGGCGATAGCTCGTCGTCGAAGAGGATGACATCGGCGCCCAGCTCCTTGCGCATCTCGTCGATCTCTTCGACCTTGCCAGAGCCGATGAACGTCGCCGGGTCGGGCTGGTCCAGGCGCTGCCAGGTGCGGCCCAGGACCTCCAGACCGGCAGTCTCGGCGAGGCGGGCAAGCTCCTCCAGACTTTCCTCCACCGGCAGCAGAGGGCGGCTGTTTTTTAGCTCCGTGCCGACGAGGATAGCCCGCTCCTGGGGCGCCATCGTTTCAAAAGTGTCTCCGTTAATTGCTTACCTCCATCATCAGCCCGCCACGTAGGCTGAGAGCGTCAGGGTTTGTTTTCGAGCCAGCTTTCCAGGGTGCGCCCAACCCGCTCCAGGCTTTCGGGCGCGACCTTGTCGGCCGTGTCTTCGACCGTGTGCCAGTATGGATAGTCGAAGTCGATGATGTCCACCGCCGGAATGCCACGGGACAGAAAAGGACGGTGGTCGTCGAGCATGGAGTGGCGCACCTCTGGCACAAACACCGTATCATAGCCCAGATTGGCGGCAACCTGCCACAGTTCGGCCCGCAGCGCCGCATCGCTGAAACCCTCGTAATAGAGCTGCTGGTCGGCGTCGCCAATCATATCCACCAGCACCATCGCCTCCGGCTGCACGTCCAGGTTGTTCGCCATGTAGGTCGAGCCGACGATCCAGTCCCAGCCGGGCATGCCGCCGCTGCCCTGGTCCTCCATGTCGAAAAAGGCGAGCCAGATCTCGTGCGGGATGTCGTCGAGGTCGACCGTGCGGGCCAGCTCCAGCAATACCGCCACGCCGCTGGCCCCATCCACCGCGCCGGGCACCGGCTCCGTCGCCTGCTCGCCGGGACTCTGATCGGCAATCGCCCGCGTGTCGTAGTGCGCGCCGAGGATGATGATCGGGCCGGCGCCCTCGTTGGCCCGGGCGATCAGGTTGCGGCCCTCGACGCCCTGGTAGCTCAGCGGCTGCTCTTCGGCGGCCCACCCCAGGTCATCCAGCGTGGCGAGGATCAGGTCGCCGGCAGCAGTGTGGCCCGGAGAGCCGGGAATACGCGGCCCCAACGCCATCTGCGCCAGCAGGTCGTCGTAGGCACGCTCGCCGTCGAAGTCGGGAGCCCGCATCTCAGAGGGCGGGCTGCAGACAGTGCCGCAGCCGCCGGGGCAATCGCCGTCCGGGCAGGTGAGCACGTTCGGGCTGGCGCAGCCGGGCGGCGTACACTGCAGAACCGGCTCCTCTGTTACCACCGGCAGCGTCGGCGTTGGTGGTACAGCCGTTATCGTGGCGGTGGGAGCAGGCGGTTCCGTAGCAGTAGCGGTAGGCGGCGCGACGGTGGCTGTGGCAGTCACCGGAAACGGCGCCCACCGGCCGCCGCAGCCGGCGAGCAGCCAGATGAGGGCGGCGAGGAGAAAGGGCCCGGCGATCCTGAAGGTAGTTTTCATCTATGCGGCGCCGGGCAGGACCATTTCCGCTTCGGCCGCTTCCTGGTCGAAGGCGACGTCGAAGGCACGGGCGAAGCGGCGCAGCGCCGTGAGCGCGCGCCGGGTGTAGTAGGCGTAGCGCTCCTGTTTGCCCAGCTTCGTCTCCGGCATAGGCAGGATGCCAAAGTTGGCCTTCATCGGCTGGAAATCCTTCGGCGCCGCGTGGGTGATGTAATGAGCCAGCGCGCCCATCATCGTCTGCGGCGGCAAAATGACCGGATGGCGGCCCAGCAGCAGGCGGGCGGCGTTGATGCCGGCGAGCAGTCCGCTGCCGGCGTTGCCCACGTAGCCCTCGACGCCGACGATCTGCCCGGCAAAAAAGAGGTCGGCGCGATTGCGGTACTGCATCGTCGGCTGCAGCAGCGCGGGGCTGTTGATGTAGGTGTTGCGGTGCATCATCCCGTAGCGCATGAACTCGGCGTTTTCCAGGCTGGGGATGAGACGCAGCACGCGCTTCTGCTCGCCCCAACGCAGGTTGGTCTGGAAGCCGACGATGTTGTAGAGCGTGCCCGCGAGGTTATCCTGGCGAAGCTGGACGACGGCATAGGGTCGCTCGCCGGTGTGCGGGTTCTCCAGCCCGACGGGCCGCATCGGGCCAAAGCGGAGGGCGTCGTCGCCGCGCCGGGCGATGACTTCTACCGGCAGGCAGCCCTCAAAGAACTCCGCGCCGGCCTGCTCGAAGTCGCGCAGCTCGATCTGCTCGGCCTCGCGGAGGGCGCGGACGAAGCGCGCGTACTCCTCGCGGGTCAGCGGGCAGTTGATGTAGTCGCCCTCATCTTCCTGCCCCCGGTCGTAGCGGCTGGCGCGAAACGCCTTGCTCATGTCGATCGTCTCGGCCTGGACGATGGGGCTGAGCGCGTCGAAGAAGTAGAGATACTCCTGCCCGCTCAGCCGGGCGATATCCGCCGTCAGGGCGTCGCTGGTCAGCGGGCCGCTGGCAATAATGGCCGGCCGGTCGGGGATGGCGGTAACCTCCTCGCGGATCAGCTCGATGCGTGGGTGTCCGATGATCCGCTCCTCGACGCAGGCGGCGAAGAGCTCGCGATCGACGGCGAGGCTGCTGCCGGCGGGCACGGCAGCCCGCGTGGCGCAGTCGAGAATGAGCGAGCCGAGACCGCGCAGCTCCGCCTTGAGCAGCCCCGGCGCCTTGGTGGGAATGACCGAGCCGAGGCTGTTGCTGCAGACCAACTCGGCAAGGCGCCCGGTGACGTGCGCCGGCGTCTGCCGCCGGGGGCGCATTTCATAGAGGCGCACGCGTACCCCCAGTTCGGCCGCCTGCCAGGCAGCTTCGCTTCCCGCCAGCCCACCGCCCACGACAATCAACTCAGGTTCGACCATCGGTCACCTTTCCGTATGCCTTGTGGCAAGCGGTTTGTCAGATTCATCAGTCCTATTATAGCGAGGCGGGGAGATGGCGGTAGGGCTGGCGGGAACAGGCGGCTGCTGCTGGTCGATGGCCTACTCCTCTTCGGCGGCGCGCTCGGCCCTGCTGCGCGCCAGTAGCGTCCGCGCGTCGGCGTCGTCGGGATCGTGCTCGACGGCCTGCGCGAACCACTGGATGGCGCTATCGAGATCCTTGCGGTCGCGGTAGATGAGGCCGATGTTGTAGGCGGCGTTGGGCGCCACCGGATGCAGCTCCAGGGCGCGCTGGAAGGCGTCGATGGCCTGCCGCTGGTGCCTGTCGCGGGCCAGAACCGGATTGCCCAGGTAGGCCGCGCCGAGATTGAGCCAGATCATCGGATTGTGCGGCTCCTGTTCGGCCAGCTTCTCCAGGACGCGGACGGCGTGGCGGAACTTGCCCGTGAGGATGTAGGCGCCGCTCAGGTTGAGCGCGGCGTCGGGATCGTCGGGGGTCAGCTCGTAGGCCTCTTCGAGTAAGGTCAGGGCAATCTCATGTTTGCCGCTCTGCAGAAGGGCCGTGCCGTTCACCAGCAGCACGCGGGCGCGCTGCTCGTCGTTCTCCGGCTCTTCGGGTTGCCATTCGGGTGGCAAATTGGTCATGATTATCTCCGCAAGGGTACGAGTAAAAGGGTCATCAGGACAAAGCCGCCGCCGAGAAGCAACAGCCACGGTCCGGCTTTCTCCCAGACTGTCTCCACGGGGGAGAGCGGTCGTGCCGCTTCCAGCCATTCGGCTTCCAGGTCCGCCAGCGAGAGGTCGAGCGCCCGGCGCACCCCAGCCTCACAGTCGGCGCCGTCACCAAAGGCGCGGATCATCTCGGTGAGGGCGTGGTTGCCGTATTGTGTCTGGATGTAGCCGACGACAGAGGCGCTCTGGGCATAGGCGAGGCTCGTGCGGTCCTGCGTTTCCGGGAAGTCGCGGCAGAGCGTCGCCAGGGGAATGGTCTCGCCGGCGCCGATGGCCTCGCCGACGAGCCGCTCCAGGTCGGGCGCCTGGGTCGCCTGCATTAAAGTCGCCAGCCCTTCCTCGAACCAGCGCGGGACGTTCTCCTGGTTGGGCCTGGTAGCGTCGTGGAGCAGCAGGTGGGTCAGCTCGTGGGGGATGCTACGGCCCAGGTCGAGCTCAGCGGTACGGGGGTTCACCGCCGTCACCAGAGCCATGCGCTGCTCCGGGTGGGCGCTGGCCCCGACCCAATCCCGCCCGCCGAGCATGAGCGCCGAGCGCATCTCCGCCGAGCCGGGATAGACGTAGATGTCAAACGGCTCGCCGGGGTTGATGGGGATGACGGCCACCAGCTTTGCCCAGGCACGGGCAATCACGTCGAGGGCCGTCTGCCCCACCACCACCTCCTCGCCGGTCCAATGGACTATCGCGTAGGGCCCCGAAAGCTCCTGCCAGTCAAAACGGTTGTCCACGTAGGCGATGGTTTCCGCGGGAATGTCGTAGGCGACCTCGCCGCCTTCCAGACGCCACCAGTAGGTAACGGTTGTGAAGGGCAAAAGCTGTACCTCCGCCAGCGGCACCTCGTGTGTGACGCTGAGAGAGCGCGACGGCACCATCTCCAGCTCGACTACGTAGGTCGTATCCAACTGCGGAGCGGTGAAGAAGAGGGTCGCCCGGGTAACCGGCTCGGCCGTCTTGGCGCGCAGGGCAAAGCGCATCGTCTCTCCGAAGGTATACTCGGCGTCCCGCTGCACTTCGGGCGCCCCCTGAGCCTGGGCGGCGCGCGCTAGCCCGAACCAGAAAAAGACGAGCGCGAGAGGCAGCAGAAGCAACAGGGGAAGGGCGCGTACCTGGTTCATAGGCCCAACAGGGTAATCGTCATTGCCAGCGTGATGGGACTTAGCAGCGTCGTCAGCACGACGATACTGGTCACGATAGGCGGCTGCACCTCGTATTCGGTGGCGATGACGGAGGTAATCACGGCGGTTGGCATACTCGCCTCGATAATAGAAGTGGAGTAGCTCAGCCCCTGGAGGCCGAGCAACCCGGCAACGACCATCGCCAGCAGGGGCGCAACAAGCAGCCGCAGTGAGACGGCCGGCAGGGCCAGCCGCCAGGATGCCACGCCGTCGATTGCCGCCATGTTCATGCCCAGGACGACGAGCATCGTAGGAATCGCTCCGTCCGCAACAATCTCCAGGGTACTCATGATCGGCCCAGGCATCGGAATGCGGAGCGCATAGACGACGATAGCCAGCGCGACGGCGTAGATGGTGGGCACTCGCGCCAGGCGGACCAGTGCGCCACGGATGCTGCTGCGGCCCATAGAGGCGATGAAGACGCCGAGAGTATAGACAAACATCGTGCTGACGACAAAATAGACGACAGCCCGCGAGAGCCCGTCTTCGCCATAACGCAGCCGGTTCAGCGTCAGCCCGTAGTTGCCGCCATTGACAAACATCACCACGAGCAGGAGGGTGATTACATCGGCGCGCGGCAGGCGCAGGGCGCTGCCGACGAGCGCCGCCAGCCCGCCCATCACCAGGATGGTGATGACGGCGAAAGCCAGCAGCCCCAGCAGCTCGCCGGGGGGCAGCTCGCTGTTGACCAGGCTGACGAAGACGAGCGCTGGACTGAAGACGTTAAAAACGACAGAGGAGACAGGTCGTGCCGGAACGCCCAGTTGGCGGCGGAGCCAGTAACCGATGGCGGCGACCAGGAGAATTGGAATGATATTCTGGGTGAAGACGTCGATGATGGCTTCCACGTAATACTGGCGTCAATTCTGTCCGTCGTCCTCGTCCCACTCAAAGAGGTTCAGGTCGATCTCTCCGCCCAGCCACTCCATCTCATCCATGGCTTCCTCGATGGCATCCCACAAATCCTCCGCCTCAGGGTCGTTGGCCAGCTCCTGCAGCGCCTCGTAAGCCGCCTCGCTGCCAATCTGCCCGAGCGCGGAGACAACCGCCAGCCGGGCTTCCAGATCGTCGTCGTAGAGCAGGTCGATGAGACGGTCCACGGGATCGCTGAAGCCGAGGTTTCCCGCTGCACGAATCGCCTCCAGGCGCATCTCCACCTCTTCACTATGCAGCTCGTCCATGATGATCGGCATCCAGCGACGGTCGGCCGTGAGGCCCATGGCAAAGACCGCGCTCAGGCGCATCTCGGCGTCGCCGCGCTCGTACGACTGATCGATCAGCGCGGGTACGGCCGGGTGTGCGGCGTTGCCCAGCGACTCCAGCACGGCGCGCCGCACCGGGTGTGGGTCGTCCTCGTGCTGGAACTGGGCCAGCAGCGCCTCGACGATACGCCCGGCAATGCGCTCTTTGATCTGCCCCCACTCGCCCATAAGCACGTAATGGCCCAACGTCGCCGCCGAGGCGGCCCGCACCTGGACGTCGGGGTCATGCTGCATCAGGTCAATAATTGGATCGATGACGGCGAGGTTGCTGGAATCCCACAGCCCGTCGAGCGCCGCCAGCCGCACAGCCGGCGCGGCGTCGCCCAGCAAGAAGCGAAAGGCCGGCGCAAAATCGACCACGTAATTTTCTTCGCAGATGTCGGCCATGTGGCGGGCGACCACGCGGCGACGCTGCTCTGCCCAGGTGGGCCAGCTGGCGACAAAGGCCTCGAACTCGTCCTGAGACATATCGGAGAGCCGGTAGATGAGCGGGAGCTGTACCGGCTCCGCCTCCGCGAGCCGTCGCAGCACTTCAGCAAACGGCAGTTCGTTAGTCATCGTAGACCTCATGGTAAGATGGGGTTGCGAATATCCTGGATGATTAGCAGGAACATCAGGCCGAGCAGGAAGAGCATGCCGACCAGATGAACCAGCCCCTCCCGCTCCGGCTCGATGCGCCGCCCGCGCACAGCTTCCACCAGAACGAAGAGGATGCGCCCGCCGTCGAGCGCGGGAATGGGCAGCAGGTTCGTAAAGCCGAGCGCCGTGCTGATAAAGGCCACGATGTTGAGGAGCTGGAACCAGTCGCCCGTGCTGGCTGTGTATTCCGCGGTGGCCCCGGCAATCTGGCTGATACCCACGACGCCGACCGGCCGGGCTTCTTCGCCGCTGATCTCGCCGCGCACGAGCATGAGCGGCACGCGCAGGGTCAGCGTGACGATGTTGGCGACAGAGCTGGTCGCCTCGCCAAACGCCTGGATCGGGCTCAGGTGATAGCGTCTGTCGGCCCTCTGCAAAAGCTCGATGCCGATTGCCCCTTCCCGCTCCGGGTCGAACTCACCCTCCCTGCGAGGCACTACCGAGAGAAGCTGTTCCTCTCCGTCGCGCTCCACGCGGATGCTGACTGGCTCGCCTGCGTGGGCCGAGATCTCGTTGACGAGCGTCAGCGTGTCCCGCACGGGCTGGCCGTTGATTTCCAGGATGATGTCGCCGGGTTCGAAGCCGGCAGCCATTGCCGGCGAACTGGGTTCGACACCGCCGACCGAAATTGCCGGCGGGCCAATCATGAACGCCGCCCAGAAGACCAGCGCGGCAAAGACGAAGTTGAAGATGGAGCCGGCACTGAGGGTAAAGAAGCGCGCCACCTTGGAGGCCGACGCCAGCCCGCCGGGCACGGTCGGGTCGTCCTCGCCGGCCGGGCGGACGAAACCGCCGAGCGGGATCCAGTTCAGCGAGTAGATGGTGCCGTTGCGCTCGAACAGCACGACGGCCCGCGGCGGGAAGCCAATGCCAAACTCCTCGACCCGGATCTTAAAAAGCCGGGCGACGATAAAGTGGCCCAGCTCATGTATAAAGATGATGGGGGTGAGGATCAGGGCAAAACCGCCGACCATCCAGAGAATGTTCATGGGAGGATCCTGTCTCAGCTCGCGGGCGCGAGGGCCATCCCGCCACGCCAGTAATAAGCAACTATTCTACCCGATTATAGGAGCCGTCTACCTCTGGGAAAATAGCGCTGGTGTAACATTTACAGCCTTCTAACATGCTCGCCGCTACAATGAGTTCGTTTCGATCACCAGTGTACGGGAGGCGACGAATGGTTGTCAATCCGGGCATGATTGTGGGCGTCATCGCCGATACACACGGCCTGTTGCGGCCCGAGGCTGTCGCCGCCCTGCGCGGCAGCGACCTCATCGTCCACGCCGGCGACGTGGGGCGCCCTGAGATCCTCGAGGAGCTGGCGCAGATAGCCCCTGTCGTTGCCGTGCGGGGCAACGTCGACCACGGCCCGTGGGCCCAAAAGCTGCATATGACGGAGGTCGTGGAAGCGGGGCCGTACACGCTGTACGTCCTGCACGATCTCGAGTCGCTGGCCATCGATCCCGCAGCGGCCGGCTTCGACGCCGTTATCTCCGGGCACAGCCACCGGCCGGCGCTGGAGAAGCGCAATTCGGTGCTGTACATGAACCCGGGGAGCGCCGGACCGCGCCGCTTCTCGCTGCCCATCTCGGTCGGACGGCTCATCGCCACGGACGAGGGGCTACGCGGCGAGCTGGTCACGCTGGAGAGCCGGTGAGCGGCGCAGGGCGCGCTGCCATAGCCAGCCGGCGACCATCGCCAGCAGGCCGGCAGCCAGCGCGCCGCCGCTCATCAGCACGCCGATGTCGAACCAGAACATCTCCGGGAAGAGGCGGATCAGGCTGTCGCTGTAGTTGAACGTCCACGTCCCCGGCGGGAAGAGCAGCTCGTGGAATTGCACAAAAAAGACGTCCCAAACGAGCAGGATGAACAGGGCGATGAACAGCAGAAGCCCTGTCGTGGCGATGCCGCCTTGAAAGAGGGCGCGCGCCGCCAGCCGCCGGCTCTGCCGCCGCCAGAGAAGCAGGAGCAGCCCCACGACGACGACGATCGCGCTCGCCCACCAGACACGCCGCAGGCCATCGACGACGTTCTTCACGTCGATCATATGGCTGATTTCCGCCTCGTTATAGAGGGGGCGGTCGCTGCCGGGGAGCCGCTGCTCTTCCAGCAGGTAGATGACCTCCTCCGCCGGCTCGGGTCGCTGTAGATAGTCCACGGCGACGAGGGCCAGCGCCTCCCGCTCCGCGCGGGTGAAGGGCTGCAGTCCAAGCAGCGCGCGCTCCTCCTCGCTGTAGCGGTTGAGGTCCGGCGTGAAATTGGCCTTGCCGTATTCGTAGCGCACGTAACGCCCGCCGTTGGCAATGACCAGCAGCACGACGCCGAGGCCGAGGAAAAAAGGCATCGCCAGGACGACGAGCCACTTGATCAGGTTGGCAATTCGTTCGTTCACATACGCTCCAGATAGCGCCGCATTCAGGGCCGGCCTGTCAGGTCAACCGCTCAGCCCCGGCAGACCCTCCGGTCCCTCCTGCAGAAGGTATCGCAGCACCAACGAATCGACAAGCGTCTCCAGCGGCGCGCGCTCGTCGGTGAAGACCAGCTCCGAGGCGGTGGCGGGCACGAGGTTGGCCGCCGCCACGTCGAAGACAGCAAGCAGCAGGCCATCCGCCGCGACCGCCGGGCCGCTCGTCGCCGCCGACAGCCGTTCGGCGTTGCGCTGCAGATTGGCGTCGCTCGTCGGCTGGCGCGTGGCAATGAGGATGGTGTTCAAGGCTCCCGGCACGTCGACGGCGTGAATGGACGGGAAGACGGTCGCCATCGTCGCCGTCATCGCCTCCACCAGCCGGCGATCCTCCGGCGCCCGGCCCACGTTGACCGCCACCACGCCGTCAGCGGCGAGCTGCGCGTCTACTTCCTCAAAGAACTGCCGGGTCGTCAGGTGCCAGGGGATATAGGGGACCTTGTATGCGTCGATGGTGATCAGGTCGTAGTCGCCGGGCAGGCGGTTCAGCTCGTAGCGCCCATCGCCGATGATGACGTTGATGTTCGGCTCGTCCAGGGCGAAATAGTCGCGCCCGGCCTGCACGATTTCCGGATCCAGCTCGATGCCGTCGACGGCGATGGGGCCGAAAATCTGCGTCGCCTGCTTGGGGATAGTGCCTGCTGCCAGCCCGACGACGGCCATACGCCGCACCGGTGAGTCTTCGGCCGCCGACGCCCCCAGATCGTTGAAGTACGGCGCGGCGAGCATAACGCTCCAGACGGAGATACGGGGCACGCGCCCGCCGTCGCAGTAGTAGGAGTGGTAGGCCTGCCCTTCGTTGAGCAGCAGGAAGTTGCAATCCTGCTGGCGCACGACCTGGATGTAGTTGTAGGCCGACTCGGTCTCGAAGATCTGGCCCGGATAGCTTTTTACCGGCCCGCGGCCCCAGGCGAGGATGGCCGGAACCAGCAGCAGCGAGAGCGCCGCGCCCGTCAGCCCCGCCCGCCGCCCGCTCCGCCACAGCCCGCCCAGCCCCGCCAGCAGCAGCACGGCGCCGAAAATGACCGCTGCCGCCCGCGAGCCGGCGAGCGGAATAACCAGCAACACGGGCAGGTACGTGCCCAGCAGGCTGCCCCAGGTGCTCACGGCGTAGATGCGCCCGCTGATCCGGCCGGCCTCGCCCACGTCGCGCACGGCAAGGCGGATGGCGAACGGGCTCAGGCAGCCAAGCAGCGTAACCGGGACCGCCAGGGCGAAGACGACCCCGGCGAGGCTGCTGGCGATGGCGCCGACGTTGACCGCAGCCAGCGCCGAAGCCGCCTGCCGCAGGAGCAGGCTGGTCAGCAGCAGGAAAAAGATGCTGCTGAAGGCGGCGGCCGTGACCAGCGCATAAAAGGTGCGAGGGCTGGGGTTGCGGTCGGCCAGACGCCCGCCCAGGAAGTAGCCGGCGGTCAGGAAAAGCAAGACGAGGCCGATGACGTTGGCCCAGACGATGTTGGAGGTGCCGTAGACCGCCTGCAACATGCGGCTGGTGACGAACTCCACCGCCAGCGTGGTCATGCCGCCGATAAAGACGGTCAGGTAGAGATAAGTGCGGTCGCTGATAGTGATCCTCTCTTCTTGAACTGTGATTTTCCTGATTTCATGGCGCCGCTATCCTCGCCATCATCTCCGCCGGGGAGAGCCGGCCCGTATTGCGAAAGATGATGGCAAACGGCTGGTCGTAGACGGTGAAGCTCTCGTCGGCGTAGCCCAGATGCAGTAGCGGGCGCGAGGCCAGATATTCGGCGGCGAGCGGCGGCGGCTGCAGGCGAGCATGCTCGAAGCGGTCGGGCCAGAGCCAGAGCGGGCCGAGACGGGGCGCGCGCCCGGAGACGAAGACCGGCTCGAAGCCCAGATCGCCCGCGAAGAGATGGGCGTAATAGCGGCCGGTCAGGGGATAGTAGGCCGGCAACCGCCCGGCCACACCGTAGCTGCGGTTGGAGGCGACGATCAGGTAGTCGGACGCGGCCAATCGTTCCAGGTTGTGGGCCAGCTTCTCGGTCGTGTCATTGGGGCCGATGCCGCCGAGCCAGTCCAGTTCCACCGCCTCGAACACGTTACGGCTGCGCAGCTCGCCGCCGACGGTCACGCTGCTGGGCAGCGCCTCATCCCATTTCTCGGTAGCGATGACGGATGCGGTGCGGGCGTTCTCGTGCAGCCAGCGCGAGACCATCACCCAGGGGTGAGGCTCCGCATACAGGCTGACAAAGGCCACGGCATAGAGCGCCGTTGCGGCGAGCGTGAGGCCGGCAAGCAGCACGGCAATCCGGCGGCGCTGCCGGGCAATCTGCCAGAGCAGCCCGGCGCCGGCGACCACGAGCAGCGGCAGCAGGGGTTGCATATAGCGCATGAACTTGACAAAGAAGCCGCCGGTGACAAGGAAAAAGGGCAGGGCAAAGGCGACCACGACCCCTTCGCCCGCGCTGAGCGGCGGCCAGCTGCCGGCGAGCAGGGGCTGCAGCCGCCTGTCCAGGCCGGGGCGCCGGCCGGCCAGCACCCCCACCAGCGCGCGCAGCAGGAGCCAGCCAAAGCCGGCAAAGGCGACCAGCCCGAGCAGCCAGCCCATGCCCCAGCGAAGCTGCATCAGCACCGGGTAGATGTAGGCCCTCGTGCCGATATACTGGCGCGTGAAGGGATAGCTGATGCCGCCGCCGACCATGTCGCTCTGCTGCAGCACGTTCTTAAGATAACAGCTACCCGAGCTGAGCGCGGGAATGGTCACCGGCCCTATCGTGGTTGATGGAATGGTAAACGGGCAGCTCCAATCAAGCAGGGCGAAGGGATTTGTCAGGGCGAAGGCCAGCGCGGCAATTGCCACAGCCAGCAACATCCGGCCCGCTGCCTGTCTTTCGCTCAGGGCGGCATCGCGCATGAGGAGCAGCAGCGGCAGAAAGAGCATGACGGCGGCGAACTTGGCGCCGACGGCCAGGCCAATAGCCGCGGACGCGAGCACAAAGGGGCGCAAGTCGCCGGGCCGCTGAGCCGTCACGGCCATCAACAGGATAGCAGCCGTGGTCAGAAAGGTCAGGTAGGGATCGGAGAGGAAGAAGTGGGCGAGCTGGATGTGCTGGACGGTCAGGGCGAGAAACGCGGCTGCCAGCAGGCCGGGCCAGACGCCATAGAGCCGCCGCCCCAGGGTAAACGTCAGGAAGACGGTAGCCACGTCCACCAGCGCAGTCAGGGCGCGGGCGACGGCGGTCAGGTGGTCGAACTCGACCAGCCCTGCGCCGTTGAGCAGATCGCTCGCCAGCAGCCAGCTTTCCGGCAGCAAGCCGGCCAGGGGACGCAGCCGTTCGACGAGCCGGGTGGCGGCGACGCCCATGTACAGCGGGAGATGGCCGTAGGCAAAGTCGCGCGGCTGGTCCTGAAGCACCTCGATGCCCGCGCTGCTGGCGCCGGGAGGCCAGTAGAAGGGGTTAAAGGAGGAACGCTGAGGGTCGAACGCCGTGTCCCAGGAATCGGGCCACTCGATAGTGGTGGCTACCCAGGAGACGTAGCGCTCGTCGGGGTGATAATGCTCGTAAGCATCCCAGTCCAGCCCGGTTAAGCGAAACAGTGCCGCCAGAAGCAAAACGAGAACCAGCAGCAGGCGCTGTCGCCGCGTCATACCTCACCTGATGAAAAAAAGGCCGGAACCCATTGATCCGGCCTTTGTGTGGAGCGCGTTGGGAAAAGGCTTACGCCTCGTCCTCTTCTTCTTCCTCGTCGGCAGCCTTGCCCTTGGCAATGACCTCGACTTCCTCGGCTTCCTCGGCGAAGAGCGTCTCTTCCTCTTCCTCTTCTTCCTCTTCCTCGCGGAAGTATTCGAAGCTGGTGATGGCCGACTCGGGGTCGGTGAGGATGGTCACGCCCTGTGGAGGCGTCAGATTGCTGACGTAAATGGCCTGGTCAGGAGATTCGATACCGCTGATATCGACTTCGATCTCCGAAATGAGGTCGCCGGGCAGGCACTCCACCGTGACGGCGTGCAGGACCTGGATGATCTCGCCAAGCGGGCGCAGCTCTTCGGCCACCTCGCCGACGATCAACAGGTGCACGTCCGCCTGGATGGTCTCGCGCATGTTCACTTCGTAGAAGTCCACATGCAGCAGGTCGCCATGAGTCGGGTGCTGCTGGATCTCACGGGCCAGGACGGTGATCTTCCGGCCGCCGACCTTGATGTCGATCAGCTCGTTCATGCCGGCCGTACGCAGCGCGCGCCGCAACGACAGATTCTCGATCTGGACGTGGATGGGATCGCGCTGGCCGTAAATGACAGCGGGGATCTGGCCCTCGCGCCGGAGCTGCCGGGTCTGTTTGCCAATGATGGTGCGCGTTTGCGCATCGACTGTAACTCGCTCAGCCATTCTTCTAAACTTCCTCTGCTTGATAATTTCCCTGCAGGAATTTGTTTCCCGGATGGGCGCCGGCCGCTCGAACCATAAAATAAAAATGGCTGGCCGGAAACACCAGACATTCGCGCTGGCGGCAACAGCAGGCAGGCCAAATAATCGGCCGCTGTTCCTGCACCAGGGTGAGAAGTATAGCAGCTTCTCGGCAGGCGTCAACGCACGTTCCTGCGGGCTTAAGCAGCGCTCAGCGGCGAAGGTTGACGACCCTGCCCTCGCGGGGGACAATAGCACAGCCAGTCTGCAGTTGGAGAAATCATGACCGAGGACAACGAGCTGATCAACTTCTACGAGAGCGTGCAGATAGAGGGAAAACTGCGGACGGAGGAGCATGCCCGGCGCTGGACGGCGGCAACGCTGAGGATATTGGGAGTCGCCCTGGACGGCCGGACCAAACGGCGGCTCGCACGCGCGCTGCCGCAGGAATTGAGCCAGTGGCTGACCGACGTCTTCTGGCTGCTGCACTTCCGCGATCCCAATTTGAGCCGGGACCGGTTCGTCAAGAGAGTAGCCCGGCGTGCTGGCAACACCGACTACCAGTTTGCGCCGTTCCCCATCAAGGCCGTTCTGAGCGGCGTCAGGCAGATGGTAGACGAGGATTTGCAGCGTGAGGTCGCCGAGACGCTGTCGCCGGAAGTGCGCGAGCTCTGGCAGCAGTCTTGAGCTGATGGCGGGCAGGCGGAACCGCACGCTGCTTATCCGGGGGCGGCAGGCGCCTTGTGCAGCCCTCCTGCCGGCCTTTTTGTTGCCCATCCTCCTGCTTCTGGGTGCTGCCTGTGCGTCCCCGCCTCCGCTTGCCGCCGAACGGGCGCCTATGCAGGTGACGCTGCACGTCGATGGCGAGACGCACAACCTGACCACGACCGCCGGCAACGTGCGCGAGCTACTCGAAGAGGCCGGCATCACCACCGCAACGGCCGACGAGATCACCCCACCGCCTTTCACACCGCTGCAGGATGGCATGGAGGTGCGCGTCGTACGCGTGGAGGAGCTGATCGAAGTCGTCGAGGAGACGTTGCCTTTCGACCGGAAGATCGTGCGCAGCGCGGCGATGGATGCGGACGACCCGCCGCGCATCATCCAGGGCGGGCGGGCAGGCCGGCAGGAGGTAACGGTGCGTATCGTCAGGCGCGACGGCGTGGAGGTAGACCGCCAGCGCACTCAGGTGACGTTGCTCGAAGCGCCGCAGGACGAGATCGTCATGGTCGGCGTGGGCAGCGCGCCGGGTACGCTCGCCTTCCAGGGACTCATCGCCTATCTCAGCGGGGGCAATGGCGTGCTCCTGCGCGGCTCGACCGCCTACCCGGAACAGATGGCGACGGGCGGCAGCCTGGACGGGCGCGTCTTTGCCCTGTCGCCGACGGGTACTCATCTGCTCTATACCCGCGTAATTAGCGACACCGGCCGCTTCCAGAACCGGCTATTTGTCATCGCCACGGAGCCGGGCGCCAGTCCGCGAGACCTGGGCGTGGAGAACGTGCTCTGGGCCGGCTGGAACCCGGCGCGCACCGAGCCGCTGCAGATAGCCTACAGCACGGCGGAAGCGGTGGACGTGCCGCCCGGCTGGCAGGCGAACAACGACCTGTGGGTGGGCGACGTACAGGAGGACGAAGAGGCGGCCTTTCGGCCGCGGGAAATCGTCGAGACCTATCCGGCGACCTATGGCTGGTGGGGCGGCAGCTATGCCTGGTCGCCCGACGGACGCACTATCGCCTACGGCTATGCCGACGAGGTTGGTCTGATCGATCTGCAGGCGCAGCGCGAATCAGAGCGTTTCATCCAGCTCTACAGCTTCACCGAATATGATACGCGCGCCGATTGGGTCTGGCTCCCGACGCTGTCCTGGTCGCCCGACGGTCGTTTTCTCGCCTTCAGCATGCACAGCGGCGACGACGCCGAGGCGATGGCCTTCGACATCGCGGTCAGCCGCATAGAGGGCGACGTTACCCGGCCCTTCGTCACGCAGGCCGGTATGTGGAGCCACCCGCACTGGTCGCCTGCCGACCTCAGCGAGCAGGCCGGCGCGGGCGGCAGCCAGATCGCCTTCCTGCAGGCCAGCAACCCGCTCGACGGCCTGCGCAGCAGCTACAGCCTCTGGCTGATGGATTCCGACGGCAGCAACCGGCGCCGTGTTTACCCGGAGGTAGGCGAGATCAGCGCGTTCCCCTACGAGGCCCAGTTCATGGCCTGGGGGCCGTCGGGCCGCGACATCGCCTTCATTTTCGATAGCGCGCTCTATCTTTTCAGCCTGGACGACGGTGCCGGCTACCAGGCCACACAGGATGACGCCGTCATCAGCCGGCCCAGTTGGGCGCCATACGGGGCCGGCATTACCGAGGCGGACGCCGAACCGCTCCTCCGCCCACCCGAGAACCGCGACACCGTCCCACGGCAGCCTGGGCCCGGAGAGGAATAACGGGCAGCGGCGCCGCGATAGCCACGGAGAAGAAGGTATGAGATTATCGGTGATTATTCCCGTCTACAACGAGGCGTCCACGCTGCGGGCGCTGCTGCAGCGGGTCGTGGCCCTGCCCATCGACAAGGAAGTGCTCGTCGTGGACGATGGCTCGGACGAGGAGACGGTGGGCCAGCTACAGGCCGCAGTCGCCGACTCGCTGCCGGGAGTCGTGCGCATCTTTACCCATCGGGAGAACCGGGGCAAAGGGGCCGGCATCCGCACCGCATTGGAGCACGCGACGGGAGACGTGGTCATCATCCAGGACGCCGACCTGGAGTATTTCCCCGAAGATTATGTCGAGCTATTAAAGGTCTACCAGCAGAAT
>Ga0123333_10000910_pt1 | contig 31479 bp, 26 predicted proteins | sample BioC12SIPDNA_3_FD_89957 | JGI IMG/M metagenome (GOLD analysis project Ga0123333, IMG submission 89957) | Anaerobic biogas reactor microbial communites from Washington, USA - Biogas_R2_B C12 SIP DNA | ecosystem: Engineered > Bioreactor > Anaerobic > Unclassified | place: Washington, USA... | reverse complement strand
GGCTGATCGGCCCGCACGTCGGGCACCAGGCCCGTCTGCGGGACACCCGCCACCACCGCGCTGTCGCGGTAGTAGTAGCGCTGGGCCAACTGATAGAACAGCGCCGCGGCGCTGGCGTCGCTGCGATATCGCGGGTTGCGAAGGCTGATCTGCTCGATCGCTCCAGCGGCGGCATTCCGAACGTTCTCCGGCATGCCCTGGTCCTGGGCGAGCTGCTTGAGGTACGGCAGGACCTGGGGATAGTCCAGCCGGGCCAGCGTCTCGATGATCAGCAGCTTGGCCTGGTTGTCCGCGTGCTGAACGGCCACCACCAGCCCCTGGATCACGCTGGGACCCATCTGGACCAGTGCGTCGATAATCTTGCCGTGAAGGCTGACCTTCTCGGAATTTGCGAAGTACTCGACCATCACCGGCACCGCGAACTCACCGGACTCCTGGAGTCGGGTCAGAGCATGGAACTGGGCCCGCGGCGAACCGCCGAGCCGTTCGATCTCAGCCGCGATGCGATCGGTATCGCGACGGGTATCCTGCCATCCCTGCCCACGCAGTTCGAGCACCCTGGCTGCCAGATCGCCTAACTCCTTGTTCGACTGGAGCTTAATGAGCACCTGTTCGCCGCTGGGATCCTGCTCGGCCAGCTTCAGCACATCGAGAGGTTCGGGATTGCGGTCGAGGAAGGCTTGGAGATTGGCCTGGCCCAGGTCCATCCGGCCGATCTTGATGTAGTAGATCGCATCCGTCCAGAGCTGCTCGAGCGACTTCTGGTCCCCCTCCTGCTGGGCCGAAGCGTGGGGGACGCCCGTGACGAAAAGGGTAACGATCAGCAGCACCGGGAAAAGGTGTTTGGCCATTGCAAGCTCCCTAAAGACCGCAACAGTTGCTGCCTGACAGGCAAGCGTCTCATGTGGGCGTAAATGTATCCGACACAATACATTAAGTAAAGTGTCAGGTGAATTTTAATTGATGGGGCAGCGAAGTCAAATGAAAAGAGAATTCAGAATTCAGAAGCCAAAAGTCACAATGAAGTCTCGGACGCCCGACAGGCTAACTTTCCTCGGATAACTACCGGAAATCGCTTGCCGGAACCGCCGGGCAGGGCTAACCTTTGGCGAATCACCAAGCCACACGATGGTTTTCGAGAAAGGTCCAATCATGCGAGCGAACACCAACTGGTTCCGGGACGCCAAGTGGGGTGTCTTCTGCCACTATCTGGCCGCCGACCAACTGACACCCGAGCAGTGGAATGCCCAGGTCGATGCCTTCGACGTCAAAGCCCTGGCCGACCAGCTCGAATCGGCAGAGGCACCGTATATCTGCCTGACCCTCGGCCAGAACTCCGGGCACTACTGCACCCCGAACGCCGCCTACGACCGGTTCGTCGGGATCAAACCGAGCAAGTGCAGCCGCCGCGACCTGGTAGCCGACCTGTACGACGAGTTGCACCCGCGGGGCATCGAGCTGCTGGTGTACCTGCCGTCGGGAGCGCCGGACCGCGACCCGGTGGCGATGGAGAAGCTGGAGTGGAAGAACGGTTCGCAGCCGAATTACGCCAGGCCGCCGCACGGATTGGACGCTGAGGACCGGCCGTGGGGCTCGGTCAACCCGGCGAATATCGAGTTCCAGAGGAAATGGGAGCAAGTGATCGCGGAGTGGTCGAAGCGATGGGGTGCGAAGGTCCGCGGCTGGTGGTTCGACGGCTGCTATTTCGCCGACGCCATGTACCGCCGGCCGGAGCCGCCCAACTTCGCCAGCTTCGCCGCCGCCGCCAAGGCGGGCAACCCACAGAGCCTCGTCGCGTTCAACCCGGGCGTACTCGTGCCGATCATCTCCCTGACCGAGCACGAGGACTACACAGCGGGCGAAATATCCCGCGCGCTGCCCGAGTGTTCCAGCCGATGGGTCGATGGGGCGCAGCTTCAAATCCTCACCTACCTCGGCCAGAACTGGTGCTCGGGCGAACCGCGATTCTCGGATGAACTGGTCATCGCCTACACCCGCTACGTCAACTCCAAAGAGGGCGTGATCACCTGGGATGTGCCGATCGAGCCCAGCGGTCTGATCCCCGAACCGTTCGTCCGGCAGTTGAGGGCGATCGGCAAATCCGTCTGATTCGCGCCGGCGCAGAAGGTTGGCTTGCTCAGACGTTGAAGACCTTCGGCAAAAAGAACGGCAGCGGAAAGAGATTGGCGAGCCACTTGGCTTTCGCATCGAGTCGCACACCATAGCCGACCACCAGCGGAGTGAACATCAACTCGACGATCTGATGCCGGCTCAACTCGACAACCGGCCCAGCCGTCGAGCCGGACGCGATGTGCAGTTCACGCCCGTCGGCTTCAAGCGCAACTTCCTGACGCGGGATGGCGCCGATGGAACCCGCCGCCAAGCGGACCGAACCCTTCAGCCCGAACTCGGCCACACGCTGGTCCAGATGCGGTTTGTACGTCTCCAGCAGACGGGCAAGGTCCACCACCGCCAGGCTCCCGGAATAGGACATGCTGTAGCCGCACATGAGTTGCTTGAATACAGGGCAGTAACAATCCGGATACCAAGGCAGATCGACCGCCACGTCCCGCAGGTCATGGTTCTCCATCCAGTGAACGACAAGGCCGCCCACCGCTTCGGGCTCGCCGGCCCACGCAGTCAAAAGAGCCGAACCGGGAGTCTCTTTCATGACGATATGCCCGCCCTCATCGGGCCCGCCGGCGACGTAGACGGTCTGGTGCAGCCGCTGGTACTTGAGTCGCAGCGTCTCGCGACCGGCGACGGCCAGCTTGGGATTCCTGGCCGCCTGCCGCCAGAGCAGATCCCAGTCCTCATCGCTTTCGAGATCGGCGGTGCGAACGTTGGAAGCCTTGCCCTGGAGATTTTGGTAGCCCGGAGCGCGGCTGCCCAAGCCGAAGTGGAAACCGCACGCGGTCACCTCATAGCCCCACGTCATGTACCGCCGACGGTCGCCGCCCAGCCAACTCAACGCCATCCCGTCCGCGACCATGTCGGCCGTCGCCCGGTCCATCAGTGTGGCCATCAGTCCACGCCCGCGAAGGTCCGGTAACGCGCTGACGCCGCCGATACCCCTGACAACCACCGGCTGATCGCAGATCGAAACGGAAATCGGAAAAACGCCCACGCATCCGGCGATCCGGCCGCCAAGCCGAACCACATAGTTGTGCGACATGTCCCGATCGGTCGGGCGATAGAGGTCCGGGTACAACTCCTCGAAACGGGCGTGGTCCGGCGTCTTGCTCTGAAAACAGACCAGCAACATGTCCATCAACTCGTCGAAGTCGCTCTTGGCGGCTCGTTCAACCGTCAGCGTCTCAGCCATCAGCCGTCTCCTTGCATCGAGGGTCTGGCGGGTCATTCTACTGCCGCCCGCTCGCGACCGGAAATATAAATCCATGCACGCAACGGATCGGCCGAGTATAATAAGCGTAAGGCGGAAACGACAAGCGCACGGATGAACGGACCAATCGAAACCGGAGACCAGATGGTCGATTCGCCATCCTCCATCGAGCAGGCGTTCCAAGCCATCGACAGCCAGGGGCGGCGCGTGCGGCCCGGCTGCGTGCTGATCGACCCCGACCGGATCGACCGGCGCATCAATGACCTCGCCGCCCAGATCGCCGAGACCTACACCGGGCAGGGACAGGACGAACTGGTGATCGTCGCCATCATGACCGGCGCCATGGTGTTCCTGGCCGACCTGGTCCGGGCCATCCGTCGGCCCATCCGCATGGGCATCATGATCGTCACCAACTATCCGGGCGTAGCGACCAAAGCGGTCGGCCCGCAACTCGATTACGACCTGCGGATCGACATCACGGACAAGCACGTCCTGGTGATCGACGACATCCTCGACACCGGCGGGACGCTGGCTAAGGTGACCGAGCGGATCCGTTCGCGGTCGCCGCGGTCGGTCCGAACGTGCGTGTTGCTGGAAAAGGATATTCCGGACCCGCGGGCGATCGAGGCCGATTTCGTCGGATTTCGTGTGCCCAACGAGTTCGTGATCGGCTACGGCTTGGACTACGACGGGCTCTTCCGCAACTATCCGGGCATCGCCGTGCTGGAAAGCGCAGAGCATGAAGGCTGACCACGTCAATCACAGCAACGACACGCCGGCGATGGAACCGGCGGCCAGCGCTCAGGGAGCGGCCCAGGCTCCGCCCGTCGCGACCCTGGTCGGCGTGGTGCCCGAACGGCTGCTCGATGAGGGCGAGATCGTGATCCTCGCCATCAAACCGTCGCTGTGGTTCATCCTGTTCTCATCGGTCAAGATGGTGCTGCTCGTGCTGGGCGGGTTGCTGTTGCTGTCTCTCGTCGAACCCTACACGGGCATCAGGCTGGCCCGCCGTCCGGTCTGCCAGGTCGCCGCGGCCCTGATCGTCATCCAGGTGACCGTCGCCTTCCTGCAATGGCTCAGCCGCCTCTACGTCCTGACCAACCGGCGCGTCATGCGGATCAAGGGCGTCTTCAACGTCGACGTCTTCGAATGCGGACTGACCCGCATTCAGAACACCTTCATGACCCTGGCCATCCACGAACGGTTTTTCGGCCTTGGCACCATCCAGTTCGCCACCGCCGGCACCGGCACCATCGAAGCCGCATGGATCAACATCAACTCGCCTCTTGAGGTCCACGAAATGGTCCGACGGGCCATCAATCAGGCCAAACGCGGTCCCGGCAACGGCCTGTAAGAAGACTTCGAACCGCCGCCACGCGAGATCCACCCGTCCCGCATACAAAAAAAGCGCCGCCGGTTGTGCCGGCGGCGCCCCATGTGGAGACCCAATCCACTTGATGCAAATCTGTTCACTCCTCAGCCCGCGCGATCGCGATCACGGAACCAGCCGGTTGCGTCGTCGCGGCTGAGGCGGTATGCCCGACGTTCAGCAGCTTCGGACCGATGTAGTGCCGCACGAACCGGAAACTCGTCCCGTCCGTGTGGCCGCCGGCATAGTCCAACCGCTCGAACGCCGGGCACCACGGAATGTTGTTGATCTTCTCGCTGTAGAGGGCCTGGGCCTCGGACGAAGCCCCGCCCGGCGCCCGCATCCCCACCAATCCCGCCGGCTCCACGAGGTACTGACCGTCGATCGTCCCGGTCACCGGAATAAACCCGGTCAGCACCGCGTCGCGAGGCGAGTAGATCACGTGCACCTTGTCCCTCACGTGCGTGAGGGCCTTGCTCATGTCGTAGCCGCTCGAGAGGCTGCTGCCCAGCAGCACCATCGTATCGATCTGCATCGCGTCGGGCAGGCTCTCGACGGCCCAGGTCGCCACGCCGGTTCCCGCCGAAAGCCCGATCACGTAGACCGGCGCGTCGGGATACCGCTGCTTGTACTCCACAATCTTGCGGGTCAGGTCCTTGGCCCGAAGCCGGGCGTTGACCCGGATGAGCTGGTCGCCCAGCGGACCCGTGAATGTCGTCCAGATGATGTTCTCGACGTCGCCGCCGAACCCGGCCTGCCGAAGTCCCTGCACGACCGTCTCGTGTCCGAACCCCAGATTGCCCGCACCGTCGAGGTAGTACGCCTTGCCGAACTGCTCGAACTGCCTGGTCCGGCTCGCCGACTGGCACCCTGCCCCAACCACCATGACCAACACTGCTACCGCCAAGGCCTTCTTCATCGCTCGATCCCCTGGACATTGGAATGTGATGATTATAGTCCCGGTCTGGGTAAATGAAACCCAAATCCTCCGATGCTCCGGGCTCGGCCGCCAAAATGCCTCCCGCGGCCCTCATCGCAATCCTCCCGGTCGTCGCGCAGCCGGCAGCACAGGTGCCTCCCGTTGCCGGTTATAGGACCGTGGTCCCCTCCTTCGCAACCAACCGAAAGCCTCCCGACGGGCCTGAAACCCGCCGTCCGACTAAGTATACGTTATAAATGTCCGGGCTGTCGAACCGACTCGATTCGGAGGGGGCGGAGAAGGATACAGACAGGCTCACGAAACCTCCCTGCACCGATTCGACGGCGACTATCGCGCCCGCAGCGCGCCAATGCCCAGCCAAAGCCCAGCCAGCAGGACCGCCATCACCATCGTGCACGGGGCGGCGGGAGTGATCGGATCTTCAGAGGCGTTCGGATCGGTCGGCGGATCCTCGCCGCCCGACGATGGCGGCTCGGGACCTTGAAGGGTAGCCGTCAACGTGGTGGCAAACTCCTCACCGAACTTGACTGAAATGGTGAAATCGTTGGGGTAAACCGTGTAGTTCTCGCGCTCGGCGTGAAGCGTGTAGACGCCCGCTCCCAGATCGGTGAAGAGAAACTCGCCGCGGCCGTCGGTGAGCAACTGAAGCGAACCCGGCTCAAGCCGGATCGTCACGTCCTCGACGCCCTGGCCCGCGCCGTCGGTCACCACGCCGCTGATCCGGCCGAGGTTCACGCTGCCGTAGACAAAATCCAGCTTGCGGTTCGCCGCCTCCACCAGGATCACCGTCTGACGGTCCGGCAGATCGCTGCGGTACGCGTGCACCGTCAAAACGCCGTGGTCCTGGTCGATCGGAACCGCGTAGCCGCCGGACGACGAGGTGACGGCGTAGTAGTCGCCGGTCTCCGGCTGAATCTCGACTCCCGCCAGGCCCTCCCCTTCGCTGTACATGCCGTTGCCGTCCTCGTCGCGATAGGCCACGCCCGTCACGAAGACAATCGTCGGATCGCCCAGGCCGAACTCCTGCGTCACCACCCACGGCCCGACGCTCGTACGCGGATCGTTCTCCGAGAACACCGACAGGCCCACCTCGCGAAAGTTCGTGTACTCCCCGAGGTTCAGCAAATTCTTGCGGTGGCCCAGGTCGGGCACGCCCCAGTCGATCAGGAACGCCGCCTGGGTGTGGATCATATTGTGGGCGTAGGCGAAGACATTCTCACCGGCCCGCGAATAGTCGTAGTCGACCGCGTCAAGCCGCTCGCCCAGCGTCGTGCCGTCGTGGTCCACGTGGCCCTGGTAGTCGTAGGTCGCCATATCCCGCGAGTGGGCCAGGGCGGCCTGGGCGAGTTGCCCGTTGAAGGCCAGCGGCGGCTGGGCCGCGTAGCCGGAAAAATCAGCAATCACCTCCTGCCTGTCGACGTTGAAGTTCTCCAGGGAGTTCTGGATGTATTCATCGTTGGAGTTCAGGAAGATCAGCGCATCGGCCTGAGGATTGGCCCGACCGCGATTCACCAACTCCAGAAGATACTGCTCCATGTCCGACGGATCGCCGTGATCGTAGACCGTCGTCGCCTTCAGCGGGGCATCCAAACGCATCGAAGGCGCCGGGTGGTCCCGGGAAATCGTCACCGCCGCCGGGGCGGCCGCGGTCAGGAGGGGCAAGACGATCAACAGCGATGGAACTCTGCGAAAACTGCGGTGCATTCGTCGATGACATCCTTTGGTTGATTATACGTTCGCCGGGCGACTCCGGATCGCGATTTCGCTCCGCCTAACCGTCCGCTAACAACTTCTGCTTACAATACTCCATCGATACACCCCGGATCAGCAGCGTCTTGCGAGGATTGTTCTGCCCGGAGATGACCTGGACCTCATTCTTGCCCAGCCCCAGCCGGTCGGCGAGGAACCGGGTCAGGGCCTGATTGGCTTTCCCTTTTTCGGGAGGTGCGCTGACCGCCACCTTCAGATCGTCGCCCAGCCGCCCGACGATCTTCGTCCGGGTCGATCCGGGAACGACCTTCACCCTCACCTCGACGCCGTCAGGAACTTCTTTGAACATGCGGAATGCGGCGGCCTCACCAATGCGGCTCATCTGACAACGCATCCATTCTAACCGCCCGCCCATTAACCGGCAAGCGGGCACAGCCGTCGAGGAGCGGCGACAAAAGCCTTCCGCCCGGTGTGGATGGGGAGATAAAATAGGACAAGAAGACAACGCCGTTGTGAAGGAGCACATGAATGGCACGACCAAAGCCGAGGCGAGGACTGATGGTGTTGGCGGTACTGCTGCTGGGACTCGCGGCGTCGCTGGTTCAGACCGGCTGTGCGAGAGTCCGCATCGAGCGGCAGGGCGAGGTCCGCATCAACTCCGAGGATGCACAGGACGACACTCGCGACGAATAGACGCCGATCGGTCCGCCGGGCCTCAACGGCCGAGTTGGCGGCTCTTTTGGGCGGCGGCCTTGACCGCCTCGACAAAAGCTCGTTTGACGCCGTCGGCTTCGAGCACCTCGAACGCCGCCTCGGTCGTGCCGCCCGGTGACGTGACTCGCCGGCGCAGTTCCTCCGGTTCGGCCTGGGTCTGGAGTACCATGCGCCCGGCGCCGAGGCACGTCTGCGCCGCCAACCGCACGGCTTCGCTGCGCGGCAGGCCCATGTCCACTCCCGCCTGGACCATCGCCTCGATCACGTAGAAGAAGTACGCCGGACCCGACCCGCTGACGGCGGTGATCGCGTCGATCCGACTCTCCGGCACGATCACGGTCAGACCGGAGGCGGCGAAGATGCGGCTGACCTGGGCCACGTGCTCGTCAGTGGCGGTCGCGCCCTTGACGATGGCGGTCATTCCGCAGCCGACGAACAGCGGCGTGTTCGGCATCACGCGGACAATCGGCGCCGACTTGCCCACGCCCGTCTGAATAAACGACGTGGAAAATCCCGCCGCGATCGAAACGATCAATTGATCGGACGAGACGCTCGAACGAATCTCGTCGAGCACCTCAGCGAACTGCTGGGGCTTGACCGCCAGGATCACCATGTCGCTCCCTGCGGTCACCGAGGCGTTGTCCTGGGCCAGCGACACCTTCAACTCGTCGCGGAAAACGCGCCGGCGCTTCTCCGACACGTCGTACGCCACGATCTGGTCGGCTTTGTGAACGCCCGCCTGGACCACCGCGCGGCAGATCGCCTCAGCCATGTTGCCCGCACCGACAAACCCGAGCCTAAACCTGCGCATCTCCGGCGGCCCTCACCGATTCCTGGGGTTGTTCCTGGATGTCCGCAACGGGCGGCTCCGCCGGTGCCTCGGCCGACGGCGACGCTGAGGCCTTCGGCTCGGACTTCGGCGGCTGCTTCTTGGCCTCGCCCGACTTCTTCGGAGGCGGAGCGGCCTTGGCCGGCACCAGAATCAAAACCATCCGCCGCCCTTCCAGACGGCTCTCCCGCTCCACCTTGCCCACGTCCTGAAGGCTCTCGGCGATCTCGCGAAAGATCTCGTGCCCGATGTTCTCGTGAAGCCGCTCCCGGCCTCGGAAGAGCATGGTGAACTGCACCTTGTGCCCTTCATCCAGGAACTGCCGGGCCCGATTGGTCTTGATCTCCTGATCGTGCCGGTCGGTCTTCGGCCGAATCCGAAGCTCCTTCAACTCGATCACGTGCTGTTTCTTTCGCGCCTCGTGCTCTTTCTTCTGCTGCTGATAACGGTACTTGTCGAAATCCAGGATTCGACAGACCGGGGGATTCTCCTTCGGCGCCACCTCCACCAGGTCCAGCCCGTCCTGCCGGGCGATCCGCAACGCCTCCTGGGTCGCAAGCACCCCCAATTGCTGCCCTTCAGCACCGATGACCCGAACGTTCGGGATTCGGATTTCCTCATTCACTCGCATCTTCTGGATAATGGTCAAATCCTCCGATTACACAATGGCCCGCCGACGCGGCAGACCGGTTGAACGTTCCCCACAACACCGAATTGAACCCGATGACCTGCGGTCATAATGCTTTCGTCTTGATCTCGTCGGTTACCGCGGCAACGAAGCCCTCCAGATCCTGCTGACCCACGTCGCCCGCCTTGCGCGACCGGACCGAGACCTGACCCGCCTCCTGCTCCCGCGCGCCCACGATCAGCATGTACGGCGCCTTCTGCATCGTCGCCCGCCGGATCTTGGCCCCGATCTTGTCGTCGGAGTCGTCCAGTTCGACCCGCACCGACGCATCGAACAGCCGCTGGTACACCTGCCGGCCGTACGCGTTGAACTTCTCGCTGACCGGCATCACCACCACCTGCACCGGTGCCAGCCAGATCGGAAACGCCCCGGCGTAGTGCTCGACCAGCCCGCCCACGAACCGTTCCATCGAGCCCAGCAGGGCCCGGTGGATCATCACCGGCACGTGCTCGCGGTTGTCGGCCCCGATGTACGTGCAGCCGAACCGACGCGGCAGGTTCAAATCCACCTGCACCGTCGGACCCTGCCATTCGCGACCGAGGCTGTCCACCAGCAGCATCTGTATCTTGGGTCCGTAAAATACTCCCCCGCCTTCCTCGACTCCATATGGTATTCTACGCTTATCGAGCACCGCCCGCAAAGCCGCCGTCGATTTTTCCCACTCCTCATCTGTCCCGATGCTCTTCTCCGGCCGCGTGGCCAGCTCGACCTTGTACTGGTAGCCGAAGGTCCGCATCATAAAATCTACAAATTCGTAGATCTTCTCGATCTCGTCGGTGAGCTGCTCCAGCGAGCAGAACACGTGGGCGTCGTCCTGGGTAAACCCGCGCACCCGAAGCATCCCGTGCAGCGTCCCGCTGGGCTCGTAGCGGTAGACCGTCCCCAGCTCGCAGTACCGCAGCGGCAGATCGCGGTAGCTTCGGGTCTGACTCTTGAATATCTCCAGGTGGCCCGGGCAATTCATCGGCTTGACCCGGAAGTTCTGCCCCTCGATGTCCATCGGTGAGTACATCATCTCGCCGTAGGCCTCCAGGTGCCCGGAGGTCTGGTAAATCCGCTCGTGGGCGATATGCGGGGTGTAAAGGATCTTATAGCCGTGCTTGATGTGCTCGTCGATCCAGAACCGCTCGATCGTCTGGCGAATGATCGCTCCATTCGGGTGCCAGAGGATCAGACCCGGCCCAACAAGATCGCTTATCGAATACAAATCAAGCTGCTTGCCAAGCACCCGATGGTCACGACGTTCAGCCTCCGCGATCCGCTCCAGATGCTTGTCCAGGTTCTCCTGCTCAAAATAGGCAACACCGTAAATCCTTGTCAGCATCTTATTTGCGGCATCACCCCGCCAGTAGGCCCCCGCCACGCTCAGCAGCTTGAAGACCTTGAGCATCGCGCTATGCGGTACGTGCGGACCGCGACACAGGTCGAGGAACTGGCCGTGCCGGTACAGGCTGACCTCACGAACCCCCTCGTTGCGGACCAGGTCATCGATCAACTCGACCTTATAGCCCTGTCCGATCTTCTCGAACTCAGCCTTGGCCTGATCGACCGGCACCTCGTGCCGCACGAAAGCCTCCCGCTTCTGGGCCAGCTTGTGCATCCGCTTTTCGATCTTGGCCAAGTCTTCCGTCCCGACCGGCTCGGGCAGATCGAAGTCGTAGTAAAAGCCGTACTTGAAATCCTCAATTAAGGCTGGACCAATCGTGTATTGGACCTTTTCGCCATAGAGATCGCGAACTGCCTGGGCCAGAAGGTGGGCCGTGCTGTGGCGCAGGATTTCCAGGGCCACCGGATCGCTGTCCGTGCCGAAGACCGGGCGGACCTCGCCGTCCCCGGGCGTCGGAGCGTTCAGGTCAACCACCCGGCCGTCGGTCTTCAGGCCGATCACCCGATCCGCAAGATCAGGACACTCTTCCTTCACGATTTCCACAATCTGGTCGGGCCCTTGGGCTTCGCGGACCCGCCCGTCGTCGAAACGCAGCTTTACCACTATTGGAACCTATCAAAAATGCTGTTGTCTGAACCTGTTTACGATATTATAACCTCATTGCGCGAGAAGACTCAAGCGCGGATTGCCGTAAAACTAAGGTTACTATACAGTTATTGAGGAAAGTGTCAATGTACAGGTACCTGGCGGCCCTGACCTTCGCGGTCGTGTTCAACGCCTCAGCCAACCTGCTGCTGAAGTTCGCCGCCCGCGACCTGCTGAGCGAAGGCCGTTTCTTTGATCGCGGAGCGCTTGCGGCGATCAAAACGGCTCTGTCCTCGCCAACGCTGCTGCTGGGTCTGATCCTCTTCGCCCTCAACGTGCCGCTCTACTTCTACGCCCTCGGACGGTTCAAGGTGTCGCTGGCCTATCCGATCATGATCGGCGGCGGTTTCGCTATCATTGTATCGGTTGCCTCCTTTTCGCGGCTGAACGAAAGGTTATCGCCCTGGCAGTGGCTGGGGGTGGGGCTGATCGTGCTCGGAGTGATCGTGGTGGCCCGGACGCTCGACTAGCGGCGAGGAGTTCTTGGCCGGTTGCGGACGCGAGGGTACAATGCGGCGCGGGCGAGCGCCTCGTCGCCGATCCATACTGACAAAGGAGTTGATTCGATGAAATACCGTCTGCTGGGAAATCTGCTGCTGGGCGTCTCGTCGATGCTGGGTCTGGCCGGCTGCACCGGCCTGGGCGGGGCGACCTCCGAGTTTCAGTCCGAGATGATCACGTTTCTGACCTCCGTCCTGGGCTCGACGGTAGTCTCGTTCCTGATCAGCGCGATCGCGCCCGCCCAGGGCCAGTAGGCGCGGTCCGGCGGACGCGCCCGCGCCGAAGCATCGTTGCGTCTCCAACAAAAACCGGCCCCGAAGCGGTTGACGCTTCGGGGCCTTGTCGTTGAGATCCTGATTTTTCGCAGCCGACCGGACGAGGCGAGGGCTATTCGTGCTCTTCGAGCATCTCTTCCTCTTCGCCCGGGTTGCTGAGCTTGGCGCCGTCCACGAAACCCATCAGCTTCCTGGCGCGCACCGGGTGCTGAAGCTTCTTAAGCGCCTTGGCTTCCACCTGCCGGACCCGCTCGCGGGTCACCTTGAAGATCTTGCCGACCTCTTCGAGGGTGTAGGTGTACCCGTCGCCGATTCCGTACCGCAGCTTGATGATTTCCCGCTCGCGATAGGTCAGCGACTTGAGCACGGCTTCGATCTTGTCCTTGAGCATCTCCTGGGTCGCCGATTCGACCGGGCTCTCGGCCGTCTCGTCCTCGATGAAATCGCCGAAATAGCTGTCTTCGCTGTCGCCGACGGGCCGATCCAGACTGATCGGGTGACGTGAAATTTTCATCACCCGACGGGCTTCGACCACGGGCATCTTCGCTTCCTTGGCGATTTCGTCGATCGTGGGCTCCCGGCCGAGCTCCTGCAGAAGCTGCTTCGAGACGTTCCGCAGCTTCGACATGGTCTCGATCATGTGCACCGGGATCCGGATCGTCCGGGCGTGATCGGCGATGGCCCGCGTGATCGCCTGGCGGATCCACCACGTCGCGTACGTGCTGAACTTGTATCCGCGGCGATACTCGTACTTGTCCACCGCCCGCATCAGGCCCGTGTTGCCCTCCTGGATGATGTCCAGGAAGGACAGGCCGCGATTGCGGTACTTCTTGGCAATCGAGACGACCAACCGCAGGTTTCCACCCGACAGCAACTGCTTGGCCGTTTCGTACTCGTGGTAGACGCGGTCGAGCTGGCTGACCTTGCGGGTCAGGTCTTCCGGAGTCTCCAGCACCAGCCGCATCATCCCCTCGAGCTCCTCCTTCATCACCTCGATGTCTTCCGGCAACAGGTCCTTGTCGTCCTTCGCGTCGTCGATGCGCTTCTGCAGATCGACCATCTTCAGGGCGAGATTCTCAAGCCGGCGCATCAGCGGAACCACCTTGCTGGTCCGCAGGCCCAGTTCCTCGATCAGCGTGACCGCCTTGCGGCGGCCCGCCGCGATCCGCTTGCGGAGCCGGTCCCGCTGAACCGCGGAAATCCGCGGAACGTTCAGCTTGTCCCAGTCCTCCAGGTTCCGCCCGAGAATGGACCGGACCGTCTTGAGATTCTCCGGCAGACGCTTGTTGACCGACTCCTTGTCCAGCGTCTCGGCGCTCGAGGTCTTCATCGTCCGGTCGAACGGCAGATCCCCGCTCTCCACCTGCTGGAGGATGCGGGTCGCCTGGTCCAGACAGTAGTCGCTCTCGAGCACCTTGCGGCGGAACGCCATCCGCGTCAGCTCGATCTTCTTGGCGAGGCGGATTTCCTCCTCGCGGCTCAGCAGCGGGATCTCCCCCATCTGGGTCAGATACATGCGAACCGGATCGTCGATCCGACGGTTCGAGGCCTCGGCCAATTCCTCGTCGAGGTTGAAGTCTTCGTCGAGACCCTCTTCCATCTCCGCTTCGGCCGGCGCGGCGCCGGCCTGTTCGCCGCGAAGACGGCGCTGGGCCTCGTCGTCGTCGACGAGGTCGATTCCCGTCTCGTCCAGTTGCATCAGGATCGCATCCAACTGCTCCGGGCTGGCGTCGATGAGCGTCTCGCTGATCGCCTCGTACGTCAGGTAGCCGGCCTGCCGGCCCTTGGTCAACATCGACTCAATGACCGGATCCTGCTGCTCCAAACGGCTGTTCTCGGTTTTCGCCATGGCGTCTCTCCTCATAACCGGTTTTGTCTCTCTGACGGGCGGACTCGATCCGCACGCTCTCCGCCGCGGTCCGACCCTACGTCGGCCGCATTGTCCGGGCGGTCCGGCACTCCTCCGTCGCCGAACAACCCTTCGCACACGTTCTCGTCCTGTCCGTCATTGGGACCTCTTTGCAGTCCTCTGACCACTCTATATCACCTGCTCGGCCCGCTTCAAAAGCAGACCGTTACTCCCGGATTCCCTAGTCCACCATCGGCCCGGCCGTGCGCCGGAACGGAACCGACATGTTCTTCTGCAGGACCGCCAGACGCCGGTCCATCTCTTCCTCGCTCAGCTCGTTCTCCAGCCCCGCCGCAAGCTGCGAGGCCTGCTGATCCCGCCGCCACTCCTCGATGCACCGCAGCGACTCTTCCACCGTCGCCGCGAAGTTTCCCCGATCCATGCCCAACCGGTGCAACTCGGTGATCACGTTCGAGAGGGCCACGTCCTCGACCGTCGCAATCAGCTCGGCCAGCGAGAACTCGCCCCACTCCTCCCACGCCCGCCACAGGTGGCGGTAGACCTCCCGCAGCATCGGCGGCTCGACCGCGTCCGGGTCGACCAGCTCGCGAACCTCGCCGACGTATCCCGGCTCGCAGACCAGCACCTCAGCCAGTTCCTTGAGGGCCGCCTCCGCCGAGTTCTGCGGAACCGGCAGTCCGACCTGCACCGGCTCCTGCCGTTCCTGCCGCGAGTGGCCCGACTGCCGGCGGAAGCCCTGAAGCCCCTTGGCCAACTCGGCCACCGGGACCGACAGCATGCCCGCCAGACGGCTGAGCACCATGCTCCGCTGGATCGCGTCGACCTTGCCCGCCGGATCGCAGACCGCGATCGTCCGCAGCAGTTCCTCGATGGCGGTCCGGCGCTCGCGCGATGTGGCCGATACGTCGTACCGCCGCCGCAACTGCTGCCACTTGTAGTCCAGGGCGTCAGCCGCTGCGGCCACCGCGTGCGAAAACGCCTCGGGCCCGTCGCCGAGCACCAGGTCGCAGGGATCCTTGCCTTCGGGAAGCTGGGCCACCTTCACGTCGATGCCCATGGTCAGGAACAACGCCAGAGCCCGGTCGGCCGCCTTCTCGCCCGCCCGATCGCCGTCGAAAATCAGCACGATCTGATCGGCGTAGCGCCGGAGCACCATCACGTGCTCTTCGGTCAGCGCCGTGCCCAGCGTGGCCACCACGTTGCGGATACCGCCCTGGTGGCAGGCCATCACGTCGGTGTAGCCCTCGACCACCACGACCTGCTTGGACTCCTGGATCACCGAACGGCCCTGAAGGATCCCGAACGCGCTGCGGCTCTTGTGAAAAACCGGCGTTTCCGGGGTGTTCAGGTACTTCGGCTCGTCGTCGCCCATGGTCCGTCCGCCGAAGGCGATCACGTTGCCTGTGGCGTCGTGGATGGGAAACAGAACGCGGTTCCGGAAAAGATCGGAGAAACTATTGCCTCTTGTCAACGCCAGGCCCGCCGCGCCAAGCACCGCGGGGGCGACACCCGCCCGACCCGCCGCTTCCAACAGCGACCGGCCGTCCGGCGGAGCGAAACCCAGAGCAAACTGCTCGCAGATTTCCCGCCCCAACTTGCGGCCAGCCAGGTAGTTACGCGCCGGCTCCCCCGTGGGAGTCTTCCACAGAATGCGGCTGTACACCTCGGCCGCCCACGCGTTGGCCTTGTAGATTTCGGTTTTCGAAGGGCCCTGTCCGGTCTTGACCGTGCCCTTGAGCGACTCCAACTGGATATTCGCCCGACGGGCCAGCAGTTCCAGGGCTTCCTTGAACTCGATGTTAAAGATCTGCTGAACGAACTTGATCGCGTCCCCCCCCGCCCCACAGCCGAAGCACTTGAAAATCTGCCGCTCCGGATTGACATTGAAACTGGGGGTTTTTTCCTTATGAAAGGGACAAAGTCCGATAAAGTTGCGACCTCGGGGCTTCAGGGCCACGTGCTCGCCGACCACATCGACGATGTCGTTGGCATGAACGACACTTTGTACAAGATGAAAAAATCCCTGTCCGCTCAACGATGGCTCCATCAGCCGTACTGAGCTAGAGTGTTGCAAGCTCTTGCTGGTAAAGGATTTCAGTGCACCGCGCTTCGGTGTGGCGCCCGTGAAGCCCTATAAGTATACATCCAAAAAAATGGGCGGGCAAATGCCCGGCCGCCGATTCCGGGAGATTCCGCTCCGAATGACGCGGAACTGGCACCTTCTTTAGTTGCTGATTGTGGGTTTTCAATGCTGGAACCGTAGCGAAAACAACGGCCTGGTCGTTCTGCAGATCTATTTGCCGATCAACAACTTACGCTCCTGCGGCGATGCGTGCCCCGAAGTGTTACCGGCTCCTGTTTAATGGTACCATATAATTCTATTCCTTCCGGTCAACCGCCGCGGTAAAAGTTCGCGCGGATTCGTTGCGTTTTTTTACTCGCCGTCTCATGAGGCTCTCGGGATCGTTCAACCGGTCGGCTCCTGGCGGTGATGGCTCGGGCGGCTTACCGTTTTGTCGTACGCACTGCCGGCGACGGCTGGGCCGCCCGCCGGGCGATCCGAAACGCGGGGTGGCAAATCGCGCCGGACCGCTATATTCTATGCATCCGGCGACCAGATGAGGGTGTTTCGATGCCGGGCGCATCGGGAAAAAAGCAGGTTCAGGACCGGGCGATTTGTCTGGCCCGGCGGGATTTCTCCGAAAGCTCGCTGGTGCTGGTGCTCCTGTGCCGGGTTTACGGTAAGGTCTCGGTGCTGGCCAAGGGCGCCCGGCGGCCCAAGAGTCCGCTGGCCATCGACCTGCTGGACTCCGGCCAGGCCACGCTGATCATCCACCCGGAAGGCATGGGCCTGCTCACCACGTTCGCCGCCGATCGTCCCCTTCCACAACTCCGCGCCGACCTGGACAAGCTGAACGTCAGCCTCTACATCGCTGAGATCATCAATCTGGCCACCAAGGAGCTGGCCCCCGCTGAGGAACTCTTCGATCTGCTCACCCGCTCGCTGGAGGAAGTGGCCCGAACCGAATCGCGGCGGGAACTCGGCACGCTGCTGGTCCGATCCGCCACCAAGGTCCTCTCCTGGGCTGGGTACGAGCCGCAGCTCCAGCGCTGCGTCAACTGCTCGCGGGTGATGGGCCCGACCGACCGGCTGTTCTTCACCCCGTCCGGGGGCGGACTGCTCTGCCGCGACTGCGAGCCGGCGGTGGTGGACAAGATCGGCATCGAGAACCGCGCCTGGTACTACCTGATCGGCAAGGTCCACGACCCGATCTCGGCGGGCAAGGCGTTCGATGTCATCAACGCCATGCTCCGCGAACACCTCTACCGCTCGCCGCGGATGTATCCGCACTGCCGCAAGCTGTTTTCACCAGATCCGGATACTGCTCGCCAGAGCGGACGAGACGTTCCCCAGCCGCGAAACAACCAGGAGTAACTCCCGATGTTCGAACGGTTTATGTTCGGTGCGCAGTATTTCCGGGTGATCCCGCCCAGCCGGGAATGGCCGGGCGACTTCGCGCGGATGCGCGAGATCGGGATCAATACGGTCAAGATCGAAGCGGTCTGGAGCCAGATTGAGGTCCGTAGCGGCCAGTACCGCTGGGAAACGACGGATGGCCTTCTGGACGAGGCGCAGCGGGCGGGCCTGAAACTACTGATGACGCTGCCGTTCGAGTCGGTGCCGGACTGCGTGTTCCGGGCGCACAACCCGAAGATCGTGGAACTGGACCGCCGCGAACGCCCTGTGGCCCGGTGGTTCGGCGGGGTCTGGCGAAACGCCTGCTGCTGGGACCATCCGGAGCTGCGAAACGCGGTCGAGCGGTTCGTGACGGCGATCGTCGAACGCTACCGGTCGCACCCAGCCCTGGTCTGCTGGGACGTTTTTCAGGAAGTCGATATCGCCGCCTGCGCCTGCGAGCACACCGCTGCGGCCTACCGCGACTGGCTGGCCCATCGTTTCCAGTCGATCGAGGAACTCAATGAGACGTTTGGAGAAAACTACGGCGGATTCGACGAGGTCGAGCCGCCCTACACCAAACCACTGGAGGGCCAGGCCTACCTGGCCTACTGCCGCTTTCTGGCCGATCGCCTGGCCGACCGGGCGGGATGGCTGCACGGGCTGGCCAAATCGCGGGACGCGGCACACCCGGTGATCGTCCACACCCACTCGGGAACCCTGAACTCCAACGGCCCAGCCGTCCACGACGACTGGCTGGTGGCGGCCAAGGTCGATTTTCTCGGCACGTCCACGCACGAACTGCTCTACCAGCCGGCGCACGAACAGGTGCGGCTATTCTCACAACACGTGACAAATCTGGAGGTAACCCGCTCGGCCAACCGCGGCAAGGGCTACTGGTGGGTCTCGGAACTCGCCGCGGGAACCGGCTGCATGGGAGGCAAGATTCAGCGCCGGCTCAACGAGGGCGAACTGACGTTCAACCTCTGGACCGCCCTGGCCCATGGCGCCAAGGGAATCTATCTCTGGCAGTTCCGTCCGGAACGAATGCTCTGGCAGGAGACCCCGCGAGGATGGGGACTCACCGATCTGGACGGCGAAGAGACCTATCGGACCCAGGAGGTGCGGGCCTTTACCCGAGCCGCCGCCGAAAACGAGCGATTCCTGATGGCAATGCAGCCGCCTGCCGCCGAGGTCGGCCTGCTCTACTGCCCGGATTCCCAGAACCTCTCGCACGCCCTCGGCGCGTTCCGTTACGCCGATGCGTTCTTCGGCGGATTCCAGATCCTCTGGACGCACAACGTCGCCCTCGACGTCGTGCGATTCCCGGGGCACCTGGCCGCTTACCGCACGATCTACGCTCCCATGCCCGCTCTGATCGACGAGCCCATGATCGAGGCCATTCGCCGGTTCGTCCGCGACGGAGGCACGTTCATCGCCGATGGCGGACTGGCCCGCTACACCGCCTCCGGCTGGCTCTCGCCCAAAACGCCGGGAGCCGGGCTGGCTGAGGAACTCGGCGTCCGCGAAACGGACCTTGCCATGATTGCCGATCCGGTAACCCTTCGCACCGCCGCCGGCGACGTGATCGGTGGACAGGAGCGATCGTGGCTCGATCCGGGCGAGCACGAGGTCCTGGCTCGATTCGAGACCGGACACGCCGCCGCGGTGCGATGCCGGTATGGCCGGGGGAACTTCATTCTCATCGGAACCAGCCTGGCCAGCGCCTCGGGTCCGGCAATCGATCCGGAACCGGGCAGGCGGTGCCTGGAGCTGTTCGGCATACGGCCCGAACTGATCACCGAACCGGCGGGCCAGGTGACCGGACGCATTCTGGAGGCTGGGGATAAGCGGGTGCTGTTCCTGTTCAACCACAGCCGTGAAACAGTCTGTGCCCGCGCTGCGCGCGAGGGCGGTTTCTCATCCGCCCGGTCGCTGGTCGGACCAACCGGACGGGCCGATAGCGACGGAACCATCCGCGTTGAGCTGCCGGCCAAAGGCGTGTGCCTGCTGAAACTGTGACGCCAGTGCGCGTCGGGGGGCAAAACCGGGCCATATGGGGGACATACATTCTACAAAATCGTACATTGCCGCGGTCGATCTACGATTTTGTAGCCGACCCCCGGGGCGCGCCAAACACCCATATGCACTGCAACCGACTGCCGAACCAATACTTGCGCATTTGCCGCAGTTTTGGCATGGCGATTGCATAGAAACACCCCAAGCGCAGCGGACGCCAAAGTTGTGCCTGGGCTGCGTAGCGATGGAATCAACGTGCGAACGCGTTTTTCGACAAGGAGATGAATATGTCAAGTCGTGAGCCGCTCAACTGCAAGAACGCCGACGATGTCCTCAAGGCGGTCAAGGACCGGAACGTCAAGTTCGTCCGCCTCTGGTTTACCGACATCCTCGGGTTCCTCAAGAGTTTCGCCATCACCACCGACGAGCTGACCGAGGCCCTCGAGGACGGCATGGGGTTCGACGGGTCCAGCATCCAGGGCTACGCCCGGATCGATGAGAGCGACATGATCGCCATGCCCGATCCGACGACCTTCCAGATCCTGCCCTGGCGGTCGGAAAATGGAGACATCGCGGTCGGCCGCATGTTCTGCGACGTGCGCATGCCCGGCGGCGAGCCCTACGTGGGCGACCCGCGCGGCTGCCTCAAGCGCATGCTCAAGAAGGCCGGCGAGATGGGCTACACCCACTTCTACGTGGGCCCGGAACTCGAGTACTTCTACTTCAAGGACGCAGCCGGCACGGTCACCCTCGACGCCGGCGGCTATTTCGACCTGACCCCCCTGGACGTGGCCAGCGATCTGCGGCGGCACACCGTGCTGTCCCTCCAGGCGATGGGAATCCCGGTGGAGTACTCGCACCACGAGGTCGCCCCGTCGCAGCATGAGATCGACCTGCGGTACAGCGATGCCATTTCGATGGCCGACAACGCGATGACCTACCGCCTGGTGGTCAAGGAAATCGCCCTCAAGCACGGAGTCTACGCCACCTTCATGCCCAAGCCCCTCTTCGGACAAAACGGCAGCGGCATGCACGTCCACCAGTCGCTGTTCAAGGGCGGCCAGAACGCCTTCTTCGACAAGCAGGACAAGCTCAACCTCTCGGCCGACGCCAGGCACTACATCGCCGGCGTCCTGAGGCACGCTCCGGAAATCTGCCTGGTGACCAACCAGTGGGTCAACTCGTTCAAACGCCTGGTGCCCGGCTACGAGGCCCCCGTCTACATCAGTTGGGCCCGCCGCAACCGCTCGGCCCTCGTCCGCGTCCCGCTGTACAAGCCGGGCAAGGAGAAGGCCACCCGCATCGAACTGCGGTTCCCCGATCCCTCCTGCAACCCCTACCTGGCGTTCGCGGTCATGCTCGCCGCTGGCCTCAAGGGCATCGAGGGCAAGTACGACCTGATGCCGCCGACCGAAGAGGATATCTTCGAAATGACCCCCGAACGCCGGATCGAAAAGGGCATCGACTCGCTGCCCGGTTCCCTCGGCGAGGCCATCGCCATCGCGGAGCGCTCCGAACTGCTCAAGGAGGCCCTCGGCGACCATATCTTCACCAAGCTGATCGACAACAAGAAGATCGAGTGGGATAACTACCGGACCTACGTGACCAACTACGAACTGGACCGTTATCTCCCGATCCTCTGACGACTCTAGAGCAGGTGCGGCTCGCGACGGCCCACCGTACCGGTTTCGGGCGGTGGGCTGTCCGCTTTTACCGGTCCGGCGGCCGCCGCATCGGCCCATGCAACTTGATCGGCCGCTCGACTATGCCGATACCCAACAAGGGATTACGAACGCAGCGGCGGCCGTTCCGTGCCACGCCCAAAGGACCGGTAAACTGAATCTTCACATTGAAATTTGTCCAGTACCACCTTACAATGAGGATTTATCCCTGAACTTGAGGAGGTTGGATCATGTCAGCGAACGAATCGGCCCGGAAACCCGAAACGGGCGACGCGGGTTCCGAGGAGTCGGTCGGACTGGCCATTCTTGACGAAATCCGCGACCGCGCCAGGGCCAATCGCCAGACCATCACCCTGGCCGAACCCGAAGACGAACGGGTCCTCCAGGCCGCCGACTACGTCCTTCGCGACGGCATGGCCGAAATCATCCTCCTGGGCGACCCCGAGCAGCTTCTGCGCCGGGCCGCCGAGATGAACCTGAATCTGCAGCGGGCGACGATCATCGATCCGCACCGCAGCGGTCTGCAGGACTGGTTCGCCCAGAACTACTTCGAGCGACGGCGGCACAAAGGCGTGACCGAGGAACAGGCCCGCCAGGTCATCACCGACTCGCTGTTTTTCGGGGCTTCGCTGGTGCGGGCGGGCATCGCCGACGGCATGGTCGCCGGTTCCATCAGCCCCACGCCCAAGGTCATCCAGTCATCACTCCAGTGCGTCGGCGTCGCCGAGGGACTCAAGACCGTCTCCAGCTTCTTCCTGATGGTGACCCCTTGCACCGAATTCGGCGTCAACGGATCGATGATCTACGCGGACAGCGGCTGCGTGCCCGATCCGACCGCTGAGCAACTTGTCGATATCGCGATCGCCTCGGCCCAGCACTGCCAACTGCTGCTCCAGAGCGAGCCGCTGATCGCCTTCCTGAGCTTCTCCACCTACGGCTCAGCCAAGCACCCCCTGGTGGACAAGGTCATCCAGGCGGTCGAGCTCTTCCGCCAGCGCGACACCGGGTACAAAGCCGACGGCGAACTCCAACTCGACGCGGCGATCGTTCCTTCCGTCGCCTCGCGCAAGGCCAAGGACTCGCCGATCGCGGGCCGGGCCAACGTGCTGATCTTCCCGGACCTCAACGCCGGCAACATCGGATACAAGCTGACCGAACGTTTCGCCCGCGGACGGGCCATCGGCCCGATCCTCCAGGGCCTCGACATGCCGATCAACGACCTGTCGCGCGGATGCCGATGGCAGGACATCGTGGACGCGGTGGCGATCACCGCCCTTCAGGCCCAGGACAAGAAGGCCCGGCATTCATGGGCCGACCACGAATCGCTCCGCGAACGCGACATCCAGACCCAGGCGGCCGCCGAGGCCTAGCCCGGCGTCCCATTTCCCCGGAGAACATGCGCCGATGAAGATTCTCGTAATCAACTGCGGAAGCTCTTCCGTCAAGTACCGTCTCTTCGATGTCAATACCGACTCGCGCGAACTGGCCAAAGGCCTGATCGAGCGGATCGGCACAGACAAGGCCGAATCCGAGCACAAGGCGGGCGAGGTCTCAGCCAAGGAAACCGCCCCCATCCGCGACTACCGGACCGGCATCGCCAAGATCGCCGAGTTCCTCAAGGGCGCCGGCGTCCTTCAGGACGATCTGGCCGCGGTGGGCCATCGCGTGGTCCACGGCGGCGAGGAGTTCCGCGACAGCGTGGTCATCGACCAGACCGTCATCGACCAGATCGACCGCTGCTCGCAACTCGCCCCGCTGCACAACCCAGCCAACCTCGCGGGCATCAAGGCCTGCCAGGAGATATTCCCGGACATTCCGCAGGTGGCCGTCTTCGACACCGCCTTCTTCCACACGCTGCCTCCCGCGTCGTACCTCTACGCCCTGCCCTACTCGTGGTACGAGGAGCACCGGGTCCGGCGGTACGGCTTCCACGGCACCAGCCACCGCTACGTCTCGGAGCAGGCGGCCCAGTTGCTGGGCAAACCGCTGGCTGAGTGCAACCTGATCACCATGCACCTGGGCAACGGCTGCTCGATGGCCGCCGTCCGCCAGGGCCAAGCCATCGACACCACGATGGGCCTCACCCCGCTCGAAGGGCTGGTGATGGGCACGCGATGCGGCGACATCGACACCGCCATCGTCTTCCACATGCTCGGCGTCGCCGGCATGAGCGTTGACAGTATTCGCCAGGCCCTGGAAAAACAGAGCGGGCTGCTCGGAATCTCCGGCGTCTCGCGCGACATGCGCGACGTGACCGCCGCCGCCGAAAAGGGTAGCGATCGGGCCGGACTGGCCCTGGAAATCTTCGCCCGCCGGGTCCGCAAGTACCTCGGCGCCTACATGGTCGAGGTCGGCCAGGCCGACGCACTCGTTTTCACCGGCGGCGTCGGCGAAAACGCCTGGCACATGCGCGAGATGATCCTGCGGGACATGGAGCACCTCGGCATCGTCCTCGACGAGAACCGCAACCGCCAGCTCAAGAACGTGCCCGCCGGCCAGTCGATCAGCGACCCGCGCGGCGAAGTGGAAATCCTGGTGATCCCGACCAACGAGGAACTCGCCATCGCCCGCGACAGCCACCGCCTCGTAGCCAACGCCAGCCCCAGCGACGCGGGAGTTTCATGAGGCCGGACGGTGAAACTCAAGGTCGATCAGCAAGCTGACGCCCTCTACCTCTCTCTGGATGACTCTCAGATCGTGGAGGCAGAGGAAGTCTCGCCGGGGATCGTCGTGGATTTCAACGACCGTAACGAGGTGGTAGGCGTCGAAATCCTGCATCTCTCTAAACGCTCGGAACAACTGAACCTTCGGAAACTGACCTTCGAAACAAGTTGAGGGCGAATGCAGTACCGACGTGCCCTGCGAGAAGGGCGCTCACTTCCTGGGGGTTCCGTGCAGGTAGTGGTCACAGTTCTCCGTCATATCAGAAGGCAGGTTCCATAGCCCCAACCATGTCCTTCAGCCGCTGGGAAAGGGTCTGCCCTTCTGCCGACTCGACCGCTTCGATCCGAACCCGCACCCCGGCGGGCTCGGTCGCACCTCCCGCCGGAAACGGCAATTGGAATCGCCCGCGCGGACAGATACAATACAACCGCAAACCTTGGTCCATCTGGGATGAGAACTGCACATGGCGGCATTGACGGTGTATCCCGAATATGGCGAGTTCAGCCGGTTGGCACAGGGCGGAGTCAACGTGGTTCCGGTCTTCGCCCAGGTCCTCTCGGACAACCTCACGCCGGTCAGCGCCTACGCCCGGCTGGCGGCTCAGAGCTCGCATTCGTTCCTGCTCGAGAGCGTGGTCGGAGGCGAGAAGATCGCACGGTATTCGTTCCTCTCCGTCGACCCGATCCTGGTCTTCGACGCCCGCGGCCGGGAGGTCCAGATCAGCGAGGGCGACCGGGCCCGGCGGCTGGAAACCGCCGACCCGGTGGCGGAGCTGGAAAACCTCCTGCGGCCGTACCGGGCCGTCCACCTGCCCGAGCTGCCGCGGTTCCTCGGCGGCGTGGTCGGCTACGCCGGCTACGACATGATCCGCTACTACGAGCGCCTGCCGCAAACGCCGCATGACGATCGCGGGCTGCCCGACCTGCTCTTTGGCCTCTATCCGGACATGGTCGTCTTCGACCACGTGACCAAGACGATCAAGGTGGTCAGCAACGCGATGATCGCCGACGACCCCAAACGGGCCTACATCCAGGCGTGCGGCCGAATCGAGCGCATCCTCGACCGCCTCGCCGCCCCGCTGCCGCTGCCGCTTCAGCCGGTCAACCTGGACTCCGATCCGTCCCCGCGGTTCACCAGCAATTTCAAACGCGGCGACTTCGAAGCCGCCGTCGACCGCTGCAAGGAATACATCAAAGCCGGCGACATCTTCCAGGTCGTCCTCTCGCAACGCCTCACCGTCGACACCGAGGCCGACCCGTTCAGCATCTACCGGGCCCTGCGGGTGATCAACCCCTCGCCCTTCATGTTCCACCTCAAGAGCCCGCAATGCACGCTGGTCGGGGCCAGCCCCGAGATCATGTGCCGCGTCGAGGACCGCATCGTGACCAACCGGCCGCTCGCCGGCACACGCCGTCGCGGCAGGACGGAAGACGAGGACAAGGCCCTCGAAACCGAACTCCTGGCCGACCCAAAGGAGCGGGCTGAGCACATCATGCTCGTCGATCTGGGCCGCAACGACGTCGGCAAGGTCTGCGAACTCGGTTCGGTCAAGCTCGACGACGTCATGGCCGTCGAACGCTACAGCCATGTGATGCACATCAGCTCCAACGTCCAGGGCACGCTCGCCCCGGACCGCACCGCGTTCGACGCCCTCCGGGCCACCCTTCCGGTCGGCACGGTCAGCGGCGCGCCGAAGGTCCGCGCCATGGAGATCATCGACGAGTTCGAACCGACCAAACGCGGACCCTACGCCGGAGCCGTCGGATACGTCGATTTCTCCGGCAACATGGACACCTGCATCGCCCTGCGAACACTGGTCCTGCAGGGCCGCAAAGCCTACGTCCAGGTCGGAGCCGGACTCGTCGCCGACAGCGTGCCCGAAAACGAATACCAGGAAACCATCAACAAGGCCAAAGGCCAACTCAAAGCCATCGAAACCGCCGAAAAGTACCTCAAGGGATAGCTGTGGACGAACGGGAAACGATAAGGTTGACCGCACCGTTTGATGCTGAAACGGCCGTCACGCTGCGCGCCGGTCAGCGGGTGCTGCTGTCCGGCCGCGTGCTGACCGCCCGGGACGCCGCCCATCAGCGCCTCTGCGAACGGCTCGATCAGCACCAGCCGCTGCCGGTCGACCTGACCGACCAGGTCATCTACTTCGTCGGCCCGACACCCGCCCGGCCGGGTAGCCCCATCGGCTCCGCCGGCCCGACCACCAGTTCACGCATGGACAGCTTCACGCCTCGCCTCCTCGAAATCGGCCTTCGGGCCACCATCGGCAAGGGCTACCGCAGCCAAACCGTCCGCGACGCCCTTCGCCGCCATCAAGCCGTCCATTTTTCCGCCGCCGGCGGTCTCGGAGCCCTGCTGGCCCGCTGCATCAAGAACGCCCGGCTCCTGGCCTACGAAGACCTCGGAACCGAGGCCATCCGGGAATTGATCGTCGAGGATCTGCCCCTGATCGTCGCCTACGACGCCCACGGAGCCGGGGCCTACCCCTTCGAACCGCAGAAGGCCTGACCCATGAAGCGACGGACGCGATTCATCCTGCTGCTCCTGCCGTTCCCCCTGATCGTCGTGGCGCTGGCCTTCTGCTGGTCGCTGTTTCACGTACCCGACTGGTATCATCCCGTCGCCGTGCCGCCCGACGCCGGCCAGGAGATCCGCGACGAACTGACCGAACTTACCCGTGTCTTCAACAACAGCATGCAACAGCCGGCCCCTTTCGAGTTTGTCCTCTCCCAGGACCAGGTCAACCGCCTGATCAGCGGCCGGGCCATGATCGATCCCCGATTTGCCGATCTGCTGCCCCACGAGCTGTCGCAGCCGGCCGTCGCCTGGCAGGATGGCTGCTTCAAGGCTGGGGCCATCGTGCAGTTCCACGGCGCCCCGATGCTGGCGAGCCTCTCCGCCCGCATCCATCTTGACCCGAATAACATAGAAATTCATGGTTTACAAGTACGCGTCGGCGCCTGGCCCGTTCCCCAATCGCTGATCCAGGAGCACGTGGAGCAAGTCCTCTCCAAACCCCTTCAGAACCTCGTTGTTCCCAACCGCTTCCGTTATCCCAACAGCGACTACGATGTGCGGGTCGAGCAAATCCGGATGGACGAGGGAAATCTTGTCTTGACGATCCAGCCGATTCCGCGGTAATATAATAGACGTTCGTATCCCCCGCCTGGTTCTCTGGGAACCAATGCCTTTAACCCCTGCTTGACAGAAATCAAGCACACGAACCCAAAAATCGAGTATAATAAGGTCGGAAAAGGAGACGATTACCGGACCTGCCAAGTTGCACGGGGCAACCAAGTCAGGCGGTAGTCGGACGAGGCGAAGGGTCGGGCAATACGTCGGTCTGTCAGTAGTGGCGCTGGGCCTATCTAACCGGCCGACGAATTTTTCCGATAAGAGAAACCTTTTCCGGGTGAGAACGTAAAATCCATACCGGTCGTAAAAAACATAGTGAAATCGGAATCGTTGGGTGGGAAAGCAGAGAGGGCAGGCCCCGGAGGCCGTCATATACAGAAACGAGGTGGGCAATGATAGCAGTCGTAGAAGACAAATATAAAGGGGTGAAGACCCTGGAGCCCGAGAAGAGCCCCGACAGGGTGCTCAAGCGGGCTACCGATAGGCTCAGCGAGGAGCAGGTGGCGATCATCGATCAGATGCTGCGCGAGCCGGTCCAGTTCGTGGACAACCCGATGTTCCACGACCGGTCCGCCGCCAAGGAACTGGAAGAGGACATCCTGGCCGGAACGCCGGAGATGCCCCACGCCCAGGCCAAGCTGATCCCCATCGAGCTCTTCGATGAGATGGACAAGGCGGTCACCAGCTTCCAGTCACTGACCCAGCAGGAAGAGTCACGCCTGTTCCTGAAAATCAACTATTGCCGCTTCAAAATCTTCAAAATCCTGAAGAACCAGAAGGGCAAGGCGTTGACCCTGACCGCGTCGCGCGAACTGCTGGAGTGGAAGGGCCACGAGCTCCACATCCGCTCGCTGCTGACCCAGGCCAACATCCCGCTGGTGCTGGCCATGGCCAAGCGGACGCGGCCAACCGGCGTCGATTTCTCCGAACTCATCAGCGAGGGCAACATGGCCCTCCTGCGGAGCATCGACAAGTTCGACTGCGCCCGGGGCTTTAAGTTCAGCACCTACGCGTGCCGGGCGATCCTCAAGAGTTTCTCCCGCGCCTCCCTGAAGATGTCCCGGTATCGCGGGCGGTTCCCGGTCGAGTTCGACCCGGACCTCGAACGCGGCGACGTGATGGAAACCCGCCGCGAGGACACCGAGGGCCACTGCGTCGACCGTATCCGCGACGTGCTCAGCGAACAGAGTGAAGCCCTCAGCGACATCGAACGTCAAGTCCTGAGGGCCCGCTTCGCCATCCGCGAGGATGAGGACGAAAGCGGCGGACCGATGACGCTCGAAGAGGTCGGCAGGATCATCGGCGTGACCAAGGAACGCGTCCGCCAGATCCAGAACAAAGCTCTGGCCAAACTTCGAGTGGAATTGGAGGAAACCGTTCTTGCCTCATGACACTCAAGAGGATAGAATGTCCAGACAAAGCGGTAATCAAAGAAATTTTCAGGAGCAAATGGGCCGCCGCTAACGTATACTTAAATAGGGTGAGAAGACCAAAGGCAGTAGCCGATTTGGGTCACTGAATTTCACTAACCCATGTTGCCCCGCTGCCTCAGTGCTGTCGCAGTGAGTTCCCCCCTCACTGCGGCAGCCATTTTTTTACCCGCGGCGAGTCCGATCTGCCCGCTGGAAAACCGGTCCGACAGGCCGTACCATCACGAGTCGGACAATGTGCAGGTTGTTGAGGCCACACGCGACGATGCCCGAACCTTTCGACCAGACAATCATCGACTTTCTGATTTCGCCGACTGGCAAAGAGGCCGTCGAGCTGGGCCAACGGCTTGACCCGACCCGTCCAGCCGACGTGGCGAAACTGCGAACCATCTGCACCCTGGAACAGGCCCGGGCCGTACTCGAACTGGTCGATTTGCGGCGGCGGGCCAAAGCCAAGTTTTCCCGCGCCGAGTCGATGCTGTTCGATCGGGTGGGCTTCGAGCAATCCACCAGCGAACAAATCGCCCTCTACAAGGCCAAACGGTTCGAACGCATCGAACCACAGGCCCCGATTCTCGACCTCGGCTGTGGGATCGGAGGCGATGCGATCGGCCTGACCGCCGTGGCCGAGGTGCAAGCGATCGAGCGCTCGGCGGCCCGCCTGCGCATGGCCGAACACAACCTGGAGGTCTACGGCCGGCGCGACCGGTGCCGCTTCATCGGCCGGGACGTCCGCGAGGTCCCGCTGACGGGACCAGCCTTCCATCTGGACCCCGACCGTCGCTCCGCGGGCCGACGGACGGTCCGGCTGGAGGAGTACGAACCGGGGATCGAGCTCACCTCCGCCATCCTGCGCGCGGTGCCGACCGGAGCGATCAAGCTCTCGCCCGCCCTCAACTACCACGACCTGCCGTGGCCCGGCGAAATCGAGATGATCAGCGAAGCCGGCGAGTGCAAACAACTGGTGCTCTGGACGGGCGAACTCGCCGAGACCACGCTGCGAGCCACCGTCCTGCCGCAGAACGTCTCGCTGACCGACCGCCAGGAGCCGCGCTACGAGGTCTCGCCGATCGGCCGGTATCTCTACGATCCGGACGGCGGCGTCGTACGGCTGCGACTACTGCCGCAACTGGCGGGCCTGCTGGATTTGGATTTCCTCGCGCCCGGCCAGGTCGTCCTCACGTCCGACAGCCGCGTCTCGAGCCCACTGGCCGAATGCTTCGAGGTCGAGGAGACTATCCCCTTCCACCAGCCGAAGCTGCGAAAGCTCCTGCGGACCCGAGGCGTCGGAACCGTCACCGTCAAACCCCGCGGCGCGAAGGTGGACGTCGACCGCCTCGCCCGCGCCCTCTCAGCCAAACAAGGCGAACCCCGCTGCGTCTTCCTCCTGCGCCTCGAAAAACAAGTCCTCGCCGTGGTAACCCGTCGCTTGAGCCTTGACCAAGCCCAGGATTGATGTGCAGAGAGCCGCTCGCAGAAAAACGCCGGGTCAGCGCAGGATCTTCTTGAACTTGGCCTTCAGAAGTTCCAACGCACTCTCGGAAAGCGGCGGATCGTCCACCAGGCGGACGGGAATCTTCTTCGTCGGCGTGCCCTCTTCGCCTGCCGCCTCGTGGAGCTTGGCCCAGACCACGTTGAGCGCCCGGTCATAGCCGGTGTTCGGGACGTTGCGGACTTCCAGTTCGTCGATGTCCGCCGCTGTAGCGCGGCTGGCGTCCTCGTCCCACAACAGCACGTACAGCCGATCGCCGTCACTGAACGTGCGCTGATCGCGGGCCCACTTGCCGCCGATCACACCGATGACCAGCGCGACGCCCGGCTCCAGGTTCTCAGCCAGGCCGCACTGGCGGCAGGTCACCAGGCGAAACGGCTTAAACAGCAGACGGTTCAACTCCGGCCCGCTCAAAGCCGACTTGTCCATCGCCCGCCGGACCGCATACGTAAGGCGCTTGCCGAACGAAAACCGCGACGGCCATCGTACCGCCCGGGTCAAACACTCGCGGCAGAAGACATTCGGCCACGCCTCAATGTACCGCCCGTTCCGCTCGCGGATGCCCAGCAGCGCCTCGACGGTCAAATGCAGATACTGGCGGTCGGCGTCCAGGTGTTCGAGGATATGCGGTACCGCCGCCGGCTCCCCCAACTCGCCTAATCCGCGAACCGCGGCGTAACGCACCTGCGGTTCATCCTCAAGCCGCCCGATCAGGGCGTCGAGGGCCTTCGGATCGCCTATCCGCCCCAGAACCTCCGCGGTCAGAGCGCGAACGTAAGGCGACTCCGCCTCCAGGCGGTTAATCAACTTGGGGATCATGCGGCGGGCCCTGGGGCTCTGGTGCCACTGCGGATCGATCTGCTCCAGCACCCCGGCCGCTAGTTCCCGCACCTCGCGGTCCTCATCCGACAGCCGGGCCACCAGCGGCGCGATCGCCTCGACTGCTTTGAGACGACCCAACGCCAACGCGCAGCCGTGGCGGTGCGTCCAGTTGTCGGTCTCCAGCGCCTGAACCAACTGCGGAATGATCCGCCGGTCGCCGATCCGCGCCAACGCCTCCACCGTCGACTCGCGAACCCGCGTATCCACGTCGCCAAGCTGGGCCACCAGATGTCGCACGACCCGCGGATCGCGAATCCGCCCCAACGCCGTTGCCGCGGCAAACCGCACCTCGTCGTTCCGGTCGGAAAGGGCCGGCACCAGATGCTCGACCGCCTCCGCCGCTTTCAACTCGCCCAACGTCATCGCGCAGCCGCGGCGGTGCTGCCAGCTTTCGTCCTTGAGCCCCTTGACCAGGACGGGAATCAGCGTCCGGTC
>Ga0123333_10000900_pt1 | contig 31675 bp, 24 predicted proteins | sample BioC12SIPDNA_3_FD_89957 | JGI IMG/M metagenome (GOLD analysis project Ga0123333, IMG submission 89957) | Anaerobic biogas reactor microbial communites from Washington, USA - Biogas_R2_B C12 SIP DNA | ecosystem: Engineered > Bioreactor > Anaerobic > Unclassified | place: Washington, USA... | reverse complement strand
GCTGATCGCGACGGGGCTGACCACACCGCCATGGCGCTCCAAATGATGCAGGGACTGGCGGCGCCGCAAGCAGCACAGTCCTTCGGGCAGGCGGCAGGGCATCACCGGGAACCTGCCAGCGGAAACCGGCCCAGCCATCCAAGTGCACACCCTGAGCCTGGCGCACAAGACGATGGCTCGTGGCTGCCGCCGATTACGAAGACAGTGGCCATTCGCGGCGAAGGCGTGGATGGCCTGCGCGACTGGATCGAGCGCCATGCCAGTTATCTCCGCGAAACGGGTCAGCTCACCCGCCGGGAGGTCGCACGGGCACACACGGCGCTCAAATCGATCCTGGCTGACCGCCTGATGGCCGATCTATTGGCAAGCCAGGCGGATGGCACAAATGCGGCAACCCTCGTTACACGGCTTGCTGCGGCGATCGCTCGACGGGAGATCGACCCCTACACTGCCGCAGACCAGGTCCTTGCCGGTGCTTTTGCCCGCCCCTGGGGCAGGCGGCACGACGGGTGAGGAATCCGCCAGACCACGGTTGAGGCAAGGGCATGAAGGCGACCATCATCGCCAATCCAGAAGCAGGCCAGCACGCCCCCCTGGATGATATCCGGCAGGTCGTCGATCTGCTGAGGGAGCACGGGATTGAGGTCGCGTCGGTGGACACGACATTGGGACCCACTGACGCCACAACTTTTGCCCGCCGGGCCGCCGCCGATGGGGTCGACCTGGTCTTCCTCGTCGGTGGAGATGGGACCATTGCGGAGGTGGTTGACGGGCTGGTCGGTTCAGATACCGCATTGGCGGTGCTGCCCGGAGGCTCGGGCAATGTCTTCGCCCGCCAGCTCAACCTGCCAGTTCCCGGCAGCATGTACGCCAAACCGATCGTCGAATCCGCACGACTGCTACTCGGGGGTCAGATACGCCGTGTGGATGTGGGACGCATGACGTTGGGCGGCGGTCGAGGCCCGGTGCACCATTTCCTCTGCTGGGGCGGCGTAGGCTTCGATGCAGCCGTGAACCGGAATGTTGCAGCAGACAAGGACATAAAGCGGTGGCTGGGCAACCCGCTCGCCTTCCTTGTGACCACTTTTATGACCCTGAGTGATTGGCGTGGAACTGTAGCCCGGGTGCGCATCGACGGCCACCCAGCGCCTGCGTCACAACTCAATGCAAAGCCGGGCGGCTCAGGTGTCCGACGGCGCATGGTAATGTTGGTCGCCAGCAACATCCAGATCTACGGGCTGAGCTGGCGACTGGCACAGCACGCGAAGATCGATGATGGGTGGCTGGACGTGTATGGATTCCGGGGCAATGGCGCCTTCCGAACGTTCGTGCACGGCATCAAACTGCTGGTCGCCCGCCACATCGACGATCCCGAGGTGGACATCTACCGCGCCCGGCGCGTCGAGATCCGCACGGCCAGGCGGCTGCCCGTTCATGTGGACGGTGATTGCGTGGGCGAAACCCCGGTCGTCATCGAAATCGTGCCCAGGGCCCTCAACCTGCTGGCGCCGCCAGGCGCGCCAGCCAGCCTGTTCGTGGATCCCGAAGGCCTCGCGCCACCACCTCAGAGCCTGTGGGATTGGATGCAGCGCATGGCGCGCGATGTGCAGAATGTTTTTAAAGATAGGAATGGCCCAACGTGAAATTCGCCAGAGTCCCGTTGTCTTTCGCCTGAGCAGATCACTATGCCAGGTGTCAACGTCTTGTCTGTCTCGCAGGTCACGGCCTACATCAAGTCGCTCTTCACTGCTGACGAGCTGCTTTCTGATGTATGGGTCAGCGGCGAGGTGTCCAACTTCAAGCTGGCGACCTCAGGACACTGCTATCTGACGCTGAAGGATGGCGACGCGTCGATCCGGTCCGTAATCTGGCGCACCGCGGCTGCCAGAATGGCCCTGCCGCGCGACGGCGACGCGGTCATGGCGCACGGTTATGTGTCGGTATACGAAGGCCAAGGCGTCTACCAGTTCTACATCGATCACCTGGAAGCGGCCGGCGCCGGACGGTTATGGCAGGAGTTCGAGCGGCTGCGCGGCCGGCTCACTGCAGAGGGGCTGTTCGATGACGCCCGAAAACGCCCTATTCCGGCGCGACCCAAGCGATTAGGCATCGTCACCTCTACAAATGCCGCGGCCCTGCGAGACATCCTGCGAACGCTGACGGCCCGCTATCCGCTGGTCAGTGTCCTGTTGGCGCCTGCCGTGGTGCAGGGCGCGGACGCGCCGCCCAGCATCTGTGCGGCGCTGGAGATGCTCAACCGCTGGTCGGCCGAGCACGAGCCCCTGGATGCGATCATCGTCGCGCGCGGGGGCGGCTCCATCGAAGAGCTATGGGCATTCAACGATGAGCGCGTGGCGCGCGCTATCGCTGCATCCAACGTTCCAGTCGTCACCGGAGTGGGCCACGAAACTGACTTCACCATCGCTGACTTTGCTGCAGACCTCCGAGCACCGACACCCACGGCCGCAGCCGCGGCCTGCACCCCGGATCTGCGCCAGGTGCTACTGGCGCTTGCCGGTCTGGAGGATTTGGCGCAAACCGCCATCGCCCAGCGTCTGAGCAGCGCGCGGCTTGCAGCCAAAAGCCTTGCCAGCCGTTCCCGCCGCGCATCTCCCGAACGCCGGCTGGCCACGGACCGGCAGCGAGTCGATGACATGGCGCGCCGGGCCAGCCTGGCCGTGATGAATACAGTCCGCAGTGACCGCGCCCGTGTGGAGGGACTGCGCCTGCAGTTGGCGGCATTGGACCCCGACCGCGTGCTGGAACGTGGCTACGCCATCGTTACACGCGACCAGAAGATCATCAGCTCCGTCCACCAAGTGGCTTCGGGGGATGTGCTCACCGTGCGCGTGTCTGACGGCGCATTCGAAACAATCGTTCAAGGATTCTGACATGACAGAAAAGCCCACAGACGAGACGCCCCCCGCGGCAGGAGACCCCGGGACTTTCGAAGCGCTCTATGCGGAACTGGAAGAGACGGTGCGCAGGCTGGAGGGAGGCGATCTGTCCTTAAGCGAAGCGCTGGCTCTGTTCGAACGCAGCACTGCGCTTGCCGAACAATGCAACGCCCTGCTGGATCACGCGGAGCTGCGCGTGCAGCAGCTGATCCAGAAACCCAACGGAAGCCTGGACGCACAGCCGTTTGAAGGCTGATCGATAACTGTATCGCCCCACTGTCACAAATCCCCATATTGCGGTGTTCTTATTAGTAGAACCGAAACTCAAGTGAGGACGTCGCAAGATGGGGAGCATCGCATTGCCGCTGGCGAAAACAATATCCCCAGAGCGTACTGTGCCGGTTGATTTCGACGCTTTGTTCCTGGCCCACTACCAGTCCGTGTTTCGGCTCGCATACCGGCTTGCCGGCACGCGGGAGGCGGCGGAGGATCTGGCACAGGAAACCTTCCTGCGCTTACACCGCTCGCCCACCATCTGGCAGGATCAGGGGGACGTTCGAAGCAACCCTGTAAAGGACAGGCGCGTGGCCGCGTGGCTCTACCGGGTGGCCACGAACCTGGCGTACAACTACGTGCGAGGGCGAGGCAGGCAGAAGCGCCGCGAAGACGCATCCATCGGCGTGATGAGTGCGGTGGATCCCGCCGATTTGGCAGAACGGACGGAGACTCGCCTGGCTGTGCGCCAGGCCCTGGCGACGCTGCCGGAGCGCCAGGTGCAGTTGTTGCTGCTGCGCCATGCAGGCCTGTCTTACAAGGAGTTGGCCGAGGCGCTGGATGTGGCGCCCGGATCGGTGGGCACGCTGCTCGCCCGAGCAGAGGCCGCCTTCGAAAAGGCCTACAGCCGGAACAGCCCTGGGGGCGAACATGACAAACCCGTGGGTCGGGACGGTGAGGGAGCATGAACCAGCATTACGATAAAAGACTTCTGCGTGCCTGCCTGGATGGTGAGTTGCTGCCCGCCGAGATGGCCCAGGTGACATCTCATCTTGAGGTTTGTGCGCATTGCCGTGAGACCCTGGCACAGTTGCGCGGCCGGGCGAACATGGTCAGTACCGGCATGGAAGACCTTGAGTTCCGCGGCAATATGCCGAAGCCTGAGCAGGCGCTGGCGCGTTTTCGGGCAGAAATCCCTGCTACTGAAAGTCACTCCTTCCGTTGGGAGGATCTTCAAAGGAGAATTCGCATGAGTGGTCGGAACCTCATCAGCCCGCGCTGGCGCCCGCTGACGGCGGCTGTCACTGCGGTCGTGCTTGTGGCGATCCTATTCAGCATTGTACCGGTACGCGAGGCGGCGGCCGACTTCCTCAGCCTGTTTCGCGTCCGCAAATTCGCTGTGATTCCCCTTGACCAGGGACAGATGGACCGGCTGGAGAGCCTGGCGCGGCAGGCCGAAGGCGCGTTCGGTGAGCCGCAGATCGTGCGGGAAGAAGGACCCGAGCAAGTCGTCTCCGGCGCCATAGAGGCGGCTGGCCTGGCGGGGTATCCCGTGAGATCCCCGGGACGACTGCCCGAAGGGACACGCCTCGAGAAGATTGTCGTGCGATCCGGACCTGCCATGCACTTCGAATTTGACCGGCAGGCATTGGCAACGGTCCTGCAAGCCGCAGGCGCATCAACGGATGGACTGCCACAGACGGAGAGCATCGCCTTTGACGTTGACGTCGCGAACGCCGTGCTTCAGCAGTACCAGTTTGCCAGTGCTCAGTCGAGGTTCTCTCAACTGGAGTTCATGCAGGTGCCGAGCCCCCAGGTCGATCTGCCCGCGGGTATAGATCCCATCGCGCTCGCAAAGACCGGTTTTCTTTTCCTGGGCATGCCGGCTGAGGACGCGGAACGGATGGCGAATAGCATCGACTGGACCAGCACCCTGGTGATTCCGCTGCCTACCGAGGCTGGAAGCGCTCGGGAGGTATCGGTGGATGGCGTCACCGGCCTGCTCGTCGAAGACGTGGACAGCGCTTTGAGGAGCAGTGCCGTGCTGTGGGAACGAGACGGCATCCTGTACTTCATGAGCGGGACGAATTTGGATCAGAAGCTGCTGCTCGACGCAGCAGATTCCCTTCAGTAACCCCTAGCGCTGTCCGAAAATCAGCAAATCGGCGATAATAAAGCCGGGTTGCTGATTTTCGTTTTCTCTGAGTCAACGCTGCATGATGCTTATCGAAACACATGATTTGCGCAAGGCCTATGGCGACCTCGTCGCGGTCCAGGGGCTGAACCTGGCCGTCGGTGCAGGCGAGGTCTTCGGTTTCCTGGGACCAAATGGCGCAGGCAAAACCACTACGGTCAAGATGCTCCTGGGGCTGGTGCATCCGACCTCGGGTGAGGCCCTTGTGTTGCAGCGCCGGCCGGGCGAATCTCAAGCGATGGCTCGCATCGGCTTCCTGCCCGAACATTTCCGATTTCCTCCCTGGCTGACCGCTTACAGCTTTCTGGACATGCACGGCCAACTTTACGGCCTCACCTCAGTGGAACGCCGCGCCCGCATCCCGCTCCTGCTCGAACGCGTAGGGCTCGGCGGCCGGGCGCAATCCCGGCTGGGCGAGTTTTCCAAGGGGCTGCAGCAGCGCGTGGGGCTGGCGCAGGCGCTGCTCAATCAGCCCTCCCTGGTCTTCCTCGATGAGCCGACATCCGGCCTGGACCCCCTGGGACGTTATGAGGTGCGAGAGATCATTCGAGATCTGCGCAGCCAGGGGGTGACGGTCTTCCTCAACTCGCACTACCTGAGCGAGGTGGAAGTGACGTGTGACCGCGTGGGGATCGTCAAAGGCGGATGCCTGGTGCGAGTTGGGACGGTGGATGAGTTGACTACCGGCTCCAACCGGATCGAAATCAGGGCCAGCGGCCTGACTGAGGCGGTGTTGGCCGGACTCACGCAATGGGGACAGGTGCATACGGCCGGTGAGCCGGTCAACGGAATACAAAGGCTGCTGCTCGACGTGTCGGGTGAGGATGTGCTGCCCCAGGTTGCCTCCTACCTGCTGCAGGGGGGCGCGCAGATATATGCGCTTGCACCACAGCGACCATCATTGGAGGAGCTCTTCATGCGTGTGATGTCGGAGGAGCCGGCATGAATGTGCTGAAGATCGCGGGAATCACGTTCATGGAGGCGCGCTGGCGCAAAGTTGCATGGGCCATCATCCTGCTCGGTCTTGCCTTCCTGCTCGTCTTCACGGTCGGCTTCTACTTCATGTGGCGCGACATGAGCCGGGTATACGATATCGCTTCCGTGCGGATGTTGGAGCCGGTGAATTTCTTCGTGCTGGCAGGGATGTACGGCGTCTCATTCCTCAGCGTTGTGCTCGCGCTGCTTGTTTCGATAGACACGATCGCAGGCGAAATCACGTCAGGGACGATCCAGACATTGGTGACGAAGCCGCTGCGGCGCTGGGAAGTAGTCATCGGCAAGTGGCTCGGGCTTGCCGTGATGTTGAGTCTGTTCATCGTGGTCATGTGTTCTTCGCTGATCGGCATCGTGTGGACCATCACCCGCTACCTGCCACCCAACCCACTGGCGGGCATCCTGCTGATTGCGCTCGAAGGACTGGTAGTGCTCACCCTCTCCATCCTGGGCGGCACACGGCTGCCTGCGCTGGCCAACGGCGTCGTCGTGTTCATGCTCTATGGACTGGCGTTTATCGCCGGGTGGATCGAACAGATAGGCGCCATGCTTCGCAACGAGGCGGCCGTCAATACGGGCATCGTCGTGAGCCTGTTGGTGCCGAGCGAAGCGATGTGGAAGCGCGCAGCGTACCTCATGCAGCCGCCCTTTCTGAGTAATCTAGGGCTTGACGCGACACCCTTCGGTGCAGCGAGCACGCCCAGTCCACTGATGGTGGGTTATGCCGCGTTATATGTCGTTGCGGCTCTGGCGATTGCCGTGCGCCTGTTCTCCCGCCGCGATCTCTAGAAACGGAACCTCTCAACGTCCTCATGCGTTCTTGATAGAGGAGCCTCTCTTACCGCGCAAGAGGCGCCAGCACATACAGGAGGCCCATTCTGAATTCTAAACACACTCTGGCAAGCCTGATCCTGTTGGCCTGTCTCGCCCTTTCATCGACGCCCTTGCAGGCCGGCCCGGCTCACCAAGGGGCAACTTCTACGTCCACGCCGGGAACGGCAGTGCGGCCTGCAGCGTCTCCAACCGCCAAGGCAAGCGCCACGCCTACAGCCACTGTCGCAAGCAGACCAAGCAGCCAGGAAATAGCGGCGCAACTGGAAGCGGGACGTTTCCAGCAGCTGATCGGCAACTGCGATCAAGCGCGACGGATCTTTGCCACGATCAGCAAGAGCAAGCCCGCTGCTGCGGCAGATGCCGAAGCAAAATACCGGATGGCGCAGTGCTACTTGCGCGATGACGCAGCCGCCGAGGCGATGGCCACCCTGAAGGATTTGTTGGCCACCGCGACGGCAGGAGATGTGCATCGTGCGCCCGCTCAATTCCTGTTGGGCGAAGCACTGTCCAGCCTGGGAAGCTGGAAGGCTGCCGAAGCCGCTTACCAGGCTCACCTGGCCCTGGCGCCAGAACTGCAATATCTGACATGGCAGCGCATCGCCGCTCAACGGCAGGCGCAGAACAACACGACCGGAGCGGCTGAGGCTTACCGCCAGGCACTGATGAAGTCGCCGGACTGGACCAACACCGTAGCCATCCGCCGCAACCTGGCTGACCTGGCCCTGGCTGCGGGGAACACTAAAGAAGCAGTCACGCAATATGACGCACTCCGTGCAAATGCCACGACAGGCGCATGGGCGGCGGAAATGCAGTACCTGTCCGGCAATGCGCTAGCCCAAGTGGCTAACACAATCAAAGCGACGGGCGTGATCACGCCGACCTACCCTGCTGAGGCGTTGAAGCGATGGCAGGCCGCGATCGATGCCGACAATACCTCGGTCTATGCCCACTCTTCAGTAGTCGCCTTGCTCGGCGCAGGCGCACCGGTAGATGAGTTCCAGCGCGGCGTGGCGAATTACTCGAACGGCGTCTATGCGCTCGCGGTGGCAGCCTTCGACCGCCTGCACGCAACAGAGCCTGCCAGCCGCCAGGGACTGGCAGTCTACTACACCGGCCTGAGCTACATCGCCCAGGGAGACCTGGATCTCGGGATAAAGGCGCTCGACGAATTCATTGCCAAATGGCCGGACAGCGCCCAATGGGCCGATGCGTGGATGGCAAAGGCCCGAGCACTGGCTCGCGCAGGGCGTACGACAGAGGCGGTGGCCGCGTATCGGGAGCTGGCAAAGCAGCGGCCGGCGTCTCCCCAAGCGCCAAAGGCTCTATGGCAGGTCGCACTCCTGCTCGCTGACAGCGCTCCCGTCCAGGCGACGGACGCCTATCTGGACGTCGCGCGACGCTACCCGGGCGCAGACGAGGGCTGGCGCGGTTACCAGGCCGCTGGGCTGGCACTCTTCACGCAGGGTGATTGGCGCCGCGCGGCCGGAGTATGGGGCGAGATGGCCACGGCCAAAGAAATCGCTGCCTTCGCGCGGCCTGTGGGCTACTACTGGCAGGGCCGCGCACTCGCTGCGGCAGGCGACGCGGTGGGTGCGAAACGCGCCTGGGAGGCAGGCAAGGCGCTCGGCGAGAGCTACTACGGCCTCCGATCCGCTGCATGGCTGGAAGACAAGCCTGAAGCCTGGGTCCGCGAGGGCGCACCGAAGACCGAGGCGCCTCTCCTGAAGAGCTCGTTGGACGAACGGACCGAGATCGGCAACTGGCTCAAAGCCTGGGCCGGCCAGGGCTTCCTCACCCTGCCAGAACGGGTAACGAGTGACGCCGACTGGAAGCGCGGCCAGGCGCTGTTGACGATCGGCAGACGAACGGAAGCGCTGCAGAACTGGGAGCGTGTCCGCAAGCGTTACGAAAAAGAGCCATGGACGCTGGCCGCTTTGTCGCTGGCCTTCCGTGACGCGGGCGCCAACCGCCTATCGCTGCTGAGTGCTGAGGGCGTGATCAGTCTGCGGGCACAGCCACTGCGCGAGACGCCGGTTGCGCTGCAGAAGCTGGCGTATCCGTTCCCGTACAAAGCGCTGGTCCAGCAAGAGGCGGAGCGCCAGAACCTTGACCCGCGCCTTCTGGCAGCCATCATTCGCCAGGAAAGCCGTTTCGAGCCGGGCGTTGCCTCGTCCGCAGGCGCGCAGGGGTTGATGCAGGTGATGCCGGGGACCGCGGCGGGGATCGCCAAACAGATGGCCTGGCCGGGTTACCAGGACCGCCAGGCTTACTGGCCCTACGTTAATGTCGCCTTCGGATCATTCTACGTCAGGCAATGGCTGAGTCACTTTGACGGGAGCGTCTTCGCCGCTCTGGCCTCGTACAACGGCGGGCCGGGAAATGCGACTGCATGGTGGAGGCTGGCGCCGGACGATGACGACCTGTTTGCAGGACTGATCAACATTAACGAGACTCGAGTCTACGTGCAGGCAGTCTGGCAGAACTACGAGTTCTATCGCCGGTTATATCCCCGTTAATGCATGAATCCCCGGCCCACCCGCCGGGGATTCATGCTCAGACCGCCTATGTAGTTGTGGAGGAGGAACCTTCTATCTTGGGCTTGGGCTGTCCCGAACCCTCACCCGAAGCATCTGTAGTATTACATGGCCAGATTAAATTCAGGTGAGAACCAGTTTAGTTTTGGCTCAGAGATGCGATGCTTTCCTCCAGGTGATCTGTTCGCCTACTGGATGGTGATCGCCATATCTGCTGGCACGATCTGCCACCAGCTGTTGCCTGGCTTCAGCGGAATATCCTTGCCCTGCGCATCCACGAAGCGGAACGCGCCATGCCGGTCCCCGCGCTGCCACTTTCCCTCGTAGACCTTGCCATCGCGCAATATCTTGACCGGCCCTTCACCCCAAAGCTGGATCTCCAGCGATGCGTTGGAGCATGCGCCGGTGGTCAACGTTGTCCCCTGCTCGGGGATGAGCGTTTGGACAGTATTTGCGACAATGACCACCACATTCGCTGCGCTCAGCCGGCTCCCATCGGTCTTCTCGATGGCGGGTTTTCCACCCAGCAGCCGGAGCCACCGGCCGCTGGCAGCGTCGTAGCTCCAACTGACCCGCAACGCCGCATAAGTCTTGGGATAGGGGATGTTGAGCTGTGATGCAACCTTGCCGCCGGTGGGGGCGCCTTCGGAGAACACCCAGGCCGCAGAAGGCTTCGGGGCGACATTCCAACCGCGCTGGGTGGCAACGTTCCACAAAGTTTCAGTGCTGGCAAACAGATTGAAAGGCACCCTGATATTGGGGTCCCGGTAGAAAGCACTGCCGTTACGCGCCTGCTCCAACACCTGGCCGCCGATATCCGACTTGTAGATCATCTGCCGCACCGGTTCGACGCTTCCCGAAAAGGCAAGGATCGCATCGAATATGACTGGCAGCTCCTTGTCGATGATGCGGGCACTTCGAATGGATCCGATACGCGGCGCATCCTGGCTCTGGTATATGGCGGTAAACCGCGTCATGCATCCTTCTTTGGGGTGCTCCACGACGATATCGGCCTTGCTCATTCCCGACTGAGGCACCACGGCCAGGTCATTGTCAACCTTAATGGCCAGCGGCCTGCGATTGAGCACCGAGGGATCCGCGGGCCGAAGACCCGTAAAGATCGAGACGCCCTCTTCACGCGGGATGATAACGGTACTCGAGCCTTCAGCCGTTGGGGTTTCGGTTGCGGGTATTTCGGTGGCCGTAGCCGTCGGTTCGGCCGTGGGGGTTGCCGTCGGCACAGGTGTCGGCGGCGCCTGTGTCGGCGTGGGCGTCGCTGGAACGGCCGTAGGCTCCACGCGCGGCGTCTTCGTCGGCGTCGGCGTCGCCTGAACAGAAGGCGCACAGCCAGTAATTGTGCCTGCCAAAACCAGCAGGATCAGGATGACAAGAATCAACGATTTGCGAAAGTGCCCGATCACAAACCCCTCCTGAGGTCCGATGTATCGTAATCGCGGATGTACCGCCGGTCACAAACTGGGGATGTCATTATACACGACGTTGGGTGAGGCAAATAAGTTCAGTGCTGCTATACTATCTGACCATGGTCTCCCGCCCGGCCAAATCGTCATTTCATCCCACGCGCGACCTCGTCGTGATGTTTCTGGCGCGCCTGGCGCTCAATCTACAGTACCGCGTTGTGTACCCGTTTCTGCCGACAATCAGTCGCGGTCTCGGCGTCCCGCTCGAAACCGCGAGCCTGCTGCTCACGGTCCGGTCGCTCGTCGGTGCATTCAGCCCGGTCTACGGACTGGCGGCTGATCGCTACGGGCGGCGACCTATGATGCTGGCAGGCCTGCTGGCGCTGAGCGCGGGCGCGGCGATGATCACCCTGGCTCCGGGCCTTAGAATTGCCCTGCTCGCGTTTGCGCTCCTGGGCTTCTCGAAGGCCGCCTTCGATCCAGCGATGCAGGCCTACATCGGCGACAGCGTTCCTTATGAGCGGCGCGGCCGCGTCATGAGCCTTCTGGAGCTCTCCTGGTCGCTATCATGGTTCGTCGGTGTGCCGGTTGCCGGTTTCCTGATTGCGCGATCGGGGTGGCGCTCACCGTTTGCCTTGATCGGCGGCGCCGGTGCGCTGTCGCTGGCAGCGCTTCTGTGGCTGTGCCCTCAGTGCGGACGTTCAGCCTTCCCCACCGGTCGCGCTGCCCTCCTGCGGACCTTCGGAAGAGTTCCGTGGCGTCGCTGCCTGCCCTTATTGGCCATGACGTGGCTCATAACGATGGCCAACGAGAACATCTTCATCGTCTATGGTGACTGGCTGGAAAAGCAGTTCAGTCTGGCGGTGACGGTCTTAGGCCTGGCTTCGCTTGTCATCAGCGTGGCTGAGCTCATAGCGGAATTCGCGTCTGCCGCACTTGTCGACTCGCTGGGCAAGTGGCGGTCCGTCTTCGCCGGACTGATACTGACCCTCGGGGCTTATCTGTTGCTGCCACGCCTGGCAGGCAGCCTCGGCACAGCACTGACCGGCGTGGCGCTGATGTTCCTGACCTTCGAGTTCAGCATCGTAGCATCAATTCCGTTGATTTCGGAGTTGGCGCCGGAGGTGCGCGGAACCGTGATGGCGCTCAACGTCTCCGCAGCGTCGCTGGGGCGCATGGCCGGCTCTCTCAGTGGACCACGCCTGTGGGCAGCGGACGGACTGCCGGCAGTAGCACTCACCTCAGCCGGATTCATCTTGATCGCCGCGCTGGTTATTTGGTTCGCGCGGGAGCAGTGACCTCGTCTACTCCATAAACCGGTAAACGATGTACACCGCATCGCCGCTGCGCTGGCCAAAACGTATCTGCTCGAACCAGCGCCAGCTTCGCTCAGCTGTCCAACCGGTCATCGCCTCAAGCCGGCCCTTGAAAATCGTGTTCTCAGGCGCGTGGGCCACATAAATCGTCTGCCAATCCTGCAGATATGGTTCGACGCGTTCGATAAAGCCCGGGTCCGGCACATCAATGCCCGTGTAACCGAAGACATCGACAGGGGTGACCCGGCCTGCCGAGAGAAATTGGACCGGCGCATCGATGCCCCAATCCAGGACAATGGGCGCCGTGAAATTCTCAGCATCCAGATAGTCTGCCAGATCATAGATAGCGTCGGAATGCGCTGCGTAGCCGCCCGAAATGGTCAGTATGCGGTGGTAGCGAACGGTTGTAACAGCATCAGACCCTGCCCAACCCAATACCATTAAGATGCCGGCCACACTCACCGCCATCATAGCAGAGCGATGAGAGGAAGACGGACCATTTTCCTTGTTGCTTTTTCCTTCTTCCTTCAATTCTGTGGTCGCACGCTGCCACAAGGCGCCGGCGGCCAGGCCCGTTGTTAACGGGATCAAGGGCACGGCCAGGGCGAAGTGAGTGATAAACAAGTCGCTGACTGTGAATGCGCTCTGCAGCACGATGAGCACCAACAGCGCCAGAGGCAGCAGCGGCCAGAAGGGTTCGCGCCGGGGCTGGCGCAGCCAGGCGATCGCAGCCAATGCCACCAGGGAGATGAACAACCAGGGCGCCCATTGGTTGGCATACGTCTCTCCCAGATACCAGAAGTGACTCCCCCGAAGCAGAGTGACAACCTGTCCGAGCCGAACTCCCAGATTGGGACCGTATGCACTGTTGTCCACCCCGTAGTAGGACTGGCCGAGATTGCCGAAGATGGACGTCAGGGTGCCACCTGTCTGCAGGTTGAACGCGATGAGTGGGAATAATGGGATGAGAAACCCTGCCAACGCAAGGAGCACCCCGCCTGGGCCTGGGAAGGGATGGGCCGGGGGGGATGCCTCTGCCGATCGACCCCTCCACAGGGCAAAAAGGTGCACACTGACAGCTACCCCAACCATAGCAAACAAAGCCCACACGAAGAGCAGCTTGGCATACACGCCCAGGCCGCACATGAGGGCGGCTGCGACCAGATGCTTCAGGCGGCGTTCCTGCCACCAGACAAGTCCATACCATAGGGCGGCCATGAAGAGGAGAGCCGTGATGTTCGTGACAAAGATGCCCTGGCGGCTCCAGAAGACGAATGAGGGATTGACCGCGAGAAGCAGTACTGTCACACCGGCTGCCAACGATCCGCTCAGGCGGGCGGCGAGCATCCAGGCAAATATCAGGGTGATGAGCGCCAGGACAAGGGGCAGAGCCCGCAATGCAACGGGTGTGAAACCGCCGGCCGCAAGGAAGGGGAGCGCCAGGAGGACATTCAAGTTGCCGATGTAGTCCTGCACCATGAGGGGAACACGCCACGGCCCAAGCGACACGGTTGCATCCCGAAACGCGGTCACGGGCCGTCCGGTCAAGAGTTGCATGGCATTAACGCCAGCCTCTTTGGCCTCATCGTAGTGCAGCCCGGGCAGGTCGAGTTGGTATGCTGAGAGTGCAGCAAAGATGACCAGGGCCGCCACCAGGAGCAGGACCGCAAAGGCGCGCCGGTTGGCATACGTTCCGGCAGTTGATGATGCCTCAGCAGGCTGAAGGGGCGACGCGAGACTCAAAGAGATCCCTGCAATCAGGTCCGCTACTGGACCGTCAACGCAACATCGGAAACGAGGCCCTCGTAATCGTGGCCATTAGCGTAGATGGTCAGGCTGTTGATGCGCGCAGGCCGCGTCTCCTCGAGTAATTCGAACAAATTAGGTGACTCGTAGGTGTACCAGACCCCGAGAGGAACACGCTCACCGGACGGCATCGGGTAGGGACTGCCCGGTGGCAACTCCAGGTTGTAGAAGCCCACGTACCAGTGCAGATCCTTCCCGTAGATGTCGGTGTAGAACAGATCCGCCATCACGGGATACTCGGTGCCCTTTTCGCCGCCGCCGGGCACGCTCTGATACAGGACTTTAAGATCAAAGCGCAACACCAGATCATCGTATTTCTCAACATCGCGATTAACCGCCTGGATCAGGCCGACACGGTTGGGGACATCCTCCTCCGTGCGCCGGCTGAACCGGACAGCACTTCGACGGTCGTCCTGGATGAGTTCCACAATACCCGGCTGTTGGCCCGGCTTCACTTCCGCGAATTCTTCCCAAAGCGGCGCAAGTTTCTGCACGAAGCTGCCATTGACGATCAGGTTGACCGTGTCGGAGACGGGAAATTCGGGAGGACGACCGGCCAGGACGTTGACACGCTCGCCTGCATTGACCTCCGCAACGCGACCTTCGCTCTCCACGCGCGCGGTGCCCGAACGGACTCGCACTCGCGTCTCAGTCTCATCCGCCGTCACATCAAATACGCCGGGTTTCAAGTCAACGGCCGCATTAGGCGTCACAAGACGAATCTGGACGTCGCGTTGGTCTGCCTCCTGTACGGTCAGGAACAATCGCCCGCGGCCAAGCCCGAACTCCGCCTGGTGAGGATCCTGGCTGACGTTGAAACGCGGGCTCCGTGCCTGATCCAGCTGCACGGTCGTATTGGGCGAGAGCTGAACCGTGGCTAAGACGAATTGACCCGCTTCATCGATAGAAAGCGTGAGGACGGCTTTGGTTGCATTGTCTGTCACAATGCGACTGCCTTCCAGGATAGGACGGCGATCGACCACGGCAGACGCATCTGCCGAATTTGGCGCCCACAATTGCGCAGTCCCTTGCGAGGCCTGAAGAAACGCGAACTTGCTCCGGCTTGAGTGCAATAGTACGGCGCGCACCCCCACCGGCACCGCGATTGCTAGCAAGACGCACGAAAAGAAGCTGATCAACAGGATCAACCATGCAACGCGAGTAGGATTCTGGCGCCAATTCATGACGGGCCCTGCCGAATCTTGTCGAGCCATGTCTGGGCGTCGAGGTCGTTGGGATCATTCTCGATAGCTGCATAGAAATGCAAAGCGGCCTGCTCGATATCTTTGCGCTCCAAGTAAATCAATCCCAGATTGTAGTTCACATGGGGCGCCCGCGCGTCGATTGCAAGCGCACGTTCGAACGCCTCGATGGCCCGGTCCTGCATCTCGAGTGTGGCGAAGGGCAGCTTTCCCAGGTAAGCGGCAGCCAGATTGATCCACACCATCGAATTGGCCGGCTCCAGCCGCGACGCCTTTTCGAGCACCGGGATGGCTTGTTTGTGCTCGCCCTGCAAGATATATGCGCCGCCGATATTGATGGCCGCCGCAACGTTGTTCGGGGCCATTTCCTGGGCCTTAAGAAGCGGAACAAGTGCTTCCCCGGGATGGTGCTGTGACAATAGGCGCGCGCCCTCTGCAACCAATCGGGCTACACGCTCGCTCTGCTCCCCATCACGAGGTTGAGACGACTTTCGATCATGAAAATGAGATGGCCGGTTCATGATCTAGAACTCATACTCCTCGCCGAGGACGCCCTCATATTCGTCATCGTCCTCACTATCCCAGTCCAGGTCCTCATCGTCGCCCATCTCGAAACCGGACTCGAAATCGAGATCGTCGTCGAGGTCACCATCATCCTCCAGGGACGATTCCCAGTTATCAGCGAACTCATCGCGGTCGTCCCGATCGTCCGAGGAACCATCCCTGCCCGGCGCGCTTTGCGCAAGACCTGGCAGCGCATCAGCCTCAGCGCCGCTGCCGAAATTCAGCTCATCCAGTGCATCTTCCGCAGCCTGGACCAAAACTTCGTCGTCAAACCGAAGCAAAGCTCGCAGAGCGCGTTTTGCCGCCGGGCCGCCGATCTTGCCAAGCGCAGAGACGGCCGCCTGCCGCACGCCGGCATCCGTGTCGTCAATGCGTTGGATCAGTAGCTGCACCGCAGCTCTAAACCCCATCTCACCTGCTGCCTGGGCAGCCTCGAATCGCATGGCCGGCTCATAGCTTTGCAGTTCTTCGAGCACATAACGAGACCAACGAGCATCTGCAGTGCGGCCCATCGCGAACACTGCGCTCTGGCGCATTGCAGCGTCATCATCATAGTAAGCATTCCGGATCATCTCGTTCAGGCCCGATGGGTTACCATAGGCTAAGCTCTCGAGCGCGCGCCGGCGGACTCCATTGACCTCTCCCATGCGGGACCAGGCCTGAAGTAAGGCCCGTTGCGCCAACATCGCCGGCTCCTCTCGGATGTCGCCCAAGACCCCGAGCAAAACATACCGGCCCAGGGATATGGCGGCAGTGGCGCGCACCTCAGCCGACGGGTCATCGCACAACAAGGCCGCCAAAGGTGGAATGAGATTGGTCTTCTCGTCTTCCCACAGTCCTTCGACTGCCAATCTCCGAACTCGGGCTTCCGGATCTCCCAGCAACGTGCGCAAAACAGCGTGGAAATTGAAGTGAATATTCGTTTCCGCCTGCTCAACCATCGCACCGATCAACTCAAGGCGCCGGGACGCGCTGAAGGCATGCCAGGCCGCCTGAAAATCGGGCAGTCGCTCGCGCGGCAGGTCAGACAGAGGAAAGATATCGATGGACCGGATAGGCCGGCTCTCGTCGGCCAATTGGACCAATAGGCTATCGAATTCTTGTTTCATGCTTACTACAGCGATTATTAAACGCCATCCCCCAGAGACCGGCTGAACTCAGTTCCAATAGAGCACGTGGGTTGCGCTGGAAGGGCTGAGAAGAATGACTTTCTGCCCCCCTTGCCCATCAGTCGTTGTCTGCACAACGCGCACCGACCAGGAGTACTGCCGCGCGGGCTGATCTGCCCTGGCAAACAGCCACCCCGGCATCCGTATGCTCGTCGCAGTCGTATAGAGCTCCGAGTATTCGACCGGTAAGCCCTGCTCTATCCAGCGGATCGTAACCTGGTACTGGGCGCCAAAGGGCATGCCCCCAACGGCCGACCAGACGAGCTCGAAATCTGCACTCGCACCCGAATAGGGCGTTTGGTCCGCGGGACTCAGCAACTGGGGTGCGGGCAGCAACTGCACCGGAGTCGGGCTAGGCGCCACTGTCTGGGTGGGCCTGGGCGCGGCCGTCGATGTGGGAGGTGCCGCAACCCCGCCCAGGGGCACGACCAATTCTTGCCCGACGCTCAATGTTGACCGGCTTGTAAGATTATTGGCAGCGGCAAGATCCTGCCAGTCGATTCCGAACTGCCCCGCAATACCCGACAACGTATCTCCCGCCTTAACCTTATAGGTGGTACTCCCGCCGACTGCAGGAGCCTGCGTTGGCGCCGCAGTTGCGGTAGCAGTTGCGGTAGCAGTTGAGGTGGCTGTCGGCATGGCCGTGGGCTCCGAAGTGGCGGTGGCGGTCGGTGTCGGTGTTGGACTAGCCGTGGGCTCAACGGTAGGACTGGCGGCCACCTCTTCAGGACTCAGCTGCGGCGTCAAAGTTGAAGCAATCAACTCGGTGGGTTCTGGCTCAGGAGCACTGATTGAGGTAGATGCCGGCGTGTTATCCAGCGCCGCAATCACCTGGGGCGTCACCGTAGTCGCAGCAGGTTGAGAACTGAGGCCTTCGGATTCGGCTGAGTCCGTCGCAACAGGACCCAGAACCCGCACCACTCCTTCGACGCGTGCACGAACATCAGCGACCTCGCCGAGGATGCTGTCTACCGGCAACTTGCCGAACCCCCAAAGCACGGCCAACGCCACCACGGCAAGCCCTGCGATCCAGAGGCCCCATCGCGGACCAGCGGCATGCACATCTCGCCCACAATGAGGGCAAACGGTCAGACCCAGGGGTACGCTGCGGTGGCAGCGTGCACACCGCACAGCGCTCAGCCCTCGGCGCTGCCGGGCTCCGCATTCGGGGCAGATGACCACACCCTGGTGTAGCGGCGCCCCACAGCGTCTACAGTACATTCAACATTTCCTTTGGGAACTGCCTGACTTATGACCCGCAGTTACGGCAAGCCTAATGTGGGGAACGTGCCACTGATGAGCGAGCTGACTTCCCGCACGGTCAAAAACCCAACTAGCAGCAAGAGTAACCCGAAACCGATAAGATGCACCATTCCTTCACGTGCAGGCTCGATGCGCCGGCCGCGGATCACCTCAACTGCCAAAAAGAGCAGCCGTCCTCCGTCCAGTGCCGGAATCGGCAAAAGATTGGTGAGACCCAGGGCAGCGCTGACCACGGCAATGAAGTACAGGATGGGCTCGAGTGAGGCGATGCTCAATCCGTAGCGCACGAATTGCCCGGTGGTCGCCGCGATACCCACGGGTCCCATGAAGCCAGCCTCGCCGATTGGTCGTCCTTCCCGAATGAGATTGGCAGGGATTGCAAAGGTCATGTAGATGATCTGACCCACACTGCGCACGCCATTCCAGGCTGCTTCCCAGACATGCGTCGGTCGCATCGCCGTGCCAATCTGAATGCCCAGTGCCCCCTCGTTTGGCGGCGGATCAACACGTGGCGTAATCGTGATCTCCAGCGTCTGCTCCGCACCCGTCCCATCATCTGTACGGACCAACGTATACTTGATGGGTTGGCCGAGATGCGCTGACGTGTAACTCTGCAAATCAGTGATATCGCTGATGAGCACACCATCTGCCGCGACGATACGGTCGTTGACGAGCATGCCCGCTTGCTCGGCTGGCGCGCCCGAAACAAGGGCATTAACCAGGGCTCCCGGTTTGTTTACATCCGGCATGCCCTGGAACATGCTCAAGACCGCAAAGAGAACTGCGGCCAGCAAGAAATTCATGAGCGGACCCGCAACAAGGGTGATGAAACGAGCCCAGCGCGATGCTGCAGCAAGGCTACCGGGATCGGTCGGATCATCTTCGCCGCGCATGCGCGCAAATCCGCCGAATGGTATCGCATTGATAGAATATACTGTGCCGCCTCGCTCAAAGAGCTTGACCAAACGCGGCGGATATCCCAGGCCGAACTCGTCCACGATGATGCCATTTCGCTTGGCCGCAATCAAATGGCCGAGCTCATGGACAAAGACCACTATCCCCATCACCAGGACAAACGACAAAGCTGTTAGCAGCATTCAAGCCTCTCAATTACCCATGACCTCTGAGTCTGTGGGTCAACACGCGGATATTGATTATATTCACTCTTATGATAACCCGCAAAAGGTCCTGCTTCAGCAGGGATGCTTCCGTATGAGCGGGTTCACGCGGCTACGATCCGTGTGCCTGCAATCACATCAGGGTCCTCGAGCACACTACTCAATAGCCCAGGCATCAAGCCTGACACGATATGAACGCCGCGCAGACCCGGAGTGCTCTCAACCAGGTCCAGCATCTGCCGGACCTTTGTTATCATTCCGCCCGTCACATCGATGCCGCGCGAGCCCCCAAGCGCGGGGACAAGCTCGGACAATGAGAAGCGCGTGATGCGTCGAACCACTTCACCCTTGGCGTTCGTCGCCGGATCCTCGGTCAAGACCCCCTCGACCTCGCCCACCAGGATAACGCGCGCTGGCCGCAGCCTTGGAGCCAGGTAGGTGAAGATTTCCTCTGTCGAAACAATCGTGCCGCCGCGAACCTCATCCAGTGAGATATCACCGTGGACAACAGGAACGAGCCCGTGTTCCAGGCCATCAACCAAAGGACGCTCTGCTAAAGTGCGCAGTTCCCCATCATGGCAGAGGGCGGATGCGGAGGGTTGTACTCGCAATGCAGGTATACCTGCATCCCACAGCGCATCGACGACCAGCCGGTTCAATTCCGCCGCAAACCGTCCGGTCTCAGCATAGCCGCGCCACTGCTCAGTAGTTCGGACCCCTTCGCGCGTCCCGTACCGGCTGGCGCTTACATGGCCGAAGGAGCCGCTTCCGTGCCCCAGGAGCAGTTTGAGATCCGGACGAGCAAGCCGCGCACTGGCAATCTCATGTGCCAGGCGGTGCAAGACATCCGTACGGACGGTCTGGGGCTGCGTCTTGTCCGTGATCAGCGAGCCCCCAAGCTTCAGAAAGACGAGTTCGCTCATGTCTGGCGCGTCACCAACACCTTGTCGCCATCGACCACGACCCAATCGCCGTTTCTTATCTGGGTTATGTCGACCTTATCGACCATCGGAATGTCGCTGATGATAGCCCCGACGGCTACGATAGCTTCACTCTCTGCATTAACGATGGCTGCAGGTCCAGCGCCGCTGTGCGCCAGGCGCAAAATCGTGTAGGAACCCACTGTGCTGCCCTTGCCTGTCGGAAAGACCAACACCGTCCCCTTCACAGACTGGCCCTGCAATGGATGGGCCGGCTCTAGTACAACGCCCGTCTCCGGATCGACACCGCCGAGAAAGCCGATTGGCGCTGAAGAAACCAAAGCGGGTCCTTCGGCGCGTCCAGAACGAATGGTGCGTGCAGGGAGTGTTATCGTGTGCGTCATCGCGTACCCCTAGATGGTTTTCTTCCAGGCGCGCAGCACGGCCTGCAGCAGAATTTCGTCTTCGCCCGGTTGGACGGTTCGCATGTCGAGCAGCAACTCGTCGTCTACGATGCGCGCAACAACCGGAGGCTGACCTTTCCGCAGCAGTGCGGACAAATTGTCTGGAACGGTGGTGGCAACGCCGACTGCAATCCCCGGCAGCAGCTGCCCCGGCAACGATCCGCCTCCTACCATTCCCTGGACGGGTATGACCTTCGCGCCGAGGCCCTGGCTGCGCAGCCCGGCAGCCAGATCAGCCGCGCGCGCAGACAGGATATCCAGCGGCGTGCTGATCATCCGCCACACAGGAATTTCGCGCTCAGCGTCTCCACGCAGATAATGCAAGAGGGTAGCTTGAAGTGCTGAGAGTGTGCCCTTGTCGACTCGCAAGGCGCGGGCCAGCGGATGTTGCCGAAGCCTGGCCACGAGGTCGGCTCGGCCCACGATGAGGCCCGCCTGCGGTCCCCCCAGCAGCTTGTCGCCGCTGAAGGTGACGAGATCTGCACCGGCCTCGACACTCTCCTGAATCATGGGCTCGCGGGCCAGCGCATAGCGTGATGTGTCGAGCAGCGTGCCACTGCCCAGGTCATCGACGATCAGGACACCTGCGGCCCTGGCCAGGGAAACCATATCGGCCAGCGCCACCTCGGCAGTAAAACCGACCTGTTTAAAGTTCGACGAGTGTACCCTGAGCAGCATGGCCGTCTCAGGGCCGATAGCCTCTTCATAATCGCGCTTGTGAGTACGGTTGGTCGTCCCGACTTCGACCAGACGAGCGCCACTCTGGCGCAGGACATCAGGTATTCGGAAGCCGCCCCCGATCTCCACCAATTGGCCCCGCGAGATAACCACTTCGCGCTCCCGCGCCAGCGCAGAAAGCGTAAAAAAAACAGCACCAGCATTGTTGTTCACTACAAGCGCGGCTTGGGCGCCCGTCAGCTTGCACAGCAACGCCTCCGCATGGATATAGCGCGACCCGCGTTCGCCGGCTTCGAGATCGTACTCCAGGTTGGAGTAGCCGGAGGCCACCGACTCCATCGCAGCATAAGCCGCTTGAGAAAGCGGCGCACGTCCGAGGTTCGTGTGCACGATAACGCCGGTGGCATTGATCACCGGGATAAGCGTCCCTGTCGCTGTATCTTGGGCGCGCGCGAGGGTGTCTTCGGCCAATGCTGTGAGATCTGGCGCCGGTTCACCTTCAGCCAGGCGGCTGCGTGCGACGGCTAACGCAGCGCGCGCCGCATCCAGCACCACCGCATGTCCGTGCTCTTCGGCAAAGGCCACGAGCGCAGGGGCAGCCAAAAGCCGGTCGACACTGGGCAGGCTGCGACGGCTGTCAGAATTGATCACATTCGGTTCAGACATGGAGCGCTCTCCCAACACGCACAGCGACAAAAAAACCTGGTCTGCACAACGGAAACGCATGACCAGGTCGACAACAGGTATGGGCGAAAAGGGACTCGAACCCCTGACCTCCTCGGTGTAAGCGAGGCGCTCTAACCAGCTGAGCTATTCGCCCATTCATGGCCATTATACCTCACTCGCTGCGGCAATCAAACTTCGGCATCGCCGCCGGATTCCGGACGATACAGGACTTCACGAGAGCGGCCGCCGCCCTCGTCGGGCGCAACAGCTCCCATCTCCTCAAGCTGGTCCATGAGGCGCGCAGCGCGGGGAAAACCGATGCGCAGCTGCCGCTGAAGGAGGCTCGTCGACACGTGCGTTTTGCTCTCCAACAACTTAAGGGCCTGGTTAAAGAGTTCATCCGTCTGATCCGCCGCACCAAATCCGGCCCAAGGAGGCGAAATGGGCATGGACTCCGTTTCATTCTCGGGGCGCGTGGACCAGAAGTCAACAATCCGCTCGATTTCCCGGTCGGACACGAAGCAGCCCTGGATACGCGCCAGCTTGGCTGAATCGGGCGCCATGTACAGCATGTCGCCGCGACCCAACAGCTTCTCCGCCCCGGGTGTATCCAGAATCACCCGGCTGTCAATTTGAGTTGTTACGGCGAACGCGATACGCGCCGGGAAGTTGGCCTTGATCAGACCGGTGATCACATCGACGCTGGGACGTTGAGTGGCGAGCACCAGGTGGATGCCGGTAGCGCGCGCCATCTGCCCGAGCCGGCACAGTTGGCGTTCTACATCTACAGCCGCATTCATCATCAGGTCGGCCAGTTCATCGATGATCAAGATAAGATAAGGCAGCGGGCGTTTGGTGCGCGAGCGCAAGGCCTTACGGTTGAAGTCGGCGATGTTGCGCACACCGGTATCGCTAAACAGACGATAGCGGTCATCCATCTGCAGCATCAACCACGAGAGGGCGCCAGCAGCCTCGCCCGGATCGGTAATTACGGGACCAAGGAGGTGAGGGATGCCATTATAGCCGGGTAACTCGACCATCTTGGGATCCACCATGAGAAACCGCAAGGTCTCTGGGCCGTTGCTCATCAACAGACTGCACGCGAGGGCATTGATACACACCGACTTGCCGGAGCCCGTAGAGCCTGCGATGAGCAGATGCGGCAACTTACCCAGGTCGGTCACTACCGGATCGCCGGACACATCCCGCCCCAGCGCAACAGCTAAGGGCGAACGAGCTGCAACGAAGCTCTGCGATTCGATGACGCCCCGGAGGCTGACCAGGGTCTTCGCCGTATTTGGCACCTCGATCCCCACGTACGGCCGGCCGGGCACCGGCGCCTCGATGCGCAAGGATGTAGCCGCCAACTCCAGCGCCAGATCATCGCGCAGTCGCAAGATACGCTGGACAGAGACCCGGCGCCGGATCAACTCGCCATCGCGTTCCTTCACGATCTCACCCGGTTCGACGCCAAACTGGGTGACGGTCGGGCCTTCCTTGATGCTCACCACCTCGACGGGCACGCCAAAATCAGCAAGGGTGTGTTTGATCAATTGCGCGCGCTGGCGGGCATTTGGGGAATAGCCACCCGATGTCGCAGCTCCATTACTTTCGGGATCAGGACGCAAAAGATCCAATGGAGGGAGCCACTCGGGGCGCTTGACAAGCTGGGCGTTGCGCGGCCGGCGGCGGCGGGAAAGGTCTTTGCTTTTGCGCCGGGAACCGTCGTCAAGTGCCAACGGCGCCAACGCCTCCGGAGGATTTTCTTCGCCGGGCGCGTCTTGACGGCCAGCCGGCAACGTAGTACGAAGACGGTCCCATAGGGCAACCGGGATGGCTTGCCAGGACCGAGGGAGATTGACGTAGACCCCTACAAGGCCTGCAAGCGCGGCCAGAATCAGAAGCATCCAGACCAGCGCAGGCGGGAGGAACGTCAACAGGAACTGACTAATGCCCCAGCCCGCCAGGCCGCCACGGGTTCCCAGCAAGGCATCGGCCAGACCCATCTCCGATCCAAGATGGCTTAGCGCAAGGAGACACAGAAAGACCGCTTCGGCGCATGCAAGCGCGAGAAAGCGCACTTGCCAACCCTGCCGCTGGGCGAACGCGAGAGAGAGTCCACCGGCCAGCAGCGCGGGCGGAAGCAGGTAGGCACCCCAACCAAAACAAATGCGCAGCGGCGACGCACTCAGCCCGAAATCCAGAGCGAGCAGCGCCAGGGCCACCAGGGTGAAGCCTGCGATAGCCCAACCTATGATATCCTGGGTGATGCGGTTCAAATCACTAGCTCAATGGCAAGGGCCGGGTTGAGCGCCACGCGACTAGGAATCCCCGGTCTCCGATCCATGCGGTTCCTGATCGTAGCGTGCGGCCGAGTCTAGCGAGCGCAAAGTCAGTGCGATACGGCGCTTCATGGCATCCACAGCGATCACGCGTGCCCGGACCATGTCACCCTCCCGGATCACATTGCGCGGGTGCATGAAGCTTCCCTCGGCCAACTCAGAAACGTGAATCAAGCCTTCAAGGCCTTCTTCCAACCGGGCAAAAGCTCCGAAATTGACCACATTCGTGATGATCGCCTCGACTGCTTGCCCGGGGTAGTACCGCGCCTCAACCCCCTGCCAGGGATCAGGCAAGAGGCGCTTGAGGCTGAGTGCCACCTTCTGTTCGTCCGGATTCGTCTCCAGCACCAACACCTGCACCCGATCACCCGGATTCACGACATCGCTCGGTGCACCCACCCTGCCCCAGGACAGTTCGGAGATATGGATCAGGCCCTCGAACCCACCAAGGTCCACAAAAGCTCCAAATGGACACAGGCTCGTGACCTGGCCGAGGTGAACCTGCCCAGGCTCAAGGCTGGCGAGCAGCGCAGTCTCCTGGCTGTTGTCGCGGGCCATACGCTCGGAAAGAATCAGACGACACCGGCTGCGATCGATCTCAACGATTCGTACCGTCAATGTCTCGTTGATTCGGGCTGCCAGGCCCGCGGCGCGCTGCTCCTGCGACTGTCCGGGCAGTGGCCTTACCAGCTGCGAGGCAGGGATAAAGCCCTGTAAAGCCCCAAAATCCGCCAGCAGTCCACCTCGATTGAACCCCGAGACCCTGACTTCGGCGGTCCCAGTGCTCGTCAACAACTCCTCGGCTCGCTGCCAGTCGACTTCGCTGTCCGACCCGGCCGCACTTGACCAGCGGCGTGCGTTCGATAGACTTGCTGCTTCGCCATTCAGATCATCAGCACCCACCTGTGGTCGCGGAGTCTCGGGCTCGTCTTCAATGTCACGTAGCAGTGCTGCCCAGTATCCGTCATCCATTTAGAAACTCCTATCACCAGCATGTACCTTCACACCGCCGGGAAAACCTCTTCCAGCTTTCTGCACAGCGGCAGAAAACTAATCTCCACCGTCACCGTCGACAGTCGATTCCATTTCGGCCAATGTCCGCGCCACCGCCGCCACGGCCACCCGCTGCTTGCGATACAGGTCCGATTCGCTCATTGACAGCCGCCGCGATATATCCAGGATGCGTTGGCCCTGGACGAAGCGCATGTCGAGTATATTGTACACCAACCATTCCGATGCCGTAAGCTTGCGCTCCCCCGGTGGCCTTTGACGCTCGATCGCCTCCTGCAACACAGAACGCAAAGCCGCCGTCAGATTGCCATCGGTGGCCTTCAGCCTGCGGCGCACCAGCCGCAAGTCCATTAGTGGGCTCTCGGTCAACTTCGGCCCCCCCCAATAATGACTCAAAGCGTCCTTGACCCACTGCTGCCAGGTCGTCTGGGCGAGCAGTTGCTGCGCATCGGTTGCGGTTTCAACCGGCACCATGTCATGTGAAGGCAACGGCGACGCATACCGTACCGCGCCACGCCACTCCTGAATGCGCTCCAGGTCGGGCAGGATACGCTGAAGCGTGGCAAACACGCCTTCCTGCACATACCGGTCAGCCATCGCGGCGGCAGCCTGAGCAAGAAGCGCCTCTGCTTCGGTCCGCTCATCCTCATCCATCTGGACTTCACTCGTACGCGCGACCACGGCCAGCAGTCCTAACAGCTTGACGCCGTCCTGGCTGTGCAGAGGGTAGAACCAGAAGCCGTTGTCAGGATAGAAGGTGGACGATATATCTTCTCCATCCTGACGATCGTCTTCATCCGATGGCCCGACGGTGTCGGCAAAACGTTGCCAGATTTCTGAGGCTCTGCTGCCTGCAGCATAGGCGGCTGGCATTTTGGCGTCACCCGCAACGGCCTCAAGGCGCAGACCCTCATCCGTCTGCACAATGACAAATCCATTGGGCACACGCAGCAATTCGCACAGGCTGATGAGGATGTTGGTCAAGAATTGGCGCAGATCGCTGGAGGTGAGCAGCCGGCGATCGAGCGTCTGAATCCAGGTGATCTCCTCACGGTCTTCGGGGTAGAGCAAGCGATCGATCCAGGGTTTCGCCATATTAACGGCCAACTGGCCAAGCACCATGACGCCCACGACCGCAAAGATCAGCGCGGTATCGCGAGGAAGCCCAAGAATAAGTTCGACGCGCGGGATGACCAGCATGACAACGATCACTATCGTGCCTACCACGGGGCCACGCAGCAGATAGTGAAGCAAATCATGTTTGATGACGCGCTCGGGAGACAAGACACCCAGGTATGTGACGCTGTAGGCCATGACGACGAGCATGGTGCCGACGGCGAAATTCCCGATCAAGGAGAGAACCAGAATTAGCGATGATGCAACGTTCTCAGTCGACCCCAGGGTCAGCAGGTACGGGAACACGCCCAGACCGGGCGCGGCGAAGGACAAGGTTAGATAGGTCATACGGCGGCGGGAGGTGGGAGTGAGGCACCGGCGCCGCGCGCGATACACATTCCATCCACCGTAGATCGCTGTCGCCACGAAATAAGCTACGAAGAATGGAAATTGAGGGCCGGGTGAGAGGTGAGGAACGCCCGGTTCATACGGTCCATCATAGACCAGGGTATCAGTGAACAAGGCCAGCAGCACCAGCGCAACGCTGATGATGTAGCTGGCAACGACAACAGCCCGCCGGCGCAACGACCAGTGCCAGGTAGTGCGAAGAACGGCATCTGAGAAGTGCAGGTAAGCCGCTGGCACCAAAGCAATCCCTATCCACTGCACGCGGAGCCAAACAAGTGCAGCATGGGCAGTCTCGACGCGCGCACTGAGGATATCCACCGCAAAAACGATCAGAACACAAGTGAGGAGAACGCTAAACGTCTGTGCCACCGCACTGCGCAGGTTCCGGGTCAACATGAACCCGAGAAGCGAGAAAGCAGTGATGACGATGGCTGAGGAAAGCAGGAGGTTCGCAAATGCCAGGATTTCGAGCCAAGTCAGGCCCGAGGACTCCATCATGCCCTACAACCCGCGTACGAAATACAGCGCAATGTCCCTGCTGCGATAGAACCGTTCATTATATCCACAGAACTTAAAACCGTGTTTCTGTAAGAACTGGATACCCGGATAGTTCTTGCTCTGCACGACCGTCATCACCTGGGCCATCCCCTGTTGTCGTCCGTGCTGCAATCCGCGTGCCAATAGTGCCGAGCCGATCCCTTGCCGGCGGTGCTCAGCCTTGACAACCAGATGGTGGATCCACGCAACCGACTGGTCGGGCTGCGACTCCTGGTCGATATACCCGTGCACCTCTGAGGCTGCAGCCGCCACCAGGATCAGATCCCCTCGCTGTTGGTGCGCGAGCAGCGCCTCACTCCAGCCGGGGTACTGTACCTGCATCGCGCGTGGCAGGCGTGCCACCTGAAAACGGGTGACAACCTGTCCACCTTCTTGTTGCTGCGTGATCTGCCAGACATGCTCAGTCTCATATGAGCCGTCGAGTTGAAGACAGCCGGTCAGGTCGCGCAAATCGGCCCGATAGATATGCATGGCTAATTTTAGCACTGTGCAGGGAGAATAAGCAAGGGCCAAGACCGCCCCATCTCAGCCCTGATAACTTTGGATGCAGCATTCTGACTGTGCTAAACTGGCTCCATCTCCAGCCAGGACAAACCATGATAGACATTACCATCCCAACTTGGTTTCCATCACGGGCCGATCCCCATTCAATCGTGACAGGACCGGAGGTTCGTTTCACGGTGTTGACTTCGCGGTTGATCCGCATGGAATACAGCCGCACCAACACCTTCGAAGATCGCGCCTCCCAGGCGTTCTGGTACCGGCGCCAGCCTCCTCCCCCGTTTCGGGCCACAGTGGAGTCGCAGGTGATCGAGATCGAGACCGAACACCTGCTGCTCCGCTACCGTGCCAGCGACCAGGGCTTCACAGCCGAAACCCTCTCCATTCTGGTCAAGGCAGTCGGCGCAACCTGGCGCTACGGCGATTACGACGGCCGCAACTTGCGGGGCACCGCGCGCACACTGGATAAGGCAGATGGCCCAATACCGCTCGAGCCGGGCCTGATTTCGCGAGCCGGCTGGTCGTTGGTGGACGACTCGGCCAGCCTCGTATTCAATGTGGACGGCTGGCCTGAAGAACGGCCCCATGCTCGTCGTTCCGAGTACCAGGATTTGTACTTCTTCGGCCACGGCCACGACTATATCGGCTGTCTCCAGGACTTCACGCGCGTGGCCGGCCGCGTGCCCTTGGTGCCGCGCTACGTCCTGGGCAATTGGTGGAGTCGCTTCTGGAACTACCACCAAAAAGAGCTGGGTGACCTGATGACCGAGTTCCGTGCGAAGCAGGTGCCACTGTCGGTATGCATCATCGACATGGACTGGCACGTTACGGAGACGGGCAATGCATCCCCCGGCTGGACGGGCTATACCTGGAATCGCCAGCAGTGGCCCTACCCCGAAGGCTTCCTCGCCTGGCTGCACGATCAGGGTTTGCGTAGCGCACTGAACCTGCATCCGGCCGACGGCATCTGGCCGCACGAAGAACAATATGGTGCGATGGCGCGCTGGATGGGCCAGGACCCGGCGAGTGGGCAGCCGGTGCGCTTTGATGCGGCCGATCCGCATTTCGTCGAAGGCTACTTCAAAATCCTGCACCATCCGATGGAAGCAGAGGGAGTCGATTTCTGGTGGATCGATTGGCAGCAGGGCCAGCGCATGGTGTACTCAAGGCAGCCCGTAGCTGAGGTGATGGATCCGCTGTGGTGGCTCAACCACCTGCATTTCCATGATCTGGGCCGCGACGGCGCCCGGCGTCCCATCGTCTTCTCGCGGTGGGGAGGGCTGGGCAGCCACCGCTACCCCATCGGATTCTCCGGGGATACCGTCGTTAGCTGGGCCTCCCTGGCGTTTCAAGCCTATTTCACAGCCACGGCCTCCAACGTGGCGTTTTGTTGGTGGAGTCACGACATCGGGGGCCATATGGGAGGCATCGAGGAGCCTGAGCTCTACGCACGCTGGGTCCAGCTCGGCGCGTTCAGCCCGATACTGCGCCTGCACAGCACCAGCAACCCATTCCTGGATCGCCGGCCCTGGGGCCACGGTGACGATGTCTTCTGCATCGCGCGCAACGCGATGCAGTTGCGCCACGCGCTGATCCCATACATCTACAGCATGGCCTGGCGCATGACGCAGAAGAGCATCCCCCTCGTGACACCGCTCTACTACTGGGAGCCAGAACGAGGAGAGGCATATCACTGTCCGAACCAATACTGGTTCGGCAGCGAATTGATGGCTGCACCCTTCGTGACCCCTCGTCACGAGGACACCAACCTGAGCCGGCAACTAGTTTGGCTGCCCGAAGGTGATTGGTTCGACTTCACCACCGGCGAACATTTCACCGGCGGCGCGACCCTGGCGCTCTATGGCACACTCGATGACATTCCTGTGTTCGCCCGTGCCGGCGGAATCGTTCCGATGGGGCCGCGGGCAGGTTGGGGCGGCGTGGACAATCCACGAGACCTGACCATCATTGCGTTTGGCGGGGCAGCCGGCGCGTTCTCGCTCTATGAAGATGACGGACTCTCTACCGCGTACCTGGAAGGGGACTATGCGATCACACGCCTGACGCAGACCTGGAATGACTCGCAGCTGACCTTCAAGATCGCCAGGGTGGAGAGCAGCATCACGACACCGAGCCGCCACATCCCGGTGGACCGCACCTACCGGTTGGTGTTCAGGGGTGTGCGTAAGCCAGACTCGCTGGATGTCAGGATCAATGGAGACAACCTGGCAGCGGAATGGTCCTACGACGAAAACACCGAATCGCTGTCTTTGCCGGCTATGCCTGTCGGACCAGACGACGAACTCACGGTGTCTTTGGGTGTCAAGGAGGGTTCCCTGCTTTCCAAACGCGACCGGCGCCTGGAGACTTGCAGGGCCATGCTACATGCCTTCAAACTCGATTCCTGGGCAAAGCTGGTGCTGGGTCGAGCGCTGCCGGAGCTGGTGCACGAGCCGCAACGCCTGCAGCAATATGTTGGCAGATTGGATCGGGTGAGCGACGCGCAGTGGATGGCGCTGCGGAACGTGCTTGAGCGCAGCACCTGACCGGGTCGGCCTTCTTCGCGCCTCTGCAGCACCCGGGTGCTACCGCGCCTGGCGCCTGCGAATCAGGCCCTGATAGAAAGCAAGAAGGTCATGGTCCTGCTCATCTCCCCACGCCATCGGAATGCGATTGACCTCCAGTCCGAAACCTTCATCCTTGCCCACGCGCTGCCTTAGGCCTACCTCAGTGCCCTGATAGATGATCGGGGGGTCGGGGAGGCGCATCTGGACAGCAGCTGCCCGGCGCAGGGCCTGCTTGTTGCCCTTCGCGAGGAAGAGAAACCGGTCCATGTCGTGGTTATCGAGGAAGGTTGGCATGAGGAAGTCGGGCGGAAAGAATGCCGCATGGCGCGCCAGGAAGCGCTCCAGGTCGGCCTCGGTGCGAACACCGAGCGCAAAGGTGCGCCGCAGCATGTCGCCCAGGTGAAAGTCGAGACAGCCATCCAGACGTCCGGCGTAACGGCGCTGCACATCGGGCGCATCGATGATCTCGCCGAAGCAGAAGCTGTCCGGCTTCGTCTCCTTGCAGGCCGTCCAGAAGCTGGTCCAGAAGTCCGGGCCGGGGCCATTGGCGTAGTCGAGACGATAACCGTCCACGTCGAACTCGCGCAGCCAGTAGCGCGCGACTCCGACCAGCCAATCTCGAGCTGGCGGATGAGCGTGGTCGATCTGTGGCATACTCTTCACCCCGAAAAAGGTGCGATAGCCAACTTCACTCTTGTCGAAGGTAAACCAGGCGCGAAAAGGGCTTGCCAGGTCTTCCAGCGCCGCCCGAAAGATCGGATGCTGGTCAGAAAGGTGATTGCAGGCGTAGTCGAGCAAAACACGGATGCCGCGCTTGTGCGCCGCTTCCACCAGCGCATGCAGCGCGGCGTCGCCTCCTAACCGCGGTTCGACATGAAGCAGGTCAGTGGCGTCGTAGCCGTGATGTGACGGGCTGACGAAGATGGGGCTGAGCCAAATGCACGTTGCGCCCAATTCTGCGATGTAGTCAAGCTTGTCCCGCACGCCCCATAGCGTTCCGCCGCAGAACCCGCCCAAATCTTCGGTCTGCAGCCAGTCACGGCCATCGCCCGGATAGAAACGATCCACGAACACCTGGTAGATAACGGCCTCCCGCGCCCATTGCGGCGGTGCGAAGTTGTCCACATGGTAAGCAAAAG
>Ga0123333_10000897_pt1 | contig 31712 bp, 30 predicted proteins | sample BioC12SIPDNA_3_FD_89957 | JGI IMG/M metagenome (GOLD analysis project Ga0123333, IMG submission 89957) | Anaerobic biogas reactor microbial communites from Washington, USA - Biogas_R2_B C12 SIP DNA | ecosystem: Engineered > Bioreactor > Anaerobic > Unclassified | place: Washington, USA... | reverse complement strand
GAGCGACCTGGCGGAGACGGTGTCCAAGAATACGGTCGTATTCGGCGAGCAGGGCGACGCCATCATCTCCTGGGCCGATGACGCGGCGACAGCTATGGGGATGACGCGCGAAGAGGCGCTGGCAGCTACCGGCACCTATGGGAACCTGTTCCGCTCGATGCAGATTGGCGAAGAGGCCTCGGCGGATATGTCCATGGGGCTGGTGGAGCTGGCGGCGGACCTGGCCAGCTTTAACAACATGGATCCGGGCGTGGTGCTCGAAAAGCTGCGGGCGGGGCTCACGGGGGAAACGGAGCCGCTCAAGGCGTTAGGCGTGAACCTGAACCAGGCAACGATCGAGGCGCGAGCGCTTGAGATGGGGCTGTGGGACGGTGAAGGCGCTATCACGGCAGCGGCCAAAGCACAGGCCAGCTACGCTTTGGTGATGGAGCAGACCGCGCTCGCCCAGGGGGACTTTGCGCGCGCCTCGGATGGGTTGGCGAACCAGCAGCGGATCCTCAAGGCTACATTTGGCGACCTGAGGGCCAGGATCGGAACAGCGCTGTTGCCGGTGATCACCAAGCTCATGGGCAAGGTCAACGAGTTCGTGCAGAGCGACGCGTTCCAGGCGTGGCTGGAGCGGGCCATCGAATGGATCCAGCGGCTGGCGGGGTACGCGGAAGAGGCGATCCCAAAGGTAGTAACGGCCTTCCAGAGCGTGGTCTCGTGGCTCCAGGAACACCAGGGAGTAATAGTCGGCGTGCTGGTGGCGTTGGGGGTGGCGCTGGGGGTATTCGCCGTCACCTCGGCGCAGGCGGGGATCGCGGCGATCACGCCCTGGTTGCCGGCGATCGCGATCATCCTCGGGATCGCGGCGGTGGTGGCGCTATTGTACGAGGCCTGGACGAACAACTGGGGCGGAATCCAGGACAAGGCCGCGGCGGTTTGGGCGTTCCTGCAGCCGATCTTTGAGGCTGTGCGGACCTGGCTCGCGGAGAACATCCCCGTGGCAATCGCGGCTCTCTCTGCGTTTTGGACGAACACCCTGCAGCCGGCCATTCAGCAGGTGTGGGGATTCATCCAGCAGGATCTGATCCCGTTGTTTGAGGCGGTGTGGGCGCTGCTTGAGGTGGCGGGTGGGCTAGCTATCACGGCGCTCACGGGGTACTGGGAGAACGTGCTGCAGCCCGGGTTGGAGGTGGTGTGGGCCTTTATCCAGGACAAGGTGATCCCGATATTCGAGGAGATCTGGGGATTCATCACAGGGACATTCATGCCGGCGTTGGGGGAACTGGCGGGGGAGATGGAGGGGCCGCTGAGCGACGCTTTCCAGTGGTTGAAGGACAAGGTGCTGGATCCGGTGCGGGGGGCGTTCGATCACATCTCGGAGGCCGTGCAAGGGGTGATTGGCTGGATCGGCGGCCTGACGGAAAAGCTGCGGAACATACAGCTCCCGGCATGGTTGACGCCCGGATCACCGACGCCATTCGAGCTGGGCTTGCGGGGTATCGGCGCAGCTCTGGCAGAGCTGGAGCGCACGCGGCTGCCCGAGTTCAGCGCGCAGCTCAACATCGCCGAGCCGCGACTGGCGTGGGATGCGGCCGCGTCGTCAAGGGGAGCGGTGCCACAGGGGGCGCCGACGGAGTTCCATCTGCACATCAACTCCAGCGCGCAGGTTGAGCCTCTCCTGGCGGATTATGACCTGCTGCGGACGCTGGCAGGAGCGCGATGATGGTGCGGCACTATGCGTTGTATGCCGAGGGAACGGAGCTCGAGCTGTTGCCGGCGAATGGGATCCATGGGGTGCGGGTAGCGGGAGGCGGGATGCCCCCGGTGCAGAACGTGCTCTCGCGATACGCCCTGATGGATGGGGCTTATCACCAGCGGACGGCGATTCGTGAGAGGGTGGTGACGATCAGCCTGATGCTGAATGCGCTCACGCTGCCGGACCTGGCGCTGGCGCGCAGACAACTGGTGGAGCTGGTGCGGAAGCCGGACCTTGAGCTCCGCTACTACTATGACGACGAAGACTACGTTCTGCTGCGGTGTGTATATGACGGCGGGCTGGACGGCTCGGAGCAGGCCACCTACTACGAGCGGGTGGGACTTCGACTTTTGGCCGTTGACCCGTACTGGTACGCACCCGATGAGGTCATGCTGGAACTGGCGACGATGGAGGTCGTGGCGGGGATTGGGAACGTCCTGCACATCGCAGCAGACGGCGTCGTAGACACGATGGACGGCGGGGTGGCGGATCCGGCTTCGCCCGCCTCCGATGAGGTAGCCAAGCTCGCCCGCTCCGGCGGGCACGTACTGGCATTTGGCGCCTTTACCGAGGCAGGCAGCACGCCGGAGTCCGTGAACGGCATCGCCGAGTGGGGCTGGAACTCTACCGACGGATGGCACTGGATGCCCAACGAGGTGCCGTGGGACATGATCGCAGACTATGACTCGGGCGGCACGGCTGTGGTCGGGATCCGGGTAGCCTCCGCGTTCTATGTGTACGGATGGTGCTACATCGACGACGGCGGAGGGCCCGTTGTGCGACACACGCTCTGGAAATACACCATGGCGGGGTGGACAGAGACGCTGTCGAGCGTGATCTCCGATCTGGCTGCGGGGCCGGACGGCCTGGTGTGGGGGGCGAGTGAAGGCGTCGGTGGGACGCAGATCATCTACCTGCTGCCCGACGGATCAGAGACGCGGGTGACGGCCTGGGACAACAGCGAATACTACCTGTGCGTTGGCGTTTCGCCGACTGACGGAATGGTCTATGCCGGTGGCAACTTTACAGTGATCGCGCCCAACGGCGGCGCTCCCGTGTCGGCGCTGAACATGGCTTGCTACGACCCGAACACGAGTATCTGGACGCCCATGGGCGATGGGTTGGCTGGGCCCGTGAGCCGAATTGTGGTGGGTGGTAACGGCATCGTCTATGCCGCCTCGCTGGAGCCAGGCGTGCCAGCGGTGTCCAAAGTCTGGGCCTGGAACGGCACGATCTGGACCAAGCTCGGCGGCGACATCGGCGACCTGGGCGTGGTGGACATGCAGTGGACCGAACGGGGGCTGATGGTCTGCGACGGCGCGTCGATCCGCTATTGGCAGGAGAACCGCTGGGCGGACGCCGGGCTGGGCGGGCCGTGGGGCTCGGGCGTCATTAAGACAGTGAGCTTTCGGGAGCTGGCGCTCTATCCCGACGCCGACGATGACGTCTATGTCGGCGGAATGGGCCTCGATGCGTGGGTCGGGCCAGGGGTCACAACGGTGACCAATGCGGGCACGGCGAAGGCGTTTCCGTTGATCGTTGCGGGGAGCTCTGGAGGCGACGCCGTACTGGCCCGGATCGTGAACTACACCACCGGGCAGAGCTTGGAACTTGGGACGATGATCCCTAATGCGGATGTGGTCGAGATCGACACTCATCCGGGGCGTCAACGCATGGAAAGTATGTTAAGCGGAAACCTGCTGCACACGTTATGGTCCGGAAGCTTGGCTGACTTTTGGCTTGAGCCGGGAGAGAATCGGATCGGAGTATTGGCGACAGGGTCAGGCGTGACAATGGCGGGGCTGTCGTATACGCCGCGCTATCTGTCGAGCGACATGGGATGAGTATCTACCTCGAGGTGGCGGACCCGTTCGGGACCAAGCTCAGCCAGAGCGACGATTTCATCGGGCTGGAGTATGCGCGGGTAGTAAACGATGTAGGGGCGCTGGTGGTGGAGCTGCGTCCGGACACAGACGTATCGCTCTACCGGCTGGATGGGCGGATCGGCGTGTGGCGGCGGACAGCGGCGGGGTATGCGCTGGAAATGGAGACCGTGTGGTTGATTCGCAAGTGGCAGCGGACGCTCACGGAGACGGGTGAGCGGACCCTGCGGGTGACGGCATACTCGGCAAATGCACTGTTGGAACGGCGCATCGTGGCCTACCACGTCGCGAGCGCGCAGGGGAGCAAGACGGCCGCAGCCGACGATGTGATGAAGGCCATCGTGCGAGAGAACTTGGGGGTATTGGCCGACCCGGCGCGGGATTGGAGCGCGCTCCTGAGCGTGGCGGCGGACGCCGCGCTGGCTCCGACGGTGAGCAAGGAGTTCGGGCGGCGCAACGTGCTCACGGCGCTGCAGGAGATCGCCGCGGCCAGCGCGGAGGCCGGGACACGGCTGTATTTCGACATTGTAACGCCGACCAGCGGCGCGCTGGAGTTCCGCACGATGATCGGGCAGCGGGGAGTGGACCACAGCGCAAGCAGCCCGGCGCCGCTGGTGCTCTCACCAGAGCGGGGGACGCTGGCGGAGGGCCAGCTCACGGACGATTACGGCGCAGCGGCCTCGTTCATCTATGCCGGAGGGCAGGGGGAGGAGGACGCGCGCACCCTGGTGGAGGTGGAAGATGCGGAGCTCTCGGGGGCCTCACCATTCGGGCGCATCGAACGGCTGCGGGATGCGCGGCAGGCCTCTACCATCGATGAGCTGCAGAGCGAGGGGGAAGCCGCGCTACGGGAGAGCCGACCGGTGCGGCTGTTCAGCGGGAGGATCTCGGAGACGCCACAGGCCCGGTACGGCGTGGACTGGGGCTGGGGCGACCGGGTGGCGGTGGTGTTCGAGGGTGTGGGGCTGACCTGCCACGTGGCGGCCGTCCAAGTTTCGGTACGGGAGGGGACGGAGACGATCCAGGCCACGCTCACCGCTGAACAGGCGCTGTAGGGAGGATCGGTGGATCGGTACATCCGCGAGATCATGGCGGCGCAGGCATCGGCAGGCCGTCGACTGGAACGACTGGAAGCGCTGGAGACGCGAGCCCCGGCGGAGGGGCTTTGCCTCACCAGGCAGGGCAGTCCGGCGCAATCGGTAGGCAGCGGATCCTGGGTTGTGCGGACCTTTGACACGCTGGAATGGCAATACGGCGCGGGGCTGGAGTGGGATACGGCCAGCAAGATCATCTGCCATCGATGGGGCGTGTTCCTGGTCAACACCAATGTGTACTTTGACAAGGCCGGGGCGGCAGGGATCAAGAACGTTGGGATCCTGAAGAACGGGACGGTGTACGAGGCGACCGGCTGGCAGTATGTGCCCGCATCCACCAGCAGCGACGCAGCGGCGACGGCCATCGTGATGCTGGACGAGGATGACTATGTGGAGGCGATAGTTTACCAGAACACGGGGGGCGTTGTGGATCTGGGAATCGCGACGGCGCAGTATCAGCACTGGAACGTACTGCGGGTGGCGCGGTTGATCTAGGAGGGGGGAAGGTGACCATCTCGCGCAAGGTCGGGCCGCATATCATCGGGGGCACCAGTGTTCCCATCGGGCAGCCGACGTTCGTTAAGCTTGTTGACGTCTCGGTTGAATACTATCGCGAGATTCGTGCCATCGTCGGGCCAGATGTGCTGATCGAGGTACGCTGGGCCGAGCCCAACGACTATCAGCCGCTGGACGATCCGGAGCGCAGGGCGCAAGAGTGGTGGAACAAACGCAAGGGGTGGATCCTCGCCGTTCCGGCCAGCGACAATGTCGTGTACGCCGGATATAACGAGATCGGCGACGAAAAGGCCGAGGCGTTCTGCCTGTTTGAGGTGGAACGGATGCGCTGCTTGCACGAGTGGGATCGATCCGCGGCTGTGTTCAGCCTGGGCGTCGGGTGCCCCGGCGATATTGGGTTGTGGGGCGTCTACGATCCCGTGATCAGGGCAATGCGGCCTCGGGACGTCATCGATCTGCACGAGTACTGGGTAGATAACGCTGACGTTGACAACGTGTGGCACGTCTGCCGGTTCACCATTCCAGAAATCGCAGTGCACCTGGTCGGCAAGCGCATTGTCGTCAGCGAGATCGGACGTGATGTGGTCGAGAGCAAAGGTCGGCCCGGCTGGCAACACACGACCAACGCTGAGGGGTTCTTGGCCGATCTGGAGAAGGCGGGGCGTAAGTACCACGACCAGCCGAACGTGGTCGGGTGTGCCGTCTTTCAGCTCGGCAGTGCGGACGTGCGCTGGCGCCCGTTCAACTGCTACGGCATCTGGCCGACGGTGGTTTATGACTATGGCGAGGCCATCGTACCAGCGCCTGCTTCGTCGGCAGACACCTTGGCGCTCGTGCCGCCCATTGACCGGGCCGACATCGTGCGCATCACGCGGGGCTTTGACCCGGCCATACCCCACTATGGCATCGACTACAGTTGCCTCGTGGGCAGGCCGGTCTACGCGGCCTGTGACGGCATGGCGCGCGTGCTCACCGACACCGCAGCCAATGGGGGCTTCGGGCGGTATGTGCGCATCGAAACGCCAAACTATCGGGTGTATACCGCGCACCTGAGCGAGTGGTTGGTAGATGACGGCGCGCAGGTGAGAGCCGGCCTGCGCATCGGGCTGAGTGGCAACACGGGCAACTCCACCGGGCCACACTTGCACTTTGAGGTGCGGCGCAACGCGGGCAGCTCGCATTTGCACGGGGCGATTGACCCCGAGCCGCTGATCGTGTGGGCGGTCGATGAGCCGCCGGTGGCGGAACCCTACCTGCCGACCAATGACCCGTTCACGCAGGCGGCCAGCACGGAGAAGGAACGGTACACGAAAATCAGATGGTGGATTGAGGAACGGCGGCGGCAGTACGAGGCCGGCGCTATCGCGTATGCGGACCAGATTGACGCGGCGCTGATCGAGCAGATGTATACGTGGGAGGGTTCACTGACGTGACGGTTCAGGTGCTCCGCCCGAGGACAAGGGTGCTGCGGGCGCCTCCGATCTCACAGGTGGAGATCGGCAGGGCGCAGACCGCCCCTCCTCCTCCCTGGTGGTATGTTGAAGGCAAGACGTGCGTGGCGGCATACCAGCCCAAGGGCGCAGCGAGCTACACGGCCAGCAAGATCAACCTGGCGAGCCCGGGGACGTATGATGCCGTGCCGTTGGGAGCAGAACCGCTATGGGATTCCGGCGGCTGGTACAACTGTCCGGGCATGAAGGTTGATGGGTTTACCACGGTTGAGGGGCATGCCTATTCTTTGATCATAAGGACAAACAACTATTCCAAGTTCGCATTGATGGCGTCTGTTGCGGCGTGGGAGATCTATACGAGAGATGGTTCGTGGCACGCTTTTGGCCCGTGGACCGGCAACATCTCGGGCGGCGCTACGGGCGACGTGGTGATGTGCATAACGTCAGGGGATGGCACAAGTCAGGAAGCTGGATACCGAAACGGCATTATGACCAAAACCAACTGGACAACCTATAGCACAGTGGGCGGACTCGCTTGCACTTTGTTTCCGCTAAGATACATGACCACGTATGCGATGGCTGCAGCGTTGTATTCAGACAGGCTCACGGAAGAACAAGTCGCAACGGTTTCAGCGGCGATGGCCGCACTATAGGAGGCCTACATGGCTACGCCAGCAGATTTTACGGTTCGGGCACGGGACGAAATGTACTCGATCTACACGGCCTATCAGTCGCTCCGGCGCAGAGTGGATGACCTGACCGACGAGGTGACGGCAGCGGGCGGCGCGGTGGGTCTGTATGGAGCGGATGGAACGGGGTTTCCGGAGCAGGGCGACGGCTTTGACTTTGGCGATATGGCTGCGGCGTTCACGAATCTGACCAGCCTGGTGGGCGTGCCAAGCACAGCGCAGAAGCAGACGATCATCCGCTGTCGCAGATAGCCCGGAGGCGTTCATATGGCAAACTACGCGGTCCCGATCAAGAGCGAGGCGTTTCGGCTTTCGCTGGTCCTGTTCAAGGACGGGATAGCCGTCACCACGCCGACCCTGGCGGCAGGAGACGTCAAGGTGTCCAAGGACTATGGGGCGTTGGCGAGCATCGCGACGCTCCCGTCCGAGTCCCCGCCTGGAAGCGGCCTGCTGCAGGTGGATCTGTCCGCAGACGAGATGAACGCAGACGCCGTGACGGTGATCTTTCATGATGCGGCAGGCGATGAGTGGGACGACTGCGTGGTGTCACTGTATCCCTCCGCGACAGCGCTTGGCGTGACGGCTGTAGTCGTTTGTCCGGTGGCTGAGGACGGCGTCACGGTTACGACAGTGCAGGGCGACGATTATGACGTTGACAATGGCCGTCAGATCACGTGGACAGTGTCTACGCCGGCCACTCTCGCCGGGGGCGCGATCACCGTGGTGATCGATGGGGTGGGCGAGTTCGCAGGTGCCGTGCTGAGCGAGACGCAGGTGCAATTGGAGTTGACGGCTGCGGAATCGCTATCCATCCCGGACAAACGGAACCACTACAGTGTGGTGTTGACGGACGTGGGCGGGAAGGTGACCACGCTGGTACGGGGCACCTGGTGGAGCCTTAAGAAGCACGACGACTAGGGTTGTGGGCTGCCAATCTGCTCTGCGGCTGTAAAGTCGGCGGTATCCATGAGCCATGCGGCCGGCTCTCGGAGCATGTGCCTCGAGCCCTTAACATCTTTGGCCCAAATGCCCGCGAGCACTCTGCCGTTTTGGGGTTGATTTCTCGACTCGCCTGCTATGAAATACATAGGACGTAGGTTCGTCGCCGCGTCGTGTTCACCGCCGCCGCCGGGTTGCCCCCCGGCGGTTGAGCTTTTTTCTAGGCATGTCGTGCCTCCCGTGGCTCTGCGCCCAAGACGCGCGCTATCGCTTGGGTCTACTCACCTGCCAACTCTGCAAGCAGGGGGGCGCCCACGTGCCAGGCGCGCATCTCTGCCAGGATGCGCTCGCCTACTTCGCGCACAAGCAAAGCGTTTGCACTCCGCGCAATGGGCACTCGGGCCCCCATGACGGACACTCGGCACAACTGCACCTCGAGGTTTTCCATTGCCCCTCCTGTGAATAAGAAGAGCCCCGCACTGTGCGGGGCTTCTGCTATGTACCAGTCAAACGGGGGCAAAATGCTACCGCATCGCGGAAAACTCACGCAGTTTTCTCATGGCCACTGACCGCGCTTTCGGGTCGCACCGTCGCCGTCCTGACTCAGGAGCGCTTCGCGCTCGCGGGGTGTAAGCCGCTCTATCAGGGCCAGGAGGTCTAGGCTCAGGTCGGCGAGTGCCAGCCACACGGGACCTACTGGCCCCCAGTGGCGGGTCCTACTGTGCGCAGGTCGAAAAGGAATAAGGACGGCGCTCGTTCGCTTTCGAACGTTGCCGTCCTTATCTCTTCATTAACTCCAGAGCCTCTGCGAACGCTTGTAGTGCTGGGTGTGCGTGAAATATGCCCCTGACTGGACTCGAACCAGTACGCCCTAACGAGCACAGGCCCTCAACCTGCTGCGTATGCCAATTCCGCCACAGGGGCTATAGTGCGAGTATATCCCATCGGCCGCAGTTGTCAACTGGGCAGCGCAGAGGGTACAATGGCGGCTGATCGGCACCCCCCTCCATCATGAGGAGCCCAACATGCGAATTGCCCTGGATGCCATGGGCAGCGACCATGCCCCCGGCGTGGACGTGCGCGGCGCCGTGCGCGCTGCCCGGCGGTTTGGATATGAGATCACACTTGTCGGCCGGGAGCCGGAGATTCGCGCTACACTGGCGCAGGAGAACACCGAGGGCCTTGCCCTCTCGGTCGTGAACGCGTCCCAGGTCGTCGACATGGCCGAACACCCGGCACAGGCCGTGCGCGCCAAGAAGGACGCTTCGATCGTGGTGGCCATGGGCCTGATCCGCGATGGCGCGGCGGACGCACTCGTTTCAGCGGGGAACTCCGGCGGCGTGCTCGCCGCATCGCTGGCAAGCGCGGGTCGCATCGGCCGTATTCAGGGCGTGCAGCGCCCGGCTATCTCCACCATCCTTCCGACTCTGCAGGGGCCAGTGTTCATGCTGGATATTGGCGCGAACACGGACTGCAAACCGGAGTGGTTGGTCCAGTTCGCGATCATGGGAGCGGCCTATGCTGAGCACGTCCTCCGCATCGAGCGCCCGCGAGTCGCGCTCCTCTCTAATGGTGAGGAAAAGACCAAAGGCAGCGCCCTGGTGCAGGAGACCCACGAGCTTCTGGCTCGATTCTGTCCCGACCTGAACCTGATCGGCAACGCTGAGGGCAAAGATATCACGCAGGGCCTTGCGGACGTGATTGTCACCGATGGCTTTACGGGAAATGTCGCCGTCAAGACGGCCGAGGGCACGGCGAGCATGCTGCTGAAGGTTCTGAGCACAGAGATCAAGTCACGCCCGCTGGCCATGTTGGGCGGTCTGCTGGCCAAACCAGCCTTTCGCGCCGTTCGCAAACGGTTGGACTACCGCGAGTACGGCGGCGGCCTTCTCCTCGGCGTCAATGGTATCGTGGTCATTGCGCACGGACGCTCCGATGAACTGGCGATCGAGAACGCCATCGGCGTAGCGGGCGCGGCCCACATGGCCAGTATCGTGCCCCTCATCGCCGAGCGCATCTCAGCCGTGCCGTCGGCTGAGGCCGCCGACGCCGGATGAGGCCCTCATTGCTCGAGACTATCCTCCGAGGTATAGCATGGAAGCCGCTGTAAACAACGCTTTTCTAGAGAGCCGGCGCAAGCTGGCCAAATGGGGCAACTATATCGGGCTGGGCGCCCTGATCGCGGGGCTCTTTACCGTGGCCCGCTCTCCGGTACTATCCTCCACTCTCTTGCTCATCGGTGTGTGTGGCGCCAGCATCGGCGCCTATATGGCGAACCGATACATTCGCGAACCCCGCGTGGACCAGGTGCTCTCCCGGGCGCTGGACGGGCTGGACAAACGCTACACGCTGTACTCCTATTACCTGCCAGCAGGCCAGGTGGTGCTCTCCCACTTTGGGTTCACTGTTCTGGAGGCACGGTCACAGGGGGGCCAGATCGCCTACTCCCGGGGTCGCTGGTCGCACAAGGCACGCCTGAATCTCCTCAAACAGATCCTGGGAGAGCCCTCTCTCGGCAGCCCGGACAAGGATCTGGCGATACAGATCGAGCATCTCAGGAAGTGGATGGCCAGGCAGGGGCTGGACGATGTTCCTGTCAGCGGGGCGATCGTCTTCACCAACCAGGAAGCCGGGCTCGAGATCGAGGGGCTTGGCTTTCCGGCCGTTCGCCTGCGCGAACTGGCACCCCTCCTCAAGGGGGGCGTTTCCGATCAGGTGCCGCTAGCCACGAGCCAGCGTCGGGAGATTGAGAGCAAGCTGGATGAGCTGGTCCAGAAGGCTTGAGCCAGCGCTGGATCGTGCGCGCAGGCTGGCTCTGCCGGCGATCCTGCTGGTTGCACTGGGGCTCCGTCTCTACCGGCTCGGTTCGGCCAACCTCTGGTGGGACGAAGCCCTTGCCGTATGGGCCGTTCGCAAGGGGTTGGTAGGCGCCACGCTCTGGACCGCCAGCGATGTCCATCCCCCTCTCTTTTTCTGGACACTCTGGGCCTGGGTGCAGGCCTTTGGCGAGACCGAGTTCGCCATGCGGTTGCTTCCCGCAGTCCTTGGCGTCTTCACCGTACTGGTCGTCCACGAGCTGGGCCGTATCGTGGGGGGGCCCGGCGTCGGTCTGTTCGCGGCTGCGCTCACAGCAGTCAGCCGCTTTCATGTATGGTGGTCTCAGGAGCTCCGCATGTACGTCATGGCGGGGTTGTTGGGCACGCTGTCTCTCGCGCTCTTGCTGCGATGGCTCAGGTCTATGCGCCTGGAGAACCCGGAGAGCGAGAGCAGTTCTCTGCTCCTCGCGGGTAGCGCAGCGGCCATGCTGGGAGCCCTCTACACGGTATTCCTCAGCGCGGCTTGGGTCCTGGTCCAGAACCTGCTGGTCTTGGGCATCCTCGTGTGGGGGACCCGCTACCGCCGTGCAAAGATGCTCTGGCGCTGGACCGGCGCCCAGCTTGCGATTGCGGCCCTCGTTGGCCTGTGGCTGGGTTTGTCGTGGGGGAGGATGAGCACCTGGTCAGTTGCTGAGCCCGTCTCCCCCCTGTTTGTCGCCCGGCTGAACGCCACGCTCCTTGCGGTCGGGACTTCGGTCGAGATCGAACGCTACGCCTGGCTTGCTGTACTGCCGCTCGTCACGGCGGCCAGCGGAGGGCTGATGCTCTTGCTGAACGCCTGGAGAGAGCGGGATACCGACTGTGCCATCTCGTACGCGCTTCTCACATTGAGCATCGTCATCCCCCCGACACTGGTCTACCTGTCCACACTGCCACGCAGCCTCTTTTACACGCCACATATCGAAGCGCGCTACCTGCTGCCCTTCGCTCCCGCCTTCTGGGTCCTGCTGGCCTGGTCTCTTTCCAGGATCCGCCTTCGCTGGCGCGCATTGGGCACAGCGGTAGGCCTCGGCCTTATGGCCATCGCACTCGTCATGTTGCCCGGCTATTACCGGGATCGCCAAATCCAGGATGACTATCAGACCATGGTACGCGCCATAGCGAGCCAGGCCGGACCGCGCGACGCGACGCTGCTTGATTCTGGCAGCCGCTACCCGCTGTTCCTCTATCAGTACGATCGTCTGCCGCATCAGCGTCCTCCATTCGAGACGGTCTCGCTGGCGCAAGAGCCGGTGACGCGGGAGATGGTCGATGCGTGGCTCGCACAGAATGCGGAGCGCTACGATCGCATCTGGCTGGCTGAGGTGGATGTGAACCTCGATGATCCGGACCGCCTCGTGCGCGAGGGTCTGGCCGAGCAGTACACCCTAGCGTGGTCGGAAGGCTACGGGCACAATGCCCTTCTCCTTTTCTCCAACCGCGAGGACACGATCTCGATCTCCACGGACTACGTGCCCGACCAGTCCGCTCCGCCGGAGGCGAAAGCCCTCGGCCTGCGGGGTTGGGAACTGCCGGTCACAACGGGCGCCGCAGACGCACCGCTCTGGATAACGCTATACTGGGACCGTGCACCGGAGGAGGCTTGTCAGATCGAGCTTGTGCCGGAGAGTCGCGCTATGGGGGGGTACACAGCACAGCGGCGATCCGTGGCAACGTCCCCGGCCGCTGTGCCATTCCGCGAGCGCATCGAGTTCCCGATCGTCGATGCGCTGCCTCCGGGCAGATACGCGGTGCAACTCACCCGCAAGCCTGGCGCGCCCGTCCACCTTGGTTCAGTATCGATCGTCGGGACGCCGAATCTGCCGTTGCCTGAAGGCCCGCTGGTCGCTCTGGATGCCCTGATTGACGATTCGATTCTGCTGCGCGGATACACAATCCAGGGAGCGCTCGAAGAGGAGGTATTCTCCGTGCGCCCAGGGGATTCGCTCGTTCTGGACGTATACTGGGAAGCCCTGCAGGCTCCCGGGCGCGACTGGACGGTCTTTACGCATCTCGCAGGAGAGACCTACAATCCCGCCACAGCGGGGCCCCTCTGGGCGCAATCTGACGGCGTACCGGGGAGAGGACAGTGGCCCACGAGTGATTGGCGTGAGGGCGACGGCGCGGTGGAACGATACATCATCGCCGTTGGCGAGGATACGCCGCCAGGCAACTACAGCCTATCCTTTGGCCTTTATGATGCGGCAACGGGCGAGCGTGCGAGGATACGCCAGGGAGATGCGGAAGCAGTGGATCAAGTTGTGGCGTCGTCCGTCATCAATGTCCGTGGAGACTAGGCGATCGATCCGCCCGGCACCGGCTCGATGTACTTGGTCCAGGACTCGTGCACCGAAACGTGCGAAAGCAGAACGACGGCGCAGTACTGAGGGCGGAAAGGGGGTCGCCTCAGCGGCATGTTCGCTTCCTCTGGCGTTCTGCTCCCCTTTCGGGTGTTACAGCGCTGGCAAGCGCAGACCACGTTTTCCCAATCGGTGATCCCGCCCTTTACCCGAGGAAGCACATGATCCACGGTCATCTCCGCGCGCGGAGGGCGAGCCCCACAATACTGGCAGACGCCGTCATCCCGAACGAAGACGGCACGTCGCGTCAGGGGGACCCCTGCCCGGTGGGGTACACGGACGAAATACACCAGGCGAATCACCAGAGGCATGGGAAGCGACATGCTTTCGGCACGAATCCGGCTCTGCGCCGCCTCGATAACCTCGGCCTTGTCCTTGAGCAATAGCACGATGGCCCGGCGCAAGCTGACCACGCTGAGAGGCTCATAGGTGGCATTCAGGACAAGTACGGCGCTCATGCCTTCTTCTCCAACTCTCTCTACCATGTCCGGCTGGCGGCGAGTGTAATCTGGCTTACGTGCGGCGTCAATCGGTAATGCGTCTAGCAGATGACGAGACCATTCGCGAACCACACAGGCGGTGACGTTCGGTGCGCGATCGTGCAGAGATCAAGGCCCTTCTCCTGGACAGGCTCTGGCGAGAACGGTTCCATACCGAGCCCGATGCGCTGGAGAACGTTCCTGAAAGGAATCGCCCCGCTCCAGGCTCGATTTGGGAGCCGGCGGAATGGATGCGATCCCGCATTGCGAGGCTCCCCGGCGGCCTCCTTCGCCTGTGGGCTGAGAGCGGGCGCGGACATATTCTGGTTGCCCGCCGGCCCTCTCAGTACGTGCCTGGCCGAGCGACCTGGCATGGCCAGGCGTTGGAGGGCCTCTGTGAGATTCGCGCAGCGGATGCCTTCACAAGTCGGGGCTTGGCTCTCGAGGCCCTCGCGGACCTGGTGGACCACCTCCTCGGAAGCCAAGCCCGAGAGGACGGTGCCTGGCTGGCGGACGGGCATGGATGTACGCCACAGTTGTCCTCGGTGGCCGCCCGCCTCGTCCGTATCCACGCTCTGGGCTATGCTACACCGCCTGGCGAGGTGGACGCGCCACGGCGCTACTTTGCCAGGACGCTAGCTCTCTATCTGTCCGAGCCAGCTGAGCTGAACCACCTCGACCCGCTTTCACACCGTCTCTACAGTCAGACGCTGCTGAGCGAGCGCTGGTGGTCCGCGCAGTAGCAGCCACGGCCCGTCGCGACATCAATCCACTGTCGGGATCACTCTGCCCAACAGATCGTACGGCCGAGCGCCGGTGATCTGGACCCGCACAAAGGTATCCGCGGGCGCATCTCCACTGATGATCACCGAGCCGTCGATCTCCGGGGCATCGCGATAGCTGCGCCCTCGCGCCTGACCCCGCGCGGTGTCCTCCACCAACACACGCAATTCGCGACCAATCTGCTCCCGGTTACGGCTCAGCGAGATTTGCTGTTGCGCTTCCATGGCCGCGTTGTGGCGTTCCCGCGCAATCGCGGCCGGAACCTGTCCCGGCATATCGGCGGCAGCGGTCCCCCTCTCGCGGGAGTAGGTGAACACACCCACATGATCGAAGGCGATCCTGCCGAGCAGGTCGAGCAGGGCCGCGAACTCGCGCTCCGTCTCTCCGGGGAAGCCCACGATGAACGTTGAACGCAGGGCGATATCGGGCATCGCGGCGCGGAGCGCGGCGATGCGATCATGGACCATATCCACGTCGTGCGGCCGGCGCATACGCCGGAGCACGTCGGAATCGCCGTGCTGGAGGGGTAGATCGAGGTAATGGCAGATGCTCGGATGCGACGCCATCACCTGAACCAAGGCATCGCTGATGTGCTGCGGGTAAGCATACAGGATGCGAAGCCAGCCGTCCGCTGGCATTTCCTCCACCAGGTTCCCCAGCAGCCCAGGCAACCCGTCCTGCATGCCCAAGTCGCGCCCGTAAGCCGTCGTATCCTGGGCAATCAGCACGATCTCCCGGACGCCTTCCTGCACCAGCTCGCGGGCTTCGCGCAAAATCGTCTCCACTGGCTTGCTGACTTGCGGCCCTTTGATCAACGGAATCGCACAGTAGGCGCAGCCCGCGTCACAGCCATCGGCGATCTTGAGGTAGGCACTCCGCCCCGTGAGGGCCATCCTCCTGGTGGACGCCACCAGGTTGCCCTGCTCGCGCACATGCACACACACCCCGTGGCGCCGCTGCTGAAGCTCGTCAACGATCTGCACGATCTCGGACCAGGAGCGCGTTCCCAGAACCGCGTCGACCTCTGGTATCCGCCGACGGATGGAATCGCAATCGAGCTGGGCCAGGCATCCGGCGGCTATCAGAGCCTGGTCCGGACGCTTCGACCGCGCCAGAGCCTTCATCGCGGCATAGGATTCCTGGCGAGCGTCACGTATGAACCCGCAGGTGTTCACAATCAACAGGTCGGCTTCTGTGGCCTCCGCGGTAGCGCCATGCCCGGCCTCGACCAGCAACTGCGCCATCATCTCAGAATCCACGGTGTTTTTGGGACAGCCGAGTGTCATCAATAAGAACTTCATCGCACTCCAGAGGGAGAAAAGAGAGGTCCAGGCCTTGTGACCTGGACCATGCAGCCATCAGATCGAATTAGCGCCCCGGAAGGCTGTCCGCCGAGTACTCGACGGTGAGCACCTGACCACTGGCCCCCAAGGCCCCCACATCATATCCATTGACGACCAGTCGTATGCCGCCAGCATTCCCCACGCGCAAGGTGACCTGCTCGTCGGCTCGCCACTCGGCCGTCTCGCCAGGGCCGAGAATCCCGATATAGGCGGATTCGCCATCGAGGGTCACCTCGACGTAAGTGTCCGCCTCCACGAACGCCTGCACCAGAACGCCAGTCTCTGGAGTCGGGCTGGGCAGCTGCGCCGGCCGGGGTGTTGGCAGCTCGATCCGCGTCCAGGTGGGCTCAGGCGTAGGCTCTACGACCGCCTCCGGCTCCCCTTCGGCGGTAGGCTCTGCTGTCCGGGTCTCCTGAGGCCCCTCGGCCTCGGCGGTTTCGAGGGGAGGTGTCGCCTCCGGGCTCGGTGCAGGCTGGAACCAGAGACGAGGGAGCGGTGATCCCCCCGAGATGTAGGTGCTGTAGATGTACCAGCCCGCCACCAAGGCCACCGCGAGCAGGCCCAGGGCAAGCAGCCAGCCTCCGTATGCCCGGGGGGGCGCCAGAGGCTCGCTCAGCATCTGCGGGACGACCATCTCCGGCCGACCTCCGCTGAGTTCGACAAACTCCTGGGAGGCCAACTGGGGATCCAGGCCGAGATAGCGCGCATAGTTGCGTACCAACCCGCGACCGTAGACGTCACCGGGAAGATCCTGGTAGCGGCCCTCCTCCAACGCAAACAGCAAGCTTCTGCGGATGTGAGTGACCTCCTCCGCTTGCTCGAGCGTGATCCCCTTCGTCTCGCGGGCCTGCCGGAGACGTGCTGCCAGATCGCCCATGGGCACCGCCATCGTGGATCCTGGGAAAGCCTCTGGTCACTATACACGGCGCTCCGGGGCGTGTCAAAGCCCCAGACGTCCAGACACTGTGCATTTGTTGACCTCCGGTATTGTGCCAGGCGTCCCGTGCGGCACGTCTGCCGGGGCGATATATCCTGCCGCACGCAGTGATCGCGCCGCACACATGATCATTGCCACACCCGGGAAGCGATGATAGAGTAGAGGAACAGGTAGCGCCCGCTGCCGAGCCCAGATGGAGCCAGAATCATGGCGCACAATGTGCAAGTCAAGCTCACGGACATCGCCCACGGAGGAGACGCCGTGGGGAGGATCGACGGCCAGGTCGTGTTTGTCCCACTGGCCCTACCCGGAGAGACCGTGACGGTTTCCGTCGCGCCTTCGAGCTCCTCCTATCTGCGGGCGAGCCTGGTATCCGTGGATGCTCCTTCGCCCGATCGTGTCGAGCCCCCCTGCCCGGCATTTGGCCGATGCGGGGGTTGTCAGTGGCAGCACATCGCCTATCCGGAACAGCTTTGGCTCAAGCAGAGCATACTGCGGGCAGCCCTCTCCCGTATCGGGCACTTGACGGATCCGCAGGTGCAGCCTGTGCAGGGAATGCAGAACCCATGGCACTACCGAAACCACGTCCAGTTGCGCGTTTCCACCGATGGCTGCGCCGGCTACTATGCTCTTCAGAGCCATGACGTGGTCCCCGTTGAGAAATGCTTGATCGCAGAGCCCTTGTTGCTCTCCATGTGGCAGGCGCACCGAGACACGCAAGTGCCCTCCCGAACGTTGACTTTGAGAGCAGGGGTCCATACCGGGGATCGCCTCGCGATCCTGTCCGGCCGTGGCGCCAGCCGCCGGGCGGCCGCAGGGCTGCCGTACAGTTGCCTGCAGGTCGATGCCGAGGGCCATCACCGGGTCCTCGCGGGCCGCGACCACCTGTTTGAGAGAGTGGGCCGGCTTACTCTGCGGATCTCGGCGGATGCGTTCTTCCAGGTAAACGCCCGCCAGGCAGAACGCCTGGTGGAAGTGGCAGCCACACATCTGGAGCTAGAGCCCGGTGAGTCCTTGCTGGACGCCTATTGCGGCGGAGGTCTTCTCGGCCTCTCGCTCGCCGGCCCTCACAACCCCCTGTTTGGCATAGAATCGTCCGGGCCGTCGCTGAAGGACGCGCAGGCGAACGCCGGCGATCGGGGAGTGTTCTGGGAAGGTGATGTGGCCGAGGTCCTGAGGCGCGAGCGCCCGCGGGTCGATGCCATCGTGTTGGATCCGCCTCGCACCGGATGCAGGCCCGAGGCGATCGAGGCGCTCAGCCTTTGCGAAGCGCGACGCATCATCTACGTCTCGTGTGATCCGGCGACCCTTGCCAGGGATGTGGCACGGTTTGCGGACCACGGCTATCGGTTTTCCTGCGCTAGCCCTGTCGATCTCTTTCCTCAGACGTATCACCTTGAGACCGTTGCTGTGTTGGAGCGCGTCGCTTGATTCAGCGCTGGCCTTACCAGCTGGCCACTCGAGGGTAACTGAAGGTCGAGCCAGGAGCCGTTCGGCGGGTGATGCTGCACAGGCCAGATAGAGACGGTCCGCATCTTGGCCGTTGCTCCGCCGCGCTCGCCCTGGAGAAGCGTTGCTTCGTTCTGTCCAGCCCTCTCTAGCCGTACATGCGCCGCCGCCAGATTCATCCATCCATCTGTTCCTCAGGCTCCACACGGAAGCCGTGCTCTGTCACGCCTCCCGATCCGAGCCGCAGGCCACATTTGTGGTATAATCTTGTTATAGTAACAAAATTGTGAGGGGTCCGGTCACAGGTCTGGATCTCTTTTTGTGCCTGAGGGGACCATCGTTATTGCCAGTGGAGAGCAAGTATGGAACTGGAACGTTCGGCGCAGCGGATTGACGGAACGGATATCATCAACTGGTTTCGTTCAGGTTCCCAGGAGGTACAGCGCAGCCGTAGGCGACTGAACGCCATCAACGTATTCCCGGTTGCCGACGGAGATACCGGCACGAACCTGTCGACCACGCTGCGAGCGATGGTGGACCGTCCAACACAAGACCGGTCCTTCTCGGCCACCTTGCGTGCGCTCTCTGACCTGGGTCTATCCCATGCACGCGGCAACTCGGGCATCCTGTTCGCGACCTACATCAGCGGCATCGCGGCCGAGGGCGCGGCGCATGATTCGGTAACCGTTGAGGAGTTCGCCCAAATCGCGAACCGCGCGGTCAGCCACCTGTACCATGCGGTGGAGCGCCCCGTTGAAGGGACGATGATCACCGTGATCCGCGAGTGGGCCAGCACCCTGGCGCGCCATGCCAGCCGCTTCCCCAGCTTTGGCGAACTGATGGCGGAAGGATACAGCGCCGCAGGGGCCGCACTGCAGAGAACGGCGAGCCAACTGGAAGTGCTCCGCAGAAACAACGTGGTGGATGCGGGCGCCGAGGGATTCGTGCGGTTCCTGGAGGGCATCAACCGGGCCCTATCGGGGGATGCCGAACGGGTGGACGCCGAGCCTGTACCGGAGCTGACCATCGCCCCCGAGAGCGAGATGGCGTCCGGATACCGTTACTGCACGGAGGTCCTGATAGAGACCCCGGAAGGGGCGCCTCTCCCGGACGAGATCGCGCTGGAGAGCACCCTCCAGAAGCAGTTGCATGGCTATGGGGATTCCCTCATCGTCAGTGCCCGGGCGTCCAGGACTCGTGTACACATCCATACCGATACGCCTGCGCGAGTAGTCGAGGATCTCACCGCCTACGGCTCTGTCCTCGAACAAAAGGTCGATGACATGCGGCTTCAGGCGAGCGTGCGGGAGCACCGGCTACATCCTGTCGGGCTGTTGACGGATTCGATCGCCGATCTTCCCGAGACCTTCAAGCTCGAGAACCAGATCCACACGCTCCCCCTCGGTTTGCTCCTCGATGGGACAGCCTATCTGGACAAGATAACGATCCAGCCGGGACAGCTAACGGAGGCGATCTCCCGCTCCGAAGCCTATCCGACGAGCTCGCTACCCGAGCCGGGACGCGTTCGGGCCTTCCTGGAAGGCCTAATCGATCTGTATGAATCGCTCATCTTTGTCACGGTTTCGTCCCAGATGAGTGGCACAAACCGGATCATCACGCAGGCGCTTCAGGATATCGATCTTCAGGGCAAAAAGGTAGCCATCGTCGATAGCCTGACGAACTCGGGCGCGGAGGGTCTCCTGGTTCAATCGGCAGCGAATCTCCTCAATGAAGGGGCGAGCCACGATGAGGTCGTTGCGCGCCTTGGAGCACTGATCCCCAGGGCCAGGATATACGTGTGCCTGGACACGCTCGAGTACGCCGTGCGCTCGGGCAGGGTGCCCAATACAGTCGGCAAGCTAGGGATCAAGCTCGGGCTGCGTCCGATCATGAGTGTAGATCCCCATGGGCGCGGCACTGCATTCGGCGCCGCGTTCAGCCAGGGCGGCCTGACGAAAAAGATCCGCCGCCTCGTACGCCGGCACCTGGCCACAACCGGCGTTCTACGCTACGCCATCGTTCATGTCGGAAACCCGGCACTGGCAGCCCAGTATGCCGCAGAGCTCGGAGAGATGATCGGGCGCCAACCGGAGTACATCACGGAGGTCTCTGCCGTGATCGGAATCCATTCGGGTCCAGGAAGCGTCGCGGTCTGTCTCATCGAAGGAGAGGAGGCTTCCGGTGCTTGATGCAGCCATCCTGATCGCCCTGTACTTTGCCTTCTTCTTCGTGCTGGGCACGTTCCTGCACAACAACTCCATCGTTGACATCGGCTGGGGCCTGGGGTTTGTGGTTGTTGCCGCCTACGTGATGCTCACGACGCAACCCACTTCAACCGCCATGTGTGCCGTAGCGCTCCTGGTAGCCATCTGGGGGCTGCGGCTCTTTTACCATCTCCTGCGCCGCAACCTGGGCAAACCGGAGGACTTTCGGTATGCCAACTGGCGCAAGGAATGGGGCAAGTGGGTCATCCCGAGGGCCTTCTTCCAGGTCTACATGCTGCAAGCCCTGTTCATGTACGTGGTGGCGCTGCCCATCACACTGACGGGCCAAGCCAGCGGATCGGGCGCTTCCAGTGCCCCGCTGTTTGTTTCTGGCGTTGTGGTGTGGATCACGGGATTCCTGTTCGAGGCCGTTGGCGATTCCCAGCTTCGACGGTTCGTCGCCCAGCCAGCGAATCGGGGCCAACTGATGACGTCGGGGCTTTGGCGGTACACACGCCATCCCAACTACTTTGGAGAAGCGCTGATCTGGTGGGGCCTCTTCCTGGTATCGTTGAGTGGCGGGGCCTCGTGGCTGGGACTCGTTAGCCCCGTCGTGATCACCTATCTGCTTCGTTTTGTCTCGGGCGTGCCGATGCTGGAGCGCTCCATGAGCCGCAAGCCAGGCTGGGAGAGCTATGCTCAGAGAACCAGCATCTTTGTGCCCTGGTTCCCTAAGGAAGGCAACTGATGGACGTGGGAGGTTAGCCGTGTCTCAGATTTTGACCCTCGAGAATATCCGCAACTATGCCATCGCGCTGGCGATTTTCTTGGCCATCGACATGGTCTGGCTGAATGTAATCGCCAAGTCGCTCTACGCCCGTCATCTGGGCTACCTGATGACCTCGCGCGTCAACATTGCGGCCGCCTTTATCTTCTACATGCTGTTCATCCTCGGCATTGTGGTGTTCGTGGTGAATCCCGCCCTGATGGCGCAAAGCTGGCAGATGGCCCTGGGCCTGGGCGTGTTATTTGGTCTGGTATGCTATGCCACCTACGACCTGACCAACCTCGCCACTGTGCGTGATTGGCCCGCAGTCATCACTATCATCGATCTGGTCTGGGGCATGTTTGTCTCAGGCATCACTTCGTTGCTCAGCTACGTGGCGATCCGCCTGCTTGGGTGAACCGGCGCGATGCGTCCTGCCAGGAGGCCGGGAGTGTCCGATACCCCGGCCTCTCTGCTTTCTTGCACAAGAGCCCGATGAATTGCCTGGCCTGATGCCTTCCCTCCTGCTATCATAGGGCCGGCGAGCGTCCATGCGTCGGCCGGCCCGCGGTGGCACGCTCACCCGGATTGACGTGGCTATTCGCGAGCGCGCCCATCCCCGCCCAGGCGTTCACGCCCCGGGGCGCCATGCAGACACGGAGGCACCAGTGGACACCTTCAACGAGGCCCTTGACGAACTGGCCCGGATGTACGGGCACGATGTCGCCCTCTCTCTCGCCACAGTGGCTGGCGAGCGCCCTAACCTCCGCATGGTCAATGCCTACTACAAAGGCAGAGCCTTCTACATTACCACCTATGCGTTGAGCCACAAGATGCAAGAGATCGCGCAGAACCCGCATGTGGCCCTGTGTCACGGTCTCTTCATCGCCCACGGCAGAGGAGTGAACCTCGGCAATCCTCTGGAGGCGGTCAATCGGGAGCTGCGCGAGGAGTTGAGAGAGGTCTTCTGCGCCTTCTACGCCCGGCACGTCAATGAGGACGACCCCCATACCTGTATCCTTCGTGTCGACCTCGATGATGCGATCCTGTGTACGGCGGATACGCGCTACGTCATCGACTTTGCTCGGCAGAGCGCCACGCGGGAGCCCTTCATCAACGACATCATCTACTAGGACAGAGGCATCCCGGCATGCGGGCATCGTGCGAGGCCGCTAACCGCGTCCTGCCCGTGCGTGCCTGGCCCCATCTGCAAACCCACAGGGTTTCATCAGCACATGGAGGCTCCCGTTAGTGATCCAGAGCGCGACAAAACAGCATCTCTCCCCTGAGACGATACATGCGCTGGCTGCCGAGGTTCACGCAGCCCCGTTATCGGACTCGCGGGAGCTGGGCAACGGATACTACAACACCGCACTACGGCTATCCTACGCCGACGGCCTGGTCGTTGTGCTCAAGATTGCCCCACACCCCTCCACAAAGGTCTTGCGGCAGGAGGACGCCCTGCTTCAGACAGAGGTGGAGACGCTTCGCTACGTCTCCAGCCACTCGGACATCCCCGTGCCCCAGGTGCTGTCTCACTGTACATCCAGTCCGCACGTCGAGAGCCCTTATCTGGTGCTGGAGAACCTCGCGGGCGTGAGTCTCGATAGCCTGATGGAAGAGATGGATCCTCACCAACTGGAGCAGGCCTACGGTATTGTGGGGAAGTACGCTCGTGAGCTCCATGAGCTGCAGATGCCCTTCTTCGCCAGGCCAACTCATCGGGGCGACACATGGTGCCAGGCCTTTTCCGACATGATCAACGACGTCCTGCTCGACGCAGAGGATGTCTGTGCTGATCTGGGCGTCCCCTCGGGCGAGATTCGTGACACAGTGGCCGCCTGCGCTCCCTCCCTGTGTGCCGTGAGCACGGCCAGCTTGCTGCATCGTGATCTCTGGCCTGGCAACGTCTTTTATGACGTGTCCTCGAGCCGGATCACGAGAATCATCGATTGGGAACGGGCCGTCTTTGGCGACCCCCTCATGGAGTTCGTCTGTGCGCTGCTCGAAGGGCTTTATGTGCTGGGTCCGCGGAGGGCATTCTACCGGTCGTATGGTCGGACGGATACCTTCACCCTCGACGAGCGGGTTCGTCTGGATCTCTACACGGTGTACCTCGCCCTGTTGCTCAACGTGGAGGGATACTTCCGCGATTACCGAGATCCCCGGCAGGAGAGCCAATTGCGCGCCACGGTGGCCTCCCTGATCACCCGCCTGCAGAACGATCGGACGTGAGCGGATCTGTCCATAATCACCGAGAACTGCGGCCGCTGGAGGCCGAGGTGCGGGCAGCTCTGGGCGAACGCCAGCCCTACTCCATGGTTCTCTTGCAGAGCCAAGACGGCCTCTGCGTATACCGGGTATGGCTGGATGGCGAGCCAGCCATCCTCAAGTACATGTCAGACGTGCCGGAGCGGAGAGAGATCACCAACTATGCTCTGCTTCAATCCCTTGGCGTGCCCATGGCGAAGGTTCTCGCAAAGGGCGAAAGCTATCTGCTGCTCGAGGATCTCTCCTGCAGTGATTCGCTCCGGTTGGGAATGCGTGACGATCTGGCCGATCCCACCGTCGCTGTCGCCCTGGCTGAGTGGTACCGCACGCTGCACAGAGCGGGCACCCGCGTGGCCGCCTTGGAGGGCCTGTGGGCCGAGTCCGACCTGATCAGTGCTGATGCCCTCATCGCGCTCCGCGAGAGGTTCCCGGAGGCCGTGATGACCTGGGACTATGTGCTTGACCACCTGGTAGAACTGCAAACCCGCGTTGCGGAGTTATCCAGGACGCTGACCTACAACGACTTTTCATGGACCAATCTGGCCGTGTCCCGTGATGGCCGGAGCGCCCTCATGTTCGACTATGGTCTGCTCGGGCGGGGATACCCCTATGCCGACTGGCGAAATGTGACCTTGGCTCTATCGGTCGAGGCCCGGGAGGCCTTTGCCTCCGCCTATGGGTCGTTCAGCGAACGCGAAGCTATCACGGATAGTTGTGTGGCTCCCCTGGTCAACCTGATTTGCGCGAATCGCCTGCCCCGGTTCCCTTCCTGGGCAGATGCTTCTCTGCGCGCAGCGCGCGACGGAGATCTCTACACACAGGCCTCGCGCCTGCTAGAATCCTAGCCAGAAGCCAAAGAGCTTGAGGCGACGTGTCGCGCCAGCGCTTGAAGCCCCTCGCCTGCCAAGGTCCACGACTCGATGGTCGAGGCGGCCTCGGATTTGCCTGGCAGGCCCACCTGTGCTATAATCCTCGCCGTCAACCAATGACTGTGCAGGAAGGGAAAGCGATATGCCGTTGACAAAGGGCGAGAAGGATGAGATCGTAGATCAGTTTCATCGTCATCCTGAGGATACTGGCTCACCGGAAGTTCAGATTGCACTGCTCACCAAGCGAATCAATCGGCTGACGGAGCACCTGAGGGAGAATCGGGCTGACGTTCATTCTCGTCGTGGTTTGCTCAAGCTTGTCGGTCAACGGCGCCGTCACTTGAACTATCTGAGTCGTGAGGATGAGCCCAAGTACCGTGAGATGCTCGATCGTCTCGGCCTCAGGCGCTGATCTACACGCAATCTGGGTGCGTTTTGCGATCAGGAGAGTAGTTCTCGGCCCGTTGGGTCCAGAGCTACTCTCTTTTCGGTCATTGGATGAGAGCGCTACCCGAACGCGATCGGGTTGCTGTCACAGGGAGGGCAGAGCGGTTTTGCGCAGGAATTGGGGACTGCGCCCCACACGGTGGGACATACTCCCCAGTCCCTGGTCAATCCGCTCCGCCCGCCCGCCAGTAAAGAGGTGAGGAGCGGACATGGAAAGGGAGTTTACAGCAGGTTTCGGGCGCGAGCCCATCACGATCAGCACGGGCAAACTGGCGCAGCAGGCCGGTGGCTCGGTCCTGATGCGCTGGGGAGATACGGTTATCCTCGTCACGGCGACGGCCTCCAGCGAGCCCCGTCACGGCATCGATTTCTTCCCGCTGACGGTGGATCTGGAGGAGAGGCGCTATGCCGCAGGCAAGATCCCCGGCGGCTTTTTCAAGCGCGAGGGTCGGCCTTCCACTGAAGCCATCCTGACCGTTCGCAAGGTGGACCGCCCGCTGCGGCCCCTCTTCCCGGATGGCTACCGGAATGATGTCCAGATCGTCATCACCCCGCTCTCGGCGGATGAGGAACACTCGATCGACATTCTTTCGATCGTGGGCGCTTCGGCCGCGCTGATGATCTCGGATATCCCCTTCGAGACACCCGTGGGTGCCGTGCGAGTCGGCTACATCAATGGCGAATACGTGCTGAACCCGGTGAACAGCGAGATCGCCGTCAGCGAACTCGATATGGCCCTCGCTGGCACGGCGGACTCGGTCAATATGATCGAGGTGGGCGCCAACGAACTCTCTGAGGAGATCATCGCCGAGGCCATCCGCATCGGTCACGAGGCCATGCAGAGCGTCATCGCGCTCCAAGTTGAGATGCGTGCGGCCATCGGCAAAGAGAAAAAGCCCGGACAGCGCTTTGGTGTGCCGGCCGAGGTTGCCGACTTGGCGCGCGAGTGCGTGCAGGCCAGGATCACAGAGCTGGTGTCGGGAGAGTTGCCGCGCGAGGAGCGCCACGCCGCAGAGGATGCCCTCCGCGCAGAGCTGCTCACTCATGCCAGTGAAGAACTGCCGGCCCCCCAGCTCGCAGAGGCCTTTGAAGCCCTTATGAAGAAGGCTATGCGAGATCGCATCATCGCCACCGGCAAGCGGATCGATGGCCGCGGACTGGATGAGATCCGCGAGCTCAAGGCTGAAGTCGGGCTTCTGCCGCGGGTACACGGCTCGGCCCTGTTCAGCCGTGGCGAGACTCAGGTTCTGAACATCGTCACGCTGGGCTCCGCCGATGATGAGCAGCGCATCGAATGGCTCTCGGAAGATGGAACCAGGCGCTACATGCACCACTACAACTTCCCGCCATACTCCACCGGCGAAGCCTACCCCATGCGAGGCCCCCGGCGTCGCGAGATCGGGCATGGAGCCCTGGCAGAGAAGGCGGTACAGATCGTCCTCCCGCCAGCCGAGGAGTTCCCCTACACGATTCGAACGGTGTCCGAAGCAGTGTCGTCCAATGGATCAACGTCCATGGCCAGCACCTGCGCCAGCAGCCTGGCTCTGTTCGATGCGGGTGTGCCCCTCCGAGCGGCAGTTGCCGGCATCGCCATCGGCCTTATCACGTCGGATGACAACTATGCCTTGCTCACCGATATCCAGGGCCTGGAAGACCATCTGGGCGATATGGACTTTAAGGTGACGGGGACGGCCAAGGGTATCACGGCCATTCAGCTCGACATCAAGATAACGGGCCTCGCCCACCACCTGATCGTGGAGGCATTGGCCAAGGCCAAGGTCGGGCGCATGCAGGTCCTCGATGTGATGAACGCGGCGCTAGCTGCGCCGAGGACGGACATGTCGCCCTTCGCTCCGCGGATCACAACCGTCACGATCCCGGTCTCCAAGATCGGTGCCTTGATCGGGCCAGGCGGCAAGAACATCCGTGGGATCATCGATGAGACGGGTGTGAGCATCAACGTCGATGATGACGGAATCGTGACCGTAGCCTCCAACAACGGCGAGGCCATGGCCGAGGCGATTTCTCGCATCACGGCCCTCACCGCAGAGCCAGAGGTGGGGCGGATCTACACGGGCAAGGTCGTGCGCACCACGGACTTTGGAGCCTTTGTGGAGTTCATGCCCGGCCACGACGGCCTGGTCCACATCTCCCAGCTGGCTGATTTCCGTGTGGCCAGTGTCGAGGATGTGGCGCAGGTAGGCGATGAGATCACCGTAATGGTGACCGATGTCGATGCTAACGGTCGTGTGCGCCTCTCGCGCCAGGCCGTTCTGGAAGGCTGGACGGCCGAGGAGGCTCGCGAGCGGGACCGAAAGCCGAGCGGAGGCGGTCGCAGCCGCGATCGTGACGGCGGCTCTCGCGGCCGGCGCTAGTCCGTGCGCCCCACACCGGCCTGAACCGGCCGGTGTGGGGCTTTGCTAAAACCCCATCTCCAGATGGTACGGTGAAATGACAGATCAACCTCAGCGGGTTTCGTGGCTCCGCGAGATACTCGAGTCGGTGTTGCCGGCTCTGGTGATCGTTGTAGTGGTGAACCTGTTCATCGCGCAGGCCACCCGTGTGGAAGGCCAGAGCATGGAGCCCACGGTGTACAACGACGAGAGGCTGATCATCGAAAAGATCAGCTACAGACTACACGAGCCAGAACGAGGGGACATCGTCGTTCTGAGGCCTCAGCAGCGTGGAACGCTACCCCTCATCAAGAGAGTGGTCGGCCTCCCCGGCGAAGCGGTGGAGATCAGGCAAGCTCAGGTCTTTATCGACGGAGAGCCACTGCAGGAGCCCTATCTCGATGAAACCATGCTCGGCGGCATGCCCACACAGATCGTCCCGGAGGGGCACCTGCTCGTCCTGGGAGACAACCGCAACGCTAGCAACGACTCGCGGTCCTTTGGTATGGTCCCGTATGAGGACATCATCGGTCGGGCGTGGTTCCGCTACTGGCCGATGCAGCATATCGGCCCGGTCCGTTAGCCCGAACGAGCCTCTGCCCGGAGGCATCCTGGCTTTGACTATCAGAGGGGAGCGCCATGGCCTACGACAAGACCTGCTACCTTCAGCACACGGCCTTTCGCGTCCGTGACATCCAGTGGCACACCGCCTTCTTCGCCGCACTGGGCATGCCCGTCCGCCGCATCGCCGGGGATCCGGACGATCCGCAGCAGGTGTGGACCGTGGGCGGCATTCAGCTCGTCTCTGACAAGAGCTTTGAGGGGCCGGAAGGCCGGATGGCGCATCTAGGCATCTACGCCGATGATCTGGAGGCCGCTCTGGAGGAAGCTTACCGGTGGGGCGTTCAGGAGATGCCGCAGGGGCATAACTGGATACGCCTGCCGGACGGGCTGGAAATCGAGATGATGCAGGCCCCCAGAGACTAGCGGCCCGTCTCGCTCTGGGCCGCGTCCTCGCCAAGCCAGGGCCCTGCCAGACTGTGATCAATCCCCTTCTACTGGCCCGTGATCCAGCAGACGTTCCTGCTGCCTCTGATACCAGTCCTCCCCACTCACATCCAGGACAGGCAGTTGCTCCACGCTGGGTGCGACAAGACCCTGCCACCAGTCCTTGCGTGACCGGGGATCCATGAAGGACCCTGTATCCCGAATGGCCACGCCCAGCTCGTGGTCCGCTGCGCGTCCGATGGCTTGCCCGTATCGCAGACCAGGCAGGCTCCTGCGGCCGGCTGCTTCCAGCTGGTTGTAGAGCGCCACCAGCCTTGGTTCCACACATATACCCTCGATGTGTACGGTGTAGCCGGTGATGACGTGGTCTTCGCGCGTGTACTTGATCGTGATCCGATCGGGGGCTGCGTAGAGCACCATCGCGACATAGTGCTGATCGGCCACCGTGTCCCAAAAGATCTCGGGGCCACGGTACGGAACGATGACCTTTTCTCCCGGTGTCGCCGCCAGGCCGATCAACGTCACCTCAGGGCTCGTAATCGGGTAAACTCCATACACCCCCGGCCAACGCCCATCCCACTGATAGACCTGGTAGACGCGGTCGATGCTAGGATATCGGGAATCGGCAAAGATGGTCTGGAGCCTGGGAGCGTTAGGATCGGTGGCGCCGTTGATCGCCACGAGGCTGCGCAATGCGGAGCTGTTCTCTCGGTAGCCCCGCAAGGCGAGGTTGAGATCCGGATGGGCAGAGCCGGGCACGCCGGGATCCGGTGAAAGGACCTCCACAGGGATCGCCGAGTACGATTCTTCCGGGATGGGCGCACAGGCCGGCCGCGTACTCGCAGCCGCGTACGGCAGATACAGGCACACCCCGTCGGGCTCGGCCAACGGTTCGGCCGAAAGACGGGGAGGCAGCAGCACAAGTACAAAGAGACAGAGCAGTAGCAGTCGGGGGGCAAGCCGTCTCCGGTCTTGGAGTCCCACGGCAGTCTCCTTCTGTGAAGGGTAATGCCAGAATCTGTGCCCTGTATGTTACCAGAGCGTTCGGGAGGACTCCATTAGGCCAGCCTGCAGCCGGCGTGAAATCGCGGTAAGCTCAGGGGCTCCGCACGCTTCCGATCTAGAGCGACCTCCCTGCACTGAGCCTTCGTGTGCCCACCAGCCCGATCAACAGGCTGGCTACCGCCGTAGCCACGAACATGGGCGACATCCCAAATCGATCGGCCAATACGCCACTGAGCGCGGGCCCGGCGAACATCCCGATCGCGTACACCGCCTGGTGAAAGCCCATGGCGGTTCCTCGCTGCGCCTCGTCCACATTCCGAATCGACATCCCCATCAACACGGGGTAGCCGATGCCATTGGAGAGCCCGATGACGAACTGCAGAACAAACACAGCCACCATTGACCGTGCGATCGCCGCAGAGGCCGTGCCAAGCGCCAGCAGGACAAAGCTCAAATACACCATGTGGCGCGCCCCAATCCGGCACACCACTGCAGTGGCGATCAGGTTACCGAAAGTCACCACGGCGATGTTAAAGCTAAGCAAGGCGCTGAGCATGACGTCATCAGCACCCAGCGCTCCCGCTAGAATTGGCACAAAAGAAAACGTCGTTGCCCAGTTCGCATACTGGTGGATCATGCTGAGCAACGATGGCAGCAGCACATCGCTGCGAGAGAGAAGGTGCGCGAGATCGCCGAGGGAGGGCGCTTTGGGCGGTTGAGGGTCTTCGCGCGCTGGCAGGATTGTCAGAACGGCAACTACAGCGGCGGCAGCAGCCAGGTAGAAGGCCAGCGAATACCCCATCCAGTTGTTGAGCGTCCCGGTGAGGGCCGTGGCGAGTATTCGCCCCACTCCGCCCACAAACGTGAGCAGCGCGCTGGCACGAACCGCGTCTTCCGGCGGGAACAGGCTGGAGAACATCACCACCAGAGGGACCCAGGTCCCCGCCGCAAGGCCGGTGACGGCCCTACCGATCAGTAAGCCGCTGGCGCTATCCGCAGAGGCAAGCAACAGCGCGCCGAGCGCGCCCAGCGACAGCCCGACGAGCACAAAGGGCTTGCGTCTGCCCACCCAATCCGCTACAAGGCCGAGAGGAAAACGGATGATCGCCTGCCACAGTCCATACATGGACAGAATGATCCCCACGGAAGATAACGAATCCACCTTGTTCTCCACGTACGTGGGCAACGTGGGCGCGTAGATGTACAGAGAGATCCAGTACATCAAGACGGCCACGCACAGGAGGATCGTCATCATCCGATGGTTGGTGGTACCGGGCCGCGACACGGCAGATCTGCTCATTCGGCTCCTTCTAAAGGTCGTTCCTCTCAATCGCGTCACGCGGCGCTAGCGGGCAAGCCAGGCGCCATCCACCGGAAGGACGATACCGTGGCAATACTCGGATGCGGCCGACGCAAGAAAGACCACGGCGCCCTTGAGGTCCGCGGGGGTGCCCCATCGGCCGGCAGGTATGCGCGCCGTGATGGCTGGCTCACGCTCCGGATCCGCCGCCAGCCCGGCAGTCAGATCGGTCAGCATGTAGCCGGGAGAGATCGCATTCACATTGATGTGCTGCTCGGCCAGTTCGTTCGCCATCGCGCGGGTGACGCCGACGACACCGTGTTTGGAGGCTGCGTAAGGAGCAGAGAGGATGCCTCCCTGGAACGAGAGTGCGGAGGCGACATTGATGATCTTGCCTCCGCCATGAGCGAGCATATAGCGGGCCGCCGCCTGCGAAAGGAACATGAGGCTGCGCAGGTTCACCTGCATCACCTGCTCCCAGGCCTCCGGCGAGCAGTCCAGCACCGGTTGGCGGATTGTGATCCCAGCCGCATTCACCAGGATGTCCAGACGGCCCCAGGCCCTGACCACACGGAACACGAGATCCTCAAGTTCCTGCGGAGTCGTCGTGGCCAAATCATGCTTGAGAAGCATAAAGCGTCGCCCCATCGTGGCGATGGCGGCTTCGGTCTGCCGGCAGTCGCCGCGCGAGACGCCCGCGATGTCCGCCCCCGCCTCCGCAAGCCCAAGCGCCATCGCCTGCCCCAATCCCCGGCTGGCTCCGCTGACCAACGCCACCTTGCCAGAAAGGTCGAAGGAATCCAGTATCATGCTTCTTCCTCATGTTCTTGCCTGCGAGCAGGCACAGCCCGCCTGCCCATAACAAAGACGAACCTGGATCGGGCACTGTACTCCCGGCCACAGGTTCGTCGCCAATCATTCGCCCAG
>Ga0123333_10000896_pt1 | contig 31724 bp, 31 predicted proteins | sample BioC12SIPDNA_3_FD_89957 | JGI IMG/M metagenome (GOLD analysis project Ga0123333, IMG submission 89957) | Anaerobic biogas reactor microbial communites from Washington, USA - Biogas_R2_B C12 SIP DNA | ecosystem: Engineered > Bioreactor > Anaerobic > Unclassified | place: Washington, USA... | reverse complement strand
TACGCCTATGCAGTCTTCGGAGTGGGCCGGCTCCCGCACACCCTGGGAGATCGTCGGCTTACCACTGCACAAGGGGGCCCTATGACGGGAGAGCAAGAGCTGCACCAGCAGTTGGCCGAGGCCGAGAACACCATCCGCATGCTGCGGAAGGCACTTGCCAGCGCATTGATCCGCACCGAAGGCACCGGTTCGGTATCGATCGACGCCCTGAGCGATGCGCCAGCCGACAGTGAGGACGAGCGTGCCTGGGTCAATGACGGTCCCTCGGGCACAGGCATTCAGGAGCGGGAGCCCGGCCAACTGCGCGAATCCCCGCCGGCCTACCCCAACCGCGGAGGCTCCGCTGACGACTGCGGCGCCCGCGATCCGCACGCCGCCCAGGAGCGCATCATCGAGGCGCTCGCGCTCACGCAGACCATCATCCGTGCCGCCCCGTTCGGCATCAACGTCTATCGCGACTCAGGCGAGTGCGTCCTCGCCAACGAGGCCGCCGGTCAGATTGTCGGCGCCACGCACAACGAGTTGCTCGCGCAGAACTTCCGGCACACTCCCTCATGGCAGGAGTCGGGACTGCGGGCAGCAGCGGACGAGGCGCTAGTCAGCGGGACCGAGAGACGGGAGGAGATCCACGTCGTCACGTCCTTTGGGCGCGAGGTCTGGCTCGACTGCCGGCTCATTCCCTTCGGCCTTGGCGACGACCGCTACCTGCTTCTGATCGTTGACGACATCACCGAACGCAACCGGATGCAGGAGCTTCTCATTCGGCACGAGAAGCTCGTCATGCTCGGCAAGCTGGCCGGCGGCATCAGCCACGAACTCCGCAATCCCCTGGGCGCCATCAAGAACAGCGCGTACTATCTGGGGCTCCTTCTCGAAGGCGAGAGCCCGGCCATGCGCGAGTCGCCGGAAATCCAGGAGGTCCTGGAGACGATGAACAGTGAGGTCGCGCGCGCCGAACGCACTATCGCCAACCTGCTTGACTTCGTCCGCACGTCGCCGCCGGTCCGCTGCCCGGTCTACCTCGCCGAGGTGGTCGCCTCTGCCCTGGGGCGTCTGGCGATTCCCCCCACGGTCGCGTCGGTCGTCAATCTGCCCGAATCGCTCCCGCCGCTGCTGGCCGATCCGGATCAGCTGGACCAAGCAATGGTCAACCTGATCGCCAACGCGATCCAGGCCATGCCCCAGGGAGGGACATTGACGCTAACCGGGCGCCACAACCCACGACAACGCGCCGTGGTCCTCACGGTTGCCGATACCGGCGTGGGAATACCCCGGGAGAACCTGGACGTCATATTCGAGCCGCTCTTCACCACCAAGGCCCAGGGCATCGGGCTTGGCCTGGCACTGGTGAAGCTGGTCGTAGAGACCCACGGGGGTACAATAACGGTGGATAGCAAAGTGGGCACGGGCACCAGCTTCACAATCGAGATACCGACTGGGCTGAACTCATAACACCATGAATGCACCTTCATCGCCGCGCCCCAAGCGCCGCAGTCTGCGCTTGGGGCTTGCACTCCATATCTCGGTGGGGCTGATCTTCCTGGCCGCCGCCGTCGCCGCGGTCGTCCTCGTGCGCGGCTCGATGCGCCGGCAGGCGTTGACCGAGGCCGAAGCCAAAGCCCGTATCATCCTTGAGCGCAACCTGGCTACCCACACCTACTTCTCGCACCAGCTCAAGCCGGCGCTCCTCACGTGGATCGACACCTTCCAGTCCGACGCCTTCGATCCCGTCTGGATGTCGTCGACCTACGCCGTGCGTGAGATCGACGAGTATTTCCACACGCTAAACCCTGCACCCTACTACTACAAGGAGTGCGCGGTCAACGCCCGCAACCCCGAGAATGAGGCGGACGAATTCGAGCGCGCGTTTATCAAACGCCTTAACGCCGATCCAGAGCTGACGCACGCGTCCTTGGTCCGCACCCTCGATGGTCAGCCAACCTTCGTCACACTCCAGCGCGGTGAGGTGATCGAAGAGGCATGCCTGCGCTGTCACAGCACCCCCGACGCAGCGCCTGCAGACATGGTCGCCGCCTATGGACCCGAGCGCAGCTTCGGCCGGGAGGTCGGAGAGGTGGTCTCTGCCATATCGATCCGCATCCCGCTTGCCGAAGCCTACGCCAACGCCGACCGTCTGTCGCTGAACCTGTCGCTGGTGCTCTCCGCCCTGCTCGTCGGCCTGTTCGTCGCCCAGTCCGCACTCACCCGGCGACTCTTTGTCTCGCCGGTCGAGCGAATACGCCGTGAGGCCGTGGAGATCGCAGCCGATCCCCACCGGCTTGGCGCCCACATTCCGCTTCCTCCGGGCCGGGAGCTCCAGGAGCTGACCGCCGCGCTCAACACGATGTCGGACTCACTCGCGCGCAGCCACGCGGAGCTGGAGGCACGCGTCGAGGAACGCACGACGCACCTGCAAGCCAGCAACGCCCGGCTGGAGGAGGAGATTGCCCTGCGAGGTAAGGCCGAAGCAACCTTGCGCGAAAGCGAACAGCGCTATCGCACCATCTTCGAGACCAGCGGCACCGCGATGCTCATCTCCGAGGCCGATACAACCCTTGCCCTGGTCAACGCCCAGTTCGAACGCCTGTCCGGCTACACCAGGTCAGAGCTGGAGGGGCGCCGCACCTGGGGTGAGTTCGTGGCGCCCGCCGACCTGGAACGCCTGCGGACATACCACCACCTGCGGCGCACCAACCCCGGCAGTGCGCCAAGCGAGTACGAGTTCCGCTTCGTAGATCGGCAGGGCCACGAGCGAGCGATCCTTGCGAGCATCGGTATGATCCCCGGCACCGACCGCAGTGTGGCCTCGCTCCTCGATATCACCGAACGACACCGGCTGCAAGCGGCCCTGGAGGCGCACTCCGACCGGTTGGAGCAGATGGTCAGGGAGCGCACGGCGGCGCTGCAGGCGGCCCAGGAGCAACTGGTCCGTCGCGAGAAGCTGGCCGTTCTGGGCCACCTGGCCGGCGGGATCAGTCACGAGTTGCGCGGCCCGCTGGGCAACATCCGCAACAGTGCCTACTACCTATCGATGGCCATGCCCGACCCCGACCCTAACATCAAAGAAACCTTTGACATTCTGGAACACGAGGTCGCGCGTGCAGATAGCATCATCCACAGCCTCCTCTCATTTGCTCGCACCCGGACGCCCATAGTGAAGCCCGCGGACCTCAATGCCCTCGTGGAAATCGCGCTCGGACAGGTGGAGTACATCGCCGGGGTGGAAGTCGTGTGCAACCTGGACGCCACGCTGCCACCTGTGCCGGCAGACGCCGAGCAACTCACGAGCGTTGTCCGCAACCTGGCCACCAACGCCATCCAGGCGATGGGCAATGGCGGCACACTGACCGTCGCCACAACCCGTGCCCCCAGCGCAGACGGCACCGCGGGCGTGCGGCTGACGGTGAGCGACACCGGCGTGGGTATCGCTGCGGAAGATCTGGAACGGATCTTCGAGCCGCTCTACAGCACCAAGCCCGGCGGCGTGGGCCTGGGCCTGTCATTGACACAGACCATCGTAGAGGCGCACAGCGGCACCATCACCGCCGAGAGCGTGCTCGGTCAGGGAACCACGTTCACTGTCACGCTTCCCGTCGAGCCGCAACCTCACCCCGGATAGCAGGACCGGACGGACGCAGACCTTGAAAGGAGGGCCCGATGGCCAAGCGAGACTGGTACTGTGAGGATGTACTGACCGGCAAGCTGGAAGTGCGGCGCGTCTGGGAGGACGAGCGCGTGCTCGCGTTCCACCACCCCGAGCCCAAGGCCGAGGTCCACGTCGTTGTGATCCCCAAGGCACACGTCGCGTCGATCCTCGCCCCGCAAGCGCTCGACGGGGAGCTGCTGACCTCGATGGTGCGCGCGGTCCAGGAAACTGCACGCGCGCTCGGGTTGGATGAGACCGGATTCTTTGTACGCACCAACGCCGCTGCGCCGGGCGTGACGCCCCATATGCACTGGCACGTCGTCGGCCCTGGCATTCCGGCGATGGTGTGACAACGCCCAGAGCGGGCCGGGCGACCGGCGGCCGCTTCAGACGCTGCTGATGGGGTGGTGTCTCTATCAAGAGCTAAGGTCACGGAGGTGCACCATGGATCGTGGTCTGCAACACACCTTCCTCAGTAACGCCCCAACCCTTTGAGGCGCCAGCCCCATACCTGGTCTTCCGGCGCTGGGACCAAGTGCCCGCCGCTGAAACGCCACAGCTTGCGATCTTCTTCGCCACACCGGACGTGCTTGCCGGGCTGTTCACCCTCGCCAACTACGATGGTCGCGACCCCCATGGCGTGATCGCGCCGATGGGATCCGGCTGCGCGTCCATCATCAGTTACCCCTATGCCGAGGGTCAGTCGGCGCAGCCGCGCTGTGTGCTGGGCATGTTCGACGTCTCCGCGCGCCCGTGCGTGCCCCGCGACGTCCTCGCGTTCACCGTGCCGCTGCACCGGCTGGCGAGGATGACGTCGAATATGGACGAAAGCTTCCTGGTTACCAAGTCCTGGGAGACCGTGAGGGAGCGGCTCTGAGCTGCGTGCAGCTCCCTGGTTTTGGGGTATAATGTCCTGGTAGATAGGGTGCGCCCCAAGGTGGCGCGCGCATATCCCAGTTGACAGTCACTCGTCATACGAGGCGAAAACCAACCGAAATGCCAGAACAGTCTGAAGAAGCCAGCGGTAGCAGTACCAATCCGGACGCGGTGCCTTTACCGGGGCGTGCCGTGCTGCTAGCGGCCAGATACAGAACGACCTGATCCCAGCCGTGCTCTCCTGAGCAAATGGCAAAGGGGCCACAGACCGTTCTGTGGCCCCTTCTGCGTGTCACCGCGCCGGGCTATGCGCTGCGCCCTCGGGTGCAGTCTGCCAGACAGCCATCACAGGAGACACGGCTATGTTATACCTCAGCCAGGTTCAGAATCAGCGAGTCTGGGATGCTTTCGGGCGTCCCGTGGGGCGGTGCCAGGACGTCCTTGTAGGGCACGTCGACAGCCCTTTCCCGCCTGTCCTTGCGCTTGCCCTTCGTGACGGCGACGGTACACCGAAACATATCGCCGCCGACCAGATCAGCAGCCTCTTCCCCAGCATTACCCTCAACGTGCCGGCCGAACAGGTCCGCCCCTATCATCCGACGGGCGACGAGCTCTGGCTGGCAGATCGCGTCCTCGATCGCCAGATCGTCGATACCGAAGGGCGCCGGGTGGTGCGCGTGAACGATGTGCAACTGGCACGCGTACGCGATCGCTACTGCCTTACCGGCGTGGACATCGGCGGGCGTGGCCTCCTGCGCCGGCTGGGGCTGGAAGGCGCCATCCTCGCCGCAGCCAAGGCCTTCGGTAGGTCGTTGCCCGAGGGCGCGCTCCCCTGGGAGGACGTCGCGCCGCTTAGCCGCGACGACCCGTTGCGCCTGCGCATCTCGCGCGACAAAATCAGCCAGTTGCCTCCTGCCGACATTGCCGCCATCCTCAACGATCTTGACCGCCCCACCGGTGAGGCGATCCTGACTGGCCTGGATAACGAGACCCTGGCGGACGCCCTGGAGGAAAGCCCCGCCGGTGTCCAGGTCGCCGTGCTCTCGCACATGGATCCCGAGCGCGCTGCCGACATCCTGGAGGAGATGGACCCCGACGAAGCCGCTGACCTGCTGGCGGATCTGCCCGACGTCACCAGCAGCAACCTGCTGGACCTGATGGAGAATGAGGATGCCGCCGACGTGGCTGCGCTGCTGGGTTATCCCGAGGACACCGCCGGCGGGATCATGACCACCGAGTTCGCCTGGGTGCCCACCGGTCTGGGCGCCGGCGAAGCCCTCGAGTATCTGCGCCGCTCCGAGGATGCGCGCGAGGACGAGTCTATGCACTATGTCTATGTGCTGGATTCGGAGAAGCAGCTCCAGCACGTGATGACCTTGCGCGATTTGGTCCTTGCGCCGCCCGAAGAGCCGGTCGAGGCGATCGCCGAGCCGGCCGATGCGCCGGTCACGGTCGGACCCTACACACCCCAGAAAGAGGTGGCGTACCTCATCGCCAAATACGACCTCCTGGCCGTGCCCGTCGTTAGCGATGAGACCCGAGCGATGCTCGGTATTGTCACGGTCGATGACGCCATCGACGCCGTGTTGCCCACCGCGTGGAAGAAGCGCCTGCCGCGCTTCTCTTAGCCCCTCAGGAGGAACTCATGGCCAACCTGAAGCACTCGCTCGGACGCATCGCGCGCCGCCTGTGGATCTTCCTGACCCTGCTAGGCCCGGGGCTGATCACGGCCAGCGCCGACAACGACGCCCCGGGTATCGCCACCTATTCCATGGCCGGGTCGCGCTATGGCTACAGCTTCCTGTGGCTGCTCCTGGTCGTGACCGTGGGCGAGGTGATCGTCCAGGAGATGGCCGCGCGGATGGGCGCCGTCACCGGCAAGGGCACTGCCGACCTCATTCGAGAGCGATTCGGCGTGCGCATCACCGCCTTTGCGATGGTCTGTCTGCTCCTGGCCAACACCGGCACGACGATCGCGCAGTTCGCGGGCATAGCCGCCGGCACCGAGCTCCTCGGTGTCAGCCGCTACATCACGGTGCCCATTGCAGCGCTGGCGGTCGGCTTTCTGGTCTTGCGTGGGAGCTACACCTACGTGGAAAAGGCGCTGTTGGTGCTCAGCCTCGCAGCGCTCAGCTATGTCGTCTCGGCCTTCATCATCAAGCCGCCCTGGGGCCAGATCGCGCTGGAGGCCATCACGCCTTCACTGCAAGCCGATACCGGCTACGTCCTGGCGGTGCTTGCCACAATCGGGACGACGATCGCGCCGTGGGGCATTGTCTACATGCAGGCGTCGGTGGCCGACAAAGGTGTCGCGCTCGAACGCTACAACTATACGCGAACCGACGTCGTTTTTGGCGCAGCTTGGGGCAACCTGGTCTCGGCCTTCATCGTGATCTGTACCGCCGCTACGCTTTACGTCGTTGGCATCACCGTCGAGTCGGCCGACGCTGCGGCGATGGCGCTCGAGCCGCTTGCCGGCCCCGCCGCCCGTTACCTGTTCTCGGCAGGGCTGCTCGGCGCATCGCTGCTCGCGGCCTCGGTGCTGCCGCTCTCTACCACCTACGCTGTCTGCGAGGCCTTTGGCTGGGAGCGCGGGCTAAACCACCGTTCGAAGGACGCGCCGGTCTTCTACGGCCTCTATATCGGGATGATCGTCCTGAGCGTCATCATCGTCCTCGTTCCCGGTGTCCCCCTCTTCCCGATCATGTGGCTATCCCAGTCGATGAACGCCCTGCTACTTCCCGTGTTGTTGGTGCTCGTCCTGAGGCTGGCCAACAACCAGGGAATCATGGGCGAGTGGCGCAACTCAAGGGCACAGAATGTCCTCGCGTGGGCCCTCACCGTCTTCATCGCGGCCGCCGGTGTCCTTCTGATCGTCTCATCGCTCGTGCCCGGGCTCTCCGCCCCCGCGCCGTGACAGGAGAGACAGCATGAGGACGCATCGCTCGGTACACGAACGTCGCAAAGCCCGGATCCCCGCGCTCTGCGCGTGGTGCGGACGGCGTGCAGGAGACCACGTGCTTGACGTCAGACTGACGGGCCATCACCTGTGGATTCAACTCCACGTCAATCTGCCCTTGCCTGTCTGCGCCCCATGTCTTGCATACGCGCAAGCGCTCCATCAGGCCGACCTCCGCTTTCAGTTGATCCTGCTGATCCCGGCCATCGCCATAGGTGTGGCGCTCGCGGCTTGGGGGCTCAACCCGCGCTATCCTGATGGCGACTGGCTGGCATTCGGATTCGGGGCAGTCATCGCCGCGGTGACGTCGTTCTGGACTCTGTACTGGATCGCGACTCGAACGGGGGTCAAGGCGCGCTTGCTGCGCCGGCTCGCAGGCGAAGCACCACCCGGCTACGCCAGTCCATCGGACATGCCGGGCCAGGTCACCGGCGGGGCGCGCGTCCGTTTCTACAGTCCCGAGTTCCACCGCCGCTTCGCAGCGCTGAATCCCGACTGCGTTGACACGGCAGAGGCCGATGACTAGCCCCATGGGGAGGCTGATACGCTGGCAAGAGCCCTTCCACAGACCGGTCGGGACTTGCCACGCGCATCTTCAGCGAACGCCCATTGAGCACGTCACAGCTGGCCTCCTGGGGCGACAGCGTGGCGTCCGGCAGTCACGGCCGAACAGAGACACCGCCGCTTGTCAAAGGGCGCATTCAGGCGATACTGCATACGGAACTCAGAGAGAAAGGATAGCACGATGGCCAAGAGCAAGGACAAAGGCGGCGAGCGAGACCGCAAGTCGATGAAAAAGAAGAAGCCCAAGGATCAGAAAGAGCCGCGGAAGCCGTAGGCTCTTATCAACCAACCACGCACTGCGCCAGTCTCGGCATCGAGACTGGCGCAGTCTTCTGTCACCAGATTGTCCGCCAGCGGCCCGCGCGGTAGCGCCCGACCATCAGGGTCGCCTGAACCGCCCACCCTACCACCAGGCCCAACCAAAGGCCCTGTGGACCCGGCCCCATAGCCCTCCCAAGCAGCCAGGCCAGCGGTAGCTGCACCAGCCACAGAGCCGCCAGGTTCGCGAGCATGGGCGAGAGCGTGTCACCCGCCCCGACCTGTGCCGCGTCGTAGACCAGGGTGACGGTCTGCAGCAGATTGCCAAAACTCAACCACCGCAGTATCGCTATACCGGCAGGCAGGGCTGCGGGCTCCAGGTTGAACCACGCCAGCACCCTCGGCGCCGCAACCCAAAGGATCACCATCAGGCCAACCGACACCGCCGCCGCGGCGCGACCGGTCCACCGGACGGCATCCCGTGCTCTTCCGATCTGCCGCGCGCCCAGGTTCAGCCCCATCATCGCCGCGGCAGCGCCGGAGATTCCTACGCCCGGAACCTGTATGACGCCGAGGACGCGGCTTCCGACCACCCAGGCCGCCAGGGTTTCGGCCCCGTGCCCCGAGATCAGCCGGAACAGCAGCGAGGTCGCGAGATTCGGGGCACCGCGCTGCACCACCGCCGGCAGCGCAATGCGCACGATCCGGCCCATCATCGGGAGGTCCAGGCGCAGATCGCGGACGTCAATGCGCACCGTGGCACGGCCCCGCAGCAGTACGGCCACCTCCCACGCGGCGCCCACCGCGTTCGCTCCCACCACGGCGACCGCCGCGCCAACGATGCCGAAGCGCCGTGACAGGAACGGCTGCGTCAGCGCCTGCGCCGCCATCATCCACAGCGTCGCCGTCAGGCGGACCTGAGGCGCGCCCGCGGTATTGACCATGCCCCCGATGCTCGGCAGCAGCTCCATCCCGATCAGACCCGCAAAGACAATGCGCGCGTAGGGTACGGCCAGGGGCAGAACTTCAGCATCCGCACCGGCCAGGCGCAGCAAGGGCTCGGCCAGCAGATAGCCAAACACGCCCAACACGGCCGAGCTGACCGTCATCAAGATCACGGCCTGCAGTGTGGCCAGGTTGGCGTTGCGACGATCGTTCGCACCGACATAGCGCGCCACCACAGCGCCGCTAGCCCCGCTTAGGGCCATCAACACGCTGATCAGCGTGACGCGCACCGACATCGCCAATCCGGCAGCAGCCTGCGCACTTGCCCCCAACCGCCCAAGCCAGTACGAGTCATACAACCCGGGCACCATGAAGACCGCCTGGCTCAGCGTGATAGGCCAGGCCAGGCGCCAGATCGCCTGCGCCAGGCTCCCGCGTACGGCATCCTCGGCCAGGAGCGGTCGTTCAGTGGAGGACGTTGTGTGTGGCATCGCGCACGATTATACTACGAGCGGACCACAACAAGGGTCTGCGTCGCCACAGCAGGGGCGCTCGACGCCCAGTCGCAGAGAGCGGGCCTGGAGGCCAACAAATGTCGCCTGGTGCCGCCGCGCAACTGGGGTTGACGCCGCCGTGGCTGGGCGTATACTAATTGGCGGCTCAGGGTGCGGGCCGCATTTCAGACCTTCTCCATTGCCGGTCGGTGTTGCGTACCGCCTGTGCGTTCCCGAGCCTTTTGTTTGAACCCGGAAGGTGTTTCCGCGTTCTTGGCGTCCGGAGTGATGAAAGTGAGGAACGACAGTATGACCATGATGGGTGGCCCTCGATGGCTGCGCTCGGCTTTGTTTGTGGACTTTGACAACATCTTCATAAGTCTGTTTCAGCAGGATCGGGTGCTCGCCGAATGCTTCGCGACCAATCCCGATGAGTGGCTGCTCTGGCTCGAGCAGCAGATGCCCTTCACCTACATAGACTCGCCGGTCACCGCTCGCCGGATTCTCATCCGTCGCTGCTACCTCAACCCGACGGGCTTTGGCAAATACAGGCCGTATTTCATCCGTTCGGCCTTCGAGGTGGTCGATTGCCCACCGTTGACGAGCCAGGGGAAGACCAGCACGGACATTCACCTGGTCATGGATGTGCTCGACACGCTGGGAGACCCCATCCACTTTGACGAGTTCATCCTGCTCTCGGGCGATTCGGACTTCACGCCGCTGCTGCTGCGCATCCGCGGCAACGATCGCCTCAGCGCCGTCCTGTCGGTTGGCTACATCTCGCCGGCCTACAAGGCCGCCTGCGACTACCTAATTCCCACCGACACCTTCATCAAAGAAGCGCTCGACGTCGACCTGCTTGACGAGGATATGCCCGAGCCCTTCTCAGGCGTCGTGAGCAAGCCCAAGAAGTTGCTGCTCAACGAAATGGCGACCCACCTGCAGACCGCGGCGCATCGCCCTGGCGGCATCCAGGCCAGCGACCTGCCCAGCGTCTACAAGGAGTTCCCCGAGTTTCGCCAGAGCAACCACTGGCTCGGCTTCTACTCCTTGCGTTCGCTAACCGAGGCGATCATCGACTGCCGCGACGACCTCGCCATCACCCAGGAGGATCCCTGGCGGGTGGTGTTGCGCCAGACGCCGACCGACGAGCAAGAACCGGCAACCTTCGACGATACCGACACCGACATCCAGGATCTGCGGGCCGAGGCCTCGCAGTTCATCGTGCGCTTCGTCGCCAAGGCCGCCGACCCGGTCACAATGGCGAAGCTGGCCCAACTTATCAGCCAACGCTTCCCGCGGATGCAGGAGACCAACTGGCTGGGCGCGGGCTCCTTCAAAGTCATGCTCGAGACACTCGACCTGGGTACGTTGGCGCTTTCCTCGGTGATGCCCGGCTACGTCTACGATCCTCAGCAACACGAGCCACCGCGCAACGAAGACACCTTCCAGGAGGCATACCCCGAGCTGGCGCTGCTTGCTCAGAAGATCAACCGCCTGACCGACACACCCTATCTGCTGCCCGAGCACTACGCCGTGCTGCTGCGCGAACTGGCGCGTGAGATCAACGAGAACGGGTACCAAATGACGCGCACATCCAAGACCGTCCGCGACCGTTGCGTTGAGCGGGGCGCGCCCATTGCCCGCAAGCACGTCAACTTCGCGCTCACGGGCATCTCCTACGCCGGCCACCGCTTCGGTGAGGACACCGAGACGGTCGAGCAGCTCACCGAGGCCCTGGTACGTAACACCATCAACCTCTGCCGTCGCGCTCAGATGGATCTGGGCGACCATGAGATCGCGCAGATCCATCGCTGGATCGGCGCCGGGATCGCTTCCGTCGCCGTGCAGGAGCCGCCCGCCCCGGCTGAGCCAGTTGCCGACGGCGGAGCCGTAGAGGCAGAGCAGCTACCCGTGACGTGACGCATCGGGAAGCTCGCTGAGTGAGATGCGCTCGCCTGTAGGTATGGCGGCTGGCATCTTGGGACGCAAGGGTGTGCCGGCGCTCCAGCCGATTGAGCTCGTGACAGGTACGGTCACGCAGTGGTCCGCCACGGTCGTCAACCAAAGGTAGGTGACTGGCGATGAGACGCTACGCAAAGCTGGGAAGCATTCTGACGCTGGTTGCCCTGCTACTGGCAAGCTGTGCCATCGATCCGTCCACGCCACCTGAGGAGCAGATGCAGGACACCACACCGCTCCATCCGATCGTCGACTGGGTCGTGCTGGTCCTGGAGGGCTCGGGGATGGCCATAATCATGCTGGGCGCCGTGATCGCCGCTGCGTCCTTCATTCGCCGGGTCATCCGCCACGGAATCGCCCTCTCGCAGTACGAACGCTTCCGTGAGCACCTCGGCCAGATAATCTTGCTGGGGCTGGAGTTTCTCGTAGCCGCGGACATCGTCGCAACCGTAACACTCTCGCCAACCGCGCGCAACGTCAGCTCGCTCGCGCTGATCATCCTCGTCCGCACCTTCCTCAGCTTCACGCTGGAGGTCGAGACGACCGGCCGCTGGCCATGGCAACGCAACCGCAGATCGGAGGGATAGTGATGTTCCGGAAATACGACGCAGACACCTATCGCGAACTACGGCCTGGCGTCCAGATGCAGATGCTCTGTTGGGGCGCCCTCACGTCGATGGGTCGCTTCCTGCTAAGCCGCGGGAGCAACCTCCCGCTTCACGCCCATCCACACGAGCAGACCGGATATCTGGTAACCGGTCACATGATCTTCACGATCGATGGCGTAGAATACGAAACCACCGCCGGTGACGCCTGGTGCATCCCGGGCCATGTGGAACACGCCGTCGAGGTGCTCGAGGATAGTGTCATTGTCGAGGTCTTCTCCCCGGTACGAGAGGACTACCTGCCCAGATGAGGTCTTGTGGGCTGTATAGCCCGCCGAAAGGAACCTGCCCTGATGCCAGCAACCGTCCCTTCCCATCTCCAACCCGTGATTGACGACCTCCTGCCCCTCTGCAAGGCGCTGGGCCAGGGGCGCTACGCCGTCTCTATCGGCGGCTCCTACGGCAAGGGGACCTTCGACCGCTCGTCGGATCTCGACTTCCGGCTCTTCTGCGAGCGACGGCTCCCCACCCCCGAGGCAAACCGGGCTGCCTACGCCACGCTGCAGGCGGCCATCGATCGCTGGGCTGCCGCGGGCTACACGATCGACGGCTGCTGGGTGCGCACGATCGGCGACATCGAGCAAGAGATCGACCGCTGGGTGATCGGCGAGGGCGTTCCCGTGGATCTGGTCTGGACCATCTGGGGTTATCACATTCTCACCGACGTCTACAACCAGATGGTGATCGATGACCCCTACGGCGTCCTGGCCGGCTGGCGCGCGCAGCTGGCCACATACCCGCCGCGCCTAAAACAGGCCGTCCTCGACAAGCACCTCGCCTCGGTGCGCTACTGGCGCCAGGACTACCACTATCGTCACAAGGTGGCCCGGCGCGATGTCGTCTTCCTGGCCGGACTCTCGGCGCGGCTGGTGCACGACCTGATGCAGATCCTCTTTGCGCTCAACGAGACCTACTACGCCGGCGACGGCAACAACCTGGTTTTCGTCGAGCAATTCGACCTCGTGCCGACCGGCTTCATCGAGGGCGTCGAGGCCGCGCTCTACCCCGGGAACGACGACGGTGCCGCAGAAGCGCAGTACGAGCGGCTGGCGGCGCTGATCGACGCGGTCGAGGCACTGGTAGCCAGTGTCACAGCGGAGCCTGCGTCGGAGGCCTAACGCTCTGTCACCATGGGCGAGCCCTGGGCGACCCTATCGTGGTTTTCCGGTACAATATAGCTGCGACGGTCAGCGGAAGGAAGTCAGTGTGGATCCGGTCTGGCAAGTTCTGATGATAGTCCTGTTCGCCGTGGTCAACGGCGTACTGGCGATGTCCGAGATCGCGGTGGTCTCCGCTCGCAAGGCGCGTCTGCGACAGGCAGCCGATGCGGGTGACGACAAGGCCCGCGCGGCGCTGGAGCTAGCACTGGAGCCGGGGCGGTTTCTCGCCACCATTCAGATCGGCATCACGCTCATCGGCATCGTCGCGGGCGCGTTCGGGCAAGCAACCCTTGCCACAGCCTTGGCGGCATGGCTCAGTCGGTTCGAGGTGCTGCGTCGCTACGCACAGGCCCTCGCGACAGCCGTGATCGTCATCGGCGTCACCTATCTTTCGCTGGTTATTGGCGAGCTCGTTCCCAAACGGCTGGGGCTCAACGATGCCGAACGCATCTCGGCAGCCATCGCCGGGCCCATGCGCGCGCTCGCGACGCTCGCCGGCCCTGTCGTCTGGCTGCTCAACGCCTCGACCAATGCCGTCCTGCGGTTGCTCGGCATCAAGCCCTCCAGCATCCCCGACGTCACGCCTGAGGAGATCGAGGTCCTGGTCGAGCAGGGGACCGAGCTGGGAGTCTTCGAGGAATCCGAGCAGGACATGATCGAGAGCGTCCTGCGCCTCGACGAGCGCCGCGTCGATGCCTTCATGACGCCGCGACCGCAGGTTCGGTGGATTGACCTCGAGGATCCCGAGGACGAGATCCGGCAGGTCCTGCTGGAGGCCCAGCACTCGCGCTTCCCTGTGATCGAGGGCGACGCGGATAACGTGCTCGGCATCCTCTACACAAAGGACATGGTCGTCCGTCACCTGCGTGGCGATCCCTTTGACATCCGTGCGTGCCTCCGCCCGGTCCTCTTCGTGCCGGAGAGCATGTCGACCCTGCGCGTCCTGGAATTGTTCAAAGCAGAGGGTAACCACATCGCGCTCGTGACCGATGAGTATGGCAGCGTGCAGGGCATGGTCACCGATATGGACATCCTCGAAGCAATCGTGGGCGACATCCCGGCCGAAGGCGAGCCCGAGGAGCCTCAGGCCGTACAACGCGAGGACGGCTCCTGGCTGGTCGATGGGCTGATGCGTGTGGACCTGCTATGGGAGCTGCTGAACCTCGAGCAGCAAATGGGCGAGACGTACCGGGGCTACCAGACCGTCAGCGGCTTCGTGATGTCGGAGCTGGACCGCATCCCCGCTGAAGGCCAGTACTTCACATCGCACGGCCTGCGCTTTGAGGTCGTCGATATGGATGGACGCCGTATCGACAAGGTGCTGGTCTCGCCCAAGACAACCGCGGAGTCGGGCGACGAACACGGTCCGGTAGAGAACGAGGCCAGCGTGACCTGACTGATCGCCCCTGCTCTCTATCCGTTCGCAGCATCCCGTGTCAGGATAACCGCGCGAGGCCCGGGAGGATAACAATGGCAACGCAAGCAGAACTCCTCGAAGCAATCCAGGCCGGCAAAGGTGAGCGCGTCGCGGCACTGCTGGCCGGCGAGCCGGCGTTGGCCCTGACCTGCGACGCAGACGGGCGCTCCGTGATCCTGCTGGCCGTCTATTATGGGCACCGGAGAATCGCGGAGATGATCGCCGGCCACGCGCCGGCGCTCACCATCTGGGAGGCCACGGCCCTGGGACGAACCGCGCGCGTGGCGGAGCTGATCACCGCCGGTGCAGCGACCGCCAATGCGACGTCGCCGGACGGTTTCACACCGGCCGGGCTCGCGGCGTTCTTCGGCCATCCCGAGACCCTCCGCTATCTGCTCGACCACGGTGCCGACCCCAACACGCCCGCCGCGAACGCGACACGGGTTCGCCCGCTGCACAGCGCCGTCGCTCACGACGACGACACCGTGGCGATGGTGGTTACCGATATGCTCCTGGCGGCGGGTGCAGCGGTGAATGTGAGGCAAGCAGGCGGCTGGACCCCGCTCCACCAGGCGGCCGCCCGCGGCCACGCCGAGATGGTTCGGCGCCTACTCGACTATGGCGCCGATCCCGACGCCGCCAACGACGATGGCCAGACCCCACGCGATACCGCTCTGGCTAGCAACCACCCCGACATCGCTGCTCTGCTGGTCGCCAGCTAGGCCGCGGGAGCTCGTGCTATGGAGCTCACGACCGCACGTCTGCAACTCCGCGAGTTCATCGCGGATGACTGGCACGCGGTGTATGCCTACCAGTCCGACGCCCGCTATCTGCGCTACTACCCGTGGGACGGAGTCACACCGGCCCAGGCACAGGCCTTCGTCACGCGCTTCATCGCGCAGCAGCAGGCCGCGCCGCGAACGAGATTCCAGCTGGCCATCACCCTGCGCACCACACGCGAGCTAATCGGCAACTGCGGCGTTCGGATGGACGCAGCCGAAGCCGTCGAGGGCGACATCGGCTACGAACTGGCCCCGTGGCAGTGGGGCCACGGCTATGCCACCGAGGCCGCCGCCACGATGGTTGAGTTCGGGTTCGGCGCGCTGGGCCTGCACCGCATCTGGGCCGAGTGTATCGCAGACAACACCGCGTCGGCCCACGTGCTGGAGAAACTCGGCATGCGGCGCGAGGGCCTGCTCCGCCAGAACCGCTGGATGAAGGGCCGCTGGTGGGACACCGCGCTATACGCAATCCTCGTAGACGAGTGGCGTGCAGCCCACCGCGCGCCGACCACTGACCGCAAACTGGAATGTGGAGGGATCATCCTGTGAGCAGACGCAGACGACTGGCATACGTAGCGATCGCGACGGGCATTCTCGTCGTGACACTTCTGTTCGTTGCCCTGAACCGTGGGCCGCTGGCCCGCGGGTTCCGGCCCTACGAGCGCGGCGAGAGCCTGCGCGACTACTGCTTCTGGTGCGACGACAGCCGGCCTATGGCGGCGACCGACATCCTGGGCATCGTGTTGATCGGGCTGGTGGTCCTCATGATCCCGGCAGGTCACATTGCCGCCCTGATCATGCTGGCCATCCACGCAACCCGCCCGCCCAAGTTTTCCGACCTGGAGCCGGCCTACCGCTGCCCCGCGTGCAACCACCCACTGGTCCGTCCGTGGCGGGTCTGTCCCTACTGCGGCACGCCCATCGCCAGTCACGCCCACGTTCACGACTCAGAGGAGGCTAGCCATGTGGACTCGCATTAGGCACTGGGTCGTCGGCGATCCCCTGCCGACCGATGCGCTGGCGGGCGAGCGGTTGAGCAACGTCCAAGCGCTGGCGGCCTTCTCACCGGACGCCCTGTCATCAATCGCCTATGCCAACCAGGAGATCTACCTGGCGCTTGTCGTCGCCGGGAGCGCCGGGCTGCGCCTCACGCTGCCCATCGGCATCGCGATCACGCTGCTCTTGGTGCTCGTGGCCCTGTCCTACCTGCAGACGGTCCACGCCTACCCATCAGGCGGCGGATCCTACGCCGTCACGCGCGCCAACTTGGGCACGCTTCCCGGCCTGGTCGCCGCAGCAGCCTTGCTGATCGGCTATCTGCTGACTGCTGCAGTCAGCCTCACTGCGGCGACTGCGGCAGTGGCCTCGGCCTTTCCGGCCCTCTGGCCCTACCGGGTGATCATCTCGCTGCTGCTGCTGGGCGTCATAACCTTGATCAACCTGCGTGGCACGCGGGAGAGCGGCACGGCGATGGCTGTGCCGGTCTACCTATTTGTCGTGGGTTACCTGGGCATGCTGATCGTGGGCGCGGTCCGGCTGATCACCGGCAGCGCACCGGCAGGCGGTCCCGCCCCGCTTGCCACCGAGCCGCTGACGACGGCACTGGCTCTGCGGGCCTTTGCCTCGGGCTGCACAGCGCTCACCGGCATCGAGGCCATCAGCAACGGTGTGCCGGCATTCCGCCCACCGGAATCCAGAAACGCCGCACGCACCCTTATCGCGATGGCCATCCTGATGGCGCTGCTCTTTGCGGGAAGTGTCAGCCTGACGCAAGCGCTAACCGTGACCGCCGGCGCCGAGGAGACGATCCTCTCTGCGTTGGCCCGACGCGTGGTCGGCGAGGGCATGCTGCACTGGCTTGTCCAGATCGTTACGATGCTGATCCTGGCCGTGGCGGCTAACACCAGCTTTGCCGGCTTCCCGCGCCTGGCAGCGGTCCTGGCCCACGACGACTTCCTGCCTCACCAGCTCCGACAGCTGGGGGACCGCCTGGTCTACACCAACGCCATCACGCTCCTGAGCCTGGCAACGGGTGTTCTCATCATTACCTTCGGCGCCGACACCCACGCGCTCATCCCGCTGTTCGCCGTCGGTGTCTTCCTCGCTTTCACGCTCTCCCAGGCGGGTATGATCGTCCACTGGTGGCGCGAGCGCGGGCGAGGATGGCAGGTCCGGGCCATGCTCAATGCGATCGGAGCGCTGGCAACCGGTGCGACGGTGCTCATCGTGGGTGCTAGCAAGCTCCTGGAGGGCGCCTGGCTGACCATCATCCTCATACCAGCCCTGGTCGTTTTCTTCCTCCAGGTCCGCAGCCACTACCACGCAGTCCGGCAGCAACTGCACATCCGAGCTGAGGAAGCCAGTTGCCCCCCGCGGCAGGAGCCGCGTGTGGTTATACCGGTCTCGGGCGTCCACCCGGGCGTCATCGAGGCGATCGCCTACGCCAGATCGATCTCGACCCAGGTGACGGCGCTCTACGTCGAGCTGGAGCCGGACAGCGCGCAGACAATTCGCGCCTTGTGGGAGACGTGCCTGCCCGATGTGCCGCTGGTGACGGTCCCCTCGCCCTACCGGTCGGTGTTGAAACCGCTGTTCACCTACCTGGACGAGGCCGACCGCGCGGCCGCCGATGGACAACTCGCGACGGTCATCCTGCCGGAGGTCGTGCCGGCGCGGTGGTGGCAGAGCGTGCTGCACAACCACACCGCCAGCGCGATCCGCACGGCGTTGCTCTTCCGCCGTCGCGTCCTGGGCTACCAGCGCACGATCATCGACGTGCCCTACCACCTGGCCCGCTAGTCTACGATGGATGCGCGGCGCTAGCCCTGGCCCAGCTTTGTACCACACTCCGGGCAGAACTTGGCCCCGGGCGCGACCTTGGCCTTGCAGTTGGGGCAGCGGTTGTCCACCTTGACCTTGGCACCGCACTCCGGGCAGAACTTGGCGTTCGAATCGAGCGGAGCCTCGCAGTTGGGGCACGTCGCGCGGATACCCTCGCGCCAGTGCTCCTTGCCCAGCTTCTTGTCTTCCTCCGCCATCGCCGCGTGCGCCCAGATCTCCTCGGTCGTCCGGCTGGCCTGCGCCGCAGCCATCTCAACGCCCACATCGGGCGCGCATTCCTTGCACAGGCCGCGCCGCTCGTTCCAGCAGCTCTTGCGGCAGACCCACGAGGAGCACCGCGGGCACTGGATGAACTGCGGCCGCAGATCGTCGAGCGCGTCCTTGAACGCCTCGTCGTGGGCCTTCTGCCACGCGGCAGAGCGCACGCGCTCGCCCACGTTGGCTGCCGAGTTGAAGATCCCGCCGAACAGGCTGCTGGCGGTCTCCAGCACCGAGCTCGCCGTGCCCACGGCCCACGCCTTGAAGGACGTGCGGTAGCCAGATCCGCAGCGGTTGCAGTAGAGCTCGAACTGGAACCCGCGGTCCGTGCTCATGTCACTGTAGTTCGAAACAAACTCGATCTCTTCGCTCATAGGTCTGTTCCAGAACCTCCATCGGTAGGATTTTACGGCAGCCCGCGCCGAGGCGGCTTATACAGGCGCCCAGGTGGGGTAGCCGGAGTATACTACAGGTCCTCGACGACCGCACGTCGCACGTCGAGCAGCGCGCGCAGCCGTCGCGCCTGCAGCGATTCCAGGAACGCCAGGTGCGCCCGCTCCACCTCGGGCGACACCAGGACGCTCTCGGCTTGCCGCGAGTACGTCCCCCGGTCGTCGCCGGTCCACACGAGCCGCTCCTCAGCGCCCGCGCCGGGTGACTCATAAACGGCGCGGACGACGCGCCTCAGGCGGAAGTCCGGGCCGCGCGTGACCCGCAGGAAGAGCTTCAGCGTAACCGCACGCAGATCGGCGATGGCCACGCCGTTTTCGCCCCGCGCGTCGCACAACTGCGTGCGCATCTCCTCCAGCGTGTCGGCGTGGAGATTGGTCGCCACGATGTGTCCCTGCCCGGCCAACTGGAAAAACAGGCGCGCCTGCTCACCCCAGATATATGCGTAGTAAGCGCTATCGCCGATCTCGTGCGCCAGGTAGCAGGTCGCGCCGTAGGCTGTGTCCTGCAACCCGCGCCGCAGCACCACCAGGCCCTCGATCGGCACGATGCGCGTCTCGCTGGGCAGGAAGTTCAGCAGCGCGACCATGACCGCGGTCTTGCCTGCGCCGCCAGGGCGGGCCCCTACCAGCAGCGAGGCGCCGCCGCGCATAGCGGCGGCCAGGTAGGCTGCCAACGGCAGATCAACCGTCCGCGCCTCGATCAGGTCGATCAGCGAAAGCATCCGCCCGCCGCGCTGGTTACAGTCCTCCAGGGCGCGAACGTGGGCGTGCAGAGCCGCAGCATTCTCAGGTGGTGGTTGCTCGTCTTGGATCTTCAGGGGGGCTCCAGTCTCGTGTCAAATGTCACAGCTTCGTTGTCAGTGACGGTGGCCCAGGCACCCCAGGCACCGGCCTTGCCAGCAAGGTTGGGCCGTTCCGCGAAGGTGCCGGCGTCAAACGACGGCGCCGCGCCGCGCGGGAACACCGCTATGCGCTGATCTTGCTCCCTACACCACGCCGGCCTGCGACTGAACCTCCTCGATCATCGCGACCATGTTCTCCACCGGCACATCGCCCTCGACGGCGTGCGCAGGCGCGAAGATGTAGTTCCCCACGGACCCCGCAGCAAGCAGCCGGCGCGTGTCGGCGCGGACATCGTCGACGCTCCCATAGGGCAGCGTCCGCTGTGTGGACAGCCCGCCGTGGAAGGTGAGCCGTCCGCGGTACTTCTCCATCAGCGCGAGAACATCCATCACCTCTGGCTGGAACGGGTTGAAACAATCGAGCCCGATCGCGATGAGGTCATCGAACAGCTCATCGACGTCGCCGCACGAGTGGATGAACACGTACTTGTCCGCCTCTTTGACGACGCCGTACATGCGCTTCAGTTGCGGGTAGATGAACGTGTGCCACAGCTTTGGCCCCATCTGCAGCCCGCGTTGCTGGCCCCAATCGTCACCGAAGTAGACGGCGTCAATGTCGTACTTGAGCGCCTCGTGGACCTGGGCGATGTTGTAGTCGGCGATCGCCGTGAGCAGCTCGTGGACAAAACCGGGGTTGTCGTAGAAGTCCATCATCAACTCAGCCATCCCCCGCATCGTCCAGGCGCGCTCGTAGAGGCTGAACCCGATGTTGAAGATCCGGAAGCGATCACCGTGCGTGACGAGACGCTCGGGGATGTCGGCGAAGAAACGCGGCGTCAGCGGATCGGGAAAGGCATACCCCTTGAGCGTAGGGCCGGACAGCACCCGGCCTTCCACGATGCCGATGTCCTTGTCCACGCTGCGATCCCAGACCACGCCGAAGACATCCTGGAACCGGTCATCGCCCAAATCGGCGAAGAACCCAATCCCGTTGCCAAAGCCGACCAGGTGGTTGTCGAGAACCGACTCCAAGTCCCGCGTGCCGTAGTACGCGTGGAGCTTCTCGGCCGCCTCATACGTAAACCCCATCGACCAGGGGACGTAGGGCGGCGCCTTCCCCTCCAGCGCCATCCGGACGACGTCACGTTTCTGCATAGAGCCTCCTTGGGACAACTGCTAGTTATCAGTTGCCAGTTGTCAGTTGCCAGTTCAAAGAAGGGCACCCCGTCAGCAGCAGGTCACGAACCACGAACCCCAAGTGCAGAGGCAGCCGGCGCTGGTGAGCTACCCGCAGCTCTGCTTCCCTTGTGACCCAACCCTCGGTGCGTGCGTCCCGCACCGGACTTTCGGCCTCCCGCTCTCTGCCGGCAGCGGCCCGCTACCAGATGTGGTGCACGTGCTCGCGAATGTAGGTATCGTAGATCTCGTGTACGCGCGCCATCGTTGCGTCATCAAGCGGGGGCAGGTCGGCGGCGGCGATGTTGTCGTGCGCTTGCGAAGGGCGCTTGGCCCCCGGGATCGCGCACGTGACCGCGTCGAACATCAAGATCCAGCGCAACGCGAACTGCGCCATCGTCGCGCCCGCAGGACACAGTGGCCTCAATTGCTCGACCGCCTCCAGCGCCACGTCGTAGGGCACGCCCGAGAAGGTCTCCCCGCGGTCGAAGTACTGCCCCTCGCGATTGTAGCTCCGGTGGTCGTTGGCAGCGAACTCGGTGTCGGCCCTCATCTTGCCCGTCAGAAGGCCCGACGCCAGCGGCACGCGCGCCAGGATGCCGACATTGCGTCGCTTGGCCTCCCCGAAGAAGAGCCCCGCCGGGCGCAATCGGAACATGTTGAAGATGATCTGGACGGTCGCCACGTTGGGGAATTCGATGGCCTTGAGCGCCTCCTCCACCTTTTCGACGCTCACGCCGTAGTAGCGCACCTTGCCTGCCTGCACCAGGTCATCGAGAACACCGAAGACCTCGGGACGATAGTAGACGTCAGTGGGCGGGCAATGGAGTTGCACCAGATCGAGCGTCTCGACGTCCAGATTGGCCAGGCAGGCGTCGACGTAGGCCGTTAAGTTCTCACGGTTGTAGCTGTCGGCCGTGTGCGGGCTGGCCTTGCGCCCGATTTTGGTCGCGATCAGGATCTCCTCACTGCGCTCGCGGCGCAGCGCTGCCAATAGGCGCTCGCTCTTGCCGCCGCCGTAACTATCGGCCGTATCGAAGAAGTTGACACCCATATCCACAGCCGTGTGCAGTGCCGCGATCGATTCCTCATCCTCCACCGGTCCCCATCCGCCGCCGATGGCCCACCCGCCGAAACTGATCGCCGACACACGCCAACCGGTCCGACCAAGCGTACGATATTCCATGGTTGTGCTCCTCTCTCTCGATTCGTGCTCCCCATCTCGTCACGGGGTCCCATATGCGTCCAGTATACACCGATCGCCCCCCGCCCCAAAGCCGCCCCCCACCACCATCACCCCTCGTAGGGCGAAGTTGCACTTCGTCCCCCTGCCTGCCCCACCCCGCCCACGACGATCCACGCGCTGACGGCAAGCAGCGCGCTCGCGACATAGAACGACCACGCCGGAACCTCGTCGAAGAGCCAGTAGCCCATCAGGCCCGCGAAGACGAATTGGCCCATGTTGAGAATGCTCACAATCTGACCGCGGAAGTACTGCATCGACCGGTTGAGCAGCGAGTGGCCGATCACCGTGGGCACCAGCCCCAGACCCAGGATCAGGGCGACCTCCCTGGCGGGATAGGGCTGAATGGGGTTCACGAAGAAGAGCGCGACGGCCATACTGAGCACCCCAGCAACCAGATACAGCGGCACGAGGTAGAGCCAGACCGTGGGGAAGGTCCGGTTGCGACGGCCCAGCGCCAGGTAGAAGGCATAGAAGAGCATCGAGCCGAAGCAGATGACGTCGCCCACGAAATAGGTAGCGCTCAGGTTGAGGTCGGTGGCGGTGAGGATGATCACGCCCACCAGCGCGATCCCCGTGGCGGCAATCTCGCGACCTGTCAGCCGCTCGCCCACCAACCACGCCAGAAAGAAGGGCATCGCCAGCGGCATCAAGTTGACGATAAGACTCGCATTGGCCGTCGGCGTCATCCGCGCGCCGACGACCCACGACATCAGGTGGATCGCGAGGATGACGCCGGGGAGCATCGAGGCCCGCAGATGCGCGCCGGTGTAGGCGGCGCGGTGACGTCGCAGGTCGCGCAGGTAGATGGGCATCAGGGCTGCCGCAGCGACGAAGAGCCGGAGTGATGCCAGCAGGAACGGATGCACCGTGCTGGCCTTGATCATGATGACGGCGGTGGAGGCTGCGAAGACGCTGACGAGCAACAACAAGGCGTTAAGGAGCACGGTCATCCCTCACCTACGGTATCGAGGCGCACCGACGGCGCCGAGGCGCCAGTATAGAGCAAAGCGCCACGCGATCAAGGCGCCGGCACAGCGTCGCTATCGCCTACGTAACCGCGGCAACCACGCCGGGACACGCTGCCGGTAGCTCTCCCAGGCCTGCCCGAACTCCGCGGCGAGCGCGTGGTCCTCTCGCCGCGCGCGCGCGAACAGGCCAACGAAATTGATCGCCACAAACACCAAGGTCCAGGTCCTGTAGAGCAACAGGCCGCCGATGGCTGCTGCTTGCAGCCCCACGTAGAGTGGATGGCGTACGTGTGCGTACGGGCCATCCGTGACCAGCCGATGGTGTGCGTCGAGCTGGACACCGAGTGCGCTGGACGGCCGGTACAGCGCGCCCAGGCTAAGTGCCCCCCACCAGTACAGCCCCAGGCCGGCGAAATAGAGTGCCGCTCCCACCAGATATGCTGCGACCTGCACGTGCGCGGAAAGTGACAGCGGAACGGGTCGCCACAGGAACACGCAGAGGCCAATCCATAGGGCGCCGACGAACAGCAGAAGTGAGGGCCGCAGCGCCCATCCGATTCGCACCGTGGCCCGCCCCGAAGGGCGCCGCAGCCCACGCCACACGCCCTGCACCAGCATATACGCGAGCGTCACCAGCCCCGCCACGACCCCGGCCGAACGCAACCAACGTTCTAGATCGACGAGCATCATCGCCCCTTCGCCGAACGCACAAGCGCCGCTGGCCTCCGCACCCCCTCGTTGCGACGGCGTCTCCGACCGTGCCGCTCCGCCTCGCCGGCGGGCCCGGGCCGCGCTCGAGAGTTCGCTACCATCATAGTGCGCGGGTCGATCCCGTCAAACCCGTTGAGCAGTCCAAGCAGGTAGGGAGATGCGGCGCCCACCTGTTGGGACGGGCCGCGACGAACCTTGCGCTTCCACGTATGCCGGCGTATCATACTGAGGCACGATCGCGAAGGACACTGTGGACTCATGGCCAGGGCCTGTGCAAAGGCACACAGGCAACCGAGCGGCAGCTCCTGTCTTCTCGCACAAGCTCCCGCGCCACGTGGGCGGATCCCGTTACTACCCGTCGCCGCCCGCTCCTGTGTTACTCTCACTAAGGAGGCCTGCGATGAGCGACGCGATCAGTGTCGACGTCCTCGTACCCGGCGACGTGCTGCTCTACAAGGGCACGTCCCTTATCTCCCGTGCCATCCAGTTCTTCGACGGCACGGACTTCAGCCACGCAGCGCTCTGTCTGGGCGATGGCGTGGTGGGCGAGGCAGTCTCCGAAGGCCTGGTCCGGCGCCCCTATCCGGTGGGCGCGTCAGGCACCTGGGTGCAGGCCCACCGCCTCAAAGACGACGTCCCGCTGCAGCCCGTGGTGGAAGTGGCCAACGCCTACCTGGACCAGGGAAACCGCTATGGCTACGAGCAGTTGCTGCTGCTGGCAATGCTATGCCTCACCCGCAAGCTGCGGTTCGCCCCTACCGTCCGCCAGCTCGTCCGGCGCGTGCTCGACGACGCAGCAGCGTTACTCACGCGTCTGATCAGCCAGAATCGCGAGCCGACCATCTGCTCGGAGTTCGTCTACCGCGCGTACGACGAGGCGCTTCCCGCGCCCAACGACGTCTACACGCTGTGGATCGCGACGCCGCGCATACCGGGCGCGCCAAGTTTCGGGGCGGCGGGGCCATCGCCCGCCAGAGGACAGGGCATCCACCCGCAGAGTCTGCTGGCGCTCTATGCCTCGAGTGCGGGGGGGGCCTGGACCGAGCCACGCGAGCCCGGCGTCGGATTCGGCGCACCCGCGCTTGCCGGAGGCGAGCCCGATGCCCGCGACCTCGATGATCTGATCGGATCCTATCTGGAGGAGACACAGGCCGGGCCTGGCGCCGTGCCCCCGAGCTTTGCAGGACCGCCGGCAGGCTTGGATGACCTGTTGAACGCAGCGCAGCGGTTCGCCGTCGCTTTCCACGCTGCCACCTACCGCGGCGAGGTTACGTTCGGGGCACCGGTCCCAACGGCAACTCTCAGCCGCGCCCTGTCGCTGGCGGCCGCGGACTTCGTCACACCGGGCGATCTCTACAAGACGCAGAGCCTGTTCCCACTGGGCAGGATCGAGGCGTAGGTCGTCATAGGAGAGGCAGGCCACACGCGGTAGCGGCGTGTGACCTGCCTCAGCGCAGCACGGCTCGGCAGACGCCGCACGTCGGCAGCACAAGGTCCGCAACGGGCATCGAGCGCATCAGGTCTACCCTGGACCATGAATACCGGAACGTCCGCCCGAGCTGTAGCCTGGACGGCGACTGGCTGTCGACCGTGAGATCACCATCATCAGAAGCCACGGCGAGGCGTGGGACCCGGCTACCTCCGGCGACGTCCCTCTAGCGCTGGAGGGGAGTCTAGTGCCCCGGCGGGCGGAAGTCGACGGTCTTTCTGACCGCTTGGTCCACCTCCTCGGGTGTGAGCAGGACGACGGTCTTGATGCCGAACGTACCGCTGACGTTGCCCGCAAGCGTGACGGCTGCGGTGCTTACGTTGTCAGGCAGGTCTACGATGATGTAGAAGTCGTTGTCCCCGAAGGCGAAGTAGAACGCCTCCAGTGTCCCGCCAACGCTGCCCAACGAGCGCTTCGCCGCCTCGATGCGCTGTGAGCCTCCCTCGGCGATGAGCCCCTTCAACCCCTCCGGCGTGTACGATCCATAGAAGAGATACTTGGGCATCTGGCACCTCCTGTTAAAGCGCTCCCACGACCCCAATCGCGGCGCACACCATCGCTTCGTCGAGGGCGTCGCCGCCGCCCGGCACCGTAATCTGCTGCGTTGCGATACCGTACGAACCGAGGACCACGTCTGTCTCGATCCCGATCCAGTTACGCGTCCGCGCGCGTATGTGCTCGTTCTCAATACAGTAGACCGTGGTCGGCGGGAGCGCGAGCTCATCCTTGAGGTAGCAGGTCTCCAGCGCATACGGCTCGAAGAGGACTGTAACCGCATACGGGTCGCCGAAACGGACCATCGCGGCGGCGAGCGCGGCACAGGACCCGTGCTGGAAGCCCGCCAATACCACACGCTGCGCCGGGATGCCGAACCGCGCCATCAGCTGGTCGGCCATCGCGTTGACATAGGCCCCGCAGCACGCCAGCGTGGCGCCCATCGCCTCCACGTTCACCGCGAAGCTCTCGGGAGTCGCTGCGTCCTGCATCGGGAACGTGAACCAGAACCGTGGCCCGTCGCCACCGTATCGCAGGCCCTGGCGCATCTGCGGCGCCCCGCCGATCACGCCATCGCCTGCCCAGATGTACGTATTGGGCAGCCCCTCGATCAGAAGCGGGAGAAAGGGACGGAGCTGCGCGGACGACGCACGCGCGGAGTGTAAGTACAGCAGCGCCCTATCGACGCGCTCTGGTATATGCTCTATCATTCGTTGCCTCCATGGTAAGGGGTCGACGCAAGACAGCGGCGCATCACGCGCCGAGAGGAACTAAGAACCAAGAACCTAGTGGGCTGGAGTTCGCCGCCAGTCGCCGCGGGCAGACCCCAAGCCAACCGCCCACGCCCCCACTCCAGCGAGCGCCACCGCCGCGATGAGGTGGACCAGCACGAGCAGGTCATAGCCCAGGATACAAACCAGGCTGGGGGTGCCAAACAGGAGCACAAACGCAATCCCGTGCACCGCGCATCTTCGCCGGGCGACGAGCCCGGCGACGCTCCCCCCGGCTGCGAGGGCCAGGGCCGCGGCAGCGTATGCCGTTGCCAGACGGTAGCCGCTGCTGTCGGGGAATGCCGGCAGCCAGGCCAGAGCAAGCACAAGCCCGAAGACACTCAGCGCGACGACCGGCGCAACCACTACCGCAACCACACTGCGCACAACTCTAGCCGCCATAACGCTCCTCCCGACCCCGCTACCCCGGCCTCAACGTCAGCCCCACCACGATCCCAAGCACGACCATCTCGACCAGGCCCGTGCCGAGGACATAGAGCAGCGTGATGGCGGGCACCTTGTGCATCATCGAAGAGGATACCCACACCGACGCTAACGAGCACGTATCTTGCCATTCGCCCCCCTTCTTGCACACACTCTCCCACGCCGTGCTGCGGCCTTATTGCTCCCGGAGACGCCACCTCATGGCTTGACCAGTCCCGAGCGGATGGCGTACAACGTCGCTTGGGTTCGTCCAAAAAGGTGCAGCTTGGACAGGATATTGTTGATGTGGTTCTTGACCGTCTTGGGGCTGATGCACAGCCGGGCAGCGATCTCGCGGTTGCTCAGTCCCTCGGCCACAAGCTTCAGCACCTCGATCTCGCGCGGCGTCAGCTCGTCGACAACATCCCTGGGCCCATCGATTGCGGCGAACTGGCGCATCACCTTGACCGCCACCGCAGCGCCCAGCAGCGACTCGCCATGCGCCACGGCCCGGATCGCCCGCAGCATTGTGTCGGGATCGGCGTCCTTGAGAATGTAGCCACGCCCACCTGCCTGGAGGCCGCGGAAGACAAACTCGTCGTCCTCGTACATCGTAATGAAGACGATGCCCAGATGGGGCATCTCGCGGTGCAGGATGCGGGTCACCTCGATTCCGTCCAGCTCAGGCATCTGTATGTCCATGAGCACGACGTCGGGGGTTCGCTCGCGCGCGATCGCCAGCGCATCCCGCCCGTTCGCGGCCTCCCCGACCACCAGCATGTCTTGCTCGTCCTCCAGCAGGCTACGGATGCCCCGGCGGAACAGCGTGTGATCGTCGACAATCAGGACGCTGATGGTGTCCACTGGCCTACCTCCCGTCTGCGAGTCCATCATCGAGTGGAATCCACGCTCTCACCAAGGTGCCACGACCGGGCGCGCTGTCAATGAAGAGGCCCCCGCCGAACTGCTCCACGCGCTTCTGCATGCTCCACAGCCCCAGATGCGCCCCCGCCACGGGTGCCCGGTGCACGAATCCCCTCCCATCGTCGCAGACCTCCAGCACCACCTGCCCCGGCTCACAGGCCAGCCGCACTTCGATGTGTTCCGCGCTGGCGTGCCTCGCAGCATTGGTCAAGGCCTCCTGAGCAATACGGAAGAGCGTTGTCTCGACGGCGGGAGCCAACCGCAGCGAGTCAGTCGCCACCGTCAGGCTGACGTCGAGACCGTGGTCGCCGCGGCAACGGGATACGTAAGCCCTCAGAGCTGCGACGAGCCCCAGCTCGTCCAGCGCCGCAGGCCGCAGGTCATAGACGAGGCGCCGTATCTCCTGGATACTCGCCTGTGTCTCGGCCGCCAGCAGGTGGACCTCCGCCGCCACTGGGCTGCGCTCCGCCTCCAGGTGCTTGCGCACACGGTGAAGGCCGATATTGAGGCCCGCCAGCGCAGAACCCACCCCGTCGTGCAACTCGCGCGCGATCCGGCGGCGCTCCTCCTCCTGGATCGCCGCCCCCTGGATGAACTGCTGGCGCAACAAGGCCAACCGTTCCTCATAGAGCCGAGCGTTCTCCAGCGCGAGCGCGGTGCTTTGCGCGAGCATGGTCAGCAGGTCGAGATCCCCCTGTCCGTAGGGCTCGCCCGAGAGCCTGCTGTCCAGGGTCAAAATGCCCGCAAGTCCATCGCCAAGAAAGAGCGGAACCGCAACCTCGGCCCCCGCCATACAGAGCTCCGCGGAATGCGGGGCCGGGTCGTCAGGCAGAGCGTACAGCGGCGCCCGAGCCTTGGCCAGTGCGGTCGCCAACGGGCCACCGGCAGCGAAGCCGCCGCCCGACCCGTCATCCGTGGCCGGGGCGGCGTGATAGCGGTCTCCCTTGAGCGTCCATACGGTGGCGCCCCGCGCTCCCAGGGTCTTGACGATCGTATTCCGGACCAGGCGAACCACCTCTTCTTGTGCGCGGAGTGTGCTCAGATCGCGGCTGAAGCGCGTCAGTGTTTGCCCCACCTCGTAGTCACGGCGGAAGAACGCTCGATCGACGAAGGTCTGGATGCGCCCGCGCGCAGGCTGGAAGAGAAAGGCCACCAACAACGCGGGCACAACCATCGCCAGAAGCGACTGCCGCCCGGTGAGGCCATGAAAGATATAGCCGCTGAGCAACGATAACAAGAGAAACGCAGTCGTGAGGATGGCGGTAAGCAACGAGTAGACCAGGCCCTTACGCACCACCACGCGGATGTCGAGCAGGCGATAGCGCACGATGGCGAAGCCAATGGAGAGCGGGTAGACGGCCGGCACGATACTGCCCCAAGGCGCTCGCGATACCGGCCGAATGTGGATTGCAGCCGGCGTCCAGACAAAGAGATACCAGCCGGCCAGGCCTACAAGCAAGCCCACCAGCATAACCGCCGCCTGCTGCCGCACCAGCCGATCACCCCTCCGTGCCACCAGGCGTACCAGAGGCAGCCCCTTGAGCGGGACCGAGCCGAGGCCGAACACGACGAAGTAGGGCCAGCCCTGCACAAAGGCCAGCCAGCGCCAGAGAGACGGTCGATCGAGCACATAGGCCAGACACCGGAATGCCGACATCACGACAATCGCCGCGCCGCCCAGGATGACAAACGTCCGGATGATGTGGGTGCGATCCAGAAACCGCCGCCACCCCAGGTCGGTTGGGAAGATCCAGAAGAAGACCCATCCCGCCACCGGGGCAATCACAGCATAGGGGATCAGGAGCGATCCCAGCCACTTGTTCTGGCTGAGGAACGACTCCCAGATGATGCCCGCCCCAACCGCCCAGACGAGGAGGTAGGCCAGCAAGTAGCGGTTCAGGGGTGCAGCCGGATTGTGCAGGTAGACCAGGATGCCGATGCCGACAAACACGAGGGATGAGACCAGATAACCGGGGAGGAAGGCCATCACGGTGTCCCACGTGAAAACCATGGTGCGCACCGGGATCTCCAGCGCTTCGTCACCACGCTGCACCGTGTAGACCAGTGTGCCGCCCACCCCTGCCTCTGCCACCAGGCGGCCCATCTCGCGCCAGCTTCGCCCGTTGACGGCAACGATCACATCCCAACGCTGGAGCCCCGCCTGCGGGCCGGTGAAATCGGGGGGCGTGAAACCGCTGTAAGCGCGGTCGGGGTTGCAGAAGAAGCCCGGGAACGGCGCGCTGACCTGGCTGGCAATGGAGACCCACGCCACGCCCCAGACGAGCAGCGTCACGCCCAAGGTCAGCGCCACGACCCAATGAGGACGTTTCGCCGGTCGTAGTGTGAGGCTGAACGGCACGGACCCCTGCGGAGACCCAAGCATGCTAGATCCTCCTCTCCGGTGCCTTCATCCATAGTATAGCACGACCTGCGTCCACGGAGATGGGCCCAAGGGCCCAACCAGGGTGGGCCTTTGTACCCGAATCCTCCCCACCCTTCAGCCCTCGGATGCCCGCGTCCTATCCGCTATGCTGAAGGTAAGCCCAAACGAACGAGGAGGTCGGTATGACATGGGAAGGCTGGAACATAGGCTCGGTTACGATCCGCAGGGTCCGCGTCGATGAGGCGGGGACGGTCTCGGTACAGTCCAGGCGCCACGGCGGGGCCGCGGCCGAAGCAATCCAGACGATGCTGGCGGAGGGGCCGCAGCACGACCTCACGCCGGAGGGCGCGACCGTGACCGGCCCCCTGGCGACCTCGGTCCTGGATCTGCCCTATCTGCCTGAGCCCGTCAGCATCGAGAAGGCGCTCCAGAGCCTGGGGCTCTCGCCCGACATCGTGCTCTCCCTGGGCGGCGAAAGCTTCGTAGTCTACTGCGTCCACGAGGGTCGCGTCCGCACGATGGTCTCGAGCAACCGGTGTGCCGCCGGCAGCGGTGAGTTCGTGGTTCAGCAACTGGGCCGAATGGGCCTGGACCTGGATGAGGGCCTGGCGCTAGCGCGCCAGGGAAGGCACGTCGCTCTGGCTTCGCGCTGCTCGGTCCACATCAAATCGGACGCGACGCACAAGTTGAACAAGGGAGAGTGCAGCCCCGCGGACATCGCCCACACGCTAGTGGTGGACCTGGCAGCCAGGATCCATACGCTGATCGAGTCGACGGCTTGGCCACGCGGGACCATCCTCGTCAGCGGCGGCCTCGCGCTGAACACGCTGCTGGTCGACACCCTGCGCAGCCTCTTGCCCGAGAGTCACATCCTGACGGTGCCCGAGAGCCCTTACCTGGAGGCGTTCGGTGCGGCCAGAGCCGCACGGGGTAACGGCCACCTGCAGCGGCCCCTGGCGGCATGTATCCTGACGGCGCAAGGGCACCTCTTCGAGACGTTGCCCCCGCTCTCGGAGTC
>Ga0123333_10000894_pt1 | contig 31772 bp, 23 predicted proteins | sample BioC12SIPDNA_3_FD_89957 | JGI IMG/M metagenome (GOLD analysis project Ga0123333, IMG submission 89957) | Anaerobic biogas reactor microbial communites from Washington, USA - Biogas_R2_B C12 SIP DNA | ecosystem: Engineered > Bioreactor > Anaerobic > Unclassified | place: Washington, USA... | reverse complement strand
AGCCGCTCTCCTCGGCGGTATTACCGGTTTCTCGCAGCCGCTGTTGGGTGTACTCGACGGTATCCTGCGCCGCCTCGAGCAGGAACGGAGAGGCCAGGAGGAGGACCGCCAGCAGCAGAACGAGTGGAATTCGGCTTCGTGAACCGAGCACGACGTACAGCACGGCGGACGCCGCCAGGGCGACCATGGGGCCGCGGGACAGGCCGGCGAAGCACCCGACGGCGGTGGCCAGGGCGGCGAACCGCGAATGCCAGTAGTACTGCGGACGAAGCAGCCCCCAGAGCAGCATCAGCGGCGTGACGGTGACGAAAAACGTCGCCATGGTCAGAGGTCCAGCGGCGAAGGTGAGATTGGCCCGCAGGAGCCCCCACCGCCAGCAGGTATAGTGCGGAATTACGTTCACGTGGACGCCGATGAGCGCCCAGAGCTGCTGGGCGATGCGAGTGGCCATGCGGCACTCGTAGACAGCCAGACAGGCGAACGTCACCGAGGCCAGGACCAGTGGCGTCAACAGCTTGCGAAGCGAATCGACGCTGGTGATCAGGGACCGCACGAACAGGTACGGGCAGGCCCAGTCAAGAACGAGCATGGGCAGGCGATTGTAGAAGCCCTCGAAGTCGGTAAACGTTGCATAGCTGATGGAGAAGGACAGCACCGGGGCCAGGGCCAGCAGGTCGAACCACTGCCACCGCGGGAGAAGCCGGTGGAACTTTCCGATCAAAAGCGCTCCGAGAATCAGTCCGAGAGCGGCGGCTCGTTGAGGCGTCAGATCGGGCAGTCCATTGTTTTGCAGGACCAACTCGCCCGGGACAAGGATCAGGGTGGGCACGTAGACCCACCGGAACGCCCACGACACACCCTTGAGGCAAGCCGCTGTCAGGGCGATGCAGGCCGCCACCATGACCATTACGTCATTCACCTGTCGTCTCCGTCACGTTCGGAGCGTACGCCCAGATTGCGAACCACGATTCCGGAGACGTCCGCAGCCGATCGGAGGTTGAGGGGATTGGTTTGGACCGGAAGACTTCCCGGCCTTCGGCCATCATCAGGATCACCGGATCCTGCCCAGCGCGATGGATGCAGATACGGTAGATCCCCTGGTGGTAATGGGCGTGCACGTCGGCCACGTAGCGGGTGTTGACTTTTCGCAGGTACCCCTCAACCAGCCCTTGACGAAGGTGGTCGCGGTACGCGCGACCATTGGCTTTGCCGTCGAGGTTCACCACCCGCCGCTGCGAGAAGTACCCAAACAGGCCGGCATCCTTGAGGGCGAAGACGGCATCCGGCGGCGTGGCGGTCCGGGCCCATTCCGCCGCCGCCAGCCATCCCGCGTGCGACCGCATTTTGATCGGGATCTCATAGAGCTTGAATGCGGCCGCAGCGGCCGCGGTCAGGACCACCATCAGCGGCACAAGAACGCGTCGCAGGTCCGATCGGAAGGCAACCAGGGCGCCGACCGCCCGGGACCCCACCAGGACCAGAGCGAACCCGTAGAGGGTGAAATGCCACCAATACACACCCCAACTCATGAACAGGAAGGCATAGGCAAAGTGGAAGCAGCACGCCAGCGCGACCGCCGAAACGGGCGTGCACAACCGGCTTGCGACCCGGACTCCGGCGCGACGGGCGCCGGCCGCATCGACGACGAGGAGCAGGAGAATGCCCGCCAGCAGGACTCCTCCGAACGCCATATCGGCCTCGACCGTCAAGTCCCGGCGGATCGCAGGGAACGTGCTCTTGACCGCACCGCTGATGGGCATAGGGTCTCCGAACGCAAGGAGGTTCCAGGCCAGGTAGGGAGCGACGGCCACGCCGAATCCGGCCGTCGCCAGGACGCCGTACGCAACGCACCGCCACACGGAGACTCCGCACGAGAGCCCGGAGGCGAGCACCAGGAGCAGGAATGAAGGCAGCAGGAACACCGAATCGAGCCGCACGAGGCAGGTCAACCCGATCAACACGCCCAAGGCGAAAGCCGAGGGATAGGCCGATCGCGGATCGAAGAGGCGGCCGCGGTAACAGGCCCAAAGCACCAGGACCAGAACCAGAAGCAGCAGCCCGGTCTCCAGACCGTTGGCCATGGCCATGAGCATGTTGGGCAGAAGACAGATACTCAGAGCCACCAGGCCGAGACCGGGAGCGACGTGCCGGTTCACGAAACGGTGGATCAGGGCGATGGTGAGAATGCACATGAGCCCGTTGAGGGCCAGTACGATCCGGGCGGGCGTCTCCAGTTCGTCGGCGAACGCGACAATCGGCAGGATGCACAGCATCCATAGGGGATGGAACCCATTGGTGGGAGCGATGCCGTCGAACGTGCAGCCGTTGCCCGAGATGATGTTCCTGGCGATGCACAAATAGTAGAACGCGTCGTCGGTGAGTGCGGCCGTGACGTACTCGATCGGCAGCGCAAAGATGACCAGCCAACCGTAGAGCATGGCGAAGCCGGCAAGGACCACTGGCGACGCCCGCCGTCCGGAATGACCGACGGCCTCGCCGGAACACGAGGATGTCTCGCACGGCGTCGTGCCGAGACCGGTTACCTTGGGATACGCCGAGCTTGCCATGGGTACCTGTTTGAGCGTCTCATCCACACGTGACGCCAATTGGATCGCGGCCGAAAGGCCAGATGCCGTCGCCGCCGAAACGCGTTCCCGGAGACGGCCGGGCAGCGCGCCGGCTGCAGATCCCGGTCGGTCGGCTGTGGATGCGGCCTCCGCCGGTCTCGCATTTCGCCTCTGATGGTGTGCGTACGGAGATCCATGAAGCTCTTGCTGCGCCCCCGCATTCATGGCGACTTCGCCAGCGGCGGAGCGGCGGTCCGGGATGCGATAACGCTGGGCCCTGCCGACGCAGCCCGTGCCAGTTCAGCGATCCCCTTCTCAACGGCCGGCGTCAGGGCGCCGCGGCGAGGGTGACTCGCATTGACGTAGAAGACGATCTCGCGTCCTCGCTCATCGGGGACGGCGCCGACTTCCACAAAGTCGGCGAAGCGGTGGTCTCGCGCCAGGCACTCGCCCAGGCCTGGGAACCTCGAATGCGGTACGAAGAAGAACGTCCGCCCCTCCACCCGGATGCGCCGAAGCACGATCATCTCCACGTTCCGTGAGAATACGAACTGAGCGACCTGCTCAACGGAGCGGGCCTTCGAAACGTGGTTGGTCGTGAGGCCCACCAGGTCGATTCCATCCGGAGTAGTAGAAAAGCGCCCCCTGGTCGTGGGCGGCGACGGAGGCGACGGTTAGCCTGCGTCTGTGCGTCCTGGTCCACAGCGTGTCGGACGCGTATGCGGCCGACCAGCCCCACAGCCCACAGACGGTCAGCATCGGAAAGACGGGCAGCAGGAATCGGAACGCTGTGCCCATCAGCGGCTCGAACCTGACGTATGCCCCGATGAACACAATCAGACCGGCGGCGAGGGCTCGAAACCCCGAGCTTCTGACGACGAAAAGACCGGCCGCGACTCCCACTGCCAACGGCGCCACCCAGAGCAGATACTGCGAGACGTAGAGGGCTCCAGGGAGGCTGATTATGCTTTGGGATGATTTGACGTAAAATGCATTCGGCATGCTCCACCCGAAGTAGGACCACCTCCATCCCCAGAAGACGGCGGCCGCGGTCATCGTCGCGGCTGCGGCAAAGCAGATGTCTCCGCCGGTACGGTGCGGATTCTTCCGAAGCGCGGTCCACCCCACCGTGACCGACATGATCCCGATCAGCCAGACGAGGGCGTCCGGTCTGGCCATGACGACCAGGAGACCCACGAGGGGAAACCACCGTGCGGCGGCGCTGCGGCGGCGGCAGACCAGCATCCACCAGAGCCAGCCGGAAAGGGTCACTAGTGCGGCGGCAACGAGCGTCTCCATCCCGAATAATCCAGCGTACACCATACAGCCGTTTCCAAGCACCAGCACCCAGACACCGGACTTCAGCCAGCAGGGGCGGACCTGGAGTTGGGAGACCCAGACACGACAGAGCAACGCCGTCATCAGCAATCCGGCGATGGAGATGCCGCGTGTGAAAAGAAGCGGATCCCACCCGACACGAATCGCCCCTGCACAGAGCAGCACGTGCAGAAGGCTGGTGAACCCTTCCGTTCGCTCCTGCCCGACGTTCCAGACGAGCCCATGTCCCAGTGCCAGGTACTCCGCGAAGCGGTAGGTGATGTACGCGTCATCAAGCACACGGACGTGAGACACGCCGGCAAAATACACCAGCAACACCAGGCCGCTGAGAAGGAAAGCAATTTCCATAATCACATGGCGAGGACGCGATCCGGATGCCCTCCATGGATGATAGAACCGCCGCACGCGGGCGCTGTGGATGGTATCGGTGGAAGTGTAGGTAGTCATCAGGTTTCGCAGGAATAGGGAGAGCGAAGCTGTCACTGCCTCGGCTGGAACGCGCCAACCGGCCGGCCCATCAAACGGGCGACCCAGGCCCTGGCGAACAGGGAGAGGAAGAGCCGGTCGTCGATCAGGTATCGCCGCGCCAATCGACGCGGTTCCTGGACCATGCGATGGAGCCACTCCAGCCCCGCCTTCTGCATCCAGAGGGGAGCCCGAACGATGTCCCCGCAGTAGAAGCTGAAGCTCACGCCGACGCCGATGCTCAACCGGGCCCCGCACGCAAAACGGTTCCGGACGATCCAGTTTTCCTGCTTGGGCGAGCCCAGTCCCAGAAAGAGGATGTCCGGCCGGGCGTTCTGGATCAGCCGCAGGGCGTGCCGCTGCTCGTCAGGATCGTCCGCAAAGCAGTAGGTCGGGCAGTAGACCCCACCGATAGCCAGCCGTGGATGGCGGCGTTTGAGCAGCGCGGCGGCCCGGCGCGCCGAACCCCGCGCCCCTCCCAGCAGAAACACCGACAGCTCTTCGTCGGCGGCGTGGCGGCAGAGGGCGGGGAACAGGTCCGAGCCGGCCACCCGCTGGGGCAGAGGAGTGCCCAGCAGCCGCGAGGCCCAAACCAGCGGCATCCCGTCGGCGAGGATCAGGTCCGCTTGGAAGTAAACGTCTCGCAGCTCTGGGCAGCGGTGGAAGCGGACCAGGTGATCGACGTTCGCCGTCACCGCATAGGCCCCCTGCCGGGTTCTCACCAAGTTCAGGAGGAGCTCAACCGTCCGATCGAAATTGACGGCGTGGAACGGCATGCCCAGCAGGTTCATTACCTCAGGGCGAAGTTCTTTCTGGCAGGATAAGGTCGTCATGATTTTCCCCCATTCTTCCGGTTCCGTCCGATGTGAGGGCAGTGGCAGGCCCAAGTCCGCCTGCTCCGCTTCTCGCCTGTCCTGGCGAGGGCATCGGCGCCAGTCGCAGCCGCGCCAATTGCCACCGCCTCAGGTAACGCCTGAATTCCGCATCATTGTAGCGACCGCTTCGTCTGAGATATCCACCGAGGTATCCGGCGAGGATGCACAACCCGCCAAGCAACCACGGGCGTTCGAACATTCGATAGCCGGCGAGGGCCAGGGCGTAGAGCGGATGCGTGCCCATGAAGTACTGCCCGCGTCCCCACCGCAGACGGCCGTGAAAAATGCTCTTGTGGGACGAGCCCATCGGCCTCAACTCGTACACGCGGAGGTCCGGATCGTGGAACGATCGGGCCTTCCAGCCGAGCATCCGACACCGGTGGCAGTCGATGCCGTCCCACATCACCTGGGCCACCAGTCCGCCGATCTGACCAAAACACGGCACGCGGTAGAATTTGCACGCGCCGAGCGAGAAGTCATCGCTGGTGCGCAGCATGACCCAGGCGCCGCCGTTCCGTTCCCAGCACTTGCCGCTGGCCGTTCCCAGAAGCGGGTCGGCTTGGAACTTGTCCAGCAGTTTCTGGAAGCAGGTCGGTCCGAAGCGCAGGTCGCCGTCGAGCTTACAGACGTAATCGAAGCGATCCAGATCGACCTGGGACAGGCCCTCATTGAAGGCTTCGATGACGCCTCCGCCGACTCTGCGTTCGCCCCGGTCCGGACGGCGCACCAGGCGGATCCACGGGTGTTCGCGCATCGCCTGCTCCACGATCCGGTGCGATCCGTCTTTGGAACCGTCATCGACGATGATCCACAGGTCGGGGCGCACGGTCTGGGCCGCCACCGACTCGATGGTCTGCGCCAAGAAGGCCGCCTCGTCTCGCACCGGCGAGATCACAAGGAGTCTGGGCTGGTTCATGTCGCTATCGCCTCACCGGGTTTGCCGCTGCGGATCGACGCTTGGCTGTCCGCGCGTGGCGATACGATTGCGGCGAATTCCATTGCCAGCTCCTGCGCCGAATCCCGCACGTCGAATCTCTGCCGTACCGCCTCGCGACCCGCCGCCCCCATCCGCTGCCGCATTGCCGCATCACCGATTAATCGCTCGACGGCGTCCACCAGCGGCTCGATCCGACCGGGCGTGACCAGCAAACCGGTCCGGCCGTGCTGCACGATTTCCGGTATTCCCATGATCGCCGTGGCGACCACCGGCAGGCTTTTAGCCATCGCTTCCATCAGCACGACAGGAAGCCCTTCGGCCAGGCTGGGCGCCACGAAGATGTCCGCTTCGTCGTAGAATTTCTGAATCCGGTCCTGATCGACGTAACCGACGAAGTGAATCCTCTGGCCCACGCCCAGATGGCGCACCAACTCCGTCAGGCGTCTGCGTTCCGGGCCATCCCCCACGATCGTGCACGTCACGTCATGCCCTTTGGCAGCCAGAGCCGCGACCGCCTCGATCAGCCATGACTGGCCCTTGACCGGAGCGAGCCGAGCGACATTGAGGATTCGAATTGGTCCTGTCCGGCTGGCCCGCGCGTCCGGGGGCGGGTCAAAGGTCTCCGGCTCGATGCCGCAGTGGATCACTTTCAGTTTGGCCCAGTCCGCCGGATCGGATAGCGCCATGATCTGACTTCGGCAGAAGTCGCTGATGCAGAAGACGGCGGCGGCGCGGGCCATCTTCTGCCGCAGCAGATACCGATCCGCCTGATAGAAGACGGATGGCCCGTGGACGGTCAGGCTGAACTGCAGTTCGCCCAGTTCCGCGGCGATCATCGCCACGGTGGCACAGGACATTGCGAAGTGCACGTGCAGGCGTTGGATTTTCCTCCTTCGCAATTCCCGCCACAGCCGCACCGCCTCGGCGAAGTAGCACAGGTGCCGAAACAACGCGGCACGCCCCGGCGGCCGGACGGTCAGAGCACACCACAAGGCTCGAACGTAACGGACAGGACGAGTCAGGCACGCGACCAGATGATTCACCATCAGTCCCACCGGTGGAGCGGGCAACACGTAGAATGTCGTCGCCTCCTCGGCGGCGTCGATCGTCGACCGCGGCTGATCGGCGGGCGGACGGCGGATGGAACACGTCGGCACGGACAGTCCGATCCGGCGCAGGGCGAGGATCTCCCGCTGCACGAAGCTGTGCGAGATTCCCGGATACTGGCTCGTCAGATAGGCCACGGAAGTCATGGCACAAGAGATTCCCGCGTGGCGTTCGGTGTGCCGTCGCTGCGTCTGCGGATGAACCTGGCGGGGACTCCCGCCCAGACCTCCATGGAGGGCACGTCCCTGGTCACCACGCTGTTTGCTCCGATCACCGCGCCGCGGCCGATGGCGACGCCTTCCAGGATGGCCGCCCCACGGCCGATCCACACGTCGTCGCCGATGCGGATCGGCGCCGACCGGTGACCCTGTCGTCCGATCGGGAGCATCAGGTCGTCGAACCGGTGGTTGTGGTCACGGATGCTCACGTATTCCCCGATCAGGCAGCCGTCGCCGATGCGGATTCCGGCGTGGGCGCTGAGCACCGAACCCTGGTTGATCCGAAAGTTGTCGCCGATCACGATGCATCCATCCGCCTGCGTCTCAAAGGCGACCCCATCGTAGATGTTGCCGGTGCGGCCCAGCCGCACGTTTCGCGTTCCCAGCAACCGCACCGGCCCAAGCAGGTGGACACCCGGCCCCACCTGCCGCACACCCGCACGGAGCGCCGCGGCCCACCAGAGCGTGCAGAGTCTTCGCGAGGCGGCGGTGAGAGGCCTGATCGAGGCGGCGAGTCCTCTCACCGCGATTTCCCGCAAGGCACGGCAGGTTTCGGAGAGCAGATTGGTCGACATAGGTCACCCTGGCGCAGTCAGTCCGGCATTGTCTTTGTACGGCAGCAGCGAGCGTTCGATCGCCTCCGCATTTACTGACTCGGCCGGGACGGTTCGCGCGGTCAGTTGCCCGTCCAGAAGAGAGCGGTCGGCGTCGATAAAGAGGCGGCAGAAGAGTTCGATGGCAAGCAGGTGTCCCAGCAGCGTGCTGTTGTCGGCGCGGCCGTCCATGTGATCGTTGACGATCCGCCGAACGGCGGCCGGATCGAACAGGTTGCGGTCCAGCGCTTGACGGCTGAGGAGCGTGGTTTGGACGAGCCCGCGCAACGGCCCCCTCATCCAGCCGGCGAAGTTGCTGACCGCTTTGCGTTTCTGGAACGCCGCCAACGGCGTGGTTCGAACCAAGCGGTGCGCGGCAAGGGACAGCCACGCCGTCCAGAAGGGTGCGCCCGCGGGCAATCCCGTCCGCTGCCAGCGCACCGACGCCGCGGCGGGAAAGCACTCGCGGAGCACCTCGACGTAGAGCCGGTGGCGGAACCGCCAGGCGTACGGCAGCTGCGCCAGATGGTCGAACAGATCGTTGTCGAAGAACGGCTGGTCCGACTCGACCGCCCAGCGCATCAGGTTCGTCCCACCCGAGGTGCGACGACGGACGCGATTGTCCAGAAGGAACGCCATGGCCATGTCCATCGGAGTCGTGCCGGGTGACCTGACGTACTGCTCGATGAATGACGATCGGGCGCTTTCCCAACCGTGTGAGATCAACCGCGGTCCAAGCAGCGACCCGCGATACGTTTCGGCCACCGCACCGTTCCGCCATCGCCACAGGGCCGTTGCCGCCTCCTGTGGACGGTCGGCATGCCGCCAGGCGGGCATGATGAAGTTGCCGCCCAGCACGGCGTCGCCGGCGTAGCCGTTGAGGATCACCTGGCACTGCTGGGCCACGTGGTTGACGAACGGCAGGACGTGGAAGTCGGTGCATGGAAGCTGGCCTTCGGTCAACCACACGCCCAGCGCGGCACACTCCTGAAGATAGCCGCCGTCGAACTCGAAACTCCGGTGCGGGCTTCCCAGCACGGCGGCGGCGGCCTGGGCATAGGCCAAGTCGCGGCAGCCGCGGATGCCCCATGTGAAACTGGGCGTTCGGCCCGGATCGGGCACGGCGGCCAGCAGCACTCGCGAATCCAGTCCGCCGCTGAGTGGGACGCCAACCGCCGGCGTCACATTGCAGATCCGCCGGACCGCGTGGCGGAGCAGCCGGCCCGTGCGTTGGGCGGTCTGCCTGAACGTCTCCGCGGGTTCCTTCATTCTCCCGAAGTCGTGGTGCCAATAAGGGTGGTGGGTCAGGCCCTTCTCACCGATCGCGATTTTGCAGGCCGCCGGCAACAGCCGCACCGTCCGCAGCGGCGTCAGGTCTCCCACCAGTTCGCCGATCGCGGCCATCAGCACGAGGGCGACCGGATCGATTTCCGCCGCCACGACGCCGGGAGCCATCACCGCCTTGATCTGCTGAGCGAACAGGAACGCCGAGCCGTAGCCGGCTGCATAGATCGGGTACATGCCGTAGCGATCGGTAATCAGTTCGAGGCAGCCGGCGCCGCCGTCCCAGATCGCCGCGGCGAACGGCCCGTTGGCCGAGGCCAGCCGCGACGGGGTCGGGGCGTCCAGGAAGGCGGTGCGGGCTGCGGTCACGGCATCGGACTGGTCGTCGCCGTCGAATCCGAGCAGCCGGCCGACGTACAGGCCGTATCGGCGGCTTCGATGGCTGGTCAGAACCTGCCCTTCGCCGGGATAGATCCCCTTGCTGGCGCAGCCGATGGCGAACGATCGCCCGCGCAGGACCATGATGGACCGGTCCACCTCCACCGCAATGGCGCGGGCCATCGCCTCCGCCGCGTCGGGCGGCAGTACGTGCTGTGGATCGTAGTACCCGAACAGTCCCGACATCGTCTCATTCCACCAGCGACCGGTTCACTCCTCCCGCACCGGCTCGGGCGACGGCGAGCGGTACTCGATCAGATTCCTCGGACACGCCAGCCCCAGATGACGAACGTAGAAATCCAGATGCCCCAACGTCATGGGCAACTTGGCCAGGTAATGGTGCGCCGCGTACGTCAGCGCACCCCATACCGTCCCTTGTCTTGCAGAGGAGCGCCCCGCATCGCGAACGATCGCGGCGCCAAGCAGCCCACACCACACGGCCACGGGCCAGGCGGTCCGCCAGGCCACGGCCAGACCGATCGCGCCCATCAGTGCGCAGCCGTGCAGGATGTTTCTCTGGCACATCCGCCGCCAGCGCCTTAATCGCCGATGCCGAAGGCCCACCTCGGCGTAGGCGTGGCCGGAGCGGAAGCATCGCCGCCAATATTGGCCGAATCGCATGATATTCCCGTCGTGCAGGGCCATCGGTGCGGCCAGATGCAGAATCGTCGCGTCCCGGTCGCGGAGAATTCGGCAGCACAAGTCTCGTTCCTCGCCGGCGATCAGCGACTCATCGTATCCTCCGGCCTCCAGCAAGACACTTCTACGGAACAGGACGATGCCTCCGCAGGTGTCCACTTTGCCCGCCGGCATGTGCCAATCGTGGTGCATCCAGAAGTTGTAGATGCTGCCGCGCGGGTCCAGTTCCGCCAGATCGCCGTGCACCGCGATCAACTCCGGATCGGCCATCGCGCCGGCTGCGACCTTCAGCCACGATGCATCGAGCACAGCGTCGCCGTCGAGAAACTGGATCAGTCCATGTTTGGCCGCCCGCAGCCCGGCGTTTCGCGCCGCCGCCGCACACGGCCGGTCCGGGTTGATTCGAACCACGCGAGCCCCGATTCTCTCCGCCTCGGCGCAGCTGCTGTCGGTGGAGTTGGTATCGACGTAGATCAACTCGATCCGTTCCGCCGGGTAATCGGCCGCCCGCACCGAGCGCAGGCAGCGGACAAGCCGATGGCCCTCGTTTCGGCCGATCACAATCACGCTGATCGGCGGCCACTGACGATCGTCGATATGGTCTTCGGTCACCGCCACGGATCACCTCTTGACGGCAAGACGCGGTGAGGACGTGGGAGTCAGAAGATAGCGGATCGAGGCCAGCGCGGCGCCGGCCTTCCGTTCGCTCGTCAGATTGCCTCGCCAGGCGTGCCGAGCCCAGATCGTACCGAACAGCGTTGTCTGCAGCACCCGGGAAAACATCGCGGCGGCCCATCCGTGGTGCTTCCGCAGATAGCGACGGCTGCTCAAAGTCCAATACACCGGATGGTTTCCCGAAAACAGCCCGACCGCCGCCGCCTGCGAGACGCTCTGGCCGCCGAAGTGCATGACCTGCGCCGAAGGCACGTACCATCCCTGCCAGCCCGCGGCCGCCATGCGCCGGCACCAGTCGGTCTCTTCGAAATACAGGAAGAACCCATCATCCAGAAGGCCCACCTGCTCGATGACCTCTCGTCGCACCATCAGGCACGCCCCCGAAAGCCAGTCGGCGGCGAAAGCCTTTTCGCTTCCCAGTTGCAGATGCAGATCGATGGCATGGCGAGACTTCGGTCGACGGACGGCCAGACCCAGCATCGAAAAGGCCGGGCTGATCGGCGTGGGAAACCGTCGCGCCGACGGCTGATGACTGCCGTCGGGATTGACCAGCTTCGGGCCGCAGTAACCGGCTTGCGGATGAGAGTCCATGAACGCCACCAGTTCCGCCAGCGCCTTCGGCGCCGTCACGGTGTCGGGGTTCAACAGCAGCAGGCACCGTCCGCTCGCCCGGCGCAAGCCTTCGTTGTTGCCGCCTGCGAACCCGAGGTTGCACTCGCTTCGGACCAGATGCACCCACGGAAACTCCTCTTCGACCATCTCCGGCGAGCCGTCCGAACTTGTATTGTCCACCACGAACACCTCATGCTCCAGGCCGCCCGCCGCATCGGGCAGGGAGTTCAGACAGGCACGCAGAAGCTGCCGCGTGTTGTAACTGACGATAACGGTCGATAGGTCCACCACCATGGCTCCTTCACCGAGTCCGGTTTCCGGTACTCCCACGCTTCGTTCTGGCGAAAAACTCGGATCCCGCAAAGAAACACTCCAGGAACTCACCGTCACCCACGTCCGACAGGATCGGCCAGCGTGGATCGAGGGTCATCCTCGTCGTCTGCGACTTGTACTGCGCGAGGGCGGAACGCTTGGTCTCCAATACGTCCCAGACAGCGATACGCCAGTGCGTCTCGCCCAGAAATACCCACAGTCCCGCCAGTGCCGCCCGCAGCGATCTCCGCCACGTCGAGCCGCTCGCCGGAACCCACGGCCAGTTGTGCCACAGCCACACCGGATACTCATAGAGCGTCACATCCGCACTAGAGCGTGCCAACGCGCCGTAGATGATCCGCCAGGTGGCCGCATGGTCCACATGAGGCTCCCTGCGAGAGGGAACGAAGACTTCCGCCGGACGCAGGGCAGCCAGCAGGTCGGCCACCTGCCCCATGGCCTCGGGCACGACGTCCGCCAGGTGCATCTCCTCATGGCCAAGCATGACGACCTCGGAAGAACCCAGACCTAGAACCTGCGCCGCCCGCTGCGCCTCATTTGAGCGAATAGCCTTCAACGTTGCCCCGTCAACGAAGTCGCGGTGGGACTTGCTGCCGTCGGTCATGAAGACCACGGTGACCGGTGCGCCGGCGCGCTTTTTCTTGATGATCGTGCCCCCGCAGGCCAGCACCTCGTCGTCGAAATGCGGAGCAAAGACCACGGTCGGGCCGGCCCCCTCGTCCGTGGGAATCCGCCTCGCACCGTGTGCCATCCAGGCAAGACACAGCCGGCGCATCAAGAGGCGAAACGTCCTGTCTTGCTTCATCAACGGTGCGGCCCCCCATTCGAGCCTTCCAGCACCGACACGTAGACCTGCTCCAGCCGGCGGGCCCATGCGTCGATGCTGTAGCCAACTTCGATGACCCGTCGGGCATTGCGGCCCATATCGTAAAGGGCCCGCTCGTCGGCGGCGACTGTCAGGACCGCCTCCGCCAGCGCGGCGGAGTCTCGGCAGACCACCAGTGAACCGGTGGAACCGTCTTTGACTATGCGATCCAGGCCGGGCAGGTCGAAGCACACCACGGGCTTTCCCGCCGCCATGGCCTCCAGCAGGACCAGCGGCAGACCTTCCTCGGTCGACGAGAGCACCAGAAGATCGCTGGAGGTCAGCAGCGCCGGTATATCACGCCGCTGCCCCAGGAGCCGCACGAACGCGCCAAGGCCGGACGTTCTGATCATGGTCTCAAGATGGGCCCGCCGGTCGCCCTCACCGGCGATCAGGAGCTTCGCCCTCGGCCAGTCCTGGATGATCCGCGGCATCATCGAGACCAACGCGGCCTGGTTCTTCGACCACGCCAGCCGCCCGATGTTGACCAGCACGGGATACGAATCTTCGAGCTCCAACTCGCGGCGGATGTGCGAGACCTCCCGCTCGTCGACGCACGTGTACTCCTTCAGCGACACCGCGTTGGAGTTCACCGTCACCCGGGCCGCGTCGATTCCGCGGCGGCGCAAATGGTCCTGCCACGAGCCCTGCACCGCTGGGGACACCGCCACGAAGTGCCGAACCGTCAGAGGTTCGGCCATCGAGTCACACAGCCCGGCCAACACGTTTACCGTCAGACGCCACGCATAACGCGGCCGCGGGTGGCGAAGAAGCTCGCGCCACCGGTGTCCGTTGGGTTTCTGGCCGTGAAGCGTCCGGACCACCGGAATCCGGCACAGCAGGCCAGTCGTCTCGCCGTAGAACTTGTCCACCCGCGTGCCCTGAATGTGCACCAGGTCGATGTGCTCTCGTCGGACAAACCGCCTCAGCCGAGAGAGAATCTCCGGAGCGGACGTCCACCCACGGTGGGCAAAGTGCCATGGCTTGGCCCCCTCTCTGGTGAACTGCTCCGCCATATCCGAAGCCTGCAGGAAGTAACCGACGTGGTGGGCGAACCGCTGGCGATTCGTGTGCCTGACGGTGTTCAAGACCACCTGCTGACCGCCTCCCATGCTCAGGTCCGGCAGCAGATGCAGGATGTTGTAGCGATGCTTGTCATTCATGACGAAAGAGAACCAATCCGCCTCTACGACGGGACGAAGGGCATGCCCATTCCAAGCGAACACCGCAGACCCAACATCGTCGCCAGAATCGCCAGCCACAATGCCGTGGTGCCCAGGTCCTGGCGCCATCCGAGCAGACGATGACGCCACAAACCCCAGCACGTCACGCCGTACTCACCAACCGGCCCCATCGCCGCCACCAGCACCGCTCCGGGCACGCCCCACAATTCCCACGCTGCGGGCATTCCCAGTCCGACGGTCAGGAGTCGGCACAGACCGGCATAGGCGAAGTAACGGGGCTGGCCGATCGCCATGAGGCCGCCCGCGATGGTGCTTTCCAGGGCCCGAGGCCACAGGCCTACCGCCAGCATGGCCAGCATCCAGCCGCCCTGGTGATAGCGACTGTCGTACAGCGATGAGACCAGGACGTCGGCAAACGCGACGAGGGCCGCCAGCGGCAGCGCCACCGCGCACAGGATCGGCCCACGGTGCCGTAACACCAGCGCCCGTAACTGGTCACGTGACAGTCCAGCCCGGCGCGAGGTCGCTGGAAACACGACTCTGGCCGATATGCTGGTCATCAGAGTATCCGGAAAGCGGCTCAGCATCAGCGCGATAGTGTAGACCCCGAGCAACTCAAGCGAAATCAGCTTGGGAAGTATCAGCCGATCCATCTGGAATCCCAGGAAGCCCAGGGCGCTGGCCAGGAAGATCCACTTCCCGAAACTCATCAGTGACCGGACCGCCTCGGTATCCCACGCCAGCGTATTTCGCGGTCCAGGCAGCACCCAGTGACTGAGCAGGCTCCTAAGTCCCGTCCCGAGAAGCGCCCCACCCACCAGGGCCCACACCGTCGGGCTCAACACCGCCCACGCCAGCATGGCCACTGTCGAGACCACCTGGGTGCCCAGTTCAAGCACCGTCAATCGACCCAGCACCATATGTCGGTTGGTGGTAAAAAGGGCGGTCGAGCCGAACCCGGAGATTACCGCCGACAACCCCACCACCGGAATCAGCCACAAGAGCCTCGGTTCACCGTAAAACCACGCCACCGGCCACGTGCCGATCACCGCGATCAGCCAGATGCCGATTCCCCGCGCAATCTGCAGCGTCCAGGCCGTGTTGAGAAAGCGGAGATCGTCGCCGCGTTCATTCTGGATGATGCTCTGGCCAAGGCCCATGTCCGACAGCATCTGCAGGCCCTGCAGAAAAACGAACACCAGGGACATCAGGCCGAAGACTTCGGGAAACAGCAGCCGCGTCAGCACGAGATTCCCGGCCAGCCGCAGTACCTGACTGACCGCGTACCCGCCGACCGTCCAGGCTGAGGCGCTGATGACGCGCGAGCGAAGCGTCGAGTCCTGGCTCTGGATTCGCGCCGGTTTGGTTCGCTTGTCCGCCGTTGAACTGAGGTTTATGCTGCGGCTGATCTGCGTCATCGGATCATATCACCTGTCGGCACCTGGGCACGATCACCCGGGCGATGCCCGTCCGGTCCGCCAACGTGCCGGCGAACCGACGGCCGTGACGGTAACAGCTCCATGTATGGTGTCTGGCGGCGTAATCCGCCAGGCTCAGAAGACACAGCCCTTGCCCCAGGATCGGCAGCGGCTTGGACCGCATCGCGCGGATCATCTGCCGGCACATTCTGGCAAACCACCAGCGGGCGGATCGCTGCCGCGGATCGTAGCGATGGAGGACCTGGTCGTACGGAGCCGGCGGCGTGTGAATACGATACGAGAGGCATTCCGGTACGTGGACAAACGGCCCCAGCAGGCTCAGTTCCGCCGACAGCACCAGATCGGTTCCCAGCATCATCGGCAACATGCCCGTCTGTTGCAGGGCGCTGCGGCGGATCAGGCTGTAGATGGGATCCAGGTAGTAGCGAGAGAGGCGGAAGAATCGCAACATCCGGGCGAACCGCCGGTGCGGCAGAGGCGAATCGACCCGTGGTCCCTGGTACTCCGCGTATTGCCACTGCCCCAGTTCATCGCAATGCCGCTGATACGTGGTCACCAACACCGCTGAGGAATGGGCATCCAGCGCCGGGACACATCGCTCCAGGTACTCCGGCGCCAACCAGTCGTTGCAGCCGATCCAGCGGAAGTACTCGCCCGAGGAGAGTTCAAAGACGCGATTGAAGTTGGCGATCTGTCCGATGTTGCTCTCGTGGCGATGGTACCGGACGCGGTCGTCCCGTCGGGCGAGGTCCAGGCAAATTCGTCCAGTCCGGTCATCCGAGGCATTGTCACAGATCACGACCTCAAAGCCGCTGAATGTCTGGGCCAGCAGCGAATCGAGGGTCTTGCGGATGGTCATCTCGCCGTTGCAGACGGGAATGCCGAAACTGACCCTGGGCTGTCGAATGCTCATGCCGCTCACTTCGTTCTTCATCCTTCCCTATCCCAGCCTCTGCATGCCTTCACGCCGTCAGCAGCGTGGTTTTTGCGTGCATCCGCCGCAGAATGCTGCGAACTTCCGAAAGGTACAGCGAATTGACGACCACCACCTGATCCGGCCTGCATTCCGTCACGGCCTCCGGACCGACGATCGGATGGCCCGTTCCGGGAACATACATGCCATGCTTTCGCGGGTTGATATCCACCACGCACCGGATCACGTGTGTCTCGCGCAGGATATTCAGGAACGTCACCCCTTTCGATCCCGATCCCCAGACCGCGCACGACCGGCCCTTCCGGCGAAGACCGGACAACCGGCTCTGCCATTCGGCAACCTTGGTCCGGTACTGACTTCCGAAAACGGCTGCGTCCTGGCCCAGGCTTTCCAGAACCGGATCCTGTGGATCGGAGATGGCGTTGGCAGGCTCTCCAGCCCTGGCCTCGATGGTCAGAAACTGCCCGCCGAAAGTCTCACGGATCCGCAGAACGTCGAACCCCGCCGCGGCAAAGCCATGACGAAGAGACGCGGGAACGAAGTAGTTGCAGTGTTCATAGATCAGGTCCCAGATACCCATCCGGCAGAGGGTGTACAGGGCGTTGGGCACCTCGAAGAAGACCAGCGTCTCGCGGCGATCGATGCGGCGGCGCACCATCCGCAGAAAGCTCATCGGATCGGCCATGTGCTCCAGGGCGTGCCGACAGCAGATCAGGTCCGCCGACCCGTCAGGACAACGTTCGTCGTAGAAGTCGGGAACAATCCGCACGCCATCGGTCTCCGCACTCCTGATATCCTCAGGTGGGCAACTGGGATCGAAGCCAATGCCCGCGCCTCCGGACCGCCGGCACAGCATCCGCAGGAAATCTCCGCGCCCGCAGGCGATCTCCAAGATCGTCTTACCCTCCAGGCGGTAGCGCTCGACCAGGTCCGCCGCCAGCGTCTCGGCGTACCGCTGGAACCGCGGGGAGAAGTGCAGTGAGTTTTCATAGCCGGCGGCGTAGCGCATCCGCGGGGGGTCAACGAGCACGTTTTGGATCATCCCGCAATTCGGGCAGTAGGCCAAGCGCATATCGCCTCGCGGAACCGCCAACGCCTCCTCCGCTGTATGGCACAGAACGTTGCAGTGAACGGGCAGATCGTGAGCCTCCCAGAAGGTTTGCAGGTTCCGGCCGCTGCAGACGCCACAGCTTTGGTCGATGATGGTCGCGGTTCTATTCGTCGTCGCTGTCGCCACGGGCATGCTCCCGAGAACGCTCACACGGCGGTGATCCGGCAATCCATCCCCATCGCCCGTATGTCGCAGGCGACCTCATCGAGGTAGATCGGGTTCATCACGATGACCAGGTCCGGCCGATACGACGGCAGATCGGCTGGAGGGCTGATGATCCGGCCCGAGCCGGGCAGGAATCGATCATGCCGATGCGGGTTGATATCCACCACCGCTGCGATCTCGTTCCCAGCCTCCACGGCGCTCAGGAATGACACGCACTTGGAGCCCGAGCCCCAGATCGCCGCCCGCCGTCCCTGCTTCCGCATGTGTTCCAGGTCCGTCCGCCATCCGTCCACGCGCCGCCGGACCGCAATCGTGAATTGCCGGACGTCGTTTTCGAGCTGCTTCAGATCGTCTTCCTCCGGGAATCGGGACCCGTTCGAGTCCGTTGTCGGGTGGGCGGCCAGCAGCAGGTACTGGTTGTCGAAGTCTTTCGCCAGTTCCTGGATCGCAAACCCGTTGGCGCGAAACAACCGGGCCAGCGATCCGAGGCTGAAGTACGAACAGTGTTCGTAGTACACATCCCAGAAGGCGGAGTCCCGCAGCACCCGCACCACGTCCGGCACCTCGAAGAACACCAGCGCCTCGGGCCGATCGCCCAACGCCCGCCGCACTTGTCGGATGAATGCATGGGTCTGGTGGATGTGCTCCAGCGTATGGCGGCAGCACAGAACGTCGCACGGCAGGCAGGCATGCCCTTCGCTGTAATACTCCGGGATAAACCGCACCTGGCCATTGGTCCGACCGGCCATCCGGTCCGGTTCGCAGGCCGGATCGATCCCCACTCCGCGATTGCCGCCGGCCTGGCACAATTCGATCAAGAAGTCGCCCTTGCCGCAGCCGATTTCCACCACGTCCTTGCCTCGAACGCCATAGGCGTCGATCAGCCGCCGGATCAGTGCGGTCTGGAAGGCCCGGAATCGCGGCGAGAAGGACTGCTGCTCTTCGTAACCGAGGGAGTAGGTCTGAACCCCCGGATCGAACGCGGTGTTTGAGATGAACCCGCAGACCGGGCAAAAGCCCAGGGCCAGATGGCCATGAGGATAGGCCAGTGCCTCCTCGCGGCTGTCCAGCAGCAGACAGCTATTGCCCGGAACCTCGCCGACGGCGTGAAAGACGCACATGCCGGCGCCCAGACAGTTCGGACACTGCACCGTCGTATCCTTCGTCCCAGAGTCGCACGTATCGTTCAGGGTTGTCTTGTTCATCACACTCCCACCACGTCAGCTAGACCACCGTCGGTTCCGGGATCGGAACGATGAATTTCCCGCCCTGGTTCCGGTACGGAGTCTGCTGGGCCAGGATCTCCTCGCGGAAGTTCCACGGCAGCAACACCACGTAGTCCGGCATCGCCTCCATCAGCCGCGACGGCTCGCAGATCGGAATCCGGACGCCGGGCATGTACTTGCCATGCTTGTGCACGTTGCGGTCCACCACGAAGTCGATCATCCCGGGCTCGACGCCGATGTAGTTGAGCATGATGGTTCCCTTGGCCGCTGCCCCGTACGCCGCGATCCGGCGCCCATCGGCCTTCAGCTGGGTCAGCAGTTCGCGCATTGCCGTTCGTATTCCTTCCACCCGTACGCCGAAATCACGGAAGTATTCGTGTCGATTCACCGACAGTCGCTCTTCCTCGTCGCGCATCCGCCGAACCGGCTCCTGGACGTTTTCGTGACGATTGACGTACAGCCGCAGCGAACCGCCGTGGATTGACAGCCGCTCCAGATCGTTGAGGAAAAGTCCGCTACGGCGGAACAGGCAGTCCAGTGACGTCACCGAGAAGTAGCACAAATGCTCGTGATAGATCGTGTCGAATTCGCACTGATCGATCAGGTCGCGCACGTACGGCACCTCGATCACAATGGTGCCCTCATCCTTGAGCAGCATGCCCATGCCGTCCACAAAACCCCGCGTGTCGGCCACGTGGGCCAGCACGTTGCTGGCGATGATCACGTCCGCCCGCGTGCCCTGGTCAACGAGCCGCGCAGCCAGGTCCCGGCCGAAGAACGCGCAGAGCGTTCGTACCCCGATCCGCTCAGCCGCCCGGGCCTGTCCGGGCGCAGGATCAATTCCCAGCACCGGAATCCCCCTGGCGACGAAGTTCCTCAGCAGGTACCCGTCGTTGCTCGCCAATTCCACCACCAGGCTGGCGGGGCTCAATCCATAGCGATCGATCAGGTTCAGCGCGTTGCCCCGCGCATGAACCAGCAGCGCCTCCGAGAACGAAGAATAGTACTGGTAGCGGTCGGTGAAGAGTTTCTCCGGCGGCACGGTTTCGAGGATCTGGACCAGCGCGCACTCCGGACAGAATGCCACCTCCAGCGGATAGCGGTCCTCCGGCTGCTCGAGTTGCTCGGCCGACAGCAGCCCGTCCGACGGCGGCATCAACCCCAAGTCCATCACCGCCAGCAGGCCCACCCGCTGGCACGACCGGCATCGGGCCCGAGCGCATTTGTCGTTCAGACGATCGTTGACGTTAGCCATTGATCACCACCTTCCCAGTAGATTGATTCTCCACCCAGACCGCTGCCGGTTCAGGCGCCCGCAAGTCCGGTCCCAGAAGCCCCTCCTCCATCAACCAGCGGACGTGGCCGATCCGCTGATACCTGGGTCCCTCAAATTCCTCGAGGCTCAACCTCCGGCGGCGGAAAGCCTCGTGAAGCTGCTTGGCCCCTTTCCGGGCCGTCCACAGCGGCTCAAAACCCTTCAGCGTTCGGCGAATCTTGTCGCAGTTGACCCGGTAGCACCGCGTGTCCGGACTGGCCCCTTCGGCGAACGTGACATGGCAGCCGGGCACCGTCTCGCCCACGATCTGGGCCAGTTCGCGAACCCGGTAGTTCTCTTCGGTTACGCCCACGTTGAACGCCTCGTTGTGCACCAGTTCCCGCGGGGCCTCCAAGGCCGCTGCAAAGGCACGGGAGATGTCTTCGATGTGCACGATCGGACGCCACGGACGCCCGTCGCTCTTGAGCATCACCTTGCCGGTCGTGTGTGCCCACGCGGTCAGATTGTTGAGCACCAGGTCGAACCGCAGGCGCGGCGAAACGCCGTAGGCCGTCGCGCTGCGCAGAAACGTCGGTGAGAAATCCTCGTCGGCCAGTTCCGAAATGCCCTGCTCGGCCAGCACCTTGGATTTTCCGTATGGCGTGACCGGATTGAACGGTGATCGCTCATCGAGGAAATCGTCACCCGCCGCCCCGTAGTTGCTGCATGACGACGAGAACAGGAAACGCCGTACACCCGCCTCCTTCGCCAGCCGAGCCAGACGCACCGACGCCCGATGGTTGATCTCATACGTCAGCTCCGGGTTCAGATCGCCCAGAGGATCATTCGACAATCCCGCCAGGTGAATCACCGCTGCGAATCCACCCAAATCCTCGACCGCCACGTCGCGGATGTCCTTCTCCAGAAAAGGCATATCAGCCATGCCCTCTCCGTACGTGCACCGGCGGTACAGGTTGCTGTCCAGCCCGGTCACCTCATGCCCGCCGAATCGGAGCATCGGCGCCATCACCGTTCCGATGTACCCCAGATGTCCCGTCACCAGTACTTTCATTGCGCTACTCCCATGTTTTCCACGGCGCCGTGCCGCCGTCCCAGAGTTCCTGCAACAGCCGTTTGTCCCGCAGCGTGTCCATGCACTGCCAGAACGACTCGTGGCGATACGCCATCAACTGCCCGTCCCGCGCCAGCCGCTCCATCGGCTCGCGCTCCCACTGGGTCTGATCGTCGTCGATGTAGTCCATCACGCCCGGCTCGCAGACGAAAAATGCCCCGTTGATCCATCCTTCCTGGGTCTGCGGCTTCTCCGAAAACTCGACCACCTGGCCGTCGCTGAACACCATGTGCCCGAACCGCGCCGGCGGCCGCACCGCCGTCACCGTGGCCAGCTTCCCGTGCGAACGGTGGTACTCCAGCAGCCGGTCCAGATCGACGTTCGAAACTCCGTCGCCCCACGTCATCATGAACGTGCTGTTGCCCAGGTACGGAGCCAGCCGCTTGATCCGCCCGCCGGTCAGCGTGTCGATGCCCGTGTCGATCAGGTCCACCGTCCAGTCCGGGTTGTTGCTGCCGTGGCGCAGCACGTCCCCGTTGCGGACCTTGATCGTCAGGTTGCTCTCCACCGAGCAAAACTCCACCATGTACCGCTTGATGTACTGTCCCTTGTAGCCCAGCGCGATCACGAACTCGTTGAGCCCGTAGCGGGAATAGTGCATCATGATGTGCCAGAGGATTGGCCGGCCTCCGATCTCCACCATCGGCTTGGGTTTGACCTCCGTCTCCTCCGCCAGGCGAGTTCCCACGCCACCGGCCAATATCGCCACCTTCATTGTTCCGTCCTCGCCGCCAGATGATCATCCGTCCCCGTACCGGGGCTTTCGAAGTAAGGCATACACGCCACCACCGGTTCAACGATCTCCGAGACAAACCCCGCCAGGAGGCGGTAGTCATCCTCAGCCGACCGGGTACCGGCGGTCGCGATCTGAATCCTGGCCAGAAATGCCCCCATCGATCCGAACAGGTTCGGGTGGCGCCGATTGTACTTCAGGTACGACCGATCGTCGCAGAACGCCCCGTTGACGATGTAGATCGCCAGGACCCGCTCCACCGCTCCCCGGCTGGGATGGGCAAACTCGTAGAGGGTCGCCGGGACCGCCCGTCCCGAAGCCGGACGGACGTGCGTTTCCCGCTGGCTGCGGAGTTCCCATCCCTGGCTGACGTAGCAGGCGTCCGGACGATGGCCCAGCCAACTGCGGACTCGGCCGATGTATCCGATGTACAGCCATACCGCCCGACCGTGCCGGGGATCGACGTACATTCGACTCAGGCAGTCGTCCTCCCTGGCGATCTTGACCATGTGCCTGTCCAGCGGGATGTCCTCCCCGCGCCACGTCCCCACGTGCATCGGCATATCCGCCAGCGGCCGCAGCGTCGGCGTCACCTGGTCAACCGCCACCGACACCCTGGCCGCCACCAGACGGTTCATCAGCCCCAGGCCCACAGCCAGGACCAGCACCAGTCCTACCGCGACCCGAAGATCAGACACGCGTTCCATGCAGCCCATAGCAGTCACCACGACGCGTTCCGGCGATCATTCTCTCAGAGGCAACCCGTCCTCGAACTCTAAAGGACAATCTCCGACGGAACCTCGGGGCTTCGTCCCTCCGCCGGCGAGTAGGAATAGGGGCGGTTGCTGTACCGATGGCCGTAGTACCGCCCGCCGCGCGACCCGATGTACACCAGCCCGAGCAGCTTCGCTCCGGTGCCGCTCAGGCAGGCCAGCGACTCGAGGACCTCCTCCCGCTGGCACAACCCTTCGCGAACCGTCATCACCGTCCCGTCGGCGTGGCCCGCCACGATCCGGGCATCCGCCACCGGGAGTACCGGCGTGGTGTCCAGCAGGATCACGTCGTACTCGTCCCGCCACCGGTGCAGGAGCTTTGAAAAGGCCCCGTTGGCCAGGAGTTCCGCAGGGTTCTCACCCGTCGGAACCCCACTCGCCAGCAGACTCAGACGGGGTGCCTCGCTCTGCACGATGACATCCTGATCCCGCTGCCGGCCTTCCAGCAGGTCGATCAACCCGATTCGTTCCTGGAGATCGAACTTCTGCGACATGCTCGGATTGCGCACATCCACGTCGACCAGCAGCACCCGCTTGCCGCAGGAGGCAAGGCTCTTGGCCAGCATGATCGAAAGGGTGGTCTTGCCCACCGCCTTGCCCGCGCTGGTGACGGCGATCGCGCTGCCCCGCCGCGTCCCCAGGCGGTACAACAGACCGGTACGAATCTTGCGAATACACTCAGCCACCGCCGGTGAGGCCTCCGGCGGCCCGTCAGCCCGACGAAGCATAGGGATCTGCCCCAGGAAAGGCGTGGGAGAGGCCAACGTCACCTCGTCCGCCCCTTCCACCGTGGTGGCCAGTCGAACCCGCAACATGGCCGCCCCGAACGCTATGAACAGCGACCCCACCACGGCGACCCCGGTCAGTTTGACCCGCCGGTCCTTCGACGGGACCGTTGGTTCCTGCGGCCATGCCACAATGTCGATCGCGCCCGGCGCCTTGGCCTCCATTTCCATCTCGTCAAGCCGGGCCTGAACCCGCCGGTAGAGGTCGTGCCGAACGCCGATGGCCTCGGTCTCCTTGGCCAGCAGTTCGGCGCTGTTGAGGGTCTGGTTCAGGGTCTGGCTCTGGCCCCTGATGTGCTCCGTCAGGATCTTCTTCCTCAACTCCAGAAGCACGATCTTCTGCTTGATGGTCTCCAGGCTGACGAAGCCTTCTCCGGGGCCCTCCGCCGTCCCCAGTTCCCGTTCGACCCCTAGCAGCCGCGCGTGGTCCAGTTGCGACTCCCGATCCTTCAGCAGACGCTCGCCCAACGCCACCCGACTCCTGAGTTCGACCATCGTCGGATGGTTCTGACCGAACTGTCCCGCCGCGTCCCCGGCCTGCTGCCGAGCCGTCTCCAGGTCCCGGCTCAACCGCCGCCACTCCTCGTCCAGAGCGTAGTCCATCAGGTCCGCCGGCTGGGTGGACGGGCCGGCCTCCGCCCGATCGGCTTGGCCCGCCGCCAACGCCTCCAATTGTCTCCGCTGCCACTGCGCCATGGCGAGCTCCAACTCGGTTTCCTCGAGCCGCGCCTCCAGATCGTCCAGGCGCACCCGCTTCTGCGAAAGAAGATCGTTGGCGTCCACCGTGGCCAGCTCCTGCCGGAGCCGCCAGGCCGTCCTCTCGCGGCCCTCGATCTCCCGGCGCAGCGACTCGTACTCCTCGACCAGCTTCTGATAGAGTGTGTCGTTGACCCGGATCGAGCTCTCGCGGATGAAAACGATGTACGCGTTCAGCACGGCGGTCAGGATCTTCGCAGCGTCCTGTCCATTGATGCTGGTCATGCTCACGTCGATAATCTCGCTGGTGGTCTGCGGTGTCGCCTCGATCGCCGCCAGGAGCCGCCTCAGTTGGCCGGCCGTACCTCCCGGCAGCGACGCCTGCACCCGCCCCCATCCGGTCTCCTGCACTTCCGGACTCTCCATCGCCCGCTGAAGCACCTTGGGGCTCAACAGGATTTCCACCTGGGTGTTCCGGAACGACTCATAAAAGGGAATGGTCCCGTTGCCTTCGGTGTTGAACACCAGCCGCGGGATGATCGGCTGAACCCGGATTTTGGCCGTCGCCATATACAGGGGCACCACCTGTGTCCAGATCGCCCCGGTGCTCATTCCAGCCAGCAGCACAAACACCACCGCGATGGTGAACTTGTACCTCAACAGCCGGGCCAACACCGCCATGGGCGATGATGTCGGCCCATCCGTGCCGGCGCCGTAACCGGACGGCTCACAAACCGCCGGCGGCGCGTACCGCGGACCCGATCCGGACGGTTCACCGATCGTAACGGGCTGGCTTTCCCACCCATGCTCATGCCAGGACCGGTCGTGCACCTGGTTCGCCGGTCGAGACATTAGGATAGTCTCTCCCGCCGCGGCGGTATCCGACACCGCATCCGCGTAAACGGTGCGGCTGCCCCGCTCACCCGAGGCGCCCGTCGGGTCGCGAAAGACAACCTTCACCGAGGCGATGGTCAACTCGTCTCCATCGGCCAGGATGTGGTGCTTGATCGGCTGGCCGTTCAGACAGGTCCGGTGGCGTGACTGGAGGTTCTTGATCGCCCACCGGCCACTGGCCATCCGCCTGATCTCGGCGTGGTAGGAGGCCACCCGCGCGTCGTCGATCTGTACGTCCGCATCGGACCGCCGCCCAATGACCGTCGCGATCCGCCGCAGTTCCACGCATCTGGTGCAGCCGTCACTTGTGCCAATCACAATGCAGGGCGTCGCTGGTTTGGTTGTCTCCGACATCGGTCTTCCTTCCTAACGGTATGAGCTTTGGAAGCCGCCTCCGTCAAACTTCCCAGCCCCGGCTCACGACCTGATACCACTGGTTTGAAAAACCGTCGAACGAGCCCTGCTGGCGTCGGGCGCCACGAAGTTCCTCGGCCGCGGCGTCACCTGTACGCGGTGCTCCACTTTCTCGAACGGCTCGACCCCCGTTTCCCCGGTGAACACGCACATATCCACAGTGGCGTTCGGGCCGATCGTGCATTCATCCCACAGAACCGACCGCGACACCACCGCCCCCCGGCCAAGATGGCAGTTTGCCCCGATCACGGCCGGACCCGCCACCGTCACCCCATCCGCCAGAAACGTCGCGGGACCGATCAGAACCGGCCCGAGCAAGCGCGTCCCCAGCGGACAGGTCGCCGTCCGGTGCACCCGGCTTTGCAGGTGCCGCGCGTACTCCACTTCTGGAAGATTCAGGTGCCATCCGCACTCCAGCAGATGGGCATTGGCGAACAGATAAGACTGGGCGTTGCCAACGGTCAGGCAGGGCCTCTCTCGCATGTCGGCTTCCACCCGAGCTCCGCACGCCTGTAGTCCGGGAATCAGGCTCTCCTCGATGCCGCAACAGCCGGCCTCGGGCACCTCATCAAAGGCTTCACGCTCCAGCACATAGATGCCCGATGAGATGAACCCCCGGCCCACACTGTCTCCGTCTCGACTCAACACAAACGTCAACAGGGCCTCCGCTCGGCCATGCCCCTCCAACAACCCGTTCAGTTCGAATTGCGGTATACACGATTCCTCAACCACCACGAACCGCTTCGCGCCACTTTCGCTCGCCGCGTCCCGCACGCATCCGGCCGACCCGCGGGGAAGCTCATTCTGGTAGTAGTCCAGCCGCACTCCGGCGTCACTCCCATCATCGAGACACTCCATCAGCAGATGCATCTCGCGACCGGCGCAGATCGTCGCTTCGGCAACGCCCCCCTCCGCCAGCCACCGCAGGATGTGCCAGATCAGGGGGCGGTGGATGATCGGATACAGCGAAGGCGGCAGCACCGCGTGCCAGGAGCATCGCGATCCTCCAGCCATCACGATCGCCTTGACATCGCCCCGCATTGTGACCCCTTGCGGCCCATCCCGTTCAGACCAAATACGTGACCAAGGCACAGAGCATCAGCAGCGCCCCACCAGCCTGGAAGCGCCGCGCCGCTCCACTCGAAGTCTGATACGCTCTGCCGCGTCTACTCCGCAGGCTCCAGCAAATCCGCCTCGATCTCCACCAGAGCGCCCTGGCCCAGCATGCTGACCTCCAACACCAGACGTGCCCGCCTGCCCCGACTGACCACCACCCCTTCCAGCCCCTTCAGTGACCCCGAGGCGATACGGCACCTCCGGCCGACCGCCGCGTGACGGTACAACTCTACCGGAGTCCGCGATGCCAGAGCCTGTTCAATCCCCGCGAGTTCCGAAACGAAACGATCCTGCTCGGCCACCGGGATCACCTGGCAGAGGCGGTTGGTCCCCAACGCCATCTGGCGAACCGTCTCATCGCCGCAGAAGAAGATATACGACGGAAACAGTGGAAGAAGAGACCGCCTTCTCTTCCCGCTGGAGATGTGTGTCTTCCAGATCATCGGCAGAAAATAGCCGATCCCGCGCTCCTCGAACTCCCACGCCGACGCCTTCTCGCATCGCGACCTGGTGTGGCCCACCCACCATCGACCGTCCAAGTCCACAACCCTATGAACTCCAAGACCCAGTACTGGTGGGTTGTCCGCGCGCCTGGCGATTACCGCCATGTCAAACCCCCTGCCTCCGCACAAACCCCGTCCCCCTCGCTGTCCCCGCGACCGTGACAGACGGCGATGCAGACTCCTCGTCGATGAACTGGAATCTCCGAGACATGGAGCGCCGGCAGAAGTGCCTCATCCGCTTCTGCGCAAGCGGCCGTCCATGCCCGCAAACCCCCTATCGACGAAGGCGTGTCCTGAGGCAATCTCCGAACGAGGCGGCGTATGCGCAGCTTCAGGAACATTCGATCCGTGGCCGCCGTCCTGCCCCCGCGATCTCATCCAGAGCATATGCCTCACACCCCCATGCCGGAAACATGCTTCGGATAATACACAACGTCACGGCCCGAGTCAAGCTCCATCACGACAAATTCGGATCGACAACAACACACGGCATCTTGCACAGAGCTTTGTGAAGGCCGGATGGTACAGGAACCTGTAACATGATGTCTACGAGACAAGACATTGGAGCACTGGAGTACATCTCCACCCAGAACAACCGAAGAACGGATTCCTCATGGCGTCCACCGCTTTGCGAAGGCTGATTTCACAGGCCTGCCAGACGACGGTGAGCGACCCACCCCTGACATCCTTTGGGCAACAGCCGACAACACCCCATCCGAGAATGGCGAGGCGAACGACCCGCAACCATACGATCCTCGGTCTGGCCAACATCCTGTGCAGGCTCGGTCGTTGGCCTGCGTCGTTGGGCGCCGCCGCCGGCAGTTCGCCATGCTGGCCTCATTGCTCCCCCGTTCTTGCCTGGAACGAAACAGCCTCGCCGCAACGCCCAAGCGCATCCCGACTCCTGGCCCCCTCCCAAGGCACCGATCAACCGCCCCCGGCGGCCCGATCAGCAACAGGTCCCGAAGGCCGCCCGGGGACGACGGGCCAGCAGCCGTTGATGGCGGACGATCATCCGTTCGACGCCAATCCGGTCCGTTTCTCCCAGCGGATCGCTCACCGTCCCGCCATGCAGCCGGTGGAATCCCCTCGGCTTGGCACAGGCGGTTCAAGGGCATCTGGCCGGTCCTTCGCGATCTGAGGCCAGTTGGGCCGCCTGGCTCCCTTTCCCGTCCACAGTTCCCAGGATCGAGGATCTGCAAGGAACGGAGACGATTGGTCGGCAAACGGACAGCGAGTTCTCACAAATCCCGGTGTCGTCAAGGGTTATCAGAACCCGGGTTGTGAGGGACTTCCGGGGGATGGACGGCGGAGACGGGAGGTTGATGCACAATCCCCAATCGCACCTCCAGAGATCTCCAGCGGCAGGGAGAGAAACCGTTGCGGAATATTCCAGACCGGATAGAATGAGGGGTAGGGGTACTGTTGCAGGCAACAGGATCTTTCTCGGCGCAAGGCTCTCAGGCTCCTTGACAACCGGTGCCGGCTGATGTTGTGGCCCGGCGCGGGCAGCATCTGATGACGCTCCGCATGGCGAGCATGACCCAGAGACGGGCTCAAGGGGGTTCTCGTGTTGCCTGATCGTTCAGGAGACAGATCATGAAGCAGCGAAGTCCTCTCTCGCGTATCTCGGCTTCGAGAGCGAGTTTGACGGCACCGTGGTCTTGTCCGAGAACCAACCCCCCGCTGCGGGCTACGGCTGGAGTATCGTGGACGTGTGCCGACTTCACGAGGTGAACGACACCGTCAGTATCGAGGCGGGCGATGGAAACCGCGTTCAGTTCACAGCCGAGACCGACGGCGCCTACACCCCCTCGGTCGGCGATTTCTCACGATTGTCCAAGGCCGGCAACGGCACCTTCACGTGGACCCAGGCGGACATGTTCATAAGGGTGTTCGACGCAAACGGCAGACAGACCAGCGTCTCCGACCCGATCGGCAACACAACGACGATGACCTACGACGCCAACGGCGAACTCCTGACCGTCACCGATCCCGTCGGCAAGGTCACGACGTTTACCTACAACGACTCCAGTCGGTTCACGTCGATCGCCGATCCGTTCGGCCGCAAGACGACATTCGAGACGGACGCACACGGAGACCTGACGAAGATCACCAATCCTGACGGGACGGCACGGACGTTTACATACGATGCTCAGCATCGCATGACCCAACAGACCGACGCCGCCGGCAACCAGACGCAATACACCTACAACGCGTCGAACCAGATCACCCGCGTCGACCGCGCGGACGGCTCGAACACTCTCTACAACACGGAAACCGCACAAAACCTGATCAACAATCTTCCCTCCGGCTCCGCTACCGAATCCAATCCCCTCTCACTGGCCGACAGGACCGCGCCCTCCTATACCGATGGCGCCGGAAACACCTACACGTTTGCAACCAACCCGTTCGGCACGCGGACCTCGATTACCGATCCCATGGGGCGCACCACCGTCATGAACCGCAACGGCGACGATCAGGTCATCAGCCTGGTCACGCCCAGCGGGAACACCGTCTCTTATGAGTACGACGACCGGGGCAACATGACCAGGATCGAGGCGGAGAAAACCGTCACCTTCACCTACCACACCAGCCTGAATCTGCCGGTCACCATCGAAGACGATACCTTCGGAACCTGGCAGTTCTCGTACGACGATACGGGCAACCTGACCCAGGCGGTGTGGCCCAGCGGCACCACCTATACGTATACCTATAGCCCGTCGGGTCAGCGCGCGTCCGAGACCGTCGGAGGCCAGACGACCGAGTTCACCTACAACGCGGACGGCAACCTGGCTTCGGTCACCGACCCCGCCGGCGGCGTGACCGCCTTCACCTACGACACCTACGGCAACGTCGCCGGCGTTACTGATGCCGACGGACGAACGTCCGCAGCCGTGTACAACACGATGAACCTGCTGACCCGTATGACCAACGGAGCGGGCGAAACCGCCGAGTTCGCCTACGCCCCGGCCAGGGGCAGCGATGATCTCCAGTCCGTCGGACCGATCGCCGTCGTGACCCGGATCACCGACGGCAGGGGGAACGCGACGTCGTTCTCCTACGACTCGATGTATCGATTGACGGGCGTCACCGACGCCCTCGGCAACGCCTCTTCAATCGTCTGGGACGGGGCCGGCCGAACGATCTCGTACACCGCACCCACCGGGGCGAAGGTCGCGCTGACCTACAACGCCGCCGGCCAACTGACCCGCAAGGCCGTCGCCGGCGGTCAGACCTATGACTATTCCTACAACGGCGCGAGCGGACTGCTGACCAGCGCAGCCTCCACGGTCCACCGGATCGACGTATCCTACGATGTCTTCGACCGTCCCAACAAGGTAACCAGCACGTTCCTGCCGTCCAATTTCCAGGCGTCCGTCCTCTACAGCCATCCCGATACCAGCGGCTATGAAAACGTCCAACTCGAGGCGAGCGGAAACACGCTGGACTTCGGCGTCACATTCGACAGTACCTATGGCGAGCTGCCCAGCATGCTGTACGGCGACTACACATCGGGTATCTGGTTATACCCGCGCCACGACGGCGCCGGCCGACGCACGGGATGGGAAACGCAGGGATTCGATCTGCAGGGAGAGTTCACCTATGACGCCGCCGACCGCCTCACGGGAAAGCGCTACTACGATAGCACCGGCACCATCTTTCAGGCCGGCTGGAAATACAGCCCCGCCGGACGGATGACCGAAGCGACCGACCTGGACGGCACCCACCAGTTCACCTACGACGATGCCGGCCGCCTTGTCAAAGCCACGCACCCCACCCCGGATAATCCCACTGAAAACTACTCGTACGACCAGGCCGGCAACCGTCGCGTGGTCGGTCAGGAGTCCAGCTTCGAATATGACGCGGCCAACCGTCTGCTCGCCGATCCGCTTTATACCTGTGAGTATGACGCCTCGGGGAATCTGGTCAAGAAGACGAACAAGACAACGTCGGCTGTAACGCAGTACACGTACGATGCCGAAGACAAGCTGACCTCGGCTTCCCTGCCCAACGGAGAAACGGCTGCCTTCGCCTACGATCCCTTCGGCAGACGGATCGAAATGCGGGTCGGAACGAAGATCGTTCACTATGTCTTCGACGGGGACGAGGAGTTCGCGGAGTTTGACGAGAATAACCAACTGGTCAGAAGCTACTTCAACGGCCAGGCCTTGGACATGCCCGAGGGGATGATCGACGGCGATTTCGCCTGGCCCGTGGAGCATTTCTATTACACCGACCCCCTGGGCACGATCCTCGCGGTCCGTGATGATTGGGGTAAAATCGCAGCCACCTATCGCTACCAGGCCTACGGACAACCCGTGGCCGCGACCGGCGCGCTTGGGAATCCCCGGCTCTTCACGGCGCGCAACTATGACGCCGAAACCGGTCTTTACTACATGCGCCATCGGTTTTACGACCCCGCGGCCGGCCGATTCCTCCAGCGCGATCCGGTAGCGGTCCTT
>Ga0123333_10000884_pt1 | contig 31956 bp, 9 predicted proteins | sample BioC12SIPDNA_3_FD_89957 | JGI IMG/M metagenome (GOLD analysis project Ga0123333, IMG submission 89957) | Anaerobic biogas reactor microbial communites from Washington, USA - Biogas_R2_B C12 SIP DNA | ecosystem: Engineered > Bioreactor > Anaerobic > Unclassified | place: Washington, USA... | reverse complement strand
TTGCACAGTTTGAGAGGTAGAGGCTTTGTGCCCGGTCAGTGTGAATAGAGGTGGTGCAATTTCAATGCGCCGGGCTTCAATTAAGCGTTGTTTACGGAAGCGTACTAATTGCACCTCGGCAATTTCACCCAACAACACCAAAACCCGGGAATCTAGTGCCAACAGTTCTCGCCAGAGCGCATCTGCATTGGCATTTTGGGAGAGTTGTTCCATTTGCGCGCGCGCACGTTGAAAATCCTGGCGATATTTGTCCTCTATGGGCAAGGTGTTTAGTAAGTGTTCCCATTCTAGTTCTCTATAGGGTAAGTAAACCACGGTGGTATATGGGGCAAGGAGGCCGGGAACACCGGCCTCAGTCAAGCCTAGATGTTTACCGCTGGAAGAGTCGAACAAGGCTTCAATCAGTTGAGTATCTTTCCCCAGCGTTTGGGTATCAACCGCATCTGGATGGGGCTGGGAGAAGAGAGGTATCCGAGGCAGTTGTGCCTGGACGTAATGATATTGAGCCGCATCCACGCCTTCTTTATCTAAACAAGCCAACAAATGTTGTGCTGTCCGGTAGCGGGAAAAGGTCGCTCGTAAGATCTCGTTATTTATTTGTGAATGCACTGCAAATGCGCCTGCGCGCAGCAAAATGGACTTGAGGCCGATGCCTTTGTGGCCTACGAAACCATGCCCTGTCTTGTCGGAACGCATCAAAAAGCGCACGGCTTTAAGTACCGCTTCTTGATCCAACCGAAAGGGCGCGCCAGTATTTGCTACTGCCATCCCCCGTTCGGTGACCAGGACCAGCACTCTTCCTGGCGCGTTATCTCCTTCCAAACGGCCGCGATAGATGGCATCACGCGCATTCTGAAGCAGTTCAAGCAGGTGACGCTCTTCGTGATCCCCGGCGATGGCGCGATCGCCGGCCCCTTTTGCCAGATAGATATCCCACGTATCTTCCTGACGCGCTTGTTCAACCATTATGCGCATCAACGCATCACAACGCGCAGCAAAGTTTGCTTGGATAGTACCTACTTTATGGTGCTCCACTTGTTATCACCTCAGTTCAAAGGGGAAACCTGTCTGTCATTTCACTCTGAAGAACATTTCAGTGCCAACACCTTGCCTATAGTCTAGTGCAAAACGCTGAAACGCCAAACTCAACCCCGTTCGGTTCCTGCGCCACGCACTCCTGGCATCCCCTCGTCGTATCTACACCCTAAATATGTGCCCCTTGCCCTAAAATGTGAATATACTTGACCGTCACCACTCGGCTCGTTATAATGAAATAGAACCTATGTTCTATATCGTTGGAGCCAAGTCATACAATGAGAATCATCTGCCTGCTCGCTGCCCATCTGCCGGTCCAGGTCGAACAGCAGGCCGGAGCGCCGGACACCAAACCGCTCGTCGTGGGTGGTCGTCCCTGGGACCCCGGCGCGGTACTGGACTGCTCGCCGGCTGCAATGTCTGCCGGGGTGCGCCTGGGAATGCGCCTGGCGCGCGCGGCACAGGTATGCCCCGGCGCGACCTTCGTCCCGGCACGGGAAGCCGTCTACCGCGAAGCGCACGCCGTACTCGACGCCGTGCTGCACCAATACACCGACCGCGTCGAGACGGCGGGGTTGGGCTACCTGTTCGCCGATGTGTCCGATCTGCGTGTTCCCACAGGGCGCGATCCCGCGCAAGTCGATGTCGAACTGGCCCGGTCGCTGGCCCGCGAACTGCAACAAGTCAGTGCCCTGGATGCCCGCATCGGCCTGGCTCCGCAGCGTTTCACCGCCGAACAAGCCGCGCGCGCGGCCCGGCCCCACGGCTGGTGTCCGGTGCAGCCGGGGCAGGAACGTGCTTTTCTTTCTCCACTGCCCCTGGAAAGCCTGCCTCTCGATCCCGAAATGTACCGCCGTCTGCACTTGCTCGGCATTACGACCCTGGGGACACTGGCAGCCTTGCCTCGCGCCGCCATCGTGCGGCAGTTCGGTGCGGACGCCAGGCTGTTCCACGATCTGGCCGCTGGGCGCGATCCACGCGGTGTTTACCCCGATGCTCCGCCCCTGGTGGTCGAACGCAGCCAACAGTGCGAACCCCCCTTGTGCGATGCCGGCCCCCTGGTCGCGCGCGTGACACGCTTGGGAGAAAGCGCGGCGACCGACCTGGCGCGACGCAAGCATCAGGCGCAAGGAATGACATTGACGCTCGAAGACGAGACCGGGAAAGTACACATCGTCAGTACGGCCATCGAACCACCCACGGCAGACATCGACCAACTCAAACGCCAGGCGGTGGGGCTGGCAACGCGCGCTACCCTCACTCGCGCCGTGACCCGCATCACTCTGACGCTGTACCCCCTGCGCCCGGCTTATCTGGCAGCAACGCAACTGGCGCTGTTCAGTGCTCCCAACGACGCACGTGGCCGCGCTCTGCAGGAGACCTTGCGGCGGTTACGGCAACGCTTCGGCGAGTTAGTCATCATCGTGGCCTCGTTGCTGGCCCCACCCGACCCGCGCGCGATCCTGGCCACGCTCGACGCTGCCGGGCAACCGCTGGCCCTGGTATGGGATCAACGCTTTCACCCCGTGACCCGCGTCTACGAGCACTGGCGCGAGCGCCGGCGCTGGTGGACGCAGCCGGTACTGCGCGACTACTACCGCGTCGAGCTACGTGACCGCCAGGTCAAGGTCGTTTTCCGCGACCTGGCGAACGACGCCTGGTATCTGGAACGGCGGTGGCGATGACGAAACCCCAATACATCGAACTGCACGCCCATTCCAGCCACAGCCTGCTGGACGGCGTCGTCTCCCTGCAGAGCCTGGTCGAGCACGCCGCGTCCCTGGGGATGCCTGCATTGGCCCTCACCGATCACAATGGGCTATACGGGGCCGTGCCCTTTATCCGTGCAGCGGAAGCGGCGGGGATCAAGCCGCTGTTGGGCGCGGAGATCACGTTGGCCGACGGCGACGGCAGAGCGCACCTCACGCTGCTGGCCGAGACGCCGCGCGGCTACGCCAACCTCTGCCAGCTCATTACTCTGGCGCATCGGGGACAGCCCAAGGGGACGGCGCGCCTAGCATTGACTGACCTGGTTGAGCACACGGCGGGCCTCATCGCGCTGTCGGGATGCTGGCAAGGGGCTATCGCCAAGCGGATCATCGCCGGAGCCTACGAGGCAGCGTTGGATGTCGCACAAGGCTACGCACGAATCTTCGGGCCAGAGAACGTCTACATCGAAATCCAGCGCCACTACCACCCCGGCGAGATGCGCTTGCTCGGTCACCTGGTCGGTCTGGCCGACCGCCTACGTTTACCGGTGGTCGCTACAGGGGACGTCCACTACCTGGTCCCCGAACAGCGTGAAGTCCACGACGTGCTGACTTGCATCCGCCACCACGTCACGTTGGAAGACGCGGGCGACCTGCTGCGGCCCAACGACGAGTATCGCTTCCGCACCCCCGATGAAATGGCCGCCTTGTTCGCCAACGTCCCGGCGGCGATCACGAACACGCGCGTCATCGCTGAACGCTGTGCGTCCGCCGTGACCTTTCTGCCGAACGGCGCGCAAGTGTTGCCGACGTTCCCCACACCGGACGGCAGCGCCGCCAGCGTCTATTTGCGCCGGTTGTGCGTGGCTGCACTCCGTGACCGCTACGCGGACACCGCGCCTGCCTTGTCCCAACTGGAACACGAGTTGTCCGTCATCGGCACACTGCGTCTGGACAACTACTTCCTCACCGTGTGGGACATCGTGCGCTTCGCGCGCGAGCACGGCATCCGCTGCCAGGGCCGGGGCAGCGCCGCTAATTCGCTGGTGGCCTACCTGCTGGACATCACCCCGATTGATCCCTTGGCCGCCGACCTGGTGTTCGAGCGCTTCCTGTCGCCGGAACGCCGCAGTCCCCCCGACATTGATCTCGACATCGCCGCCGACCGCCGCGAGGACGTGATCCAATACGTGATGCAGCGTTACGGCCCCGATCATGCGGCGATGGCTTGTACGTTTGTGACCTTCCGCGCGCGTTCCGCTGTGCGCGACGTGGGCCGCGCGTTGGGCCTGCCCCCGGCACTGCTGGAACGTCTGGTCGGTGCACTGGACGTCAATGATCCACAGAGCGTGACCGAATCTCCGGCATTGCAGGCAGCCATAGGCGCAGACCTGGGCAGTCCCTTGTTCCAACACCTGCTGCGCCTCGTCCCGCAACTCGACGGCCTGCCGCGCCACCTGGGCATCCACAATGGGGGGATGGTGCTCTCCGGGCCAGCCTTGAATACGCTGATCCCCCTGGAACCGGCGACGTTGCCGAGCCGCATCGTGACGCAGTGGGACAAGGAAGGCCTGGAAGACGCGGGGTACGTCAAGGTGGACCTGTTGGGCCTGCGGATGCTGTCGGCCATTGAGGACGCGGTGTGCATCGTGGCGGCAATGACCGGAGAACGTCCCGAGCTAGAACGGCTGACCTTCGACGATTCGGCGGTCTACGATATGCTCTGCCGCGGAGAGACCATCGGCGTGTTCCAGTTGGAGAGCCGCGCGCAGGCGGAGTTGGTGCGCAACTTCCAGCCCCGCTGTTTCGCCGATTTGACGGTGGAAATCGCGCTGATCCGCCCTGGGCCATTGCAAGCCAACGTCGTGCGTCCGTATCTGCGGCGGCGCTACGGGCAAGAGCCGGTGCGCTATGTTCACCCCTTGCTCAAACCCGCCTTGGCCGAAACCTTGGGGGTGATGATCTTCCAGGAGCAGGTGTTGAAAGTCGCCCGTGACCTGGCCGGGTTCACCCCTGGAGAAGCCGAGCAGTTGCGGCGTTGCCTGGGCCGCAAGCGTGCCGAGGAGACCTTGCAGCAGTTCAAGGCGCAGTTCTTCGCCGGGGCTAAGGCCAACGGCGTGTCACAGAAGATCACCGAGACGGTGTTCGCGCAGATGCAAGCGTTTGGCAGCTATGCCTTCCCCAAGAGCCACGCGGCGGCCTTCGCCGTCCTCACCTATCACTCGGCGTGGTTGCGCTGCTATCACCCGGTGGCCTTCTTCGCCGGGCTGCTGCGCCACCAGCCGATGGGCTTTTACTCACCGCGAGTCATTGTGGACGAGGCGCGGCGCTGCGGGATACAGATTTTCGGCGCGGACGTGCAAGCATCGGACGTATCCGCGACGGCGGACGGCAACGGTATCCGCCTGGGGCTGGCAACGGTGTCAGGCGTGGGCGAGAGCGGTGGGACGCAGATCGTGGCGGCGCGGGAATACGGGCCCTTCACCTCGCTCACCGATTTCTGCCAGCGCACACGCCTGGGGCGGCGCGCTGTGGAAGCGTTGATCCTGGGCGGAGCTTTCGACGGGTGGCGTATCCCGCGGCGACAGTTAGTGTGGGACCTGGGTGCAGCGATGGAAACCATCGGTGGGCCACCACAGTTGGACATCGTCGAACCAGGGACGCGCCCGGCCTTCCCACGGGCGACCGACACTGAACGCCTGTGGATGGAGATGGCGACGACGGGCGTGACGGCGCAAGGTCATCTGGTACAGACCGTGGCGCAGACCTTGCGCGCGATGGGCGTGACGCCGGTCGCAGAGCTATCCCGCTGGCCGGACGGGACGAAGCTGCGCGTGGGCGGGGTGATCAGCGCCCGGCAGCGCCCGCCGACGGCGCGGGGCACGGCGTTCATCGCGTTGGAAGACGAGGGTGGCGTGGTCAATGTGATTCTACGCCCGGAGGTGTTCGCGGCGTATCGCGAGGTGCTGCGTGGGACGTTCCTGGTGGTGGAAGGGACGCTGCAGTGGCAGGGCCGGGTGTGTGGCGTGGTGGGGGAGCGGGTGTTGGCGGTGGAGGAGTGAAGAGAAATACATAGGGAGAACCAACAACATAAACCTTGCATTTTGATGGAACTAGATTACCAGCGGCACATTATTTGCTAATCTTGATGCGTACTCTCTGACGATGAAACAAATGAGCAGGCCGCCCATGAACTTCACAGGCAGCCTGCTTTTTTCATATCCTTTATTTGCTTCGCGTTCTTCAGGCACTATCTGCGCTTCAATACTAACGGCAAGTAGACCGGGCGCGATCGCAGCGCCTTCCCTACAGTGACTTCTGCCCCGTACAGGCTCTCGTGGCCATCAGCGTCCAGCGTCGTCACCGTGACGTAGTAAGCCCAATCGTCCAACGCTAGCCCGAAGATGGTCTTCGACGTCGTGTAGACCTCGGTATGGTTGGAGTAAGCGGTGAAGGACGGCATCCAACGCGATTCGGTGCCGTAATAGACCCGGTAGCCGTAGGCATCCGCAACCGGTGACCATGCTACCTGAACCCGGTCGAGGTAAGACTCGTCGCGCGTCGCCTGCACGTTGGCGGGGGCGAGCAGATGCGGCGTCTCTTCGGCGGGGACGCTGCGTTCGATGCTGCCATCGGCCCCCTCGTCCACACTCAGGGCCGTCGTCGCCGTTGGTCCAAACGTGAAGCTGATTTGCCGCGCCGTATCGCCCGCGTCTTCCCACGCCACCGTGCTGAACGCGGTCATTGTGACGCCTTTGCGGAACAGGAGCACGTGCGTGTCGGTGACAGTGTGCGCGGTGACGGTGTAGTGGCTGGGCGGCAAAAGGTAGACGCTGCCCAGGTCGTTGACCAGGCTGAAGTACGTGCCGAGGGTGTCGGTCATTGCCCCGGCGACGGTGACCACCGTTTGCCCGGTGATGGCGTCGATCACCTGCGTCTGTTGTGATCCCAGCACCGCCAGAGCGTCGAGTTCGGCTTCCGAGCCGCCCGTGCTCTGCAACAGTCCCTGCACCCACACTGCCGTTTGATCGGGCGTCAGCATAGACTGAGCCGCAGTCTGCGCCGCAGCAGACTGCGGTGGCGCAATCCGCTCTTGCAGACTACACAGTCCGGCAGATGGACTGTTGCCCGCTGCTCCGGGCCAGTCCGGCAGCGCGTTGTAGCAGTCCAGGACTTTCGAGATCGTCCCCAGCTTGCCGAGAAGGGTGGCCATGCCCGGTCCGTAGCCGGTTCCGGCCAGAACCTCCGGATGTTCCGTCAGGTAGCTCTCTAGTTCACCGCCGTAGAGATTGCCCGCGCCCAGCGCCGCGCTTTCCACCTGCCCATTGGCGACGTTGAACAGCGTTTCGCACACCGAGAGCAGCGTCGAGGCGACGCTGGCTTGTGCTGCCGTGGCCGGGAACCAGGTCAGGATGTTCAGCGTGCACTTGGCCGCCTTCCCCCAAGGGGTGTTGGGTGCGCAGGGATTGTTGCGCAGGAACAGTTCCCAGGCCGTCATCTCCGCGTTGGCCTGGAAGCGCAACATCTCGTAGTTGTTGTCGGTCTGTCCGGCGGGATACGTGTCGCGGAGGACAAGGCCGTCGGCATTGCGCTGCAGATGGACGCCGATCCAGTAGACGTTCCACCCTGCGAAGCGCGGCGTCAGCACCGGTCTGCCGTTGATGTTTTCCCCGTCGAAGGTGCGCATGTAAACCTGGTCATCGCCGGCCAATTCCAGGGTCGTGGCGTACGAATGCTCGCCGGGAATGCGCAGGTGATCGATGAGCAGCAGATCGAAGAATTCGTCCAGCGTCCCGGTCTCGCCGATGTCGAGCCAGACGCCTACGAACGGGTTGGTAAGAACATCGGGATTGTCGTTGTAGTGGCTGAGGTGGAAGCCGGGATGCAGTCCGTCGCGGACGATGATCTCCAGCGGTTCGGGCGTGCCCATCACCAGGTAGTCGTTTTGCGACGCTCCCGGACGGCGGATATCCACCAACTGCAGGTCCATCCCCGTCTCGATCTCCCACGATGCCAGGTGTGCGAAGGCGTCGCTGCGCAAGCGCACGCCATCGCGGACGCTGTCCTGCCGGCTGGTCTGCCCGGTGTACTGGTACTTGACCCACACCTCGCCGTTCTCGTCGGTCAGCAGCGTGACCTCGTGCTCGTCGAGGGACGGGACGACATTGCTCCCCTCGATGAAAATGCCGTCATAGACGCCGCCGTCCAGCGGCTCGATCTCGGCTGTGACGGTGTAGTTGCGCACCGGTTCGCCGTCGTAGGTCAATTTGGCGTGTAGCGTGGCGGGGACGTGCGGATCGGGTGGCAGGAGCGCGCGCCATTCGCTCCAGCCGTCCTGGTGATACCGTGGTTCGGCGGTGTGCAGCGTGGCAGGCTCCTCGAAAGCGAGCACGCCCCAATCCTGAGCTGCGCCGCTGAGGGCGCGAATCTCCACCTCGCCGTGCTGGCCCAGTTGATCCAGGGACGGCGCGGTGTACCAGACGGTGGCCTGCCCATAGGCGTCGGTCACGGCGGCGTCCTGATCGAGCTGGCCCAGGCCTTCCGGGATTAGCGAGAGGCTCACCGAGGCATCCGCGAGCGGCCAGCCGTATTGATCCAGCACGGTGACCTGCACCGGAACCTGGCTCACGCCGTCGGGCCGGACGGTGTCGGGGAGTTCGATTTCTAAATCGGCAGGCCGGTGCGTGATGGGAATGGCCTCCCGGCAATAAGCGGGTGTCGTATCCCACGGATCGAAGGTCAACGGGGTGTTTTGCAGGTTCTCGATGCGCCCACCGGCTCCGCCGGGGTTGGTGGGGTAGTTGGGACCGGAGACGTCGTCCCACCAGTTATCGCGCAGATCAACCAGGCCGTGATCCGGGATGGTGAACAGCCGCGCGGCGATGGTGTTGTTCTGGAAGCAGTTGTGCTGGACTGCCAGGCCGGCGTGGGATTCGGTATAAAGTCTGCGGGAGAGATAGAGCGCGGGGGCGCTATACTCCCCCAGGTTGCCCTGGAGTGTGTTGCGGGCGATGGTGCCGCTGGCGTCGCCGCTGCATGTGGCGGGAAAGGCGCTCCCCACGTTGATGCTGCCGTCCACGATGTTCTCGGTGATGGTGACCGCCGGCGTCCAACAGAGCGCAAACCCGCCGTCGATGACGTTTTGGTGTGCCGTGAACTGCGTACATTCCTGACCGACGTCCAGGCTGCCGTTGATCTCGTTGTTGACCAACGTGGCGTGCGCGCCGCCGTAAACCTTGACGGCCCAGCAGTTCCAGCCACAGTCGATGAGATTGCCCTCGGCGTAGGCGGTGGCGGGGTCATTGTCGCACGAGTAGTCGTTGGCGACCACCAGCGCGCCGCCGGTGATCGTGTTGCGCAGGAGCGTGACACCAGCGGCGTCTTCGTCCACGGTGACGTCGCCTGTAATAACGTTCTCTTCCAATTGCGAATGGTCGCCCGCTTCCACACCGCCGGAGAGATCGTTGTAGCGGGCCAGGACTTCGCCGCGCAGTGTGAGTTCCCCGGCGATGGTGTTGTACTCCAGCGTGGATGTGCCGTACCCCGTCGCCTTCCCGGTGATACGGTTGAGACGGGCCGTAGCGTTATCGTTGACGGAGATGGATTCGAAAACGTTGCCTTCCAGCGTGACGTCACCGTAAGCGCTGGCACTGCGCAGTGTATTTCCCGTTGCGATGCCCATGCCGCCCAGGTTGACATGACTCTCCCCAGAGTTGTTCCGCACGACAACGGTGCCGGTCGCGGTCGTCGCGTCGATTGTGCTGTACTGTCCAAGCGCGTTTCCGCTGATGTCCACAGCACGGTCGCCATAAACGCTGATGCGGCTGTCTTCACCCGTAGCTGCATCGTGCACCCATCCTGTGCCCCAGGCTGCGGGCGAAGTGGCGCCGAACGCCAGCGTGGTCTGCGCAGCGAAGGTCGCTCCATCAATGTGCAGCGTTGCGTTCAGAGCTTTGATCGTACCACTGGTTTTTGTCCGTACACCGGATGGAACCGTCAGCACAGCAGGCTCGTAAACGGTCAGCGTCCCCAAATCGTAGACGCCGCCGGGCAGCGCGATGCTCGCGAAGACGCGCCCGTTCAAGCGTCCGGTGTCGGCGCTGGCGGTGAACAACGTCGTCGTGTATTCGTCGCTCGGGCTGCTGGCGGGATAATAGTAGAGGATCGCGCGATAGGTGTAGTTGGTGTCTGCAGCCAGACCTGTGTCGCGATAGCGCCAGACGGAGGCGCTGCTCACCGTGGCAATCCATTCCAGGGTGTCGGTGGAAAAGCCACGATATAGCTCCAGACGGATGAACGTGCCGTCGGGATAATCCTCCGGATGCCACGTCAGATCGACCGTATCGCCCGCCACCAATGCGATCCCGGTGGGGGCTTCCGGCGGCGCGCTGTTGAGAATAGCCGTGTCCTCTGCCATTCCCTGAACCGGGACCGCGAGAGCGCCACTGCCCAGATAGCCCAACATCAGAAAAACCCAGAGTAAGCCTAGCCAGTATTGTTTCCGCATTTCACTTTTCTCCCGATTGCGCTACCGCAGCACCAGTGGCAGATAGACGTGATGCGTCTCGCCCATGACGGCGAAGACGGTGAAATGGTCCAATGTTGCAGTGATCACATTGGCGGCGACGTTCACCTCGGCGGATGGTATTGCCGTCCAAGTGTCGCCATCCCGCCAGTACAGGCCCAACGTCGCTTCAATCGCTGCGCCTTTCCCGGCATCGGTGTAGCTGACGGTCAAGGTATAGGGCTTGAGGAAGGTGGTCACGCTCACGCCATCGCTGGCCCGTGTTGCCGAGAGATCGAAGGCATCCACCACGGCCATGTCGCTTGGCGGCAGCGTGACCGGTGTGTGGGTGACGAGCGTATCGGTGAGCACCGCGCCCGCCGGGAAGGCGACGACCGTCAGCCCTGAGGCTGAGGATGCGCTGCCGCCCCCATCCGTGATGACGGTTGAGGCCGCCAGCGGGCCGCTCCACGCGGCGTACCAGACCTCGCCTCGTTGCGTGCCATCCGGCGGATCGGAGACCGGGCCCGAGTCCCAGGTGGCGTGCGGCGCGCCGTCCGCGTCCACGGCCAGCGTCAGCGCGCCGCGCAGATCGAGCAGGCCACTGCGCATATCGGCGCGCGTCGGGGCAAACCATCCGCCTCTTGGATTTTGGAACGTGTGCCACAGCCAACCATTGTCGCTCCAGGCGATGTGGGCCAGCCCGTTCCCGGCAGTGGCAACGGCGATTTGATCGGCGTAACCGCTGTGAACGTGCTCCGCCGCCGACCAGGGCTGCCCAGGCGGTTGATGCGCGTAGTAAATGGCCGGATCAGCGACGCCATCGCGCACGCTCCACACCAGGTGCAGCGCACCAGCGGAGTCACGCGCCAACTGCTCCACGCTGCTCAACGTGGCGCTGTCCACGAGTTCCTGCGGCGCGGACCAATTCCCGCCGGTTGGCTTGGCGGCGTAGTCGATGCCGTACACTCCGGACGCGCTGCGGTTCCACAATAGATGTGCTGTGCTGTTGGCGTCGGTTGTAATGAGGGGCAGCGAGGCGTCGCCGCCAGAAGTGGAGACCAGCGCGGTGTTGCTCCAACTGCCGGCGGATGAACGGGCGCGGTGGTAGATCAAGCCATCTTGACCGGAACCAGCGCAATAGCGCCAGACGACGTGAACGGTGCCGTCCAGCGCGACCGCGATGTCAATGCCCGAGCTGTAGTCGGATGTTGCGGATACCGTTTCCACTGCCGACCATGTGCCGCCGGCAGCCCGCCGCACGTAGGCGATGCTGTTGTCTGATCGCATAAAAACGACGTGCACCACACCATCCGTACCGACGTCCAGCGCCGGTTCGACGCCCTGAGCGTTGCCGGGCAGGTAGGTGTAAGCAGACCACGGGCCGTCGCCCGACTTCTGCGCGTAAAGAATGTAAGGCCAATGGGTGCCCAGGTCTATCCAGTCTTGCCAGACAAGGTGCAATGTGTCCGCTGTGTCGTATCCCAGGCGCGGATAGTACGAGCTTCCGGCCGTGTTCGAGATTGGCGCGGGGGATGACCATCCTACCGCGCCGGGGGCCAAACCTATCGCGCCGGCGAAACTTCCGCATAGTAACACCATTGTCAGGCCGATCGATAAACCAACGGGTATCTTTTTCATAAGCCGGTCTCCTTTGTGAGTGTGCAAAAAAGCCCCGGCAGCCAAGGATGCCGGGGCTTTCAAAATAACTATTCATCGAAAGTTTGCAAATTGGTCAAATTGTGGACCGAATTGCGATCCTTGCCATTTCCACCATGCACGTCAAAACAGTCTGTCAATCGGTTGGCTGTACAAACAGCTTTGCTGTAGCCAAAGTATACCAAATCCAGGGATAACTACAACCGGGATGAAAACCTCACCGTTCTGACCACATTAATTTACCCTTTACGGGTCATTGTGGATGAAGCTCGGCGCTGTGGGATACAGATTTTCGGCGCGGACGTGCAGGCGCGGCGTGATCATTGCCCGACAGCGCCCGCCGACGGCGCGGGGCACGGCGTTCATCGCGTTGGAGGACGAGGGTGGGATCGTGAACGTGATCCTGCGCCCGGAGGTGTTCGCGGCGTACCGCGAGGCGTTGTGTGGCCGGTTTGTGGTGGTGGAAGGGACATTGCAATGGCAGGGCCGGGTGTGTGGCGTGGTCGTTGAACAGGTGCTGGCGGTGGAGGAGTGAAGACACGTCAATGGAGAGAATCATTGATACGAGAAATGGCAGCAGTAAGCTGAAAGGGCAGTGCGTCGCTTGGGCACACCGCCCTTTGTTATCGCTAAAAATACCTACGGTGCGTTACGCAGCACCACCGGCAAGTAGACTTTGTGCGTAGCCGTGAACGTCGCGGTGATAACCTTATCCGCATCCATCGTGATCTGCGCTGGATTCACCGTGCTTTGCAGATCGCCCGTCCAGTGGACGAAGGTCCAGCCAAGGGCCGGAGTCGCGCTCAGGGTGACGTGCGTGCCGGAGAAGTAACTACTTTGCAATGGCAGGATTGCCGTCCCTGGCGGCTCTTGGGTAACGCTGCCCTGCCCCTCGATGTGGATGGTGAGCGTGTAGGTGGGAACACTCGGGGCTTCCAGGAAGCGCACCGCCAGGTTGTTGCCCTCGTTGCTTTCGGCAATTGACTGATCCGGGTCGATGGAGGCCCATACTTCGGTTGCGGTGAAAGCTGGAGTGAACGTGATCGTCTGGCTGGCCCCAGGCGTCAGCGCGCCCAGCGTGGCGCTGTATGCCAGCGTTCCGGTGAGACCACCCGACCACACGTGTAGCACAGAGACCGGCGCGGCGACCGGCCCGCGATTGTGGACGGTGACGGAAACAGGATCGTACCCCTGGATGTCGGCGGCGGTCAGCGTCAGATCGGGCCGCACCGGCAGGTGAGCGTAGGCCGTGTTGTTGCCTTCGTCCGCTTCGACGACGCGCTCGTCCTCATCCACGACCGCCCACAGCGTATCGCCCAGTCCCGCCAACGCTGCGGTGTTCGGCAGCGCCAGGGTGACGCTGACGGTCTCCCCCGCCGGGAGGTCTGCGGCGACCGCGACCTGTCCCACCAGCGTCCCGGTGACGGGGTCGGCGGCGCGGAACGTGACGCTGAAGGGCGCGTAAGCCGTCACTACACCCGTGTTGGCCAGTCGTGCCGTCGCGGTAACGGCATCGCTGGCGTAGGTGGTGTAGAGCGTGGCAAAGACCAGGTCGGGTAACGTCGTCTGGAGAGCGATGGCGTTGTTCGTCTCATCTGTCTCGGCGACGAGGTCGTCGGGGTCGGCGGTGGCGCGCAGCATGTGGATTTCCGTCGGACTCGGCATGGTCCAGTTGCCGGAAACCGTCGCGGTGTAACCGGCTGCCAGCGTGAGGGGCAGTGTCTCCGTCAGAATGGCATCGCTCCCATCGTAGAAGCGCACAACGGGATTCGCCACGGCCAAAGCGCCTGCGTTGCGCAGGCGCGCCGTCAGTGTGATGTTCTCTCCCGCTGCCGGATTGGCCGGCGTGACGGCTAGACTGTCGAAGGTCAAATCCCGACCCACGCTGTGCGCGAGGAAGGCTAACTGGCTGTTCCCCGGCTGCGGCAGGTCAGTCACGGTGAACGTTTGCGTGGGTGAAATCTCGAAGGTGCGTGTAACGAACTCGGTCTGCACTTTCTGGTAGGCCAGGTACAGCGTCCCGTCGTTGGCGAAGGCGGGACTATGCGCCCGTTCTACGTCGGTATCCTCCAGCAACGGCTGCGCCGCGCCCCATAGCCCGGCCTCGCCGTCGCGGACGGTGTAAACCAGGTCGGCGCCCTGTTCGCCCATCGCCTGCCATACCAGCGCTAGGTGTCCGCTCGGTGAGCGGCTGAGGGTGAAGCCGAGGGCGCCGCTCTCGGCGCGCACCGTCTCCACGTCGGCGATGTCCCAGGAGTCGCTCAGCGCGACCAGATCACCATCACGCAGCCAGGCCAGGTGCAAGCGCCCGGCAGCATCGTAGGTTAGGGCAGGTGTGGCGTCGATCACAGCATCGTCCGTCAGGCGGACGGGCGCGTTCCAGGATGTTCCGTCGAACAGGCTGTAGTAGAGTTCGGCGTCGGTGGTGGTCGAAATGACGCCGTCCATATCCTGTACGTAGATCAGAGCGGCCTGTGTCGCCGAATGAACAGCCACATCTGCCGCCAGCACATCCTGCAAGCCGGTGAGCGCGGTTGCGGGCGCGCTCCACGCGGCCCCATCCCACAGCGCGTAGGTGTAGGTGAGTGGGTGCGCGGACGTGCCCAAGGCGTCGGTGCCGTCGGTGGTCTCCCACAGGGCCAGCACCGTGCCGTCGGAGCCGGTCGCCAACCTTGGCGCGCGATCCAGCAGGGCGTTGTCGGTCAGCGTGATCACAGCGCCCCAGGAAGCTGTGGCGCTGATCCAGGGCCGGGCGGCGATTTCCAGGCTCTGCGCGAAGGTGATGTTCAGCGCCGGCGTGATGTCCGCAGGCAGCGCCGACCGTTCCCAGACCACGACGCCGTTGCCGTCGCCATCGAAGGCCACCGTCGGAGCGTAATCCGGCTGGACGTCGTCGGTGATGGTGAAAGGCGCGCTACTCCACGCACCGTCCCAGGTCAGGATGCGAATCTCGGTTCCACGGCCCTGCGGTTTGACGACTTCGTCGTGGACGTAGGCGAGCAGACGGAAGCCATCCTCGCGCACGGCCAGCGCCGGTTCGGAACGCACGTAGGCATTGGGGATCAAGATCGTTTCTCCCTCGTCCGCCAGCAGTTCTGACGATACGCCGTAGCGTGATAGCCAGACAGGTGGGGGTACGGTCACAAGCCCGTAGTCCGGCCCGGCGTAGTCACGGGCGATTAAGCGCCAATCCGGCCCGGTCTCCACTGCCAACAGCCCGGCAACATCCACCTCTGAACAGCCGCCCGGATAATTGCAGTTGATCTTGCGCTCGTAGTCCGCCTCAAAGGTCCAGGCCTGGAATGCCGCGCCGTAGTACATATCGATGCCTACTTCCTTGAGATAGTCCGGGGCTTTGGGCACTTGAATGGTCACGTAAGGTTTGCCGCCGCCGTAAGCCTCGGCGGTGAGGCCTTCGCACGCTTCGACACCGAGAGTGGCACGGGCGTCGAGGCTGGCCGTCCCTTGACCGCTGTTGTAGACCAGTTGCCCGCCCTGCGCGACGAACTCGGTGCTGACCTCCACGCCTGGGGTGAAGGTAGCCTTGAGCGTGGCGACGCTATTGACCCATCGGATAAGGCGTCCAACCACGGGCCAACCCTCGGCGGCCTTGAGCGCCGGGATCACATCCACCAGCCCGGCTTCCTTCTCCACCGTCGTGCTAATATCGAAGCCCATTTCTGCCCGCTCCAGGTCCAGGCTCTCGCCACAGACGAAGCGCGCGTCGCCCTGGCCCCAGAGCGCGCCCGCAGCGGTGAGCGCGCCCAAGTCCAGCCCGGTCTGCCCGCCAACGCGCGCCGAACCGGCGCCATCCGATTGCGCTTCGGCGTTAGCTACGGCCTGGGTTTCCTTGATGCCCAACTTGTTCCCGCCCAGATAAGGAATCCAGCCCGGCGGCGTCCACGTCGCTTCGAAGGCCGGTTCGGGATAGTTGAACGCGTAGGTATAGGCGACCATCGGCGCTCTGGGTGCGGTCTCGAACGTGGCATCGCTGCCGGGGATGTTGGTGATGACCCATTCGACCCAGCCGGGGAAGGGAAAAACCGTTGGTTGCAGTGTCGTCTTGAGCGATTCGTATTCGCCTCCACCGTCCACCGGATGCGTGGCCCACATGTGGAGCGTGTTGTTGGCGCACGCGAACGCAGCGTCGAAATCCGCGCCCATATCGTAGGTGTGCTCCGCGCCCCAGTTCAACCCTGGCTTCTCCACTTGCTGGCCGTTGAGTTCGAAGAAGACCGCGCCGTAGGGCGCGGCGCTCACCGGCGTTTTGTAGGCCGGCCCGTTCCAATCGACGGTGACTTTGATGTGGTTGGGCAGATCCGTGCGGTCCAAAAAGTAGCCCGGCGTCAGCGTGTATTCCGGCGCTACCTCGATCTCCGGGCGGCAGGCAGCGGTGGTGAAGCCGAAGACGCTCTCGACCGGCTGGCGGCAGACAAACTCTGGATCGTGAGCAGCGACCTTCCATTGATAAATCGCCGGATCGCCGTTCTCGCGGCAGGCAAGGTCAGCGGGGTTGAGTTGTACCTGGCGGGCGCAGTTGGGATAGCTGCCTACCTCTCGCCAGCCGCCGCCCGGCGCGCGCAGATAGACGCGATAGGCCACGTCCGCGCTCTCGCTCGCGTCGCAGGTCATCCCGGCGGCTTGATCGTGCCATTGGAGCAGTGGTCCCGTGCCGCCGGATTCGATCAAGACATCGGTCGCGCCGTTGGCAGGGGCGTCGCTCTGCGTGGTCAAGTCCTTTTCGGGCAGGGTGAGCACGGTAATCGCCAGGGGGTACAGCGTCTCCGTACCCAGGGTGGCGATGATGCGGTTGTGCAATAGCTCCGGCGGCGGGGGTGCGGCGCCGCAGGTGGGGGTGATCGCGAAGGTGATCGTCACCGTTTCACCGGCGGCAATGGTGTCGTTCCAGGTGATCTGGCGCTGGCCCGCGTCGTAGGTCGCCGCGCCCTGCGTGGCCTGCACGCTGCCGGGCACGTAGAGGGTGTGGGGCGGCAGCGGATCGATGAGACTGGCGGGCAGGGCGCTGCTCTCGGCGTGGCGCAGCGTGATGGTGTAGGTCATCCGGCTGCCGATCTCGGCTTCCAGCGGGGCCAGCTTGGTCACGCTGCCTTTTATCACGAAGGCCTGTTCGAATGCGTTGCCGTTGCCGAGGAGATCGGACACGGATGTAAAGGCGATGTTCAAGCCATCGTAGGATAGTGAGCTTGCCTGGCTCTCGAATTCTGAATTCGTGAGGAGCGGCGTAAGCTCGGAGCCGTCGCGCTTGATCAAAAAGGCGCGATAACTAGATGTCTGGCACGTGGTATCACTCTCAAAAAGGAGCGTCGCCCCATCTTCGCTGAACGCCATTGGAATGTAGGAGGTCACCGCCGGAAAGGGCAACGGATCGAGCGCGGTATAGTCCGTGCCATCGCTGCGGAAAATGTGCATTTCGTGATGCTGGTCCGCACTGCACACGCGGTCGTAAAAGGCATGCGCCACCCACTGACCATCGGGGCTTAGAATCGTTTTGAAGTTGGTGTATGCGATATATTCGCCAACAAAGATACGGTTTTGTTGGTTAGCGCCATATCCTACGTAGACTTCAGGAACGGCGGTATCATACGTTCTCCCGGACCAAACGGCCAAGCTTCCTGTATGGTTCGTCTGGATATTCCCATCCACCGAAAAGTGGATATTGAGAGCGTCTTGCCACAATTCAGGCGCTCCACCATTGGTAGGCAAGCGCCAGATGCGGTAAACACCCTCGGGATAAGCGCAATTCCAATACCATCCACCGCTACTGGACTGCTGAGGTTCGCACCCCCATTTTCGTCGACTGACGAAGAAAGCGTATCGTCCATCACCACTGAGCGCCGTATTGTACCAGCCTTCATACGGAAACAGGCAAATCTCCTCACCGATACGGGGATCAGATTTACAGGGGGTGATTTCCGCGCCGTTGATATAGAGACGTATACTCCCGTTGACCATATAGTCGGCGGACAGCACTTTGCTGCCATCGTAGTTGATAAAGACGTACTCACCGTCGCCGATGACCTGTGGCGGATGGTTGCCATCACTGTCCCCCAGATAGACCGTGCCCTGCACCGAATCACCATGACGCGAAAAAGCCACCTTCTGTCCATCGCCACTGATGGCCGTGGGGAAATGGTATTGCGTGTTCCATATCTCTGTGAAGTCCGTGAGTTGATAGAGTAACATTGAGGTTTGTTGCGCAGTCGATGCCCAATCGACGACGAGGAACATGCCCAACACTAAAAATAAACCAGGCAAAAGCGACCTCTTCATCACGACCTCCTATATTTTCTAATGCAATAATCCTCGAAAAACTAACTGAAGGCCATAACGCAACTGCGCGTCGATGTCCACCTCCTCCGGTGTGTAGCCCCAGTGCAGCAATGTACTGCTCAATAGCGCGTCCAGCGCCCGTGCCGCTTCACGGATGTCCGTTGGCGCGAATTCGCAGGTTAAAATTCACGGTTGCACGTAATAGAACCCCGCCACGCCGTCCTTTTCCCCAGAGACGATCAGGTGCAGATCACCCGCCGCGTCGGTGAAGTAGGCCACGGGCGAGCCGGTGTAGCCGCGCGCGGTCAGGTAATCGGCGACGGTCTGCGCCGGGCCGAGCACTCCGTTCGCCTCCGCGCGCATTGTCAACACATCGTTGTCGTTGTAGATGTAGCGGATCAACGGTGTGTCCGCTGCCGCGCCTATGTAAACCGGTATGCCCCAGCCGGAGGTGTTTTCCGCCACATCAAGGAAACCACTCCAGACCCCATCCGCCCACACGTAGCGGTAAACGCGCGAGTGCCCCGGCCACATCATATGGCGGCTTGCCAGGTAGTACTTCCCATCGCCGGGGGAATAGGTCAGGAGGATCGAGGCATCGGTTTGTGGCTCATCGTAGAAACCACTGACGCCTTGCCGCAAGGGAAAGCTGCCCGGCACGGCGGCAAGGCCGTAGGCCGTGCGGGGTATGGTAGGTTCCCCGGCCCCTGCGCCGTCCTGCGATTGCTGCCAACGTTGGAACCAGGCCAGCATTATGCCGCCGTCGGTATCTGCCGCCAAGGTTGAATCCCAGGTGTCATCGTCGTTGATGACCCGTTGCCGTTCCGACCAGGTTGTGCCGTTCCAATAGGCATACCACGTGCGGAAGCGGCTGGCAATAGTAGTGGCGTTGATGTATGTGAAATGAGCTTGTCGCCATACCAAGTGGACGTGTCCTGTCTCAGGCGCGACCGTCAATTGCGGGCGCGTCGGGCCGGTCGTCAATCCGAACCGGCTTTCGAGGGTATTATCTACGACCAGCGGCGGCGAGACCACACCGTTCTCGATGACGTGATGGACGATCCCATCCGCGACGTACATCAGATGTACGCGCTGCCGCGCGTCATCTACTGCGATCTGTGGATTGCTTCCCGCCGCGTAGCTCAGAATTTGGAAGGGTGTCCAGTTGACGCCATCTGTTGTGGAAGCGTAGAACACGAACTGCGCAAAGTGGGGGTTCAAACGCCCGGTCCACAGTGCGTGAACCCGCCCGTTGGCTTCCTTTGCCAACGCGATCTCACCCATTTCTGCATCAAAACCGCCGATGACGTCTGCCGGTGCGGCAGATACGCCTGCTGGAGCAGTGGGTACGCCCGCCGACGCGGCGGATATGTCCGCCGACGCGGTTGGGACATCAGATACGGGCGGCCAATTGGCAACCGTGTCTGTCTCGCAGCTCAGACCCAGCGGGCAAAGCCGTAGTACAGCGTCATCCACATAAGCGCCCACCGGACGCGACTCGGTAGTGCCCTGTGGGGATCTGAACCGCACCGCCACCCAGACTTTTTCCTGCCCTAACAGATTGCCGAACGTGGGCACATTGGCCAGATCGAGCACCAGGTCCTCCCATCCTGCGGTTTGTCCGGTGCGACAGACGCCATCATACTGCGCCTGCCACATATTGTCTTCACCCAGATCCCAATTGGTGACCATCGCGCATATCTCGTCGCCGGGCGCAAGATCGGCCCAGACCTTCACGCGGAATTCGGCCTGCGTGGTGTACTGCAAGTTGAACGGCCCGCGCAGCATAGTTGACTCTGATAATCCTGCCGGGTACTCTGCTCCGCAGGACAGTAGTGTGCCGTCGTCGCCATCGCCGAAGGGCCACATGCTGTATTGGCCGGAATAGGCCCCACAATCCCGCCGGCCCCATTGATAATAGCGTACCGGGTACGCAGAATACGAAGACCAGCGGCGCCAGAGTAATGTCTCTTGTTCGAAGTCGTCGGTGAAGGCGATTTGCCAATAGCTGTGCGTGACTTGCGCGCTGCTCGGGCTGAAGTTCCGCAGCGTCACCGGCAGATAGACTTTAGCAAACCAGCCTACCGTGACCCGGAACGTGTCCTGCACTCGATCTGGACCGTAAGCGGCCTGCAGCGTGACCAGCGTGCTGCCCGTCCAGACCTCGCCGCCCCATCCCGGCTCCGGATTGACGCAGATGTTGCCCGAGGCGTCCAGTGTCACCCCGACGCGCGGATTAGTGTTGGCTAACACCGTGTAGGTCAGGCTTGTGCTGTTTTGTGTGACATGGTCGGTGTAAGCATAAACGCTGAAAGCCGGATCGAGGCTCGTTCCCGGACGCAGCAGTAGATCGGGCAGACCGCCAAAGTGCAGCGGCGCGGGGAACTGGGACGCGGCGTAAGCGAACGTGTGGTAGGCATCCATCGCCCACACCACTTGCCCATTGGGCGCAGACAGCGTCAGGCGCGTCAGCGCATACGGGCCGTCCACGCCGCGCCCGCCGATCTGCGCACCGTCGAAGTGGAGATCGATGAAATGCGCGCCCGGTTGCAGGTCGGCGACGTTCTCTGTCCAGCCGATCTCTGCACCGGCGGTATCTGCCAGTATCCCCTGCAACGTCAACGTCCCGGAGACCGGCGTCTGCACCCCTACGCGGATGGCAAGTTGCTCGTAAAGACCGTCGCCGTTGACGTCCAGCCCTGCGTCGTCATAAGCGCCGGTGAAGCGCAGCGTTGGGCTGCTCGCCGCGCCGGCGGTGAAGGCCCAGTTGAAGTCGCCGGCGGTGGTGTACCCGCTTGTACCGGCAATGCCGGTCTTGAGCGTGGCGACGTAGAGTGTGTCGGAAATCAACGCAGAGGCGGGCGTGAAGGTTGCGGCACGGGCAGCGGCGTCGTAGGCCACCGTACCACTCACCGGTATCCCGGACGCGGTCGCCAGCACGAAGGTATTTGTGTTGAGCGTGCTCGGGTTCAAGTCACGGTCCCATTCCACGGCGAGTACGACGTTGCGAGGAACGTGTACTGCGCCACTCTGGGGAGAGACTGCGATGGGCGAGGGCGGGGCGATGTCTATCTCGGTGGTGAAGGTCCAGGTGCGCGTTATGGGGAGGTGCTCGCCGTTCGTGTCCTGAATGTCGGTGCTCAGGGACGCCGTGTATTGCGTGGCGTAGGCCAGGGGGACGATGGGCGCGAAGGTAGCTTCTTGGGTCGCAGTGGCGTAGGTCACAGCGCCGGGGACGTTTGCGAACGGCCCTCCCGACAGTGTGAAAGTGCTGTTGGTGAGGGTGGCGGTATCCATGGGATCGCGGAAACCGGCGTAGACGCGCTCGCGGATGCCAACGCCGGTCGCGCCGGGAACGGGGGTGACATAGCCCACTAGCGGCGGATTGGTAATGGTAAACGGCCCGGCGGTCGCGCTACCGGTGCGAAAGCCATCGGTGGCGGCGACGCGCACGAGCGCCTGCGTGGTATTGGGCAGCGCCACAGTTTGGAGAGTGTAGCTCTCACCGGTAAGGTTGATAGCGAGCGCTTCCCAGCTAGTTCCCCCGTCGGTCGAGACATCCACGGCGAAGTAGTGCGCGTCTGCACCGGCCTGCCAGGTGAGCGGTTGCGCGCCTGTCCAGGTACTGCTGCCGGGTGGATCGATGCTCACCGTGGGGACGCTCGCGCCCGGTATGACTTCTGCGAGCACAGTGTTATCGGCGGTGCGGCGAATCTGTGCTTTGGCGGCCGCGGCAGGATAGGGTGTGACGAAGGTGAAGAAAGCTGGATCATCTGTCAAAGGCGCCGTGCCTGCGGGTTGCAGTGTCCCACTGACGGTGAAAGCGCGGGTGTAAGCGCCAAATTCCTGCTCGGCGGCATCCAGGAAGACCAGGCTGTAGGGGCCAATCTCTGGTGGTTGCCACTCGCCCGGCGACATTTGATACCAGGGGAGCAGCACCGTCGCGCCGGTGCTCTCAGTCATGACGCCGGATACCAACAATAGGGGGTCGGATGATACGTTGATGGACGCGCTGGCGGCCTGTACCGGGGTCGCGCCGGTCCACAACGCCAGCGAAACATAGTGCCAGTTGGCAATCCACAATTGGTTGCCCATCGCCTCGACGGGATCAATCGTCATAAAATCAAAGACATCGTGGTCCACCGAGTAACGCCTGTCTATGCGCCGGCGCACGTCGAAGCCTTCACCGGCGGGTTCTTCGCTGTGTTCGAAGCGCGCCAAGTGGCCCACTTCGTGCGCGGCGACGAATGTGCTGGAGCCGACCGAATCGTTCTTGATGAATGCGCCCCATGGCACGCCCGGCAGGGTCAGTCCCTGGTCCACCAACCACGCGGGGCTGGTGAGGCCGATCATCGCGCGGCAATGGGTTGTTCGCTGGCAGAGGGCGCTCATTTCCTGGAGCAGGTACTTTTTGGGGAACCTGCCGCCCGGTTCGGTTTTCCAATCAAAGAGCCAGAGGGTAGTGGTGGGCGTATAGTATTGCATCGCGCTGGGGGCATTCGGGCCGCGCAGCCCGGCGATGGGGTAGATGGCGCGCAGCCGGTTGAGGCTGGCGTCAATGGGCGCGCTCAAGTCAACAACGCCGGTCTTGCCGTAATCTGCGCCCACGGCGATAGCCCGCATATCCACATGGAAATCGCGCACTGCCGTAGCGTTCATCGACACCTGCCCGACAAAGGGATGCGCGCGTCCTCGGCTGTCGTTGACCAAGACCCGCACCGTGATCTGGTAGCCGCCGGCTACCGGCGGCGTGAAGCCGTAATAATTGACGCTGTCGAGCACCTCCCATTTTTCGGAATTGGTGTAGCTTTCTTCGGCAAAAGTCAGCTCTCGGTACTCACGTTTGCGGAGCGCAGATTGGGGGGTGCGGGCAGGTTCCCATTGCGTTCCATTGCTCCACGCGGCGCCGCCGCTGTCAACGCTCTCCATAGCGATCCAGACCAGCCTGACGTCATCTACCTCGACGTTGGGAAGCTGGCTGTGCCGAAGGACGCCTGGCTGTAAATCCCAGCGGATAAAGGTGCGGATCACAGTGGGCTTGTGCGCGATGAGCGCCATACCCTCCAACACCTGCACCGGCTTGACCGTGACTTGAAGATTGGGCAACGTCCAGAACGTCCAAAGCCGTCCCTTTTGCAGCGAGCCGCCGCTGAGGTCTTGTACCCACTGTTCGTGGCTGTGCGCCGAAGCGTCGTTTTCTCCCCACACTTGCGCGATGTATTGGACGCCCGGCAGGAGCGCACTGTGGGGGACGAAGGCGTACTCCGCATCGGAGAGGCGCCTAATGTCGCCATCGGTGTAGACCTTGTTTACGTTCTCGTCGAAGTAGTAGACCTGGAAGGTGTCTGCGTTGACGGTGGTGGCGGAGACCGGTGTGGTGAACTTGACGCGGATTTCCGAATCGGCGCTTTGGTCGGGCCAGACGTTGCGCGTGTCGGGGGCCGGTGACACACTCCTGATGCCCAGTTTGGCCCGCGCGCGCAGTTGCACAGTGTGGATTTCGACGCAGGTGCAGGCGGAGTCTTCAAGTAGCTCCGTGGGGCAGAAATCGTGCTGGCGCAGCCAGACGTTGTTCTCGCCATCGATGAGTGCCGTCTCAGGTGCCTGCGCGTCAAACGGCACGACGACGCTGCTCTGGCCTGAAGTCGGCCAGATCTCTGGATTGATGACCGGTCCGCTGAGCGTTCCAACGCTGCGCCATTCATCGGGCGGTTTGCCGTTGAGAGCTACAGTCCATGTAGGGTCGATATACCCTTTACCAAATGAGTAGTCACTTTGGTTATAGGTCAAGGTCAGGCTGGTGTCGCTCAACGCGGTGGGGTCGTACACGCCCAGGTCGAGGGGGTAGCGGATCCGCGAGTAGGGCACACACCATGCCCAGGGGGTCCACTTCACCGTCCATAAGGTATAACCTTCTTCATCAGTCGTCACTTCGGTGGGCGGCAGCGCCAGCGCCGTCCCCGGTGCGGACTGTACCGGTGAGTCGGCAGCCCCTGCATGTGGCGACGCCAACAGGATGCCGGCGACGGCGCTCAGCGCGACTAATAATCCCAAGCGTTTGATGATTCGATGGTATGCCATCTCGTGTTCACCTCTCTTATCATTGTAGTCGTCGGCGCGCCGTTACCGGCTTCCAGGAAATACGTAGTAGAACCCCGTCACGCCGTTCTTTTCTCCTGAGATGACCATGTGCAGCTCGCCCGCCGCGTCGATGAAGTAGGTCAGCGGCGAGCCGGTGTAGCCGCGCGCGGACAGGTAATCGGCGATGGTCTGCGGCGGACCGAGGACGCCGTCTGTCTCGGTGCGCGTCTTCAAGATGCCTTCGTCGTTGTAGACATAGCGAATCAACGGTGTATCCGCCGCCGCGCCCACGTAGAACGGGACGCCCCAGCCGGAGGTGTTTTCCGCTACGCTCAACGGCTCAGACCATGTCCCATCTTTCCATACGTAGCGGTAGACGCGAGAATGCCCCGGCCACATAAAGTGATCGGAGGCCAGTACAAAGCTGTCATCGCCGCCGGAATACGTCATCACGATGGATTCGTCACGCTGCGGCTCGGAATAGAGGTCGTGGGTGGCTTGGCGCAGGGGGAAGCTGCCGGGCATCGTCCCATAGGCCGTCCGCGCGACGATGGGATCGCCCGCTTCTACCCCGTCGCCGGATGATTGCTGCCACTGCTGAAACCACGCCATCATCGTCTGCCCGTCTGGCGCGGCGACGATGGTTGAGTATTCTGTGTCCTGATCATTGATTTTCCGCAGTGGCGCGCTCCAACCTCTGTTCTCGCTCCAGGTGGCGTGCCAGGTGTAGTAGCGAAGGTAGTAGGTATCGGTGAAACTGGGTTTTAACGACCAGTAAATCTCCCGCCACAGGAGATAGGCATTCCCCGTCTCCTCGGCGACGGCAAGGCTCGGCCACATGACGCTCCCGGACTGCCACGAAACGCCCGGCATGTAATAACTCTTGTGCGGCGCAACGATCTCCGGTGCAGAGACGCTGCCATTCACAACCATGTGATGCACGATGCCGTCATATCCGCGGTAAGCGAGGTGGATGCGCCCGTGAACGTTATCCACGGCAATGCGTAGATCGCGCCCGCCCGAATAGCTGACGATCTGATAGGGCGTCCAGGTTACACCGTCGGGTGAGCTGCTGTAAAAGACGTAATCTTTGAAGACCGGATTGAGCTTGCCCGTCCACAGCGCGTGGACGCGTCCGCTGTTCTCGACGCAGAGCGCGACCTCACCAACCTCCTCCGGGTAGCCGCCGATGTTGCCCGCAGCCAGTGGCGGGGTTACGGGCAACACTGCCGTTTCCCCATCGCAGTATTCGGTCAGCCCATCGGGGCAGATGCGCAGGCTTACACTATCCACGTAGGCGCCTTCCGGGCGCGAGTCCCCTATATCTGCCCGGAAAATGATCGCCACACAGACTTGTTTCCCCAGCACGTTGCCGAGCGTGGGCACGTTCGTCAGGTCAAGCGCCAGGTCCTCCCACCCGGCGGTCGCGCCGGTGCGGCAGGCGCCGTGATACTCGCTCTTGAGGCCTGTATTGCAATCGCCTGACTCCCACACAGCCACCTTGAGACAGACTTCGTCGTCCGGTGCCAGGTTGGTCCACACCTTGGCGCTGTATTCACCTTTGGTGGCGTAGCTGAGGTTGATAGGCATTGTCTGATTCAACATTGTCCCTATTGAATAGGCGTCGGGATATGGCGCGCCACAGGGCAGCAGCTCTCCGTCGTCGCCGCCGCCATAGGCCCACGCGCTTTGCTGTCCGTCGAAGACGCGGCACTCGCTGACGTTCCAGAAATACTGGCCGAAGCCGCCCGGCACCGGATCCCCTTCCTTATATCCCCACCCGATACTGTGCCAGCCAATGGTTTCGCCTTCGAAGCCATCGTAAAGCGCCCCTCTCCACTCATCGCGGCTCACCGTCGCGCTGCCATAGTTGCGCAGCACCAACGGTAAATAGATCGTGTGCGGCCAGCCGACGGCAGCTTCGAAGGTGTCTTGCACCGCGTAGACGCCGTCGCTGGCGCGGATGGTGACCAGGGTGCGCCCCTGCCAGTACGTTTCGGGCGTGAGGTACACGGCGCCGGAGGTCTGCAAATCGACGCCCATTTTGGGATTGGTGTTGAGCATCACCGTGTAGCTGAGTTGATCGCTCGTCCGCATGATGTGCTGGGCGTAGGTACGGACGTTGAAGGCGTTGAGGACGGTCGTTCCGGGGAGGAGCAGTACATCGGGCAGGTCGCCGAAGCGCAACGGGGCGGGGAAGCGGTTGGCGGGATAGGCGAAGGTGCGGTAGGCGTCGCGTTGCGCTGTGGATACCAACGCCCGGGCCGGCGTTGTCGCACTGAGGTGCGTCAACGTCAAATCGGTGAGGGTGTACGGACCGTCCTCCCCGCCCCCGCCGATGGCGGCCCCGTCGAAGGCGAGATCGAGGAAATGCGTGCCGGTCGTCAGTGTAGGGGTGACGTAGGCCGAGGCGATCCTGCCGCCGTCAGCCGCGACCAGTGCGCCGTGCAGTGCGTAACTGCCGGTCGCCGTGACCCCCACGCCAACGCGGATGACAAGGTTCTCGTACAGGCCGTCGCCGTCCGCATCCGCCCCCCAATCAGCGTAGCTGCCGGTGAGGGCCAGCGTCGGCGTCGTATTGCCGGTGGTGAAGGCCCAGACGGTGGGATCGAAGGTCGCGTTGCCCAGCGTGTCGCTGATGCCCGCGGTGAGCGTGACGACGTAGGTGGTATATGGCGCGAGAAGCGTACCGGGGGTGAAGGTCGTCGTCTGCGCGGCAGCATCGTAGGCCACGCTGCCACTGATCACGTCGCCGCGCATCTCCGCCATGTGGAAGGTCGCCGTCGTCAGTGTGCTGGCATCCAATAGGCGATCCCACGCCACGGCGACGACCGTGTTGCGCGGGGCGTTGAGCGCGCCGTGCGGTGGGGAGAGCAGACGCGCGCGCGGGGGAGTAATGTCCGGTTCGGTGGTGAAGCTCCAGGTCGTGCCTGTGCTGAGCGGCGTCCCGTCGAGGGTTTGCATCGCGGCGCTGACGTGGGCGGTGTACGTCGTGCTGTAGGCCAGCCGGGTCTGCGGGATGAAGGTGGCCTCGCGGCTCTCAGCGTCGTAGCGGATGAAGCCGCGCACCGTCCCGTAAGGTCCGCCGGAGAGCGTGAAGGTGGCGCTGTGGATGGTCGTGGGGTCCATATCTGCGCGGAAACCGGCGTACAGCGGTTGGTCCACGTTGACATCCTCCGCGTCCGGCGCGGGGGAGACGTAGTCCACGCCCACGGGGTTGGCGATGATGAACGGCCCGGCGGTATCGGTGGCGGTGTTGAGGCCGTCGGTAGCGAGCACGCGGACGAGCGCCTGGTCCGTGTTGAGTAGACTGGTTGTCTCCAGGGTGAAGACTGTGCCGGGCCAGTGAATGGCCTGCGCCTCCCACGTCGCGCCGTTGTCGGTGGAGACCTGGACGAGGAAGTGGCGTGTCTCGCCGGGGTCGGTCTGCCAGGCGATGGGCTGTGGGCCGCTCCAGGTGGTGCTGATCGGCGGAGTGATGGCGACGATGGGCGGGGTGGCGCTCAGCGCCTGCTCGGCCAGCAGCGCGTCGTCGCTGTTGCGGCGAATCTGGATGCGCGCCGTTGCCGCCGGATAGGGGACTTTGAGCGCGAAGGGCGCGGGCATATCGGGCGGAATGTCCCAGGCATCCGGGCCGGCCGGTTGCAGGATCGTCGTCACGCTGAACGCGCGCGTGTACCCGACGATCTCCTGTCCCGCGCCATCCAGGAACACGAGGCGGTACGGTCCGGATGCGGGCGCGTCGAACTCGCCGGGTTCGAGCTGGTAGCAGGGCGCGAGTAGTACATCACCGGTGGCAGGGGTGATGAGGCCGCTTGCCAGCAGCAGCGGTTCGGCTAAGACGGTCTGGTGGAACGCCTGCGCGGTAACGGTGAGCCGACCGCGCAGCGCGCGGTAGTTGATCCATTCAATCCACAACCGCTCCGGGGGCGGGGATTCTACGGGGTCCTGGTTCATGAAGCTGTTGATGGTGCTGAGCGTCTTCCCATCGCGCGGTTCCATAAGGGCGGTGCTGATACGGCGGTCGGCTCGCGCCCGCACATCGTAGCCTTGCCCGCCCTGGCGTGTGTCGTGCTCGAAGCTGTACAGGTGCCCGCCTTCGTGGGCAACGATAAAGCGGAAGTGGTCGGCGTAACCATCGCTTTGCACTAGCATACTGTATCGTGTCACCTCCGGCTGGGTCAAGCCGATGTCGCCCACCCAGGCCATCGGCGCATAGCCGGTCATCATATCACAGCCCGAACTGACCAGGCACAGCGCGTTCATCTGCAACAGCGCTTCCATCAGGTAGAGGGTTCCGGCAGGCTGCGTCGACCAATCTATCAAGAGACCGGTCGTACCGTACTGCCCGCTCATCATCTGGTAATAGGGGACGGCGCTGGCCGGCTGCGCCAGGCGCACGTTGGGAACGGGGTAAAGCGCCTGCACGCCGCTACGATTTCCCAGTGCGACCTCGCTCAGGTTGGCCGTGCCGGTTTTGCCATAATCCGTCCCCACGGCCAACGCGCGCGAGTGAAGGGTGAGACAGCGCGTCTGGACAACTTCCGGCGTGACGAGAGCGACGAAGGGCTGTTCTTCGCCGCGACTGTCGACCACCGTGACCCTGGCGCGGAGCCAGTAGTAGCCGGTTTCTTCAGGTGTGAAGCCAAAATAGTTGACGCTATCCTGCGAAGCCAGTCGCACAAACTTGTCGTTGAGGCGATAACGCCGCGCCGTTTCTGGCGCATAGGCGAACTGCCAGTCTGTCTCGTCGGCGCGCCAGGAGACGGTGTTGGCGTAACTTCCCGAAGGCGAGCGCCAGGTGAGCTGGAGGTCCTTCACATCCACGTATTCCCACAAATCCTTGTAATACACATCGGGGTAGAAGTTGGCGCTGGACAGGAAAACGCGCAGCACGGTGGGTTTGCCGACAATGAGCGCCTCGTCTTCGAGCACCTGCACCGGTTCCAGCCGCACCTCAAGTTGCGGGAGCGTCCAAAACTCCCAATGCCGCCCGATTTCCATAGGGCCGCCGCTCAAGTCCTGCACCCACTCGCCGGGATGGTGGGGCTGCTCGTCCTCCTCTCCCCAGACGCTCGCCCGGTAGCGGATGCCGTCCCGCAACGGCGCATCGGGGACGAAGACGTATTCGACATCCGAAAGGCGGCGTGGCTTCCCGGGCACATAAACCGGCTCTTCCTTGTCGTTCAGGTAGTACACCTGGAACGTCTGCTCGTTCACCGTGCTCTCCGAGACGATGGTGGAAAACCGGACGCGGATCTCGGAATCGGTCGTCGCTCCAGCCTGTAGGCTGCGCGTCTCAGGCGGTATACTTTGCTGCACGGGGACATTACGCGCGTCGGGTGCAGGCAGCACGTCCTTGACGCTCAGCTTGACCCGCGCGCGCAGCTTGATGCTTGCCAGATCGTAGCATGTACAGGCGCAATCCCACAGACTCGAACAGTGACAGAAATCCTGCTGCTGGAACCAGATATTATTCTCGCCATCAATCAAGAGCGTGTGGTCGAAGGGGACTTCCTGCTCGACGAAGATGGCGTCACCCTGAGTGGGGGTTGTCCCTATCGCGCCGATGATGTTCCACTCGCTGGGGAAATAGCCATCCACAAACGTCTCGGGTCCTGGCAGCTGGTTAAGCGATACGCCCCAGGTGGGGTTAGTGTAGAGCGGGCCGTTCTCATCATAGACGTAGACCTTTTGGGCGAACGTAAAGATAAGCGACGTCTCGCTCAGTTCGGTAGGGTCCTGCGCGCCCAGGTCGAAGGGCCAGCGCAGCCGCGAAAACTGCACGCACCAGGCGCTGAGGTCATTCCAATTGCCGTAGGTCCAAATGGTGTACCCCTCCACATCGGTTGTAATAGAAGTAGGTGTTCCCTGATAGTCGTCGGCAATGGCTAACCGAAATTCCGTACCGCTGTTCTCATTCATCATGTCGGTTATGGTTTGCCGGCCGGTCAGGGTGGCAGGATCGGGTGGTGCGTGAACGAAAGCCGATCGCGCCGTCGCGCCGGGTAGGGTCAGCCCGCCCACAAGAATGAATAAAACGCTCGTAAGAAGCCATAACGATGGTTTGCGATGAGACATCGAAACACCTCCTTGCAGGTGCGGGGCTGAAGCCGCCGCACTAAGAGAAAGCCGCCCTGCGGGCTAAGATTGCCGCTGCACCAGGGGTAGGTAGAGATAGCGGTAGACAGTTTCTTCAATGTCGATCGTGTGCACGGCCTGTGTTGGTGCGCCTTCGATGACCGCCGTGACGGTGATCGTCTGCGTGCCGGACATAGGCCAGGTAAACGTGACACTGTCGGATGTGGCAGGCGTTTGCCCGGTCGCTTCCCAGGTGTAGGTAACGGGATAGCCGTCCAGCGTCACGCCTGCGGTGAAGGTGTAGGTGCGGTCGGTTTTGCCCGCCGTCGGGCCGGTCACGTTCGCGGCGAAAGCGAGCATGGTGCGCACTGCGCTGGCCGGTGAAGCCCCGTCTGTAACAGTAAGTGTGATGGCTTTCTCGCCGGGCGTCGACCAGGTGTAGGTGACTGCATCTGGGGTTATCAGGCCGGGATGGGTGGCTGTCATTTGCTCTGTTGCCGTCCAGGTGTAGGTGATCGGCTGGCCGGTGTAGCCGTCCCAGAGCAGCGTGCCGGTGAAAGGCGTGGCGCTGCCCACCCCTACGATGCGCGGCCCGGCTATGACGGCGTTGGGCATGCCGTCGGCGCGCAGCCAGCCCATGTCCTGGAAGATGCCCAACGTCACCGGGCCGGGATGGCGGGCCATGCCAATAGAGGGTAGCATCAGATGATCTTCACTGCTTTGAAATGTAATCGGGTCGAGATGGGAGAGGCTGCTACCCGGTTGCCAATAACTCGGCGTATAGAGCTTGGCCGGCGTTCCTGCATTGGCGGCAACGGCATTCGGGCCACTGAAGTTGGCGTCACTTTTGAGCAGCGCTCCCAAGATAAGTGGATTGACGTCGAGATGATCCAGTAAAGAAACACCGTTACTATCTACAACAAACCAGTCATAGGGAGTGGGGCAAGGATAAAGATAGCCGCCGCAAAAGCCAACGTTGTACTCTACGTACATATTGCCGATGAAGCCCAGGCCGTGGGCCAACTCGTGCAGCGCCACCGTGACGAAGTCTTCGCTGGCGGCGGGCGTGGCAAGATGGGTGGTGGCAGTCACATAGCCCCAATCCACATCCGATTTGAAGTGCAGTGTCATGTCGCCTAGTGAGGGATATAAATCGCTGCCGCTGAGCGCATTGGCTAGGGCAACGGGATAAGACATGTTCATCAAAGGGGCGTTGGGGGAATTAGCGACGTATTTGTCTGGGGCTCCGGTACCCAAGGTATCTCCGCCGTCCAGGTTAGGTGTCCAACAGACCGACACCTCAATAGGTACAGTAGACGATAGCCACGTTCCCCAGAGGCCGGCGGCGTACTCAAGCGCGGTCACAGCTTCGGCGGGTGGCGGCGCGCAGCTACCGCCTTCCAGCCACAAAATGTCGAAGGTTGCTCCATTAGCAGGCGTTGTCGGTGCGGCAATGACAGCGACCGGCAACAATACATTGCCGGTCGCCAGTAGGAGCAGTAGTGTGCAATATCCACACGCTGTCACCATCCAATAACGAGTTAACCTATCTTTGACGGCGCTGATAGACCGCCGTCCGTGAAGCAAAGAATGCGG
>Ga0123333_10000882_pt1 | contig 31962 bp, 27 predicted proteins | sample BioC12SIPDNA_3_FD_89957 | JGI IMG/M metagenome (GOLD analysis project Ga0123333, IMG submission 89957) | Anaerobic biogas reactor microbial communites from Washington, USA - Biogas_R2_B C12 SIP DNA | ecosystem: Engineered > Bioreactor > Anaerobic > Unclassified | place: Washington, USA... | reverse complement strand
GTCCTACATGTCCTGCATCCGCGGCTCGAGATATTTAATCGTGCTCGCCATGCTGGAAAGCTGGGTATATTCCTCCTCGGGAATCTGAATTCGATAGCGCTTCCGCAGCTCCATGACGATGTCGAGAAAGTCCATGCTGTCCAAGGGGAGTTGTTCGGTAAAGGCGACTTCGTCCTTCAGATCGCCGAGGTCTTCGTCGGGGGCGATGTCGTGGAGAATTTCGAGAATTGCTTTTCTGATTTCGTCGGCCGTCATGGCGGCAGGCTCCGGCTGGATGTCAAAGGGTTAAAATAATGCTGGTTAGACGCGTTTTACAATCACCACCGCGTTGATTCCCAACATTCCGAACGAATTGTTCAATATGGCGTTGATCCGGCCGGCTTGGCGGGGTTGGTTGGCCACCAGTCCCGGCAGGGCGCATTGCTCGTCGAGCCGGTCGAGGTTGATCGTGGCGTGGCAGACGCCGTCGTCGAAGGAGGGGAGGTTTCCGGCCAGTTCCAACGCGCCGGCCGCGCCCATCGCGTGACCGATAAAGCTTTTCGTGTTGTTTATCAGCGTGCGGCCGCCGCTTTCCCCCCATACCTCTCTCAGGGCGATGCACTCTTGTACGTCGCCCGAGACGGTGGCCGTGGCGTGCGTGCTGACGACGTCGATTTCCTCCGGTCTCATGCCCGCCCGCCGCAAGGCCAGCCGGATGCACTCGGCCTGTCGGCCGGAGTCGGGCAGGACGAAATCGGTCGCGTCGCTGTTCATGGCGTGGCCGACGATCTCGCCGTAAATTTTTGCGCCTCGCGCGCGGGCGGAATCGTAGCGTTCGAGGACGAACATGCACCCGCCCTCGGCCACCACGATGCCGTTGCGGTCGGCGTCGAAAGGGCGCGAGGCCTTCGTCGGGTCGTCGTGTTTGGCCAATGCCCCCTGGCTGTTGAAGCTGGCGAAGATGCCGAAGGAATGAATGCTCTCCGACACGCCGCCGCAGAGGGCGAAGTCGCACTCTTCGAGCCGGAGCATCTGCACGCCCTGGATGATGCCGGTGTTTCCGGCGGCGCAGGCGGCGCCGAGCGTGTAGTGCGGCCCGGTGATGCCCAGACTCAGCGAAATCTCCCCGGCCGGGTTATTCGCCACCGTGCGCGGATTGTGGTGGTGCGACCAATATCGCGTGTCGTAGTCGTAGCCCTTGATGAGATAGATCTCGTTCTCGGTCTCGACGTTGCCGTGTTCGGTAACGCCGACGAATATGCCGACCGCCGAGCGATCGACGTTTTCCCAATCCAGGCCGGAATCGGCGATGGCCTCGCGGGCGCAATAAATCCCCAAGCTGCCGGCGCGCGTGCCGCGGCGAACTTCCTTCCGTTTCTGGTAGCGGAGTTCGTCGAAGTCGCAAATGCCCGCCGCCGTATGGCCGAAATACCGCGTCTCGAAGGGTTTCACGCCGCTGCGCCCTTCCAGCAGCGCGCGGCGGAACTCGGGCAGGGAGTTGCCGTTCGGCGCGGAAAGACCCACGCCGGTGATTACGATTCGCTGATGATCGGGCCGCTCGGAAGCCATTTTTTCCCGGAAACGCTTGGAATTGGTACAAAATGCCAAACCCTGTAACCTATCCTGTCACCGGCGGATTTTCAAGCGGTCGCGGATACCGGACCGGCCCCCCCGAGGTCTGCTAAATCTCGCGGTATTGCGTTGCAGATTCCCGGGCGCCACTGGGGCAAGCCGGCAGCAGCGTCCAACTGGGAAAGCATGGATTGCACCCCCCGCCCGAACGATCTTTCATTTCCCCTTGCCGCTTATGGGGCAACAGTTTATGATAGCGGGCTTATGATCGCCTAGTATGGGAGGAATAACTTTGGGAACTAAGCTAATCAATCTGGCGGGCCAGGCCGCCCTGTTCGCTGAAAATGGCGATGCCGCGGCGCCGGGAGGAGGCATGCTCGGCATGATGCTGCCGTTTATCGCCATTTTCGCCCTGTTCTATTTCCTCCTGATTCGCCCGCAACGACGAGAACAATCCCGCAGGCAGGCCATGCTCTCCGCGGTAAAGAAAAACGACCGAGTACTTACCGCCGGGGGGATTTACGGCGTGGTCGCCGCCGTCAACCGCGAATCCGACGAAGTGACCGTCAAGGTCGACGAAACCTCGAACACAAAACTGCGAATGACCCTAAGTTCGATCGCCCGCGTCATCGGCGACGACTCCTCGAATCAATCCGAGGGCAAGTAGAAGCCAACCCGTTCCCGCGCGAAGCGCCTGAACGGCGCAGCCGAACGGACCGGCAACCAATCGAGATAGACGTAAACGACAAACTTTTCAGGAAACGAAGAACAAGTCATGCTGTGGCAAATCAACCCGTTGTTGGCCCAGGTCGCGGCACCGCCCCCGGCCGGCTTTCCTTGGTACGTGATATTATTGATCGCGATCGGCGTGATCGCGGTGTCGTTCTTTTTGGGCGACTATCTGGGCAAAAAGCTGCGCATGCCCGACCACGGCTGGAGAATCAGCCTGGCGCTGTTCACCTTGCTGGCGTCCGGCGCCATCGTGTGGATGGGACCGTCGCTGAAACTGGGCATCGACCTGAAAGGGGGCGTGATCCTCGTCTACGAAGTCGATCAAACCCAAAAACGCACCGACCAAACGATCGACATGGACGAGCTGATCGCCGCCATCCGGGAACGCATCAATCCCGGCGGCCAGCGCGAAATCACCCTCCGCAAACACGGCGTCGAGCAGATCGAAATCATCATCCCCGAAGTCGAAGAAGCCGAGGTGCAGCGGATAAAGCGGCTGATCACCACGACGGGAAACTTGCAGTTCCGCATGTTGGCGACCAAGCGAAAATACAGCGACCTGATCGATAGGGCCTTGGACAACCCGCAACTTCCGCAACTGATGGACGCCAACGGCCAATTGCGCGCATGGTGGGTGCCGGTCAAATCCGGCATGGAAGATTCGTTCCTGAAAGATGCGCAAATCGCCGTCCGCAAAGTCCAGCGGAAGGGCGAGGACGTGCTCGAAGTCCTCGTCGTCAGCGAAAACAAAAACGTCACCGGAGCGTATCTGGTCGACGCCCGGCAAGGCGCGGACCAAACCGGCAACCCCTGCGTGAACTTTGAATTCGACGAGGCCGGCGGCCGGCTCTTCGGCGAACTTACCGGAGACAACCAGCCCGACACGCAAACCGGCTACCAATATCGGCTGGGCATCATCCTCGACGACTACATGTATTCCGCGCCCGGACTGAAAAGCAGGATTTACAAGCGGGGCGAAATCACCGGCGGTTTCAGCAAGCAAGAGGCCGAGGAATTGGCCGCCGTGCTGCGTGCCGGCAGCCTGCCCGCCGCTCTGGCCAAAGACCCGATCAGCGAGCTGTTCAGCGGTCCCACCCTCGGCAGGGACACGATCGAAAAAAGCACCTTCGCCATGCTGATTTCGTCGATTCTCGTGCCGCTGTTCATGATCGCCTACTACCGTTTTTCCGGCATCGTGGCCGTTTTCGCCCTGTTTCTCAACCTGCTAATGCTGTTCGCCGTGATGCTCTTGGTGAAGGGCGTATTTACCCTGACCGGTTTCGCCGGCGTTGCCCTGACCGTCGGCATGGCCGTGGACAACAACGTGCTGGTGTTCGAGCGATTGCGCGAGGAATTGGAGCGCGGGGCCGCGCTGCGCATGGCCATCCGCAACGCCTTCAATCGCGCCAGCACCACGATCATCGACGCCAACCTGACCACGATGATTACGGCCACCGTGCTGTACGTCATCGGCACCGACCAAGTCAAAGGCTTCGCCGTCCCCCTCTGGATCGGCGTCCTGGTCAGCATGTATACCTCGATCTTCGTCGCGCGGATCATCTTCGACATCGCCGAAAAGCGCCGCTGGATCAACGAATCCAACATCTCCTGGTTCCTCGGCACCCGCATGTTGGGACGCACGAAGATCGACTTTATGCGGGCGTTTCCCTTCACCGCCACAGCCTCGGTCCTCTTCATCATCCTGTCCGTCGCGGTGTCGATCAACCGCGACAAGGGCCTGTTGGACATCGATTTCACCGGCGGCGTATCGGTGCAAACGCTGTTCAACAACACGCAAGACATCGAACAAGTCCGCAAGAAACTCAGCGACCGGCTCCCCGACCTGGCCGTCAGCGGCGTCAGCCTGATGGAAGAGGAGAAGCAAGGAGTACGCTTCATTGTCAACACGTCGGAAATGGAAACTGACACGGTGAAGCGCGTCCTGACGGAGACGTTCGGCGGCGAACTCACACACAACTCGCTCGAATTTTCGCCGCCTTCAGCCGTGGCTTCCAGCCCGCCGGGCGAACCGGTCGGCAAGCCGGGCGAACCGGTTGAATCGGCCGAGCCTGCCAAACCGGCCGAACCGGCGGCCGAAGGAACCGCTCCGCCCGGCGGCGAACAGTCGCGCCGCGACCTGCCGCCGCGCACGATGCTGGCCTTCGCCGGCGAAGACTCGCTGGCCGTGATGCTTGCCGACAATGAGCCGGCGGCGGAACCCGACGGCGTCGCCGGAGAAAAATCGCCCGACCCCGGCGAGCAGGCGCCGAAAGCCGCCGAAGGCGAGCCGCTCCCCGAAACGGACATCCCCGCGCACGTCGTCGAGGAGCAGCCCGCCGGACCCGATCCCTTCGCCGGCGGCGTGCAATCGGAATTGAAATTTTCGATGCCGGTCAATCACGAAGCGGTCGTGCAGCTTTTCAAGACGGCATTGGATGAGGCCAATATCGACTCGGAGACGACGGCTTTTTCGATATCCAACCCCGAGTACGACGGTCTGGGCAGCGCCACGCATTCGTCATGGACGTTAAAGACCATGCTCCCCACCGAGAAAGTCGCTTCGTTGCTGGAGAGCATGAAGCGCGATCTGGACGACAACCCCCTCTTTCCAACCTCGAACATGATCGGCACGTCCGTGGCGGGCCATACCCAAGTATTGGCCTTGTACGCTTTGACCGCAAGCTGGTTGTGCATCATCATCTACCTGTGGATCCGGTTCCAGGGGGTTGCCTTCGGTCTGGCGGCCGTCGCGGCCTTGGTCCACGACGTGTTTATCATGCTGGGCGCGGTCGCCGTGAGCATCTACCTGGCCCCCTTCCTGGGATTCCTGCTGATCGACCAGTTCAAGATCAATCTGCCGATCGTGGTCGCCTTCCTGACGATCATCGGCTTCTCGGTGAACGACACGATCGTCATTTTCGACCGCATCCGCGAGGTGCGCGGCAAGAGTCCCGAATTGACCAAAGACATGGTCAATCTCAGCGTGAATCAAACGCTTTCCCGCACTTTGCTAACTTCGCTCACCGTGCTGATAGTAGTCGTCGTGCTATACATCAGCGGCGGCGACGCGATCCACGGATTCGCCTTCGCGCTGTTCGTCGGCGTAGTCGCGGGCACGTACAGCTCGGTCTTCATCGCCGCGCCGATCCTGCTTGCCTTGGTCGGCAAGAGCAAGCATGGCTCCGGCAAAACAGCAGGGTAAGCGGCCCCGGCAGTGAACTGCCGGGCTATTACCGCTTGTCGCTCCGGGCACAAAGATGTGGATAAGGACGTTTACAGCACCCGGTACGCGAGGGGCCGCCCACGCTATGCTTTTTTCCGCTTCGGATGCTGTTGAAATTGCCGGCGTCGTTCGGAGCGGGTGGCGTGGCGGACTTTGGCCTCGGCCAGCGGGCGGCCCAACTGCTCGCGCATCTGGGCGATGCGGTCGCGGATGGCCGCCGCACGCTCGAACTCCAACTCCTCGGCCGCCGCGAGCATCTCGCCCTCCAACTCGGCCAGATACTCCTCGGTTATGTACTGCGTTTCGTCGCCGCGGCCGACGGCCGCGTTCGCTCGGAGGTGGGCGGCCGCCTCCGACTCGATCCCCGCCCGGATGCTCTTGCGGATCGTCTCCGGCGTGATCCCGTTAGCCGCGTTATATTCCTCTTGCATGCGGCGGCGGCGGAGGGTCTCCTCGATCGCCCGCTGCATCGAGTCCGTCACCTTGTCGGCATAGAGCATCACCTTGGCGTTGACGTTCCGGGCCGAGCGGCCGATGGTCTGCATCAGCGAGGTCTCGCTCCGCAAGAAGCCTTCCTTGTCGGCGTCGAGGATGGCGACCAGCGAGACCTCGGGCAGGTCCAGCCCCTCGCGCAGCAGATTGACGCCGACCAGCACGTCGAACTGGCCCAGCCGCAGGTCGCGGAGCAGTTCGACCCGCTCGAAGGCGTCCAGGTCGCTGTGCAGCCACTTGCAGCGGACGTCCTGCTTGCCGAAATATGCGGCCAGGTCTTCGGCCAGCCGTTTGGTCAGCGTGGTCACGAGCACGCGCTCGCCGGCTGCCGCCCGTTGGCGTATCTGTTCGAGCAGATGCGGCACCTGATTCCGCGCCGGGGCCACCTCGATCTCCGGGTCCAGCAGGCCGGTCGGGCGAATGACCTGCTCGACGTATTCCCCGCCGGTCTTCGACAGCTCGTACGGACCCGGCGTGGCCGAAACGAAAATCACTTGATTGATCCTCTTTTCCCATTCCTCGAATCGCAGCGGCCGGTTGTCCAACGCGCTGGGCAGACGAAAACCGTGCTCGACCAGCGTCGCCTTGCGGTTGTGGTCGCCGGCGTACATGCCGCGAATCTGCGGCGCGGTTACGTGCGACTCGTCGACGAACAGCAAAAAATCGTCGGGAAAAAAGCTCATCAGCGTGTCGGGGGGCGAACCGGGCGCACGGCCCGACAACGGACGGCTGTAGTTCTCGATCCCCGGACAGTAGCCCATCTCCTGAAGCATCTCCAGATCGTAGCGCGTCCGCGCGCTGAGCCGATGGGCCTCGAGCATCTTGCCCTGCTCCTTGAACAGCTCGAGCCGCTCCTTCAACTCCTGCTTGATCTCGGCCACGGCCCCCTCGATCCGCTCTTCGGGCAGGACGAAATGCTTCGAGGGATAGACGAACATCCGCTCGCTCCGCTCGATCACCTCGCCGCTGGTCGGATTGACGACCGAAAGCTGCTCGACTTCGTCGCCCCAGAACTCGACGCGGAAGGCGGTTTCCTCGTAGGCGGGCCAGATTTCCACGCAATCGCCCCGAACCCGGAACTTGCCCGGCTGAAACTCGATGTCGTTCCGCTCGTATTGAATATCGACCAGCTTCGAGAGCACCACGTCGCGGTCGATCGACTGCCCGACCTGCAACGCGACCATCATCGCCCGATAGTCCTCCGGCGAGCCGAGACCGTAGATGCACGAAACGCTGGCCACGATGATCACGTCGCGGCGGCTCACAAGCGCGCTGGTGGCGGCCAGCCGCAGCCGCTCGATCTGCTGGTTGATTGAGGCGTCTTTCTCGATGTAAATGTCGCGCTGCGGTATGTACGCCTCGGGCTGGTAGTAGTCGTAGTAGCTGACGAAATAATGGACGGCGTTGTGCGGGAAGAACTCCTTGAACTCGCTGTACAACTGCGCGGCCAAGGTCTTATTGTGCGACATCACGAGCACGGGCCGCTGGAAGTGCTGTATGACGTTGGCCATCGTGAACGTCTTGCCCGACCCGGTAACGCCCATCAACACCTGCTCCTTCTTTCCTTCGCGCAGACCTTCGACCAGCGCCTCGATGGCTTGCGGCTGGTCTCCGGCGGGTTGGAACGGGGCTGCGAGTTGGAACATGAGAATAGAGATAAGGGGATAATACGTAAGGACCGAGGGAAGACAATAGTTTAAGGTCGGAAATGATTGATTTGCCCTATGGAAGGAATTGTGGTGTACAAATGGATCAACTCGTTCCAAGTTCATGGTTAAAGGTATCGAGCGAGCGGATTAACGGGGCAAGACACGTCTGATCCGTCTCAAATGCGAAGGATAGACGATTTAAATACTCGCCGAGGAAAACAAGCTGACCGGATACGAGTACATGTCCGTGTGCGCGCATTGACAATTCAAGAAACTGTGCGTGCTCGTATACTTCTTCAAAGCGAGCCTTTCCATTCATATGTTCATCCATGCCTCGCAGAGATTCAATAGCAGCATGGAATGAATCCTTGCTCCAGTAGAATGGTCGCTGTGCGGAGAAACCATTACATCTTACAAACATTTCAGCGCTAAATCCTGGTCCATCGGAAAAATGTTGAAAGTTGCGAAGTTCTAGCACTTTGTCGAAGCAATTGGTAACAAGCACAATTGTGGATTGGGATTCTGTATTCATAATATCACGCTGGATCAACAACGTTCGTTGTCCGTTGTCCTTTGTGAAACATGAACGCGAAACCGATGGCCACGTCCGACAGTTGTCGAATCTTCAAGCGGGCCTCCTCATTTTCCTCGCATCGGCAATTCACGTATTCGCAGCCGGGCTTCCTCGACCGTGACAATCGCTCCCTTGAGAAGCGGCTCGGAGGCTTTTTCCAGCGCCACCGCCAGACGGTCGATCACATGGGGGGCGCGAGTATTCTGGAGTCGAAACACCATCACGCTGGTCCTGCAATCGCCGGCCATCGCCGCGATTTCACCAAAATCCAAGTCGAACGTAAGGATGATTCGATCCTCGGCGACGGCTTTGGAGAAAATCTCGCCGTTCGGCAACCGGGCAAGACCCTCTTCGCCCAAGTGGATGCATTCATGCCCTTGATCTCGTAGCCACGCCGATACTTTCCGGGAAACTCCCATATCACACAAAAAGCGCATGCGTTTCTCCTAGACTCCGACAATTTGGTCTTGGGTCAGCCAAGCGGCATAGAGAAGAGCTTGCTGGATGTCCTCCGGCTCCAACTCGGGATAGCCATCCAGGATTTCCTGATTGCTCGCTCCGTGAGCGACTTGACCGACGATCACGGAAACCGGAATGCGCATGCCGCGGATGCAAGCCCGTCCGCCCATGATCTGGGAATCAAATGTAATTCTGTCAAGTTGGTGCATGCGATTGCTCCTTGAAAATGAAGGGCGTCCCCTTCAGTATTATACCATTACGGCCGGGAGCGGCCCAATCCCTCACTGTAAAAAAGATCGATTTACTACACCAGAACCCGGACGCAAAACCCGATGTCCGCTCCGACCGCCTGGGCGTAACGGTAGAGCGTATCAACCGTGGGATTCAAGTAGACGCCGTTTTCGAGACGGCTGACGGCCGAGCGGTCCATGCCGCTGCTCGCGGCCACGTCGCTCAGACTCATCCCTTTCTGCTCGCGGTGTTTTTTCAACTTGCCCAACAGCGCCCGAAGCTCTATGTATTCGCCTTGGGGAACGCTCTCCTTGGCGTCGCCGGCGGCATCAGTCGCCTTATTGTCGTCGGGTTTGCATATCGGTTTCGCTCTCTCGGCGATCGGAGGCAGCGGCTGATGTGAATATCCGCCCGGCGCCGTCTGATACCAATAGTAAACGGCGGCGTAATCGATCCAGCAGCCGCCGCCGGCCACGGCTTTCATCCAATCCGCTCGATTGGGAACCTGTTTTTCGGCGGTCCAGGATATTTTCCATTTTATAGACTCATCGAACCGGATCGGCAGGTGATCGTGAAAGCGATACACCGACAACAAATAAGGCGTCTTGTTCTGAATCAAGGTGATGCCGGCCCTTGGACCAACGAATGTTTTGCGAAATCCCCAACTGAAGGTGAATGAGTCCTCGGAGCCGAGATAGTCGATCTTGCGTTCCTGGCCGTCGATGTCGATTTCGTTGTTGCCTTCCATGCAGATTTCAAAGTTTTTAAATAGCGGTTCCTCGGTGGCGATGCTAAACTGCCGGCCGAGGATGTGCCCGGCGCCGTTGACTTCGAGAAATGTTTCGGTCGCATCCGGCGTCAATTGGAAGCATTTCCGATTATATGTGGCGTGAAAATAGCCGAGTTTGTCGTTCCACTCCGGCAACCGTTCCCATTCGACAAAGCTGTAGTTGGTGAATTTTCTGTCGGCGTCGTTGCGCAAATACACGCGAGCGCGGGATTTGAAGGGCATGGGTATGTAACAGTTGTAGCATCGCGGCGCGCATTCGAGAAACCGCGAGCAATAGTCCATCGACATGCCGTTGCAGCCGTCGCCGAAAAAATCGGCCAGCGGGCAATGCACGGCCGGCTCTTGCGAGTCGTCATACCAGATTTCCAGGACGACGCTTCGAGCGCCCAACTCATCGGGATTATGCCTCGTGAAATGGAGAAGGCGGATGACCCCGGGGCCTTGCAAGTCCGCCACCAACATCTTCTTTTTCGGTTCGAGCCTTGGAAGCTCGGGGTAGCGATCGTAGTTCCAGCCGGAGTTGGTAACTTCCGTCTTCGCGCCGGCGTGGATTTCGGCGATGTCCAGAGGATCGGCCAAGACGGTTGCCCGCAACGAAAGGACGCACGCAATTGCTCCGACAATCGCACAGCATATACTTGACGTACAACGCATGGAAAGGCTCCTCGCTATTTTGATCTTTGCGTCGGCTTGTCTTTCAGATAATAGTGGCACAGGGCGATGGCCAGGGCGTCGGCCACGTCGGGCGGGTCGGGCACGGCGGAGAGGGCCAGCTCGCGCTGAATCGCCCGCTGCACCTGCGACTTCGACGCGCGGCCGCTGCCGGTCAGAATCCGCTTGATCTGCGTTGCCGAATAGTGTTTTACGGGAATCCCGGCCTGTGCCGCCGCCAGGCAGATGACGCCCCGAGCGTGGCCCATCAGAATCGCCGTCCGCGGCCGGGCGTAGTGCGAATATAGTTCTTCGAGCGCCATCACGTCGGGCTTCAAACCGGCAATGACCTCGGCCAGGCCGACGTGGATTTCCAACAGTCGCTTTGTCAGCGACCCGCGAGATTTTCCCCGCACCACGCCCGCCTCGCACAATTGCAGCCGCCCGCCGTCGGCCTCCAGCACGCCGTAGCCGGTGATGTTCAGTCCGGGATCGATGCCGAGGATGCGCATGATTGGATCAATGACGAATGTCGAAACTCAAATGACGAATGAATGACGAAAACTAAATGACGAATGACGAAAGCACGATCATAACGATTCGTCATTTGAATTTCGACATTCGACATTCATTCGTCATTTGAGTTTCGACATTCGTCATTTTTATACTCCATTCCGTTCCGCCCGGCCGGTCTTCGAGAATGACGCCGATCTCGGCCAGACGGTTGCGGATTTGATCGGCGGTGGCAAAGTCTTTTTTCTTGCGAGATTCGGCGCGAAGCTCGATCAGCAACTGCATCAGCTTGCCGGTCAGTTCGTCGTCGCCCGAGGCGGCCGTTTCTTGCGGCGGCTTGCGAAACAGGCCGAGCGTCGAGCATAGTTCGCGCAATACGACTGCGCCCTGTATCAACGTGTCGAGCTTTTCGGGCGATTGCTTTTTCGGGTCTTCGAGTTTTTCGTCATCGACGAACTTGTTCAGCGCCCTGACCAGATCGAACAGCGCAGCGATTCCGCCGCCGGTGTTGAAGTCGTCGTCCATCGCTTCGAGAAAGCGGTTGCGATGTTCGGCGACGGTTTTCAACAGCGGATCAATCTCGCCGGCTTTCACTTGTTTAGCGGCCGACGGCACGTCGGCCCCGGCAGCGCCCTTGGTCGCCGTGCCGGCGACCGCTAAACTGTCGTCGCCCGTTTTACGGGTCGCGGGGGCGTTCAGTTCGTAGTAGCTCTCGCCGGCGACCCGCTCGAACCGCTTGAAGAACCGTAAGAACGTCTCCATGCCGGTCTCGACTTCGCGCAATCGTTCTTCGCTGAAATCGATCGGGCGACGGTAGTGCGTCGAGAGGACGAAGAAGCGGATCGTCTCGCCGGAAAACTTTTTGAGCATCTCGCGGAACGGCTCGGAGCCTTTCGACTTGCTGATTTTTCCGATCTCTTGCGAGGCGAGGTCTCCCTCGGCGGCCGCGCGGGTATTTCGACCGCCCAGCTTGCCGACCTCGCTGCTGGCCTGCATCAGGCCGTTGTGCATCCAGTATTTTGCCATCGGCCGGCCGTGGCAGCATTCGCTCTGTGCGATTTCGTTTTCGTGGTGGGGGAACATCAGGTCCAGCCCTCCGCCGTGGATGTCGAACGTTTCGCCGAGCAGTTTGCGGCTCATGGCGGAACATTCGATGTGCCAGCCGGGGCGGCCGGATCCCCAGGGGCTGGGCCAGGACGGCTCGCCCGGCTTGGCCGATTTCCAGAGTGCGAAGTCGGCGCTCGCCCGCTTGCGCGAGGCCATGCCGCCGCCGTCGCCTTGCAGGGCCTCGACGCCGCGATGGCTCAGCTTGCCGTATTCAGAGCACTTGCCGACCTCGAAATAGACGTCCCCCTCGGCCTCGTAGGCAAAGCCCTTCTCGATCAGCGTCTCGGTGAAGGCGACGATCTCGTCCATCGTTTCCGTGCAGCGGGGAAAATGGTCGATCGAATCGACGCCCAACGCTTCAAGATTGTTCATGTAGTCGGTCGTCATCTCGGCGGCCAGCTTTGTCATCGGCACGCCGCGCGAGTTCGACTCGGCAATCAGTTTGTCGTCGACGTCGGTCACGTTTACGACAAGCGTCACGTCGTAGCCCGAGTAGGCCAGGTATCGCTTGACGGCGTCGAAGATCACCGGGCCGACCATGTGGCCGATGTGGCTCGGCTTGTAGACGGTCGGGCCGCAGAGATAGATGCCGACCTTGCCCGTGGCGACCGGCTCGAAGGGTTCCTTGGTGCGTGAAAGGGTATTGTATACGCGGAGCATTGTTTGATTGTTTTCAGTTTTCAGTTTTCAGTTTTCAGTTTTCAGTTGTCAGTTATCACTTATCAGTTTTCAGTTGTAGGTTTTCAGTTGTCGGCGAAAACGCCTCGCAACTGCGGTCGCGGGCGGCAAGCCGCTTGCGGTTTCGCAATCTTTATCCCCAACCCCTAATCCCTCATCCCCAGCAGCGCCACGCACTGGGCGGCAACGGCTTCCTCGCGTCCGATCGAGCCGATGCCCTCGCCGGTTTTGGCTTGCAACCCGATCCGTTCGAGATCGACTCGGAGAATGTCTGCCAGTCGTTGTCGGATGCTCAGGCGGTGTGTCAGGAGTTTCGGCCGTTGGAGGAAGACGATGCAGTCGATGTTGACGATTTCCCAGCCCAGGGCGGAGACGGCTTCGAGCGCGGCGGCGAGCATCTCGGCCGAGTCGCGGCCTCTGTTAGCCGGGTCGGCGTCGGGGAACATCTGGCCGATGTCGCCGAGGGCGGCGGCCCCCAGCAGGGCGTCGGTCACGGCGTGCAGCAGCGGGTCGGCGTCGCTATGGCCGATGGTCTCGTGGTCGTGGGGTATATCGATGCCGCCGAGCCGCAGCGGTCCGCCCAGCCGCAGTCGATGCGTGTCGTGTCCAATCCCTACGCGCATGTCGTTCGTGGCTTGGCCTCCTTGTGCAAGGCGTTCTCGCGCGGGCGATTATAGCGAAATATCCGGCAGTCGGCAAAGGGGATCGGCTCATATCGCGGGCCGAAACTGAGTCGATCCCCAACTGTAAAACCGGCTTAACGGATCAGTTTTTTCAGTTCCGCTTCCAATTCGGCCGTCGACACGTTGCGGTTGACTACCCGGCCTTGCTGGTCGACGAGAATCATCGTCGGCACGGTGAGGATTCCGAGCGCATTTGCCGGCCGGCTGTCCATGCCGCCTTTTTCGTAAATCTGTTGCCAGGGCAAGGGATTCTCGGCCAGATAGCTTTTTAAGTTCTCCGGCTCGTAGTCCAGGTTGACGCCGATGATGGCGAACGAGCGGCCATACTTGTTCCAGAGTTCCTTGAGCGTGGCCATGTCGGTCTTTGCCGGGGTCGACCACGTCGCCCAATACTGGATCAGCACTACCTTGCCTCGATAGTTGGCCAGATCGACGGGGCTTCCCAGCGGACTTTGCCCCGCGAGTTTGATCTGTTTGCCGACCGAATCGATGCGGGTCAGCGCTCCGGCCGCCTTTTCAGCCGCCGGGGCTTGGGGAAAATCACTGACGATCTTGCCGTACCACTTCTTCGCTGCGGCTTCCTCGCCGCCAAACTCTTCGTTGATGGCCAATTGGAGCATGGCCTCGGCGGCGTCGGGCGAGGCGGGGTAATCGGCAATGAACTGCTCCAGCGTCTTCATCCAATTCGCCTGCACCTTGACGAAGTCGGCCTTCGGCGCCTTCATGGCCAAGTAGTACGAGGCCGTCAGTTCGCGGAACTTCACATAAGCGGCCATGTCGCGGTCGGCGGGATTCTTCGCCAGCCGTTCGTGCAGTGCGGCGAGCCGCTTAGCGCCTTCGTCGTATGCGCCCGACTGAACGGCCGCGCTGAGCATGTCGGCGAGTTGCCGGACCCACATTTCGCGTTGATCCGGGTCTTTCGAGGCGTCGGCGATTTTTTGCAGCAGCTCGGCCCGCTGCTCGGTGTATTTCGCCTGATCGGCGGGCGTATTTGCCTGGGCGGCCTGCTTGTCGAGGTTCTCCAGTTCGGCGAGCAGTTTCTGCGGCATCTCGCCCGCGCCCGCGGTCTGCGAATCTCTCCGCATGGCCATCGAGGCATGGAAGAAGAATCCCTCGGGGGCGGCTTCGGCCTGGCCCTCGACCAAAACTTGCGGCAGGTCGATCACCCGCCAGCGGTCGCCCACCTGGACCAACGTGCCGATCTGCACTTGGCGATGCTGCCCGCCGGTTTCGGCGATGGCGGTTACGTTTTCGTACACCCGCACATCCTTGGTCGATTGATCGGTTCCGGCGGGTACGACGCCGGGTAATCCGGCGCTGAACTGCACCCAGGCAGCGTCGTTGGCGAGCGCCTTCTGTCGCGTGGTCATCGTCTTGAATTCCGTGGTCGCCCGCGTCGCCTTTTTGGCGACGTCGTCGGCCCGTTCCTTGCCCAGCCCAAGCGATGCCAGTTCTTCGGCGGTAAGCACGAGTCGAGCGAAGCGATCGGGGTCGCGGGCGGCGATGGCCGCCACGATCTCGGCGGTGACTTCCTCGGCCGAGATGGCTTTCCATTCGTCGATCACGCCGTCTTCGTTGTGGTCGATGCCCCAGCGGCTGCCGCCGGTATGGAACCAGCGGTATTGGTCGGCCTTGCCGTTGTGGTTCGTGTCGATGTCGCGATATACCTCCAAACCGTCTTTGTAGTAGCTCCACTGATCGACGACGTTGTCGCCGTTGCTATCGACAAAGCGGCGGAGAATGGCGCCGTTGGGCGACTCGACGATCCAGCCGACGTAGCCGTCGATCTTCTTCGGCGTCATTTTGCATTTTGCGGTCTCGGCTTCGCCCGGCCGGTCGTAATCGACCCCCGCTTGAACGGGAACGAGCTTCAGCGCCTGCTCGGCCGAGGGGTTGGCCGCCAGCGCCCAGCCGGGCAATAACACAGTGCTCAATATCCAAACCAACGTCGTTTTTGCCGGTAAATGTCGCATCGTACCACCTTCCTTGCAGCTTGTTGGCGTTATGGGCGGACAAAGCACCGCCGAGACGAACCGGGAGATACACTTCCCATTATTTCGGTCCAGGCAAGGCCGGAACATAATCGGATCGCGGAAGATTTTTCGATTGCACCGGCTTTGCGGGCATTGAGCAGGCTTTTCGGCCGTTTACAGCACCAGTTCGAAATGATCTTAAAAGCCGCCCAGTGCTTTGTCAATCTTGGAGTAATTTGTTCGTAGTGCCGCCTTCAGGCGGAAGTTCCGGCAAAAAGCCGGAACTACGAACATAGAATACCCGTCAATTCAACATTTACAAAGCAGGGTGCTTTGTCTGCTCAAACCCGGGCATTGCTCTTCTGCCCCCCTTACGATTGAGTCTGGAAAAAGCTAAACTGAAAGAGGCGGGAATTGTGCTCGCCGTTGAGGGATTGGTTTAACCGGGCGGCTGACGCTACTTATGGGTGGATTGTTGCGGTAATTGTGGGTAGCAACGCGATCCCGGCGCAACTTCGCTGTTGGTTTGCGTTTGTGTAGTCGGCAGGGTGTCGCTAAAATTAAGCGGGTACGTGTTTTTTAGGAGTCGATTCCGTGCAGATAAGCATTTCGATCCGGCATGGTCGTGTAAGTGAACCAACCCAGGCCATGATTCGGGAAAAGCTGGAAAAACTACCCCGACTCTACGACCGCATCACCTCGGTCCTCGTCACGCTCGATCTGGAACATCGAGACAAGCCCGTGGTCGATCTAAAGGTTCTGGCCAAGCGGCACGAGTTCGTTTCGGTCGGCCAGGGCGAAAATCTGATCGCGGCGGCCGACGCCGCCGTCGAGCGGATCGAGCAACAATTGCGCAAGCACAAGAAGAAGGTCCAGGACCGCCACCGCGTCGCCGGACATAAAGCTGAGATAAACCCGGGAGAGAACGAATGAAGTTCGCTGATTTTATTTGCCGCGAGGCAGTCATTGCCCAACTCGCCGCCCAGGATAAAGAAGGGGCCGTTCGTGAAATGGTGCGAGCGCTATGCGAGGCGGGAAAAGTTCAAGAGGACGACTACGAAGGGATCGTCGAGGCGATATTGAAACGCGAGGAACTGGGTACCACCGGCATCGGCCGGGGAGTAGCCGTTCCGCACACCAAACATGCCAGCGTGGAGCAGTTGATTGCCACCGTGGCGGTCAGCCACGAAGGCGTCGATTTCGCCAGTCTGGACGGAGAACCGGTCTTCATGTTTTTCCTGCTGGTTTCCCCGCCCGACCGGCCGGGCGACCACCTGCGGGCGCTGGAAAACATTTCCCGGCAGCTCCGCGACGATACCTTCTGCCGCTTCCTCAAACAGGCGAAGTGCAAGGAAGACATCTTTACGGTGTTGGACGAAGCAGACCACAACAAGTTCGTTGCGTGACGCCATCATGCCGGAAACCGTCAAGCGAACAGTGGTTGTCACCGATCCGGCCGGCGTGCATGCGCGCACCGCCCTGGCCATTAAGATTCTCGTGGAAAAAAGCGACTCACAAGTCAAACTGATCAAGAACGATCGGCAAGCGACGGCAAACGAGGTTCTGCAAATACTGACCATGGTCGTCGAGCCGGGCGAACAAGTCGAAATCGAGGCCGTCGGCTCCGACGCGGCGGCGGTCGCCGACGCGCTCGAACTGCTGTTCGCCGGAACGTTCAACAACGATTCAAAGGCCGGGTAACCGCCGATGAAAAAACTGCAAGGCATAGCCGTTTCGCCGGGCACGGTCATTGGCGAGGCGCTGGTGATGGACAACGAGGGATTTCGCATCCCCCGCCGGTTCGTCGCGCGCGACGCGGTGGTCGACGAGCTAGAGCGGTTTGACAAGGCCGTGACCGCCGCGGCGCTCGAGATCGCCAATCATCGCGAGTCGGTTTCCGCCCAATTGGGCGAGAAATACGGGGCCATTTTCGAGGCCCACCTGCAAATGCTCCAAGACTCGCGCCTCCGCGACGAGGTCGAGGAACTGATCCGCGAGCGGCACTATTCGCCGGAATACGCGGTCAGCCAGGTCATGCGGCGCTACGCACAGGTCTTTCAACGGCTGCAAAGTTCGTTTCTTGCCGAGCGGGCGAACGACATTTTCGACATTGAAAAACGCCTGCTGCGCCATTTGCTGGGCCGCCGCCGCGAGGGAATTTCGCATCTCACCTCGCCCGTCCTGGTGCTCGCCCACAACCTGACGCCCAGCGAAACCTCGAATCTCGACCGGCGGTACGTCCGCGGCTTCGTTACCGAGATCGGCGGGCCGGGCAGCCATACGGCAATCGTCGCCGAAGCCCTGGAGATTCCCGCCGTCGTCGGCACCGGGCCGTTTCTGACCGATGTGTCGGGCGGTGAAACGGTAATCATCGACGGCGATCACGGGCTGGTGATTCTGCAACCCGACGAGGAAACCCTCGCCCGCTATCGACGCGGGGCCGAGGAGAAGCGGATACAAGCGACCAAGCTCGAACCGCTCCGCGATTTGCCCGCCGAAACCCGCGACGGCGTCCGCATCGAGCTGTTGGGCAATATCGAGTTCCCCTACGAGGTCGATCATTGCATCGACCGCGGGGCGGACGGCGTGGGTCTGTACCGCACCGAGTTCCTCTATCTCGGCGCCGAGGTCGCGCCGACCGAAGAGGTTCACTATCAGGCGTATTCCCGCGTTTTGCAGGCGATGGGCGACAAACCCGTCGTGATTCGCACCTTCGACCTGGGCGCCGACAAGATGCCCGACATGGCCCCGCCCGAGGACAACCGCAATCCCTGTCTCGGCCTGCGGAGCATCCGCCTCGCCCTGCGCAACCTGACCGTGTTCCGCACGCAGTTGCGCGCGATACTGCGGGCATCGGTCCAGGGAAACGCGCATATCATGTTCCCGCTGGTATCGACCCTGCTCGAATTCCGGCAAGCGAAAATGGTGCTGGCCGACGTGATGGAAGACCTTCAAGAGCACGGTTTGCCGTTCAATCGCGACATACCCGTGGGAATGATGGTCGAAACGCCCGCCGCCGCCATGATGGCCGACCGTTTCGTCGATGAAGTCGATTTTTTCAGCATCGGCACCAACGACCTCATTCAATACACGCTGGCGGTCGACCGCGGCAATCGGGACGTGGTCGATCTGTACAACCCCGTCGATCCGTCGGTGCTGAAGCTGATCGGCCTGACGATCGAGGCCGCGGACCGGAAGCAGGTGCCGGTGAGCATGTGCGGGCAGATGAGCGGCAGCCCCTTATACACGATGCTTCTGCTGGGCATGGGCCTGCGGCGGTTCAGCGTCACACCCAGCGCCATCCCGGAAGTGAAAAACATGTGCCGCTACCTGGCCGTGCCCGAATGCCGGGCCGTGGCCGAGCGGGTGATGACCATGGAAAACGCCCGCGACGTGATTACATATCTCAAGGAAGAAGTCAAGAAATTCGTCAAAGAAGTTAACGAGTAAGATAGGTTCCCCGCCGGCAACGGCAGTGGCGGGGAAAATCGAACATGGTTCGATTACGAGTACGCATTCGTTTTACCAAGCAAGGAGACTTGCGACTGATCGGGCACCGCGACTTGATGCGGTGTTTCGAGTGGGTGTTCCGCCGCGCCGGACTGGCGTTGAGTTTCAGTCAGGGGTTCCATCCGAAGCCTCGGATGACGTTCCCCTCGGCCCTGGCGGTTGGAATCGAAGGATTGAATGAAGTGATGGAAGTGGAATTGGCCAAAGCCGCCGATACCGAGGACATATTGCGGCGTTTACGCCTGCATGCCCCGCCGGGGCTTGTGTTCCTCGCGGCGGAAGCGTTGCCGGAAGGCAGCCGCAAGGTCCGCGTCCACAGCGTTTGCTACGAAGCCTCGATTCCCGCGCCCCAGCCCGGCCTCCAAGAGCGGATCGACAGTGTGTTGTCCGCCGCCGCCTGGCCTTTCGTCCGCCCCAATCGGAGCGCGGCGATCGACCTGCGCCCGCCGATCCGAAGCCTGAGCTATTCGGGCGGGACGCTGGCAATGCGGTTGGACTGCGCGGCAGTCGGCGGCAACGCCGGCCCGCGAGACGTGCTGGCGGTTCTGGGCATGGAAGATCTCGAACGGCGAGGCGGCCGACTGCGCCGCACGGCCGTGGAGGTTTGCCAATGAACGATTCCCAAACCCGCTCTCCCCGCCGAACGCGAATGCTTGCTGGTCGGTATTGCCGAACTGGAAAGCCCCATAATGAAACAGGAAATGTTGATCAACGTCGCGCAGCCGGAAGAATGCCGCATCGCGATCGTTGAAGACGGAGCACTCGAAGAACTCTACGTCGAACGCTCCGGCCAAGACAGTTACGTCGGTAACATCTACAAAGGAGTCGTGGTCAACCTGGAGCCGAGCATCCAGGCGGCCTTCGTCGATTTCGGCGTCGGCCGGAACGGATTCCTGCACGTCAGCGACATCGAGCCGCAGTATTTCCGCCAGGGCGGCTTCGATCCGAACAAGGTCTTCGCCTCGGACAGCCAGCGCCGCACCGAGGACTCCGACTTTGGCGACGATGACGACGCTAAGTCCGACGACCAGCCGCGCCGTCCGCAGCAGCGGAAGGGGCGATTCAACACGCGCCCCCGTTTCAAGCCGCCCATCCAGGAAATCCTCCGCCGCGGCGACGAAGTGCTCGTGCAGGTAATCAAGGAAGGCATCGGGGCCAAGGGGCCTACGCTTTCGACCTACATCAGCATCCCCGGCCGATACTTGGTTCTCATGCCCGCCCTGGGGAGAATCGGCGTCTCGCGGAAGATCGAGGACGACGCCGTCCGCCGCCGGCTCCGCGACATCATGCTCGACCTGAATCCGCCGAAGGGCGTCGGCCTCATTGTCCGCACCGCCGGCAGCGACCGAACGCGCCGCGAGCTTTCACGCGACATGGCCTATCTGCTCCGGCTGTGGAAAGTGATCGTCCGGCGGATCAAGCGTTCGCCCGCCCCCGCCGACATCTACGAAGAAAGCGACATGATCATCCGCACGATCCGGGACATCTTCACCTCGGACGTGAGTGCGATCCACATCGACGAGCCGCGGTCTTACGAGCGGGCCAAGGAGTTTCTGCAACTGGTGATGCCGCGGTTCGTACACCGCCTGCATCTCTACGAAGGCAAGGAACCGCTCTTTTTCAAGTACAAACTCGACGAGGAAATCGCCAAAATCCATCGCCGCCGCGTGCCGCTGCGCGCGGGCGGGTCGATCGTAATCGACCAGACCGAGGCCCTGGTGGCCATCGACGTGAACAGCGGCAGTTTCCGCGCCGACGACTCGGCCGAGGAGACCGCCTATCAGATGAACCTGCATGCGGCCCGCGAGATCGCCCGGCAGCTCAGGCTCCGCGACCTCGGCGGCGTGATCGTCAACGACTTCATCGACATGCGCAAGGAGCGGCATCGACGCGGCGTTGAACGGGCGCTGCGCGACGCCATGCGCCGCGACCGTGCCCGCACGAAAATCCTCCGCACAAGCCCCTTCGGGCTGATCGAAATGACTCGGCAACGCATCCGCACAAATCCGAACCGCAGCGCCTACAGCGAATGTCCAAGTTGCAACGGCGTCGGCATCGTGAAGACGGCCGAAAGCATGGCCATCGACGTCGTGCGAATGCTGATCGTCATCAGCCAGCGGCAGACGATCAAAAAGGTCTCCGTCACCGTGGCCGAGGACGTGGCCGATTACCTGAACAACCGCAAGCGGCACGAACTCGCCCGGCTCGAAGAAGAAGGCGGCATGTCGATCCAGATCGTCGGCATCGAGACCGCCTCGCCCGAACACTTGGTCTTCGATTGCCGCGACGCCGAAGAGCGGCAAGTCAAGTTTCCGTAATAGTTCGGGTTAAGCCAACGCGGCCTATATCTGGAATCGGAAATAAAAGAAAACCAATCCGATGGCCAGCAGCACCAGCACGCCCAGCATGGCGAGCGCGAACGGCACCGCGGATGATCTGCGGCGCGGCGCGCTATAGAGCTTCGTCCGCGGCGGATCGGGCACGACGATCGGAGTCTCCAGATATACGCTCGATGGCGGGGCGGGCGGTTCGATCGGCGGCGCTTTCAACAGCGGAGCGGGCGGCGGCGCCGGTGGAAACGCCGCACGACGCCGAAGCAACTGCGCGTCGTAGGCCGCTTTCTTCTCGGCGTTCAACAAACAGATCTTTGCCGCGGCCAACTCGTTCAACAGACGCTGTGAATCGTTGGAATGCGGGCCCGTTTGGAAAGTGCGCACGTGGGACATCTGCCGGTCGGCCGCGTTGGCCAGTACGTCGGGATCGTCCTCGAAATCGGCGACGCCCAGCAACCGGTAGTGGTTCGGCGGCCGCTCCGGGTCGCGAATACCCAGCCACCGCAGATATGGATCGAACTCGTTAGACATGATTCAATTATGCTTCCCCCCGGCTGACAGGACAAGGTGGACCGATATTTCCCCGCCCAGCGGCTTCAGCGTCGCAATGGGGGAACTATAATAGATATAGCGCCAGGAGCCGATCCAGTGCCGGAAAAACCGCCAAATCCGCCCCCATTACCATCGGAAAGAAGCGCCGATGCCGCGCCCAGGGTAAAGCCGCGCGGGTGGTTCTCCGACCAGTTAAACATCGAATCATCGAGTTGGTTGATCAGTTTTTTGGTTCATGGGACAGCCCTGTTCATTTTGGGACTGATTACCGTCAGCGTCGAGTCGGGCGGCGATCGGCTGAATCTGTTGGCGCAGATGAACCGCGACGAACCGGCCCGGCCGGGAATCGAAAGCCAACCGCTGGTTGTCGAGCGGGACCTCGAGGACGGTTTCCCCGCGAAATCCGAGAGCATCGAGGCTCCGTCGCTCGATGCCCCGTTGGATATGCCGCGAGTGGTGGTTTCCGGCGATTCGCCGTCGGACAAGCCGGAGGCGGCGCAATCGACCTCCGCGCCGCGAACCGAGCCGACCAAGCAGCCCAGCGGAAAACAGCGGACGGTCGTCATGCCGTCGGGCGGGGGCTGGGAGGGACGCGACAATCGGGCCGAACTGGCCGGGATGCGCGGTGGATCGAAACAGAGCGAGGAGGCCGTCGAACGGGGATTGAATTGGCTCGCCGCACATCAACGCGAGGACGGCAGCTTCAGCTTCGACCTGAAGAAACCGCCCTGCAACGGCAAATGCCGCAATCCGGGCACCGAAGCCAGCGCGACGGCCGCCACCGGCCTAGCGCTGCTCCCCTTTCTCGGCGCCGGCTACACGCACGAAAAGGGCGAACACCAACGTACGGTCAAACGCGGCCTCTACAGCCTGGGAGCGAGGGCGGTGGTCACGCCGCGCGGCATCGACCTTCGCGGCGGCGGAACGATGTACGCCCAAGGCTTGGCCGCGATCGCGCTCTGCGAGGCATACGGCATGACCCGCGACGAGGCGCTTAAGGACATCGCCCGGGGCGCGCTGCGGTTTATCGTCCACGCGCAAAATCTCGACGGCGGCGGATGGCGGTACACGCCCGGCGAACCGGGCGACGTCACCGTTACCGGCTGGCAATTGATGGCCCTGCGGAGCGGACAACTCGCCAAGTTGGAGGTGCCTTCGCCGACCGTCGGCATGGTCGAACAGTTCCTCGACAGCGTGCAAACCGACGGCGGGGCAAGATACCGCTATCAAATCCAACGCAAGCCGGAACCGACCACCACGGCCGTCGGCCTGCTCTGCCGGATGTATCTCGGCTGGGGGCGCGACCGGCCGGCGCTCTACCAGGGCGTTGCATTCTTGGACAAATGGGGGCCGTCGGAAACGAACATCTATTACGATTACTACGCCACGCAAGTGATGCACTTCTGGGAAGGCCCCGAGTGGGAGAAGTGGAACCGGCGGATGCGCGACCACCTGATCGCCGCCCAGGCGAACAGCGGCCACGAATCGGGGAGTTGGCACTTCCCCGACCAATACGGCGACACCGGCGGGCGGCTCTACACGACGGCCATGTCGCTGTTGATCCTCGAAGTCTACTATCGCCACATGCCCTTGTTCGAGCAGAGGGCGGTCCTCGAACGGCCGTGACCGGTGGGCCGGCGTCACGCTTGCCGGCGGCCGAGCCTTCGCCCGCGGCATTGGGCGAAACAATCATGCACGCGCCGCTCGACTTCGGCCAGCAACGCCCGATCGTCCAGCGCGGCGATTTCCTCCGGCGTCAGCGGAGCGCCGAAGTGAACGCGGATTTTCCCCAACCGCGGAAACAGATGATGGCGCGGCCAGGCCTGAAACGCCCCGTCAATGGCCGCCGGCTGTATCGCTGCGCCCGAACGAACGGCCAAGGCGGTGAAGCCGGACATGAATGGGGCAATCCGCCCGTCGTGGGTCCGCGATCCCTCCGGAAATATCATCACCGGCTCGCCGCGCTTCAGACGGCGCAGCGATTCCTTCATCCCGCTGATGCCCTTCCCTTCCACGTCGAGCGGAATCACCTCGAGCGACTGAAGCAACTTGCGAAAAGGAGCGAAATGAAACAGCGACTCCCGGGCAAGAAAGTTCAGCCGGCGCGGCGAGCCGATGCCGACCATCGGTGGATCGAGATGGCTCTGATGGTTCGACACCACCAGGACGCCGCCGGTCGCCGGGATGTTTTCCCGGCCGCTGAATCGTATCCCGTATGCCAGCACCGCAATCAGTTGCAACAAGCGGCAAAGCAGCTCATACCACAAGCGACTCAAGATGGATCGTTTGGATTTTGACATGTTATGACCGATCAACGATAAATCTTTTCTCGAACAATTTTTTCCAACCGATCGACCACTTGATCGAAAGTCATGCCGTCGGTGCGGACTTCGACGGCGTCGGGGGCCTGCCGCAGGGGGCCGACCGCTCGCGCGGCGTCTTCCCGGTCGCGGCGCTGCTGTGCGGCAAGCACTTCCTCGAACGCGACCGGCTCGCCTTGCGAGTGCAGGTCTTGCAGCCGGCGCCGGGCGCGCTCCTCGGCGTCGGCGGTCAGGAAGATTTTACACTGGGCGTCGGGAAAGGCGACCGTTCCCTGGTCGCGCCCCTCGACGACGATGTCGTCCTTGCCCGCCGCCCGACGCTGCAACTCGACCAGATGCGCGCGGACTTGCGGATTGCCGGCCGCGTAGCGGGTGACGGCCGTCACTTCCGTCGCCCGAATCGCCTCGCCGACGTCCTCGCCGTCGAGCAATATCCGCTCGTCGGCGGACTCGATGTTCAGCTTCCGAGCGAGCCGGGCCAAGTCGTCGGGCGCGTCCCAATCGTATCCCCGGCGGAGTGCGGCCAGCGCCACCGCGCGATACATCGCTCCGGTGTCGAGAAAGCGGAACCCAAGCCGCCGGGCCAACGCCCTGGCCGCCGTGCTTTTGCCCGCCCCGGCCGGACCGTCAATGGTGATTATCATGGTTTTTGATAGGCTGGAGGCTGTAGGGTGCGTGAAACGCACCAATCATCCCTCAATCAAGTTCCTCGTCTTCCTCAACATCCGGCGGTGCGACGTCGGCAGGAGAATGAATTCGTTCTTCCGCGCCGGGCGTGGTAAAGACCTTGTAGACGCACCAGGCCAACAATCCGGTCACGCCGCCCACGGCGAGCGTCATCACGATCCAACCGCCGGTGTTCATTTCGCGGTCTCCTTTTCCGCTCGTTCCATGGCCCGCCAACGCCTGACGGATTGAGCGATCAGTAGTAAAAACAAGATCATCACCACGCCGATGAAGGCCAACGTCACTTGCACCACGGCGCTTTGCTGAATCCGCTGCGTCCAGGTCAACTGTGTGGGGTCGTCGGGGGTTGCGAAGAACTGTTGGTGCGTCCAGAGGGCGAAGATTGCCAACAGATAAGCCGGCGACACGTATTTGATGATGAACTTGACGAAGCGGGGGATGCGGATCTCCGCCCCGCGCTGAAGCTCCTCGAATCCGCGGTCGACGCCCAACACCCAGCCGTAGAGGATCACCTGCAAGGTGGCCAGCACGAAGATGCAGAACGTGCCGATCCAGAAGTCGATGGTGTCCAGGGCCACAAGGTCTTTCGAGAAATAGACCACGAAGGCGGCCCCCACGGCGGTGATGAACCCCAACAGGGCCACCGACGCCCTGCGGTGCAGCCCCAAGCCTTCTTCCAGCAGGGCGATGGCCGGCTGCAACATCGACAGCGAACTGGTCACCGCCGCCAGGAACAGAAGGAAGAAGAACAGGAAGCCGATAAATTGCCCCAGGAACATTTGATTGAATATGTTCGGCAAGGCGACGAATCCCAGGCTGAACGTGCTGGGCGGGTTCTCGATGAACGCCTGGCCGAGAAAAACGAATCCGGTGGGGACGATAATCATCCCTCCCAACGCCACCTCGCAAAACTCGTTCCCCGCCGACGCGGTGAGGCTCGACAGCGCGATGTCGTCGTTCTTTTTCATGTAGCTGGCGTAGGTGATGACGATGCCGAAGCCGACCGAGAGGGAGAAGAAGATTTGCCCCGCCGCCGCCAGCCACATCTGCGGATTGCACAACGACAGCCAGCACTTCTCGCCTGTCATGTCGATGTTCCACATATAGCCCAGGCCGTTAAGCAGATTTTGTTCCGGCAGTTTCGGGTCCGGCGTGCCCAGGGTCAAGACGCGGATTAGTATGACGATGGCGCATAGCACCAGCAGCGGCATGGCCCAACGGCAGAACCATTCGATTCCCTTAGCCAAACCGCGATAGATCAAAATGAAGTTAATGGCGAAGCAGACGGCCGTGAAGAGAACCGCCGAGCCGAACGGCCAATCGCCGTGCGAGGACATCGCGAAGCCGTCTTCATTCATGCCGACAAAGCGGCCGAAGAAGCCGGCGTAGGCATTCGGATCGTCGCCGAAGCTCATCTGCCCGCACAAATACCGCAACGAATACGCCAGACACCAGCCCTCGATGTATACGTAGTACATATAGATCATCACGGGAATGACAACGGCCAACACGCCGCAATAGGGAGCGATGCGGTTTTTCCAGACGGCGCGGTAGATTCCGGGCGTGGAGTTGTAGCCCTGCAAGCCGCCGTATCGGCCCAACGACCACTCGACCCAGGCCAGCGGCAGGCCGAGGATCAGCAGCGAGATGAAATAGGGGATCATGAATGCCCCGCCCTCGTACTGCGCGGCCAGGCCGGGAAAACGGAGAAAGTTCCCCAAGCCGACGGCGCTGCCCATCACCGCCAAGATAACTCCGAGCCGCGAACCCCACGCTTCTTTCGGTCTGTTTGGGTCGATCATGATTTTTCCTTGTCCGCAAAGCCGCTTTGCGATGGTCGCGCCAAAATGGGATTTATGAGAGTCATGGGATTTATGGACGTTAGGGCGGCGGTTGAACTACCACCCTCATAGCAGCGTTATCATAATTCCCATAATTCCCATCAGGTTCGACCCCGGTTCGCGGCATTCCATTACCCCAAATGCGCCGCGTCGATGGCCGATTGCTCGTCTTGCGAAATCTCGCGCGATTCTCCCTCGTCGTCGATCCCGCCGCGGCCGCGGCAAAACGACATCACCGCCTCGACGATCAGCCAGAACGACATTGCCAGGACGATGATCGAGACGCCGGAGAGCGACCATTTTTTTTCGCCCCAGAATCCGATCAGGCTCAAACACATGGCCCAAACCGAGGCCGCCAACATGATCGCCATGGGGACGATCGTGTAGACGATCGGCCGGCGGAGCTTGAACAGGAACACGCTCACTGCCAGCAGGGTTAGCCCGGCCAGCAGTTGGTTTGTCGTGCCGAAGAGGATCCAGAGCGTTTTTCCGGCGGGGATCAGGGCGAAGAAGGCGATGCCGCCGACCGCGATCGCCGAGGCGACGAAGCGATTGGCCAGCAGCCGGACGCGCAGTGCGCGGCCCATCTCCTCGACGTTGAACCGCAGCAGCCGGGTGGCCGAGTCGAGCGTCGTGAGGGCGAAGGCCACGATGGTCACGGCCAGGACGGTCCGGCCGATTTGGCGTGGGATTCCCAATTGGGCCATGAAGTTGGCCCCGCCGCGGACCACGGCGCTGAGTTGCGCGGCGACGCCGGCCCCGCCGATGCCCTTCCAGGTCGAGTAGGTCCCGCCCGGCCCCCAGAATTCCGCTCCCAGTCCGGCTACGCAAGCCAGGATCACCAGCACGGCCAGCGCCGCCTCGACCAGCATCGCCCCGTAGCCGATCGGCAGGGCGTCGGTCTCGCGGTTGAGTTGCTTGACGGTCGTGCCGCTGGAGACCAGCGAGTGAAACCCGCTCACCGCCCCGCAGGCGATCGTGACGAAGAGGAAGGGAATCATCCCTCCCGGCGCGCCGGGCACGTCGGTCCGCACCAGCGGGGCCTCGATGTGGTTCTCGATCCGTCCGGCGAAACCGGCGATCAGCAAACCGATAAACAACGTCGCCAAGGCAAAATAAAGCTGGAAACTGTTGATGTAGTCCCGCGGTTGCAACAGCAGCCAGACCGGCAGCACCGAGGCCAAAAATCCGTAAAACAACAAAACGCCGATCCAGCCGTATTGCGTGCCGGCGACGACCGACCGGACGTCCGCGGCCGCCGCCTCGTTGCCGACGGCCTTCAAGTAGCCGGCGGCCGCCACGGCGCCGTAGGGCAGCTCGAACTCCGGCCGGCCGGCCACCGGCTCGGCGGCTTTTGCAGCATCCAGCGCGGAGCTGGTTTCCGCATCGACGAACCATTGATACGTGCAAACCGGCCGCTCGACGCCCCAAAGAATCAACCCCGCGAAAATCGCCAAGGCGACGACCGTGGTAATGCCCAGCGGAAACCGCAGCTTATAGACCGACAGACCCACGATGACCGCCACGACCATCAGGCCGAACGAGGGAATGATGGCGTCGGGATTGAAATTCACGAACAGGTCGGCGATGACGTTGCAGAACGATCCCATCGCCAGTGACATCATGAAGAAGATAATCAGCAGGGCGAGGATCCGCGCCCGGCCGCCCATCAGATGATGGCAAACCTGGCCGATCGAGCGGCCTTGGTAGCGGAGGCTCACGGTCAACGCGCCCAGGTCGTGAACGGCGCCGATGAAGATCGAGCCGATCAGTACCCAAAGCACGGCCGGCCCCCAGCCCCAGATCACGGCGATGGCCGGGCCGAGGATCGGCCCCAAACCCGCGATCGAGGCGAAATGGTGCCCGAAAAGGATCGGAATCCGCGTGGGCAAATAATCGATTCCGTCGCACAGCGAGTGGGCGGGCGTAGTACGCTTCGCATCGAGCCGATAGACGTGCCGAGCGATGAATCGCCCGTAGGTGAAGTAGGCCGCAATGAGCGCGGCGAAAGACACGATGGCGACCAGGGTCGCATTGTTCAACACTGTCCGACCTCCATTCTGCGCGAAGGCCCTGGAGAAGTACGACATAACCTGATTATTACCATAACACGCCGCGGCCGTTTACACAACCGCCGCCGGGGTGGACGCGGCGTCGCGATATCATATAATGGTGAAAAGCTCCCCTCGCATACCTGTTTCCAATTCGACGCATTCCCCGTTCACAACAGAAACATCCATCCCATGCCAGAAAAAGTAATCATCATCGGCAGCGGCCCCGCCGCTTGGACCGCGGCGATATACACCTCCCGCGCTTCGCTCGAACCACTCGTTTTCGAGGGCGCCGTGACCGAGGAGAACCGACTGGCGAGCACTTTGCCGATGGGCCAGTTGGCCTTGACGACCGAAGTGGAAAACTTTCCCGGCTTCCCGGCCGGCGACCTCGGCGGGTTTCTCGATTCCTCGACCGAGGAAAAACGCCGCATGATGATGGCCCCGCACAACAAAGAAGGCGTCAGCGGCCCGGAACTGATGGAACTGATGCGGCAGCAGGCCGTCAACTTCGGCACGCGGATTATCACCGAAGACGTGGTGGATGTCGATTTTAGCAAACGCCCGTTCCGTTTGACCGTATCCGACGAATCGACGCACGAAGCACAAGCGGTGATCGTGGCCACCGGCGCCCGGGCGAACTATCTCGGCTTGCCGTCCGAAAATGAATACAAAAATCGAGGCGTCAGCGCCTGCGCGGTTTGCGACGGCGCGTTGCCCCGCTTCCGCAACAAACCGTTGGCCGTGGTCGGCGGCGGCGACTCGGCCGTCGAGGAGGCCGACTACCTGACCAAGTTCGCATCGACCGTCTATATGATCCACCGCCGCGACGAACTTCGGGCGTCGAAAATCATGGCTCAACGGGCGATCGACAACCCGAAAATCGAAATCCTCTGGAACCGCACCTTGGCCGAAGTCCTCGGCGACGAGCAGAACGGCGTGACCGGCGTGCGGCTCAATAGCACCATCGGCAAGCCGGATATGACAAAGGAAGTCACCGGCGTTTTCCTCGCCATCGGACACACACCGAACACCGCCTTCCTGAAAGGCAAGCTCGAACTGACCGAGAAAAAATACGTCCGCTGGACCACGCCTTTCAGAACCAACACCAGCGTCGAGGGCGTTTTCGCCGCCGGCGACGTAGCCGACGACTACTACCGCCAGGCTATCACCGCCGCCGGTAGCGGTTGCATGGCCGCGCTCGACACCGAACGCTGGCTGGCCGCAAAAGGAGTTTAGGGGGAGAGAGGAGAGGGGAGAGAGCATGTAGGCCGGGTCGTGACCCGGCATGTGGGAGCGAGATAACCGCCGGGTTTACAACCCGGCCTACGATCTGCTGATATCGTCCGCGAACACCTTCACCTCGCGCGGCGTGACGTAAACCGTGTCGCCGCTCATTATGTTCAACGTGCGGAATCGCTCCTGCGACAACTCGGCGCAAAGCGGCTCGCCCGAGGATGCTCGAAGCTCCATTCTTACGTTCGGTCCGGCGGAGTGAATTCGGGTGACGACCGCTTCCAGCGCGGGATGGCCGTTGCGGTGTACGTCAACATCGAGTTCGTGCGGCCGGACAAATACCCGGGCGGGCCGGGCCGAGCCGTCCGATTCCGGCCAGTCCCAAGCCAAGTTGGAGAAGTGAACCTTTCCCCCTTCCAACCGCCCGTGGAAAAAGTTCACTTGCCCGAGGAATTTCACGACGAACTCCGTGGCCGGAGAATGAAACACTTCGTCGGGTGTGCCGATCTGCTCAATGCGGCCTTCGTTCATCACCAGCACGCGGTCGGCCAGCTCCAGGGCCTCGTCCTGATCGTGCGTGACGAAAACGCTTGTCAGGTGAATCTCGTCGTGCAACCGTCGGAGCCACTGCCGCAACTCCTGCCGCACCTTGGCGTCGAGCGCTCCGAACGGCTCGTCAAGCAGCAGCACCTTCGGCTCGATGGCCAGCGCCCGGGCAAGAGCGACCCGTTGCCGCTGGCCGCCGGAAAGCTGATGCGGATAGCGGTTCGCCATGCTTTCCAACTGCACGAGTTTCAGCAGCCGCATGACCTTGAACTTGATCAGCTTCCGCGTCGGCCGCTGAAGTTTCGGCCGCACCCGCAACCCGAAGGCAACGTTCTCGAACACGGTCATGTGCCGGAACAGGGCGTAGTGCTGAAAAACGAAACCGACCTGCCGGCTGCCGACCCGTTGCCGGGCGACGTCCTCGTCGTGAAAGAGTATAGCCCCGCTGCCCGGGTCCGGCTCTTCCAAACCTGCGATGATCCGCAACAGCGTGGTCTTGCCCGAGCCGGACGGCCCGAGCAGCGCGACTAATTCGCCGGTCCGCACGCCGAGACTAACGTCCCGCAGCGCGGCGAACGTGCCAAAAGTTTTCGAGATGTTGCGGACTTCTATGCCCATTATGGTAATTCTTTCGCGATTTGCACATCACCCGCCATTAGTGGCGTTGCGTCACAGTAACGTGTCACAGCTTGTCATAGTAGCAGTTCTATTGAGTGGTTGATCGTTTTTACGTGGCATTTCGTCATATAGACAATAAAATCGTTTGTAGCGACTATCGACTCATAAAAACAACAGCTTCATAAAGTCCGGTCTTGCTTTGGCGTTTTCGCATTTTGTCAATTCTGTCTAGCCGGAACCCGAAATGTTGAAAGATCGACGCGAGAATTTCATCGCTGGGCAATGGATGATCGTAGAATTTACTGTTTCCGATGACGTAGGCAAGTCGGCACGTTTCTCCACACACCATTGATATTTGCTCGGCGTGATCGAAAATGTCGTTAAAGTATTTTGTGACGTAATTCGCCATGAGGCCGCCGTTGACATCGATATTGCCCAGATGCGGCGTAAGGAGAGATTGAACCACGTCGTTTTTCGGCTCGATGCCCGATGCCAAAACGGAGGTGGCCCTTCCCCAAGTCCCACCGATTGCGTCAGTTTCCAATTGCCCCACCGCTTCCGCATTCTGAATGAAATTGAAAAAGAAAAGCTGGGGTCGGGTTTCTCGGGCGTAACTGAAGCGGTTAGGATAGGGCGGTGAAGTAATAACGGCCGAGGCGGGGCGAGAATTAGGTAAAACCTCGCTCAGGAACCGGCTGTTGCCCAGGAAAACAGTTGCGCCGGCTTGGGGTAAATTGCGCACCGCTTGAAGATCGTCGTACATTTCCTCATATTTCCGCCGCAACATTAGCGCAATGTCCATGGTTTCCAGCGGCGTTTCCGCGAAAGTGAGCGAGACGTGATTGTGCTTCGCATTGCTGGCAGGGATTAAAATCGCCAATAAACCCATTTTCAACAGATCAAGAATATCGGACGGCGCATCGTAAGCAAGGAGCAATCTGCGCAAGCATACAAGTTGCAT
>Ga0123333_10000875_pt1 | contig 32174 bp, 26 predicted proteins | sample BioC12SIPDNA_3_FD_89957 | JGI IMG/M metagenome (GOLD analysis project Ga0123333, IMG submission 89957) | Anaerobic biogas reactor microbial communites from Washington, USA - Biogas_R2_B C12 SIP DNA | ecosystem: Engineered > Bioreactor > Anaerobic > Unclassified | place: Washington, USA... | reverse complement strand
GCTGGCGTCGTAGACGTTCTCGGCGGTCTCGCCCATGGCCTCGAGCGGGAAGAGCTCGGCCAGGTCGACGTCGGGCACGCCCACGCCGGCGCGCGCCAGCGCCTTGCGCGTGGCCTCCACCGGGCCGAGGCCCATCACGCGCGGGTCGATGCCGCTGGCGGCCGAGGCGCGCCAGCAGGCGAGCGGCTCGAGGCCCAGCTCCTCGGCCTTGGCGCGGCTCGTCAGCACCAGGGCCGCGGCGCCGTCGTTGAGGCCGCTGGCGTTGCCGGCCGTGACGGTACCGCCCTGGCGGAAGGCGGGCCTGAGCTTGGCGAGGGTCGCGGCGTCGGTGTCGAGCACGAGGCGCTCGCCCTCCACCCGGTAGCGCGGGTGCTCGTCGCGCGTCACGCGCTTCGGCTCGCCGCGCCGCTGCGGCACCTCCACCGGCACGGTCTCGGCGTCGAAGCGCCCGGCGTTCATCGCCGCCACCGCGCGCGCCTGGCTCTGCAGCGCGAAGCGGTCCTGCTCCTCGCGGGTGATCTCGCCGCCGGCCACCTCGCCCTTCACGCTGGCGTCGTAGACGTTCTCGGCGGTCTCGCCCATGGCCTCGAGCGGGAAGAGCTCGGCCAGCCGGGGGTTGGGGAAGCGCCAGCCCAGGGTGGTGTCCCAGGCGGTGCGGTTGCCGGGCGGCCCGAACGGCGCCTCGTTCTTGGCGATGGCGTAGAGCGCGCGCGTCATGCTCTCGACGCCGCCGGCCACGAAGACGTCGCCCTCGCCCGCCAGGATGGCGCGCGCCGCCATGTTCACCGCCGTCAGCCCGCTGGCGCACAGGCGGTTGACGGTCACGGCCGCCACCGTGTCGGGCAGCCCCGCCAACAGCGTGGCCATGCGCGCCACGTTGCGGTTGTCCTCGCCCGCCTGGTTGGCGCAGCCCAGGTAGACCTCCTCGACGGCGCTCGGCGCCACCCCGGCGCGCGCCACCGCCTCGCGCACCGCCACGGCGGCGAGGTCGTCGGGGCGCACCTCGGCGAGCGCGCCCCCCAGGCGCCCGATGGGCGTGCGCACGGCGCTGACGATCACCACCTCGCGGCGTGCCACCTGCGCCCCGCGCGTGCCCTCAGGCATGGCCCACCTCCGCCAGGTGAGCCTCGAGCAGCTCCGCGAAGCGCGCGGGCGCGTCGACCATCGGCAGGTGCCCGGCGTCGTCGATCACCTCGAGGCGCGCGCTGGGCAGCGCCTCGGCGAGCTCGCGCACCAGGGGCGGCGGCGTCGACAGGTCCTCGCTGCCGCCCACCACCAGCGGGCGCAGGCCGAGCTCGGACAGGCGCGGGCGCAGGTCCTCGGCGGCGAGCGCGGCGCAGGTGCCGGCGTAGCCCGCGCGCGAGGTGCGCGCCAGCATGTTGCGCATGCCGTCGATCAGCGGCCGGTGGGCCTCGCGGAACGCCTCGGGGAACCAGCGCAGCAGCGTGGAGTCGGCGAGGGCGGCCACGCCCTGCTCCCTGACGGTGTCGATGCGGGCGTGCCAGGTGTCCTCGTCGCCGAAGCGCGCCACGGTGCCCGACAGCACCAGGCCGGCCACGGCGTCGGGGCGGTCGAGGGCGGCGCGCAGCGCCACCAGCCCGCCCACCGAGACGCCCACCAGCACGGCGCGCCGCTCGCCGTGCGCTTCCAGCACGCGCAGCGCGTCCTGGGCGAGGCGCGCGACGGTGTAGGCGCCCTCGGGCGCGTCGGAGAGCCCGTGGCCGCGCAGGTCGAGGCGCAGGTGGCGGTGGTGGGGCAGGCGCGCCACCACGCCGTCGAAGACGCGCAGGTCGGCGCCCAGCGCGTGGAGGTAGAGGAGCGGCGGGGCGGGGGAGCGGCCGTCCCCGGCGCCCCAGGCGCCGTCGCGGCGCGCGTGGAGCGTGACGCCGTCGACGTCGAGGAACGAGCCGACCCCCACTGGTGGCAGGTCGTTCGTGGGGTAGCTTCCGGCGTCCGTCATCTCCGCCTCCTCGGTAGCGGCCCCGGCCGGCCGGAGGGCCGCGGGCGTAGCGCGTGGGTTCGACCCTGCCACGATACGCGGTCCGGGGGCGCGCGCCGAGCGGAGCGGGGACGGTCACGGGAACGCTGGGTACCGAACCGCGGCACGGTGGCGCTGGAGGGTAGCGCTACGTAGCGCGTGCTTCCGCGCCCCGTACGCGGCAGCGCCGTCCCTGACGCGATCGCGCCGCGACCACGCGCGCACGCGTTCGGCGGGCCGTGAGCCCGGGCGAGACCCCGGCCGGCCGTAGCGAGGCCGTTCGTGTGCGGCACGACGCTCCTGCGTCGTCGGCCGCGACGATGCGCGTTACGTAACGCCGCACGCTACGCCCCGCTGTGCAGCGGTTCGGTACCCCGCCCCGGAGCGACATGCCGTACCGGGCGGGCCGCGGCGCACCGGCCCGAGCCGCGTCACGCCCCGGCCGCCGCCCTCCCCTCAGGTCAGGCGGGCCACCAGGAACTCGGAGATCGTGCGCCACCACTCGATGGCCGTCTCCGTGCTCGCCGGCCCGTGGCCGCTCTCCTCGTCCACGATGTACTCCACCTCGATGCCGCGCGAGCGTAGCGCCTCGACCATCTGGTCGGACTCCGCCTGCACCACGCGCGGGTCGTGCGCCCCCTGGTAGACCAGCAGCGGCACGCGCACGTTCTCGACGTAGGTGATCGGCGAGCGCTCGACCAGCAACTCGTGGTCCTCGTCGGGGTCGCCCACGAAGTTGCGCATCATCGGCTTCCAGTGCGGCGGCACGCTGCGCGCGAACGTCACCAGGTTGGAGGGGCCCACCGCCTCGGCGGCCACCGCCCAGCGGTCGGGCAGGCGCGTGATGGCCGACAGCGTGGCGAAGCCCCCGAACGAGGCGCCCCAGATGCCCAGGCGCGAGGCGTCGGCCCACGGCTGCTGCGCCAGCCAGTCGGCGGCCGCCTCGATGTCGCGCAGCTCGGCGCCGCCCCAGTCGCGCTGGATGAGCTTCTGGTAGCTCTTGCCGTAGCCGGTCGAGCCGCGGATGTTCGGCGCCAGCACCGCCACCCCGCGCGTCACCAGGTACTGGTACATGCCGCCGTAGGCGTAGCCGGGGCGCTCCTGCGCCTCGGGGCCGCCGTGGATCGACAGCACCACCGGGTGCGGCTCCTCGCCCTCCGGCACGTAGAGCCAGGCCGGCACCTCGCGGTCGAAGCTCGGGTAGGCGATCAGCCGCGGCACGGCCAGGTCGTCGAGCGCCACGCCGCCCAGCATCGACTGCTCGCGCCGCGCCAGCGTGCCGGCCTGCAGGTCGAGCTCGAACACGTTGCCGGCCTCGCGCGGGGAGGACAGGACGAGCAGCGCCAGCGGCTCGCTCGGGTGCAGGTCGAGCGCCTCGATCACGCCCACCGGCAGCTCGGGGGCGAGCGTGCGGCCCGCCTCGCGGTCGATCACGCCCAGCACGCCGTTGCCGCCGTCGTTCTCGACGTAGCCCACGTAGCGCCCGCTGCGCGACACCGTCACGCCGTCGACGTCGCGCTCGGGCTGGTGCACGAGGCGCCAGCCGTCGTCGGCGAACGACCAGAACGCCAGCCCCACGAACTCGCGCTCCGCGTCGGTCAACAGGTAGAAGCCGCTCTCGTCGGGCGCCCAGGGGCCGGCGTAGAACTTGGCGTCGCCCTCGTGCTGCGTCACCAGCCGCGCCTCGCCTCGCTCCAGGTCGACGAGGTGCACGTCGGTGTCCGAGTTCGAGCGCGTCTCGATCACCGTCAGCCAGCGCCCGCTCCTCGACACCTCGGCCGCGTAGTAGAGGCCGCCCGTCATCAGGCGCTCGACCTCGCCCGAGTCGGGGTCCAGCAGCAGCGGGTCCATCTCGCTGGGCTCGCGGTCGTTGGCGCTGAGCACGATGCGGCCGTCGGCCGTCCAGCCGGCGAGGTTGTACTCCACCTCGGGGCGGTCGGTGAGCTGGCGCGGCCAGCTGGCGGTGCCGGCCTCGAAGTCGATCACGAACAGCTCGGGCGTCTCGTTCCCCTTCAGGTCGGCGGCGAAGGCGATGCGCCGGCCGTCGCGCGACCAGGCGAACGCGGTGACGCGCCGCCCCGGCAGCGCCGTGAGCTGCCGCGCGAAGCCGCCCCCCTTGGGCTGGAGCCATAGCTGGAAACGGCCGCTGGTGTCGGCCAGGTAGGCGAACCACTGGCCGTCGGGCGACCAGGCGGGGCTGGCGAGGCGCCGGACGCTGGCGAGCTGCTCGAAGGTGGGGGTGGGCATCGTGGCCTCCGTGGCGGCTCGGGCGCTGCCTCGAGCCGGTGTGGGTGTTCAGGGGTCGTGCGGTCGCCTCACGCTAACGCCAACAGGGCCACGCCCGCCACCATCCCGAGCGCGCCCAGGGCGCGCCGGCGGCCGTGGCCCTCGGCCAGCAGCCGCGCGCCCATCAGCGTGCCCAGCAGGATGCTGACCTCGCGCGTGGGCGCCACCAGGCTCACGGGGGTGAAGCCCATGGCCGTCAGCACCAGCAGGTAGGCGCAGGAGCTCAGCAGCGCCACAGCCACGGTGGCCCCGCGGTGGGCGCGCCACACGCGCGCCACCTCGGCGCGCCCGCGCAGCGCCACCGGCAGCATCAACAGCGCGCGCCACCCCTCCGAGACGACCATGTAGACCAGCGGCACGGCGCCGGCGTGGCCCACGGCGTAGCCGTCCCACACGGTGTAGAGCGAGATGAAGCCGCCCGTGACGAGCCCGTAGAGGACGGCCGGGCGCCGGGCGCCGCCGTGGCCGCGGCCGCCGGTGAGGACGAACACGCTGCCCACCACCAGCAGGGTGCCCAGCAGCGCCTGCGGGCCGGGGCGCTCGCCGAGGAGCAGCACCGCCAGGACGGTGGCCAGCGCCGGGCCGCTGCCGCGCGCCAACGGGTAGACGAGCGACAGGTCGCCGACGCGGTAGCCACGCTGCAGCGTCACGAAGTAGCCGATGTGGATGGCGCCCGACACCAGCGCGAGCCCGGCGTGCGCCAGCGTGAACGCGGGGCGCTCGAGCCAGGCGTAGACCGCCACGACGGGCCCCAGCACCGCCAGCGTCACCAGCGACAGCAGCCACACGAACTCGGCCCCGCCCGCCACGCGCTTGGCCAGCAGGTTCCAGGACGCGTGCATGACGGCGGAGCCGAGCACCAGGGCGAAGGCGAGCGTGGTCACGTGCCGGCCAGCCTACGCCCTCGGCGGGCGCCGGGGCGAGCCGGCTAGCCGTCCACGTACGTCAACCAGTGCTCGAACCCGGGCACGCGGCCCCGGACCACGTCGAGGTAGCGCTGGCGGATCGCCAGCGACACCTCCCCCGCCCGCCCCTCGCCGATGGGGCGCCGGTCGATGCTCGCCACCGGCGTGACCTCGGCGGCGGTGCCCACGAGGAACACCTCGTCGGCGATGTAGAGCTCGTCGCGCGTGGCCATGGTGGGCACCACTTCGAGGCCCATCTGCTTCGCGATCTGGACGACGCTGTCGCGGGTGATGCCGCGCAGGTTCACAGAGTGGGCGATGGGGTGCAGCACGCCGTCCTTCACGAAGAAGACGTTCTCACCGGAGCCCTCGGCCACGTACCCCGCTTTGTCGAGCAGCAGCGCCTCGTCGAAGCCGTTGTCGCGCGCCTCCTGGTTGGCGAGCACCGAGTTGACGTAGTTGCCGCCCGCCTTCGACTTGGTGGGCAGCACGTCGCCGGGGCTGCGGCGCCACGAGCTGGTCATGAGCTTGGCGCCCTGGCGGACCACGTCCTCGCCGAGGTAGCTGCCCCACGGCAGCGCGGCGACCATGAAGCGCACCTCGTTGCGCGTCGGGTCGATGCCGAGCGACTGCGCCCCGTACCACAGGAGCGGCCGGACGTAACCCTCCTGCAACCGGTTGGCGCGCAGCGTCTCGACCACCGCCTGCTCGACCTGCTGCGCCGTGACGGGCGGGCGCATCAGGACGATCTTCGCGGACTGGACGAGGCGCTCGGCGTGCTCGCGCAGGCGGAACACGGCGGGGCCGCGCTCGGTGCGGTAGGCGCGGATGCCCTCGAAGACGCTCGTGCCGTAGTGGAGCGCGTGGGTGAGGACCGAGACGGTGGCTTCCGCCTCGGGCACCAGGTCGCCGTCGAGCCAGATCAGGCCGGCGCTCTGCGTGCTGGTAGCCGCTGGCGTGGGTCTCTTCGGGATGGTCATCTGTCCTCCTGTTGTACTCCTGTACGTCGATTATCCCCCCTGGCCGGGCGCCCGGAGGGTCCCGGGGTGGCGGAGGAGGACTCGGGAGGCGGGCGGACGCGGCTGCGGGCGGCGCGGGGCCGGGGGGCTCGCCCGGGCGCGTGGCGGGACCCCTGTCCGGGCGCGGGCATCGCTTACACTTCTGCGCATGAAGGTCCTCGTCACCGGCGGCGCCGGTTACATCGGTTCCATCACCGTCGAGACGCTGCTGGCGCGGGGCCACGAGCCCATCGTCCTCGACGACCTCTCGACGGGCCACCGCGACGCGGTGCCCGAGGGCGTGCCGTTCGTGCACGGCAGCGTGGCCGACCCCGACATGGTGGGCTACGCGCTGCGCGACCTGGGCGCCGAGGCGGTGCTGCACTTCGCGGCCTTCTCGCTGGTGGGCGAGTCGATGAGCCAGCCGATGAAGTACTTCGGCAACAACGCCGCCGGCACGCTGGCGCTGCTCGACGGCCTCGTGCGCCACGGCGTCCAGCGCTTCGTGCTCTCGTCCACCGCCGCCGTCTACGGCACGCCCGCCAGCGTGCCCATCCCCGAGGACGCGCCGCTGCGCCCCGAGAGCGTCTACGGCGAGTCGAAGCTGATGATCGAGCGCGCCCTCGCCTGGCTGGCGCGCACCAGCGGCCTGGGCTCGGTGGCGCTGCGCTACTTCAACGCCGCCGGCGCCAGCGCGGCGCGCGGCGAGGACCACCGGCCCGAGTCGCACCTGATCCCGCTGGTGCTGCAGGTGGCGGCCGGCCGCCGCGAGAGCATCCAGGTGTTCGGCGACGACTACCCCACGCCCGACGGCACCGCCGTGCGCGACTACGTCCACGTGCTCGACCTGGCCGAGGCGCACGTGCTGGCGCTGGAGGCGCTCGTGCCGGGCGAGGCGCGCGCCTACAACCTGGGCAACGGCCGCGGCTACTCGGTGCGCGAGGTGATCGAGGTGTGCCGCCGGGTCACGGGGGAGGCCATCCCCGAGGTGGCGGCCCCGCGCCGCGCCGGCGACCCGCCCGTGCTGGTGGCCGACAGCGGCCGCGCGCGCGCCGAGCTGGGCTGGCGCCCGCGGCGCGAGGCGCTCGAGGAGATGGTGGCGAGCGCCTGGGCGTGGCACCGCGCCCACCCCGACGGCTACGGGGCGGCGGGCCGTTAAGCGGCCGGTTAACGTCCCCGCGCCGTCGCTCACCCACGTGGCTGTAGCGCTCCGGGATGATGTGATATGACACTGGGCGACGCCAGGGAGCCGGCCCCCGCGGGGCGTTACGCGCCGCCGCCGGAGCGGGCCTAGCGCGCTAGCCGGAAGACCCGCAGGCCGCCCGCCAGGGCGCCCGTGCTACCCTTACATGACTTGGAGACTGCCATGAAACGACTCGTGATCACCGCGCTGCTCGCGCTGGGCGCGGCGGCGTCGGCGCAGCAGGGCGCCGTCCTGAGCGGGATCGTCCAGAGCGAGGAGCCCCTCGCCGAGAACACCCGCGTGGCCATCCACGTCGTCGACAGCGACAACGTGTGGGGCCTCGAGGTGGTGTCGGTGGCGCCCGTGGGCGGCACCTTCCGCGTGACGCCCGGCCCGCTGCCCCCCGAGCAGCTGCGCCCGTTCCGCAGCGGCAGCGTCATCCTGCCCGGCCTGCAGAACGAGTACCGCGTGGCCCCCGACGACGTGAACGTCGCGGTGGCGCGCTTCAACATGTACGTCGACCAGAACGGCAACCAGGTGTTCGACCGCGTGGTCGACCGCTGGTACATCGGCGTGCCCAGCCTCGAGAACCCCATGGGCTTCTTCACGCTGCTGTACGTCGACAAGGCCGCCACCCTCACGGCCAGCGGCGTCGAGCTGCAGCTGCAGCCCGGCTGGAACGTCTTCACCGTGCGCTTCCCCGACGACGTGTCGAGCTACGCCGTGGTCGGCGGCGTCGAGGACATCGTCCTCGACGTCATCCTGCCCTGAACCTTCCCCCGAGGCGCGCCGCGGCGTGCGTCGTCCCAGGACGCGCGCGCGGCGCGCGAACGTGCTGAGGTAGGTGCCATGAACGTCAAGGAAGGCAAGCTCATCGCGCAGGACCTGCGCCTCGCCGTGGTGGTCAGCCGCTTCAACGAGCTCGTCACGCGCCGCCTGCTGGAGGGCGCGCTCGACGGGCTGCGCCGCGCCGGCGCCGACGAGGACGAGGTCACGGTGGCCTGGGTGCCGGGCGCCGTGGAGATCCCGGTGGTGGCCGCCAAGCTGGCGGCCTCCGGCGAGTACGACGCCGTGATCACCCTGGGCGCCGTGGTGCGCGGCGCCACCAGCCACTACGACTACGTGTGCAGCATGGTGGCCTCGGGCGTGGCGCGCGCCGCGGAAGCCAGCGGCGTGCCCGTGATCTTCGGGGTGCTCACCACCGACACCATGGAGCAGGCGCTCGACCGCGCCGGCGGCAAGGTGGGCAACAAGGGCACCGAGGCGGCCGTGGCGGCCGTGGAGATGGCCAACCTCATGAAGGAGCTCGACTGACGTCGGCCTTCTGACGCGTGACGAGGGGTGGCGGCGCGAGCCTCAGGCCCTCGTTCGAGGCTACGCGGTCATCCGAGAGCCTGAGGCTCGCCCCAAGCACCCCCACGTAGAGCCCGCGCGGTCTGCGTCCGTACCCACGTAGAGCCCGCCCGGCCGGCGCCCGTGCCCCTACAGCCATCGTTGCGCCTCGGCGTAGCGCAGCAGCAGCGCGCGCGCCTCCTCGGCGTCGCGCACGTCGCCCACGGCGCGCGCCTCCGCCACCAGCGCGAGCGCCTCGCCCACCCGCGGGCCCGGTTCCAGGCCCAGCAGCCCCATCACCTCGCGCCCGCTCAGCAGCGGTCGCGGCGGGGCCGGCTCCTCGAGCAGCGCGATCACCTGGCCCAGCGCCAGGCGGTAGGCGCGCCGCTGCGCCTCGCTCGCCAGCGGCCCGCGCGCCGCCTCGCGGTCGGCGATCATCAGCTTCAGCAGGTCGGGCAGCAGCTCGCGCCGCCGGTGCACGAAGCGCCGCGCGGCGCGCTCGCCGCGTGGCAGCGGCAGCATGTGGTAGCGCACGAGCTTCGTGGCGCGCTCGACCACCTCGTTCGGCAGGCGCAGGCGGCGCAGCCGCTCGCGGGTCAGCTCGGCGCCGACGCGGTCGTGGCCGTGGAAGGTCACCTGCCCCGCGGGGCCGCGCTCGGCGGTGGCGGGCTTGCCGACGTCGTGCAGCAGCGTGGCCCAGCGCAGCGCCGCGTCCGCGTCGGGGAAGCCGTGCAGCAGCTGGTCGAGGGCCTCGAGCGAGTGGTCCAGCACGTCGAGGTGGTGGAAGCCGCGCCCCTGGTCGACGCCGCGTGCCGCCTCGAGCTCGGGCAGGTAGACGCGCGTGAGGCGCAGCTCGGCCAGCAGCTGGAAGGCGTGGGCCGCGCGCGGGGCGGCCAGCATCGCGCTCAGCTCGGCGCCGACCCGCTCGGCGGCCGGCAGCGGCCGCGCGCCCGCGGCCTGCGCCGCGCCCAGCTCGACCACCGCCGCGCGCGTGGCGGCCTCGAGCGCGAACCCCAGCGTCCCGGCGAAGCGCGCCGCCCGCAGCGGCCGTACGGCGTCGGCCTCGAGCGCCGCGCGCGAGGTCATGCGCACCCGCCCAGCGCGCAGGTCCGCCAGCCCGCCCAGCGGGTCGACCAGCCGCCCCGCGGCGTCCAGCGCCATGGCGTTGAGGGTCAGGTCGCGCAGCGCCAGGTCGGCCTCGAAGCTCCCCGCCCCCGGGCGCGGCGGCGCGAGGTCGTGCACGGCGCCGCCCGGCAGCGCCACGCGCCAGTGGCCCCGCTCGGCGTCGAGCTCGAAGGGCGAGCCGCCCGTCAGCGCCGCCAGCTCCAGGGCGGCCGCGCGCGGGTCCGCCACCAGCCAGTCGAGGTCGGCGGGCGCCGCGCCCAGCAGGGCGTCGCGCACCGCGCCGCCCACCAGCCAGGCGCCCGCGGGCCACGGCTTAAACTGACGCGTGTCGAGCCCAGACCCAGACATGTCCGGCCCCAGCCTACGCCCCCTGGTGGTGGGGCTGACCGGCAGCATCGGCGCCGGCAAGTCGAGCGTGGCGCGCCTGCTGCAGGCGCACGGCGCGCTGGTGATCGACGCCGACGCCCTGGCGCGCCAGGCCACCGACGACCCGGAGGTGCTGGCGAGCATCGCGCGCGAGCTGGGCCCCGGGCTGGTGGTGTACGGCCGCCTCGACCGCCAGGCCACCGCCCGGCGGGTGTTCGACGACCCCGCGGCGCGCGCGGCGCTCAACGGCATCGTCCACCCGTGGGTCGGACGGCGGCGCCTGGAGCTGCAGGCCGCGGCGGCGCGGACGCCCGACCCGCCCCCGGTGATCGTGCACGACGTGCCCCTGCTCTTCGAGACGGGCCTGGACGCCGCCATGGACGCCACCGTGGTGGTGACGGCGCCGCTCGAGACGCGCGTGGCGCGCGTGGTGGCGCGCTCGGGCCTGCCGCCCGAGGAGGTGCGGGCGCGCGACGCTGCCCAGCTGCCCCAGGCCGAGAAGGCGCGCCGCGCCGACTTCGTGGTCGACAACGCGGGCGACGAGGCGGCGCTGGAACGGGAGGTGGCGCGGCTGTGGCCAGCGTTGCTGGCCCGCCGCGCCACCTCGGACGCTCTGGGTTAGGCCCCCGAAGGGGGCCGCGGGGCGCCGCTTACCAGGCGACGCGCGAGAGCGAGTAGCCGCGCAGGACGCCGCCGTCGCTCACGCCGTAGCTGTAGGCGCCGCCCATGCGGTCGGCGACGAAGCTCAGGAACTCCTGCAGCGCTCCGCCGGCGCGCTCCACGGCCTCGAAGTCGAAGTCGGAGCCGGCCAGGCCCGCGAACAGCCCGAACTCGGCGCCGAGCTGCTCGGCCAGGGCGCGGTAGGAGGCGCCGCCGTCGACGAACGACACGTTGCCGGCGCCCAGGGGCACCTCGGCCGCGAGCTCGGCCAGCCCGGCCGGCAGGCCGCCGCCCGCCGCCTGCGCCTGGAGCGCCGCGTCCATCGAGTCGCTGCTGGTGGCGATCAGCACGTAGCCGCCCGTGATGGCGACCTCGAGGGTCACGCCCTCGGCGAGCGCATAGCTGTCGACGCTCACGCCGCCCACGTCGCGCGTCTGCGGCGCCGCGGGCATGCCGCCGCCCTCGCCGTACGGGTCGGCGAAGCTGCTGGCCATGAAGCCGGCCATCTGGATCAGCATCTGCAGGCCCTGCGCGGCGGCGGCGGGGTCGGTGGTCTCGATGAGGTAGACCGCGTCGCCCAGGAGGTTCTCGGGCATCACGCCGATCTGGGTGGCGGGCGCGAAGGCGGGGGTGATGGTGGCGAAGGTGTCGCCCATCCAGTCGAACAGCAGCTGGTTCAGGTCGAGGCCGAGGTTGTCGGCCACGAAGGCGTTGAGGCCCCCGATGCCGAGCTCGGGCAGGTCGGCGCTGAGCTCGTCGAGGTAGTCCCACCAGGCGCCCAGGTCCGTGCTGCCGGCCTGGTAGCCCACGGCGCCGGGGCCGACGAAGGCCAGCGGCTCCGACGACACCGGCGTGCGGTTGGAGAGGAGCGCGTGGAGGCTCGGGTCGAGCGAGGCGTCGCCGAGCACCTGCAGCGACAGCGACTCGACGCCCTGGTCGGTGACGCGGGTGACGGCGCCGTAGCTGCCGACCGTCTCGAGCGCGCGCGCCAGGCGGTCGACGCTGGCGTCGAAGCCCATGCCCTCGGCGAACGGCCGCGCCAGGCCGACGATGGTCGGCAGGTCGAAGTAGGCCACCACGTTGCCCGGCATGATGGGCGCCACGGCGGCGGCGAAGCCGGCGCTGTCGCGGAAGCTGGGCTCGGCGGCGCCCTGGTAGCGGCGCAGCACGCCGCGCAGCGCGTCGGGGTTGCTGGAGGCGGTCACGAGCGTGCCCTCGATGGCGAAGGCGATGGGGGTGTCGAACTCGTCGGTGGCGCCCACGCGGAACTCGATCGAGCCCTCGGTGAGGACCTGGAAGTCGGCGGGGTCCGACTCCTCCTCGATGGCCTGCGCGAGGGCCGCGGCGGCCTCCTCGCTCACGCGCGCCACGACCGTCACGGTCGGCAGCGGGTTGGAGCGCGAGGCCGAGACGGCGAACCAGAACTCGTCGCCGAAGAAGTCGTAGAAGCCCAGGCCGGCGAACGCTTCGGGGATGGCGTCGTCGAGCTCGTCGAGCTCACCGGCGACCTCCTCCTCGGCCAGGGCCTCGTTCAGCAGGGCGCCGAGGTCGAGGCGCACCCACTCGTCGACGATCGGCTGGAACTTGGCCTCGTGCTGCTGCAGGCCGCTCAGGCCGATGGCCACGAAGGTGTCCTGGGGCAGCAGCCGCTCGAGGCCCTGCGCCGAGGCCGTGGCGGCGAGCGCGAGGGCCACCAGGGCGAGCGCCAGGCCGCGCACGGCGCGCCGTAGCGGCGAGCCGATGGGGTTGGTTAGGTACGACGGACGTGACATAGGACCTCCATGCTGCAAGCGGCCTGCATTGTAGCCGCACGGTCGGGGGGCGTGGGTGGATTCGTCGCGTCAGGCGAGACGGGCGCGTTCCGCCTCCGCGAGGCGCTCGAGCACCCGGCGCGCCGTCGCCACCACGTTCTCGGCGGTGAAGCCGAACTCGCGCATGGCGACGTCGCCAGGGGCCGAGGCGCCGAAGTGGTCGATGCCCACGATCTCGCCGGCGTCGCCGACGTAGCGCTCCCAGCCCAGCGTGGCGGCGGCCTCCACGGCCACCCGCGCCCGCACCCCGCGCGGCAGCACCGCCTCCCTGTACTCGCGCGGCTGCGCCTCGAACAGCTCGAAGCTCGGCATGCTGACCACGCGCGTGCGGACGCCCTCGGCCTCCAGCACGTCGCGCGCCGCCAGGCAGTGCTGCACCTCGGAGCCGGTGCCGATGAGGATCAGGTCGGGCTTCGCCGGCGCGGCGGGCGCCTCGGTCCAGGCGCCGGCGCCGCCCTGCGCCAGCCCGCCGGCGGCGCCGGCCTCGGCCAGCACGTAGCCGCCGCGCCGCACGGCGCCCTTGGGCACCGCCAGGTTGGGCACGTTCTGGCGCGTGAGCGCCAGCGCCGTGGGGGTGCTCTCGTGCTCCACCGCCAGGGCCCACGCCTGCGCCGTCTCGTTGGCGTCGGCGGGGCGGATCACGTGCAGGTTGGGGGTGGCGCGCAGCGCCATCAGGTGCCCGATGGGCTGGTGGGTGGGGCCGTCGCCGCCCAGCCCGATGCTGTCGTGGGTGAAGACGTAGATCACGCCCTGGCCCATCAGCGCCGACAGGCGCAGCGCCGGCTTCAGGTAGTCGGAGAAGACGAGGAAGGTGGCCACGAAGGCGCGCGTGCCGCCGTGCAGCGTGAGGCCGTTGGCGATGGCGGCCATGGCGTGCTCGCGCACCCCGAAGTGGACGATGCGGCCCGAGTAGTCCCAGCGCTGCATGGCGGTCTCGCCCTCGATGTCGGTGTAGTTCGAGCCCGCCAGGTCGGCGGAGCCGCCCACCAGCTCGGGCAGCCTCTTGGCCAGCGCGTTCATGGCGTGCTGCGACGCCTTGCGGGTGGCGAGCGACTCGCCGACCGGGAAGGTGGGCAGCTCGGCGTCGAAGCCCGCCGGCAGCTCGCGCGCGGTGGTGCGCTCGAACTCGGCGGCCAGCTCGGGGTGCTCGGCGCGGTAGCGCTCGAACAGCTCGCGCCACGCCGCCTCGGCCCGCTCGCCGCGCGGCACCGCCTGGCGGTAGTGCGCCAGCACGTCGTCGGGCACGGTGAACGCCGGCCAGTCGATGCCGAGGTGCTCCTTGGTGAGCTCGGCCTCCTTGGCGCCCAGCGGCGAGCCGTGCACCTTGGAGGTGCCGGCCAGGTTGGGCGCGCCGTAGCCGATCACGGTGCGCACCGCGATGAGGCTGGGCCTGCCGGTCTCGGCCTTGGCGGCGTCGATGGCGGCCGCGAGCGCCGCCACGTCGTTGCCGTCCTCCACGCGCTGGGTGTGCCAGCCGTAGGCCTGGTAGCGCTGGACGACGTCCTCGGTGAAGGTGATGTCGGTGGAGCCGTCGATGGAGATCTCGTTGTCATCGTACAGGACGATCAGCTTGCCGAGCCCCAGGTGGCCCGCCAGCGACGACGCCTCGGACGCCACCCCCTCCATCAGGTCGCCGTCGGAGGCGATGACGTAGGTGTGGTGGTCGACGATGTCGAAGCCGGGCCGGTTGTAGCGCGCCGCCAGGTGCGCCTCGGCCAGCGCCATGCCGACGGCGGTGGAGATGCCCTGGCCCAGCGGGCCGGTGGTGGTCTCGACGCCGTCGGTGTGGCCGTACTCGGGGTGGCCGGGCGTCTTGGAGCCCCACTGGCGGTAGGCGCGCAGCTCGTCCATCGAGAGGTCGAAGCCGGTCAGGTGCAGCAGCGCGTACTGCAGCATCGAGCCGTGGCCCGCGGACTGGACGTAGCGGTCGCGGTTCGGCCACTTGGCGTTCCTGGGGTTGTAGCGCATCGCCTGCGTGAAGAGCGTGTAGCCCATGGCGGCGGTACCCAGCGGCATGCCGGGGTGACCGTCGCCGGACGCCTCGACCGCGTCCACCACGAGCGCCCTGATGGCGTTGACGGCGCGCGTCTGTAGCGCCGGGTCTACCTGGTTGGTGTCGGACATCGCGTTTCCTCCTGAAGCCGCTCGGCCGCGTCCGCACGACGTGAAAGCGGCCCTGTCAACGATAGCAGGGCCGCATGGCTGGCTCGGGCGCCGGCGCGTCGGGGCGGGGAACGCTCCCGCCCGACGCGCGTGGGAGCGGCGCTCAACGCACCTCGATGGGCTGGCTCGCCACGGTCGAGTACGACCTCCCGGTCAGGTAGCGCACCTCGTAGCGCCCCGGCTCCTCGGGGGCCGTCAGCTCGAGCGGGCTGCCGTCGGCGACGTAGGCGTAGTCGCCCCAGTCGCCCTCGGGGGCGCCCGCGGGCACGATGGTCACGAAGTCAGCCCAGTAGCCGGTGCTCTCCCAGAAGACCGGGAAGCGCTGACCGGCGACCACCGTCTCGGGCGCCTGCAGGCTCGCGGTGAGGGGGTAGAGGCTGATCGGGACGCTGGCTAGGACGATGTACTCCTCCTCCGTGACGTAGCGCACCTCGTACTCGCCCGGCTCCTCGGGCGTCAGGAGCTCGAAGGTGCCGGCGTCGTGGACGTACGCGTAGTCGGTCCACTCGGTGGCCGGAGCGCCCGCCCGCACGATGGTGACGTAGTGGGTGGGGTCGCCGGACGGCTCCACCACCTCGACGGCCACGACCGAGCCCGCCGACGCCTCGGCGGGCGCGCGGATGGCGCCGCTGGCGGGCGCGAGGGTGAGGGGCAGCGTGGCCAGGGTGACGTCGCTGAAGCCGTCGTTGTAGCGGATCTCGTACTCGCCGTCGGTCTGCGGGGTGCGGAGGGCGAGCGGGTTCCCGCGCTCGGTGTACTCGTAGGCGCCCCACGCGCCCTCGGGCGTGCCCACCGGCACGATCGTGACGTAGTCGGCGGCGTTGTCGGGGCCGTGCCACACGACCTCGATGACCTGGCCGGCGGTGGTCTCGGCCGGCGCCTCGAGCGTAACCGTCACCGGCTGCGTCTCGATGCTCGTCACGCCGAGCATGTGGGTGGTGCCGCCGGGCTGGTCGACGAGGAAGCGCAGCTCGTACTCGGCCGCCTCGGCGGGCAGGCGCATGGCCAGCTCGCCCGCGGGGCCCTCGGCCCACTCGTACTGCAGCAGGGCGTCGAGGCCGGCCGGCACGAGGGCGATGTAGCCGCCGCCGCTGGGAGCGCCCTCCCAGGCGATGGTGAGCGTTGCGCCGGCGTTAGGGGTGACGGTCTCGGGGGTGAGGGTGACGTCGAGGCGCGGCGCCAGCTCGAAGGCGAACTCGTTGGGCCCCTCGGGCGTGACGGCCAGGCCAGAGACCACCAGGGGCTCGGCGCTGAGGGCGTCGGCCACGCGCGCCACGTAGCCGCCGGCCGGCAGCTCGGTGCGGAAGACGCCGCCCGCCTCGGCCGCGAACCACGCGGCGTCGGCCTCCGCGCCCAGGGCGGGCTGGAAGGCCACGCTGGCGCCGTCCTCGGCGGGCTCGCCGTCGCGCGTGAGGGTGACCCGCACGGGGTAGGTGGCCGGCGCCACGGGCGCGGCGGCCGCCTCCACGGCGCGGTTCAGCGCCGCCAGCAGCTCGGCGGCGCTGGTGGCGTTCTCGAAGGCGCCCAGCCCGTCGAAGCTGGCGCGCGCGAGCTCGTCGAGGTCGAAGCCGATGATGCGCAGGTCGATGCCGGCGTCCTTCAGGGCCTGGGCGGCGGCGCGCACGTCGCCCCCGCAGCCCTCCTCGCCGTCGGTGATGAGCACCACGATGCGCTCGCCGGTGCGCCCGTCGAGGTCCTCGAGGGCTCGCTCGAGCGAGTAGGCGATGGGCGTGGCGCCGCGCGCCTGGGTGTTCCTGACGGTGGTGAGGAGCAGCTGGCGGTCGACGCCCTCGATGGGCACGTAGAGGCGGCTGTCCTCGCAGGAGCCGGCGGCGGTGGCCTGGAGCTCCGAGCCGTAGGCGCGGTAGCCGACGTTGAGGTCGGCGTCGGCGGGCAGCGCGGCCACCAGCTCGGCGAGCACCTCCTTGGCGGCGACGATGCGGTAGCGGCCGTCGGCGAGCTTGTTGAACATCGAGCCGGAGGCGTCGAGGATCAGCTCGACGTGGCTGGGGCCGGCGGCCGGCGCGCCCTGGGCCAGGGCCGCCGCCGGGGCGGTCAGCAGCAGGACCAGAAGCGGGGCCAGCAGCGGCGCGAGCACGAGGGACCTGACGGAACGGAGCATGCGTTACCTCGCTTGGCGCGGGCGCGGGGGGCGCTCGGCGTGTGTTGGGGTCAGCGTGTACGAATCTATCCGGTCGGGCGCGCTAAGGAAGTGGGACTTCTGACCGGCTCACGGCTCGCTGGGCTCGGGCGCCTTGCGCTGGCGGCGACGCTCGATGTCCTGGCGCACGCGCTCGCCCGTCTGCCAGTGGCGCTTCTCCATCTCGGTCTCGACGCGCAGCTGGGGCACCTCGGCGGGGCGGCCGTCGGCGCCTATGGCCACGAAGTTCAGGTGGCCGATGGTGCATAGGCGGCGCTCGCCGGTGAGCGGGTTCTCGCCGTGCACCTCGCAGCGCACGATCATGCTGGTGCGGCCGGTCCAGGCCACGCGGCTCTTCAGCTCGACGATCTCGCCGACGTGGATGGGGTTGCGGAAGTCGATGGGCTCGGTGGAGGCGGTGACCACGACCTTGCGGCAGAAGCGCTGCGCGGCGATCGCGGCGCCCACGTCCATCAGCGCCAGCACCTCGCCCCCGAAGAGGGTGCCCAGGGGGTTGGCCATGTTGGGGAAGGCGGTGCGGACGCTGACCACCCAGTCGGAGGCTACCGTTTCGCGCGTGGAGGGCGGCATCAGGCCAGTATAGGTCGCGGCCCCGGGCCGCTCGCGGTCGCGCCGTCGCGCCATGAAGAAACCCGCCCCAGTGAACTTCTGGGGCGGGTCGGTGCCAACCTGGTTCTGAGGGGAACCTTCGCGGTTCGCTCTCTCAGGAGGCGGTCCTTCGGTTACCCTCGGCGGGCACCTCCACTGGTCATCTCTGAACTGCTACTGATAAGACCACCTCCTTTCCGTGGTAGGTGCATGTTAGCGGATGCGGTGGCGCGCGACGTGAGGCAGTTGACACTCTTCGGTGAAGGCGGCGTGGAGCGAGCGCTCATCGACGGCAGGTGACGGAGGGCGGGGGAGGAGAGGGTTCTTTCGGCCGCTCAGGTCGTTGTTCAAGGATAGCCACGTAGCCTTGAACGAGGATCCGAGGCTCGTGGGGAAGCGCGAGCGATGCTCGTCAGGATCGGCCCGGGCCCAGGCAGGGTCCGAGCGGAGGGCCTGCGGGCGCCGGAAGCGGCAGCCGCGCGGTCCCGCCGCGCATCGGGGTGCCCGACGCGACCTTGTAGCGGGTACAACTTCGCGCCGTCCGCACCCGCGCGGGCCGGATAGACTAGGCTCACACCGGCTAAAGCGCCCCGCCGCCGGCGGGAGGTCGACCCCACGCAGGGCGCCCAGCAGGAGGACACGCCGCATGCTCAGCATCCCCGAGAAGGTCCTGTTCTTGCTCTTCGCGGCCGCGATGACGTACTACGCCTACCTGGGCTTCGCCAAGGTGTGGCGCGCGGTGGCGCGGGGGGAGCGCGGCACCACCGTCCCGCGGCTCAACGGCCTGGCGCGGCGCCTCACCGACGGCGTGCTGCGCACCATGAGCCAGCGCACCGTGTTCCGCGCGCGGCCCGTGGCCAGCTTCTTCCACTCGTTCATCTTCTACGGCTTCGTGCTCTACCTGGCGGTCAACGTCGTCGACGCCATGGTGGGGCTGCTGCCGCGCGCCTGGCTGCAGGCGCTCGACTTCGGCGTGGTGGGCAGCGTCTACCGCCTGGTGGCCGACGTGCTGACGGTGCTGATCCTCGTGGGCGTCGTCTACTTCCTCGTGCGGCGCTTCCTGGTGAAGCCCAGGACCATGGAGTGGGGGCCGCGCACGCACATGCACGAGCAGGTGCGCGAGGGCTCCGTCAAGCGCGATAGCCTCGTGGTGGGCGGCTTCATCCTGCTGCACGTGGGCTCGCGCCTGCTGGCCGAGAGCTTCCTGCTGGCCGGCACCGGCCACACCGACGCCTGGCAGCCGTTCTCGAGCGCCATCGCCAGCGCCATCGGCTTCGGCGACGGGCGCATGCTCGGCTGGCACGTGTTCTGGTGGCTGGCGCTGGGGCTGATCCTCGCCTTCCTGCCGTACTTCCCGCGCTCGAAGCACCTGCACCTGTTCGCGGCGCCGGTCAACTTCGCGCTCGAGCGCCGCACCCCCGAGCTGGCGCCCGTGCCCACCGGCGTGCTCGAGCCCGTCGACCTCGAGGACGAGGACGCCGAGCAGTTCGGCGCCGCCAGGCTCGAGCACCTGCGCTTCCCGCAGATCCTCGACGCCTACGCCTGCATCCAGTGCAACCGCTGCGCCAACGTCTGCCCGGCGCACCAGACGGGCAAGGCGCTGAGCCCCGCGGCGCTCGAGGTCAACAAGCGCTACGAGCTCAACACGATCGTCGACTCGTTCGCGGCCGGCGAGGAGAGCCCGCGGCCGCTCGTCGAGTTCGCGCTGCCGCCCGAGGCGGTGTGGGCGTGCACCACCTGCGGGGCGTGCATGGAGGTCTGCCCGGTGGGCTGCGAGCAGATGATCGACATCGTCGACATGCGCCGCGACCTGGTGATGATGCAGGGCGAGTTCCCCGCCGAGCTGCAGACGGCGTTCCGCGGCATGGAGCGCACCGGCAACCCGTGGGGGCTGGCGGCCGAGAAGCGCCTGGAGTGGGCCGAGGGCCTCGAGGTGCCCACCGTGGAGGAGAACCCCGGCTTCGAGGTGCTGTTCTTCGTGGGCTGCGCCGGCGCCTACGACCCGGCGGCGCAGAAGACCACGCGCGCCATGGCGCGCATCCTCGACCACGCCAAGGTCGACTATGCCGTGCTCGGCAAGGGCGAGCGGTGCACCGGCGACCCCGCGCGCCGCGCCGGCAACGAGTACCTCTACTACCAGCTGGCCACCGAGAACGTCGAGACGCTCAACGCCGTGCTGCTGGAGGAGAAGCTCGACGCCACCAAGCGCAAGGTGGTGCTCACCACCTGCCCGCACTGCTTCAACGCGCTGGCCAACGACTACCCGCAGCTGGGCGGCGACTACACCGTCATGCACCACACCCAGCTGATCGAGCAGCTGATCGGCGAGGGGCGGCTGCCGCCCTTCGACCTCGACAAGACCGTCACCTACCACGACCCCTGCTACCTGGGGCGCCACAACGGCGTCTACGACGCCCCGCGCAACGCGCTCACCAGCGGCTCCGCCACGCTCGTGGAGATGCCGCGCAACCGCAACGACTCCTTCTGCTGCGGCGCCGGCGGCGCGCAGTTCTGGAAGGAGGAGGAGCCGGGCGACATGCGCGTGTCGGAGAACCGCTACCAGGAGGCGGTGGCCACCGGCGCCGAGGTGATCGCCACCGGCTGCCCGTTCTGCAAGGTGATGCTCGCCTCCTCCGACAGCGCCGAGCAGGAGGGCGCGCCCGAGGTGCTCGACGTGGCGCAGCTGGTGGCCATGAAGCTCGACGGCATCCAGGCGCTCATCGACCACCACCAGGCCACGAGCACCGGGGCGGGCGCCGCGCTGGACTGAGCGTCGCGGCGACGCGGACGCGTGAAGCCGAGTGGTATCTTCATCAGTCCGGCCGGGGCCCGCCTGCGTATCCTGAGCCGACGGGAAGCGCCGCTGTGCGCGGCGCGACCCCCTCGCTGGACGACCTTCGAAGGAGGCCGCAGCCGCCCGTGCAGAGCGCACGCTCGATGACAGCAGACAACCGCTTATCGGCGTCCGCCGATCTAGGCGTGCTGTTGCTCGGCGAGGTCTTCGACCGCGTCGCCGACGCGCTGCTGGTCCTCAGCCCCACCGACCACGTCATCGCCGCCAACCGCGCCGCCGAGCAGCTGCTCGGCGTGCGGGCCGGCGGGCTCATCGGTCAGGAGCTCAGCCGGCTGTTCCCGGTGGGCTCGCCGCTGCTGGCGCTGCTCACGGCGCCCGACCGCAACGGGCCGCTCGAGCTCGAGGTCGACCTGGCGCGCCCCGGCGGCGGCTACGTAACCACCGCCGTGAGCGCCTTCCGGCTGCAGGACCGCCGCACCGTGCTGCTGTGCCGCGCGGCCAACGCCGGCGCCGAGCCCGCCCAGCTGCCGCCCACGCGCGACGAGCGCCGCGCCGCCGCCATCCTCGAGAGCTCGCGCGACGTGTTCGTGGTGGTCGACGACCACGGCTGCCTCTCCTACGTGTCGCCCAGCGCCTCCGCCTGGGGCCTCGACCGCGCCGACGTCACCGAGGGCGACCTATGGCGCGCCATGCACCCGCGCGACCGCGACGCGGCCATGTCGGCGCTGGCCCCGCTGCGGGGGCGCGGCAACCGCCCGGCGGCGCCGTCGCGCAGCGTGACCCTCACCAGCCGCTTCCGCTACGGCGGCGCCTGGCGCTGGTTCGAGCTGACGGCCACCGACATGTCCGACGACGCCGACGTGCGCGGCCTGCTGGTGCAGGCCCGCGAGGTCAGCGAGCGCATGCGCAGCACCCGCGAGCTGCGCGCCAACGAGGCGTACTTCCGCACCCTGTTCGAGCGCAGCCAGGAGGGCGTGATGCTGATCGGGCGCAACCGCCGGCTGGTGCGCCTGGGCGGCGCGGCGGCGCGGCTGCTGGGGCTGCGGGAGGGCGCGGCGGGCCCCGGCGACGGCCTCGGGCAGCTGCACCCCAACGACCGCGACGCGCTCGAGGAGGCCCTCGACCTGATCGAGGCGCGCGCCGGCGCCACCGAGGCGATCCGCTTCCGCCACCAGGCGCCCGATGGCAACTACGTGTGGCTGGAGGGCACCCTCACCAACCTGCTGCACGACCCCAACGTGCGCGCCTTCCTGCTGAACTTCCGCGAGGGGGGCGAGCGCGTCGAGGCGCTCGGCAAGATCCGCAACCTCAACGACGAGCTCAGGCGCCGGGTGGCGCACCTGCAGTCGCTGCGGCGCATCGACATGGCCATCAACAACTCCGTCGACATGCGCCTGGTCATCGACATCTTCATGGTGCAGCTCATCCAGGACCTCGACGTCGACGCCGTGGCGGTGCTGCTGTACGAGCCGGTGCTGCACGTGCTGAGGCCCATGATGGGGCGCGGCTTCGACGTAGAGCTGCGCCAGCGCGCGGTGCAGCGCCTGGGCGAGGGGCCGGCGGGGCGCGCGGCCATCGAGCAGCGCTCGGTGTTCATCCCCGACCTCAACGCCGAGGACGGCTGGGGCGTGGCGGTGGAGCCCGAGCACCAGACCGAGTACGTCAGCTACATGGCGGTGCCGATGGTGGCGAAAGGCCAGCTGCAGGGCGTCATCGAGCTCTACTCGCGCGAGGCGCTGGAGGCCACCGACGAGTGGCTGGAGTTCCTCGAGACGTACGCCGACCAGGGCGCCATCGCCATCGAGAACTCGCAGCTGCTGCGCTCGCTGGAGCGCAGCAACGTCGAGCTGCAGCGCGCCTACGACCGCACCATCGAGGGCTGGGCGAACGCCCTCGACCTGAAGGACGAGGAGACCGCCGGCCACAGCAAGCGCGTGACGGAGATGACCGTGCGCCTGGCGCGCCACCTGGGCGTGCCGCCCGACGAGGTGGTGCACATCCAGCGGGGCGCGCTGCTGCACGACATCGGCAAGATGGGCATCCCCGACCACATCCTGCTGAAGAAGGGGCCGCTGACGCCGGAGGAGTTCGAGGTGATGAAGCAGCACCCGGTGTACGCCTACGAGCTGCTGTCGCCGATCGAGTTCCTGCGCCCGGCGCTGCACATCCCCCACGCGCACCACGAGAGGTGGGACGGCACGGGCTACCCGCGCGGCCTCAAGGGCGAGCAGATCCCGCTGGCGGCGCGCATCTTCGCGGTGGTGGACGTGTACGACGCGCTCACCTCGGAGCGCCCCTACCGCGAGGCGTGGACGCCCGAGCGCGCCAAGGAGTACATCCGCGAGGCGAGCGGCAGCCACTTCGACCCCGAGGTGGTGGCAGCGTTCTTCGAGCTCATCGAGGGGCGGCCGCGCGGCTCCGGCTGACCCGCGACCGTCGCTTCGCACGCCGCCGGGCCGACCTTGGGTCGCCGGGGGCCCACGTTATGCTGCGGCCGTGAGCCGCACCCTTCGTCTCGTCCTGTACTCGACCCTGCTCGCCCTGGCCGCCGTGGGCGTGGTGGTGGGCGCGCTGTTCCTGCTGCGCCCGGCCCGCGCGCTGGCCGGCACCGCGCTGAACCAGCCCGTGGAGGTGGCGGGCCTCCAGCTGGTGGACCACACGGGCGCCACCGTCGACCTGGCCGCCGACTTCCGCGGCGACGTCACCCTGGTGTTCTTCGGTTACACCCGCTGCCCCGACGTGTGCCCCCTCACGATGGCGCGGCTGGCGCGCGCCTACCAGCAGCTCGACCGCCCCGACGGCCTGCGCGTGGTGATGGTGACGGTGGACCCGGGCCACGACACGCCCGAGGTGCTGGGCGACTACGTGCGCCGCTTCGACCCCGACTTCGTGGGCCTGACCGGCTCGAACAGCCAGGTGGCGGAGGCGGCGCGCACGTTCTTCGTGGGCTTCGCCGGCAACGCCCCGGCGGTGTCGCACACCGACACGGTGGCGGTCCTGGACCGCGAGGGGCGCATGCGCTACCTCTACGGCCAGGAGGCGGTGCTGAAGATCGAGGAGGACCTGCCGGGGCTGCTGCGCACGCTCTGAGGGCCTGAGGACACGCACCGGCGGGCCGCGCCCGAGGCAGGACGATGTTCCCTGTCGGGCGCGGCCCTTCAGCGTTTACCTTGGTCTCGGAGGTGGCAGCATGAGGCTCAAGGACAAGGTAGCCATCGTCACGGGAGCGGGCTCGGGCATGGGCAAGGCCACCGCGCGGCTGTTCGCGCGCGAGGGCGCGCTGGTGGTCGGCAGCGACATCGACGCCGGGCGTCTCGAGGCCGTGACGGCCGAGGTGACCGCCGCGGGCGGCCGCATGATCGGGGTGGCCGGGGACGTGTCGCAGCGCCAGGATGCCGAGGCGCTGGTGCAGCGCGCCATCGACGAGTTCGGGCGCCTCGACGTGCTGGTGAACAACGCCGGCATCATGGACCTCATGGAGGGCGTCGCCAGCTTCGACGACGACACCTACGCGCGCGTGATGGGCGTGAACGTCTACGGGCCGTTCGTGACGTCGCGCGCGGCCGTGCGCCACATGAAGGAGCGCGGCGGCGGGGGCGTGATCGTGAACGTCGCCTCGGTGGCCGGGGTGACCGGGGCCGCGGCGGGCGCCGTGTACACCGCCTCCAAGCACGCCCTGGTGGGCCTGTCCCGCAACACCGCCTACACCTACGCGCCGTTCGGCATCCGCTGCAACGTGCTGATCGTGGGCGGCGTCGAGACCGCCATCATGGCGGGCGCCGACCCCACCAAGTTCGACCAGGAGGCGCTCGCGCAGTACGGCAAGTGGCACGCGGTGAACCCGCGCACGCTGCAGCCAGAGGAGGTGGCGGCGCTGTCGCTGTTCCTGGCCTCCGACGAGGCGAGCGGCATCAACGGCGCCGAGGTGGCGGTGGACGGCGGCTGGACGGCGGCCGGCTAGCCCCCACGGGCGGTCGGCCGGCTCAGCGGCTGGCGAGCACCGCCTCGCTGGCGTAGGCGCTCAGTTCCGAGGGCACGAAGCGGTAGCTGCCGCGCGTGCCCTCGATCAGTCCCGCGCGCCTGAGCTGCTGCACGATGCTGGTGGTGGTCTCGCGCGCCGCGCCCACCATGGCCGCGAGCGTCTCGTGCGTGACGGGCAGGGTGAGCCGCACGGCGCCGTCGTCCATGCGCTGCCCGAAGCGCTCGCCGAGGCGCAGCAGCGCGTTGGCCACGCGGGCGGGCACGGGGTGGGCGGAGTCCTCGAGCGCCCGCGTGAGGCGCACGATCTGCTCGCCCACGGCGGCGTCGAGCAGGGCGGCGAGCTCGCGCGGGCGCGCGCCGCCGGCCGCCTGGTCGGCGACGGGCAGCAGCCGCACGCTGACCTCGCCGCTGAGGGCGACGGCGCCGTCCTGGTACGCCGGCAGGCTGGGGGTGAGGGCGCCGATCACGTCCCCGGGGCCGGCCAGCGCCACCACGCGGTCGCGGTCGTGGAGCGCGTCGAGCGTGAGGGCCACCAGGCCCGCCTCGAGGATGAACGCCTGCGTGGCGCTCTCGCCCTGGCGGTAGAGGTGCTCGTTCTTGGCGAAGGCGCGCCGCGGCAACGACAGCGCCGCTTCTGGGATGACGGAAGCCGTGACGCCCTGCGGCGCCACGCCCGCTTGGGGGGCGAGCGGCGCGGCGCCTCGCAGTGCGGTACGCGGGTCTGCGGCGGCCGCGCCCCCTTGGGGGTCGGAGGAGGCGCGGGGGTCGACGTTCACGGCTGCCGTCATGGGCAACATTCTAGGGCACCGGTTCGGGCACCTCGCGTGAGGGGCGTCGCAAGCCCAGAGGTCCTAGGCCGGAGCCAAGGCGCCCCGCTCGAACGCCAGCACGCCCCCTACCATGGTGACCCGCGGCCACCCGCGCAGGCGCTCGCCCTCCCAGGGCGTCCACTTGGCCTTGCTCCTGAAGCTCCGGCCCTCCACCGGCAGCTCGGCCTCGAGGTCGAGGAGCGTCAGGTCGGCGGGCGCGCCCGGCACCAGCCGCGGCGGCTCCCAGCCCATCACGCGCGCGGGGCCGTCCTGAAGGAGGTGCAGCAACGTGGGCAGTCCCAGCTCCCCCGTGAGCACCAGCTCGGTGTAGAGCAGCGGGAACGTCACCTCGAGGTTGGCGATGCCGAACGGCGCGCTCAGCAGGTCGCGCTCCTTCTCGGCGCGGGTGTGCGGCGCGTGGTCGGTGCCGATGTTGTCGACCACCCCGCGGCGCACGGCGTCGCGCAGGTAGGCCACGTCGTCGGCGGTGCGCAGGGGCGGCGCCACCTTGTAGAGCGGGTCGAAGCTCGCGAGCGCCTCGTCGGTGAGCGTCAGGTGGTGCGGCGTCACCTCGATGGTGATGGGCGCGCCGTCGGCCTTCAGCTGCTCGGCCACCTGCATGCCGCGCTTCGAGCTCACGTGGGCGATGTGCACGCGCGCGCCCGTCAGCCGCGCCAGCTCGCCGTCGCGGAAGATCATGAGGGCCTCGGCGGCGTCGGGGTTGCCGGGCAGGCCCAGGCGGCGGCTCACCGCGCCCTCGTGCATCACGCCGCCGGCGCGCAGCGACGGCTCCTCCGAGTGGGTCTGGATGACGAGGCCGAGCTCGGCGGCGTACTCGCAGGCGCGCCGCATCAGGTGGGAGTCGGCCACCGGGATGCCGTCGTCGGTGATCATCACCGCGCCGGCCGCCTGCAGGGCGGCGAAGTCGGTGAGGCGGTCGCCGGCCAGGCCGCGGCTCAGCGCCGCGGCGGGGCGCAGGCGCGCCTGGCCGAGGCGCGCGGCGCGGCGCACCAGGTCGGTGACCAGGCCGGGCTCGTCGACCACCGGGTCGGTGTTGGCCATCGACACCACCGTGCCGAAGCCGCCGGCCGCCGCGGCGGCGAGGCCGCTGGAGAGGTCCTCCTTCTGCTCCTGGCCCGGGTCGCGCAGGTGGGTGTGCAGGTCGAGGAAGGCGGGCGTGAGCAGCGCGCCGGCGGTTTCGACCTCGCGGTCGACCTCGCCGCCCAGGTCGACGCCCTCGACGACGCCGCCGTTCACGTAGAGGTCGTGTACGCCGTGGTCGCCGGCGCCGTCCACCAGGTGGGCGCCGCGGAAGACGACGCGGCTCATCGCTGCCCCACCAGCAGGGTGTAGAGCACGGCCATGCGCACCGGCACGCCGTTGGCCACCTGCTGCTCGATGACGCTGCGCTCGCCGTCGGCCACGTCGGAGGCCACCTCCAGGTCGCGCACCAGCGGGCCCGGGTGCATCACGATGGCGCCCTCGGCCGCCGAGCGCATCACGCGCTCGGTGAGCTGGTAGCGCGCCACGTACTCGGCCAGCGAGGGCAGCAGGCCGCGCGTCATGCGCTCCTGCTGCAGGCGCAGCGCCATCACGGCGTCGGCGCCCTCGACGGCCTCCTCGAGGCGGTGGGTGACGCTCACGCCCGGCAGCGCCGCGAACTCGCGCGGCAGCAGGGTGGCGGGGCCGCACAGCACCACCTCGGCGCCGAGCTTGGTGAACAGCTCGGCGTTCGAGCGCGCCACGCGCGAGTGCTCGACGTCGCCCACGATCGCCAGGCGCTTGCCCTCGAAGGCGCTCGCGCCGCCGCCGAAGCGCTGGCGGAAGGTGTAGGCGTCGAGCAGCGCCTGGGTGGGGTGGGCGCGCCGGCCGTCGCCGGCGTTGACGATGGCGGCGTCGGTCCAGCGGGTCAGTTGGTACGGCACCCCCGCCACCGGGTGGCGCACCACGTACAGGTCGGCCTGCAGCTGGTCGAGGGTGCGCAGCGTGTCGCGCAGGCTCTCGCCCTTGGCGAGCGAGGAGCCGCCGGCGGCGAAGCTCATCACGTCGGCGCTCTGGGCGCGCGCGGCGCGGTCGAAGCTCAGGCGCGTACGGGTGCTGTCCTCGAAGAAGAGCGTGGCCACCGTCATGCCCTGCAGCGCCGGCACCTTCTTGATGGTGCGCGTGAGCACCTGGGCCATCACGTCGGTGGTGTCGAGCAGCGCCATCAGCTCCTCACGCGACCAGTCCGCGAAGTCCAGCAGGTGCTGCTTGCGGCCCCGCGCCGGCCGCGCCTGCCTCGGCTCGGGCTGCGGGCTGGTCGTGGCGGGGCTGGCGTCGACGGCGGAGAGGCCCGCCGCCATCAGGCGCGCTCCCAGAGCTCGACGCCGTCTTCCTCGTCGATCTCGGCGAGCTTCACCTGCACCACCTCGGCGGCGCTGGTGGGGACGTTCTTGCCGACGTAGTCGGCGCGGATCGGCAGCTCGCGGTGGCCACGGTCGACGATCACGGCGTACTGGATCGAGGCCGGCCGCCCCATGTCGATGAGGGCGTCGAGCGCGGCGCGCGCGGTGCGACCGGTGTAGAGCACGTCGTCGCACAGCACGATGCGCATGCCGTGCACGTCGAAGTCGACCTCGGTCTTGCGCACGATGGGCTGCAGGGCGATCTCGGTGAGGTCGTCGCGGTAGAGGGTGATGTCGAGCTTGCCGACGGGCGGCTGCGTGCCCTCGAACTTCTTCAGGTACCTGGCCAGGCGCTCGGCGACCGGCACGCCGCGCGTGTGGATGCCGACGAGGCCGAGGTTCGCGACGCCCTTGTTGCGCTCCACGATCTCGTGAGCGATGCGCTTCAGCGCCCGCTCCATCTCGGTGGCGCTCATGAGGGACGCCTTGAAGGTCAGGTTGGGGTGGTCTACGGACGGGTTCGGCACGTTCTCTCCTTCCCGGCCTCACGGGACCGGCTTAAAGGTTCGAGCGAGTGTACCGCTCCTGGGGAGGGGGCGTACCGGGTCGGCGGTACGGACGCGCTGTCGGCCGCTTGGCGGCGGTGCCGAAGGCCCCGGCCGCGGCGGACCAGCGTGAGCGTGTTAGCTTCCCGGCATGGCCGACGCCGTGATCCTACTGCTGCGGGCCGTGAACCTCGGCAAGCGCAACAAGGTCCCGATGAAGGAGCTCATGCGGCTGCTGCGCGACGACGGGCTCGGCGAGCCCAGCTACCTGCTGCAGAGCGGCAACGTGGTGGTGAGCCGCCCCGCGGTGGCGCCCGCGGAGCTGAAGCGCCGCGCCGAGGGCCTCGTCGCCGAGGCGTTCGGCGTCGAGACGGTCGCGGTCCTGCGCACCGCGGACGCGCTCGCCCGGGCGCTGGCGGCGAACCCGTTCGAGGCGCCCACGGGCGGCAGCGTGCAGGTGTCGTTCTGGGACGAGGCGGTGCCCGCCGAGCGGCTCGCGGCGCTGGCCGAGGAGCGCTTCCCCGACGCCCAGCTCCACCTGACCACGCGCGAGGCGTACATGCGCTTCGAGAGCAGCACGCACGCCTCGCGCCTGGGCAACCACCTGATCGAGCGACGCCTGCAGGTGCCGGCCACCGCGCGCAACGTGCGGACGCTCGAGCGCCTGCTCGAGCTCGAGGCGCTGGCGGGCGCTAGGGGCCGGTCGGCTACCTGAGCACGGGCACGCGCGGCGTGCCGAGCTTGCGCCGCAGGCTGAACGCCTCGGGCAGCTCGAGGCCGGTGCGCTTGCCGTCGCCCGCCTCCGTGTGCACCTCGCCCGCCTCGATCAGCCGCAGGTAGACCGTCACCAGCGCGGGGTCGAACTGCCGCCCGGCCTCCTCCTCCAGCACCTGGGCGGCCGCCTGCACGCTCATGGCGGCGCGGTAGGGGCGGTCGCTGGTCATGGCCTCGAAGGCGTCGACCACCGCCAGGACGCGGCCGAACAGGGGGATGCGCTCGCCGGCCAGCCCGTCGGGGTAGCCGCGCCCGTCCCAGCGCTCGTGGTGCGCGCGCACCGCGGCGGCCACGGTCTCGAAGTCGGGGCTGATGTCGGCGAGGGTGTTGGCGCCGATGCTGGCGTGCTGCTTCATGACCTCGTACTCGTGCGCGTCGAGCGGCCCCTCCTTCAGCAGCATGCGCGCCGGGGTGGCGAGCTTGCCGATGTCGTGGAGGTAGGCGGCCCAGTAGAGGTCCTCCAGCTCGGCCGCGCCCAGGCCCAGCTCGGAGCCGAGCTTGATGGCGTTGGCCGCCACGCGGTCGCAGTGGTTGGCGGTCTCCTCGTCGTGGTGCTCGAGGAGGTACACCAACGACTTGAGGGTGCGCGCGTAGGTGCGCCCCAGGTGCGCCATGTGCTCCTCGAGCTGCCGGCGGCGCGCCCACAGCAGCGCGCGGCCCGCGCCCACCGTGAGGCCGATGGCCACGAAGAAGAAGGTGCGGGCGAGCCAGGCGCCGGCGGCGTACTCGCTGGGCGTGGCGTCGGCCAGCAGCAGCGGGCCGGTGGCCACGCCCGCCAGGGCGCCGCCGAGCGCGCCGCCCACCTCGCGGTACCAGAAGGCCGCGAGGATGATCGGGAAGTAGAAGAGGTGCACCAGCACGAACGACGACGCGCCGTTCGCACGCGTCACCAGCACGCACACCGTCATCACGGCGGCCAGCGTGGCCAGCCTCACGAGGTGTTTGGGAGCTACGCTCATCGGGCCGCCTCTCTTCGGTCGATGGTCGAGCCGCCGGCCGGTGCGGGCCGACGAGTTCCACGAGTAGGTGACCATCTTCCCACGGTCGCCCTCACCGCGTTCTTACTCGCCGGGCGGCCCGACCTTAGCGGGCCTTCAGGCGCGCTTCAAGCCCTCCACATGCCCGGCGCGCACGCTTGGGGGCGAAGGAGGTAGGCATGCACGCACTCGCGAGACGCACCCTGACCGTGCTCGTCGCGTTCGGCCTCGCTCTCAGCGCCCTGGCGCTGACCCTGCAGGTCGGCACCACCCTCGAGCTCCGCAACGACGCGGGCGAGCTGATCGGCGTCGGCAAGGTCGACGACGCCGGCCTGGTGGCCTTCGACCTGCTCGAGGGGCAGCAGGGCTTCGCTACCCTCACGGTGATCGGGCCGGTGGGCGAGGAGGAGACCTTCGACGCCCTCGTCAACGAGGCCGGCGAGGTCGTGATCGTCGTCGACGCCGACATGGTGCCCCTCGGCCGCCTGGCCGAGGAGGCCGGCTACTACCTCGACCTGCGCGTCACCGACGGCGCCCAGGGGCTGGGCGGGCCGCGCTAGCGCTGAGACCCTGAAGGTGAGGGTGCGGGGCGCGGCCGCGGTGGTCGCGCCCCGCGCCCGTCCTAGACCGTGGTCCACCCCAGCCGCGCAGCGGTGCCTGGCGCCGCCCGGGCCCATGTTGTAATGACCGTATGGAACCCACCAAGGTCTACCCCCACTTGTACGGGGGCAAGGAGGTCACGGGGACGGCCACGTTCGAGAGCCGCAACCCCGCCAACGAGTCCGACGTCCTCGGCTGCTTCTACGAGGCCAGCGAGGAGCAGGTGCGCGAGGCCGCCCAGGCGGCGCGTGCGGCCTTCGAGACCTGGTCGAAGACCCCCGCCCCCATCCGCGGGCAGGTCATCGGGCTGATCGGCCAGGCCATCGAGCGCGAGAAGGAGGCGCTGGCGCGTCTCATCACCCGCGAGATGGGCAAGACCCTCAAGGAAGCGCGCGGCGACGTGCAGGAAGCCATCGACACCTGCTACTTCTTCCAGAGCGAGGGCCGCCGCCTCTACGGCCAGACCGTGCCCTCGGAGATGCCCAACAAGGAGCTGGCCACCTACCGCCGTCCCCTCGGCGTGGTGGGCATCGTCACGGCCGGCAACTTCCCCATCGCCGTGCCGAGCTGGAAGATCATCCCGGCCCTGGTGACCGGCAACACCATCGTGTGGAAGCCCTCCGAGGACGTGCCGGCCTGCTCCTACGCCTTCGCCAAGATCGTGCAGGGCGCCGGGCTGCCGGCGGGCGTGTTCAACGTGGTGTTCGGCGGCGGCAAGGACGCCGCTGGCCAGCACCTCATCGAGCTGATGGACGAGGGGCTCGTCGACAAGATGGCCTTCACCGGCTCGAGCCAGGTTGGCCGCTACGTCGGCGAGGTGGCGGGCCGCAACCTGCAGCACCCCACCCTCGAGCTGGGCGGCAAGAACCCGCTGGTGGTCATGCGCGATGCCGATCTCGACAACGCCGTGCAGGGCGCCGTCTTCAGCGCCTTCGGCACCGGCGGGCAGCGTTGCACCAGCGCCGGCAACATCATCGTCGACGCGCCGATCTACGACGAGTTCAAGGCGCGCTTCCTCGAGGCCGTCAAGCGGATCCGCATCGGCGACCCCCTGAAGACCGAGGACGTGCTGTACGGCCCCTTCATCAACGAGCGCTTCTACCAGCGCTGGCTGAAGCAGTACGAGTGGGGCAAGGAGGACGGCGCCACGCTGCTGTACGGCGACGGCCGCATCACCGACGACAGCAAGCCCGAGGGCTTCGTCGGCGACCCGAACAGCGGCATCTACGGCTGGCCCACGGTGTGGGAGGACGTCAAGCCCGGCATGCGCCAGTTCCAGGAGGAGATCTTCGGCCCCACCATCAACCTGGTGAAGGTCGACGGCATCGACGAGGCCATCGAGACCGCCAACGCCGTGGAGTACGGCCTCTCCAGCGCCATCTACACCAACGACCGCGAGTGGGCGCACAAGTTCAAGGAGAACATCCAGGCCGGCATGACCTCGATCAACAACACCACCAACGGCGCCGAGGCGCACATGCCGTTCGGTGGGGTCAAGGCCAGCGGCAACGGCACCCGCGAGAGCGGCATCTGGGTGCTCGAGAGCTACACCTACTGGCACGGCGTGAACGACGACGTCAGCGGCAAGCTGCAGCTGGCGCAGATGGACACCGCCTACGTGGAGCCCACCGAGCCGGTGAAGGTCAGCGATCTGTTCTGAGCGGGCTGCTCCGAGCGAGCTGCCCTGAGTCGGTAACCAAGGACGGTCAGGGGCGCTTCGGAGCATCCGGGGCGCCCCCTCGCTTGGTCCCGCT